>Ga0187846_10000025_pt1 | contig 83449 bp, 73 predicted proteins | sample TC_taG_FD_161473 | JGI IMG/M metagenome (GOLD analysis project Ga0187846, IMG submission 161473) | Biofilm microbial communities from the roof of an iron ore cave, State of Minas Gerais, Brazil - TC_06 Biofilm (v2) | ecosystem: Environmental > Terrestrial > Deep subsurface > Cave > Wall biofilm... | reverse complement strand
GAGACCGGTGATGTTGAAGCCAGGACTCTGCAAGGCCTAGACCAGGACATATTCGGTGCGGCCCAAAGAACTGAGCCCCTTGGCGGTCCGGCGCTTAATAACATGTAACTGTGAGGCGCGAGCAGTAACACTTCGTAAACAGCTGCCTCGGCTAGGCGCCCACGTCCTTCGGGCCGATCTTCACCCTATTTCGTCGCAGCTTCTTCCGCTTAGAATGTTGGCACGTCGCCTCGGTTTGGGGCTGCTGGCCAGGCTACGAAGGACGCGGCAGATCGCGCCTCCGCATAGGCAGCGCGCCACCGCCAAAAGCCCTCGGCCGATAGTCATCGTCGCCTTGGACCCGGTATCGGCGGACTGGTTGTATGAAATTCTCGTCGCGTCGTTTCGGCGCCGCCAGAGCGATGGCGAGCGGCCATTGCAGTACCAAGCTGTCCGCGCCTCCTCGGACGCGGTGCAACGGCTTGTCGGCAATCAGCCTCCGTCCACCATTATCGTCGCGGAATTGGATCGGTGGCTCTGGGAACTGGAAAAATGCGATGTGCTTTATCTGCGACCCACCCTGCTGAGCCTGAGGGACATTCTTCCCGGGATCAGCCGCAAGCCGGCCGCCGTCCACACGGCAGCCGTGATACAGCTTGTCGACCGCTTGCTCTCTAGATATCCGACGATCAGCCTGGAAACTCTTTTCTATGAGCCGCATAGGGCTGCCGAACGCCTAGAGAGACGACTTGGGCTCAAACTCGAATTGGGCGACTTTTCGGGGGCAGGCGACGAGCGCTATAAAAAGGCGCAGTTGTCAATCCTGAGCCTTGTCGAGCGGGGGGCGTTCGCGGATAATCCCGCGATGCTTTCCTTTCCTGTGGGTGGAACCTACGCAACGACTTGTGAGGGTGCGGGTTTGCTCGCCCTTGGGGAGGGCTGGAGTTGGCCGGAAATCGAGCACACCTGGAGCGACGGACCTCGGGCTTCCCTCGCCATCCGGCTCGCCGCTAGCCGGGCGACGCGCTTGTATGTGCGGCTGGACGGCATGCTCGCGGAGGGGGGGATGTCGGTACGCGTGTTCGCAGGCGGGCAACTGGCGATAGAGATTGTCAAGGGAGAGGCCATGGCCCGCGATCAGCCGATTTTACTATCATTGCCGTATCCACTGGCCGATTCAATTCTGTCGATCGAGTTTGAATTTAGCAACACGTTCTGCCCGAAGGATGCCGGAGTTAGCGACGATGGCCGGCACCTCGGCTTTGCTCTGCGCTCCTTCACAATAACCGAGGAAACGCTTCTGGCGGCCAGCTTGCGATCGCTGATCCGCTGGCGCTCGCCAAAGATGACGATTTCGCTGTCCACGACGCAGCCGCCGGATAGCAGTTTCGGCCTCGACGGATTGCTCGCCGAATGCGGCCTGTCTGGCTCATTGGTCACCCTGCTCGAAACTCCGGCTGACCAAGCGAGGTGGCTAAAGAATGGTCGGCGGACATCGCTGCTGGAGTTCGCGGCGACTCCCCGATTGAACAGCAACGAGACGCACGTTAATGCAGCGCCGCGCCCGCACAAGACCGGAGATCCTTCGGCAACCAGTCTTCGCGAGATTTGCTTTACCGGCACCCTCACGCAACTCTTGGCCGACTTGGCGCAGCGAAGGTCATTTCCCGATTTAATCGTCCTGTCCTCCGGCCAACTGTTCGGTCACGTGCTGGATGCGTTCGATCCGGCCGTCTCTGCGGTCTCGAAATTTCTGTCGGATGTCGCCATTTGCACCGACTCTGCAGGATTCTTCAGCAGGTCTTTTTGGCAGAACCGCGGCAGGTATGAGCGAGTGGTCCACAGATTTGGGATGGTGATGGTGGATCCGCAGCTGATTTCCTTCACGAGGCAAATCGTCTGAGGCGGCTTCTGGTCGACCCCCATGGCATGATGATCGCGGTGTGGGAGACTGACGGAGTTCGCTTCGTGATACCCACCATCGCCACCCCAAATGCGCGCACTGAACCGACCATTTCAATGTTTCGGACCCTGCTCCAGGAATGGATCGATGATGGTTCGCGTGTGCAGCCTTCTGCCGCCCGCCGCATTCTCGTGATCCAATACGACGACCGGATCCACCACAACATCGGCTCGGTCGCCTATTGTCGGCCACGCGACGAAGCGCTGGCGGTGCGACTTGTACCAGACACCTACTTTTTCCTGAGCCGCGGTTACCAATCGCTTCGCGAAGCCGCAGCAAGCAAAGTTCTGCCCGCCTGGGAGGAGCGGCAGGACATCGTCTTTTGGCGAGGCTCCGCGACCACCAATGGGTCGGCGGTCGACGGCTCGGAGATCGAACGTATCGAGCAGATTCCTCGGGTGGCACTATGTCGGATGGTACAGGGTCATAATATGACAGATGTGGCGATCATGGCCCCCTGGGGATTTAGCTTCCCGGAGGAACAGCAAATCAAATATTTCATGAAAGAAGCGATCTTCCGTCCCGCGATTGCAATGCTCCATCATGCAAATTATCGCTATCTGATCGACATCGATGGGGTCGCCAACGCTTGGAGTTTTTTCGAGAAAATGTTAGTCGGCTCTTGCATTCTGAAAGTCGGATCGCCGTTCGAGCAATGGTATTACTGCGGGCTCAGTGAATGGCAGCACTTCGTCCCGGTCCGCGCCGACCTCAGCGACCTTCTTAGACAGATCGAATGGTGCCGCGATCATCCCAACCGGGCGCGCGAGATTGCGGAGGAGGGCCAGCGTTTCGCGTTGGCACACTGCTTCCAAACCGCGCGGCAGATGGCCTCCGAGGCAATCTGCCGGTCTCTGTTGATTTTGGATGAATAGCGAAAAATTGACTCTGGCTTTCCCGATCGTCAGCCCCGTGGGGTCAGCAGAATTCCGGGATGGTATGGCAACGCGAGCAGCGCCTCCCAGGTCAGCGGTTGTTCCACGCCGCCCGTAGCGATCGCTGCTGCACTCAGCCCGAGTCGGTCAAGCTCCGTGGTGAATGTGCCCGGATCGAACCCGACTTCGCGGATCTGGCTCGGCGACCACTCCATTACGATCTTGATTTGAGGGTTTTGCGCGATGGTCGCGTCCGCGCCGCGCACCACCAGTGGCTCGGCCCCTTCAACATCAATCTTGAGGCAATCGATGCGACCGTTGAATTCGGGCAATAACCGGTCGATCGGCAGGCAAGCCACATCGAACGCCTCGGACGGCGGCTCGCCCATCCCAGCGAGAACAGCGTCGTCGATCCGAGCGATGCTCGTATTGCCCGACCGAGTGAGCCGGCGGTGCAATCTCAATGTGCCCTCGCCATCGCTCGCCGCGACATGGCGCGGAAACGCGATCCCTTCAAGCGAATTTATGTAGATGTTATCCCGCAACAGCTCGAAAACTCTCTGGTCAGGCTCAAGCGCTATTGTCTTGCCTTGTGGTGCCCATCTTCCCATAATACAAGTGAAATATCCAAAGTTAGCGCCGACGTCCAGGCAATTATCGTGGCTGCGAAGATTGTTTATAAAATAGTCAGTGAGGTCGATTTCGTGATAGCCATTGACTATGAGATGTGGCGCTAACAATAGATCGCTCGCTTCAAGGAGATATGCGATATTCCATTGACGTATGCTCACCTTCGTTAAAACACGATTATTACCAATATAAACAGATTTACCGCCGTGTGCAAGCTGTTCTAGGCGAGAAAGGCGTGCGTCGATGGCATCCAGATGATTGCCTAGATCAGCCAAGCTCGGGTCTCGATGCCGATTATAGGTGCGGCCGTGCGCAATCGGCCTGAATAGCGAACGGATGCTCAATCTTGACTCCTTAGGTCCAAACACTCAAATTATCGCATCTGGGGGTGACTGTAGATATTGGGCAGCTAAATTCTTTGCCTTCAAACTGCACCAATCGCAACGACCTGCCGTGACTCACCATCGTTTGGCCGAAATTCGGAATGGAGGGCGTTACCTGAACCCAGGGCGATCTCGACGCAACTCGCCTGCCAGAGTGCCACCTCGATACCCGAGTTGAATTTCGCTTCGGAAAGGGAACTGCGCGAGCTCGAGGCTCGATGATTTGCGACCATGGTTTACGCGCCAGGCCGCGGGGTGGGGATCCGCCCAGCCTAAGAGGGTATTCACCGTTCTACTTAACCTCTGCGGACCCCCTCGTCAGCTAATCGCTGACGCCGGCCGAACAATCCCAGCGCAGCCCAGGGCTGCGTTTCCGAGTTGGTCTCAGTGGAGAGAATAGAGCTGCGAATCTCGACGGCGTCGTTCCGCCGAGTAATTGACTGCTCGATTTGCCGTCTCATAATGATTTCGAACAACTCTATTCGCTCATGGTGTCGCCCGACCACCGCCTGGAGATCTGGATTGGGTGCGCCCCGTAAGGCGCGGAAGAGACGCAGCGTCAACCCGGCGTGGAAATTCCAAAATCCATTGTTTGTCTGCCGGGTTCCGTCGTCATCGACCCAGTTTGCGGAAACGACGTCGATCTTGTGCAGGCCATCGATCCAGTCAACTTTCGCGGTCTCGATGCAATAGCTACCAAGCCCTCGATCGATAGCGGAAACCAAACGAGGGTCATTTATATATTGAGCGGCCTCCGTCAAGGCGAGCAACGCCGCGCCATGGCAATCAAGGAAGACGAACCGCTGAGTGTGTGCTCCCATCGTAAATCCTGAAACGGGAGAGCCGGCAATGTCGTCAAAACACTTTTCGAATTCGAGCAGCACATCGCACAACTGAACCAACCGGTGAAGATACACCCCGGCCCCGGTCGTCCGATACATTGTGACTAACCCAAGGATAACAAAGGCAAGCTGGCGTGAAAAAATCATATTTTTTCTATTATGATGGCCCTCAACGAAAACTTCAAAATAGACATTAAGATAGTTGTCAAACATACAACGTAATTCTTCATGAATCTGCGAGGAGCCATTGCAACAGCGTAATGTGGCGTAATATTGTGCAAAAGCATTAAGTTCGGCACCATAATCATACGAGATGCTGTGATCTAGGGCAGTTTCCTGCGTCGATCTCATAGACACAGCGGATCGCATCAGAGGCGCGTAATCGTTAATCCGCTGATAAAACCCTCCTGCCGTCAGCATCTTGTCCTCGACCGCAACAAGACGAGCGCCGCGACATTGCCCGTCAAAGCGATACCGGGCTCGGGCGAAATGCAGCTTTCCGGCCTCCTGCACCAATAATTCGATGCCAGACAGCTGGTTGGGTTCGCGTGGTGCGGAATGCACGGCAAGTGCAAAGCCAGCAATTTCGTCTTGGGCGATCGAGTAGTAGGTGGCCCCAGCCGTCGGGAGGAAACCGGTGCCCGGTTGGCCCGCGATAAATTGTACTGTTTCCCCCCCGAGGCCGTCGGCGAAAATCGCGCTGTAATGCACGCCGCTGGAGCCATGGCTAAGTCGATCGTGTCCCACCGTCAGCACTACGTCGGTGACACTCGTGACCGAATTAACATCGAGCGCCACTTGGCAATTGATCAACACGGAGCGCGCATCGATTGTGTAGGTGTAGGTGATTCGACCAAGTCGAAGAACTCGCCAGCGATATTTAAAATACAACTCACCGGAATAACGAAATATTAAATTATATTCATTTTGTTCATGATGAACCTCGGTGATAGCTTTTTGAACATCTAGGGTATAACGGTTTTCGCGATAGGTAAATTCAACAGAATTACCACTCAGAAATAAGTTATCGCCTGTTCTGTTATCATGAAAGCGAATGCCCGCAACGACGGTGCCACGGGGCAGGTCGTACCGGAGATGCATCAGCGAGTGATAATAGGTGGCGACCGTGCTGCTTTGACTCGTGAGCTCCAGTCTCGGCGCGCTGACCCGACGGAACATAAAAGGTCCGCGACACATCTGTCGCAGGAATTTATAAATCTCCTCCGCTTCCTCCGAGTAGTCAACGGCAAGTTCCGGTTGCGCGAGGAATTCGAGAACTTTTGCGTTGTCGTCGGTCCAGAACCAAGTGTCGCCCCCAAATGGATGTTCCGTCTCGGCGACAGCAAAGCATCTGGCGTCTGTTGCCAAGCTGATCGGCCGATACATATGGCGAACCAGAAATTTCGCCGCGGAAACGGCATCTGTTGTTTTCGATAACATACAAAGATAGGAAAAATCGAACCGGCCCGGCTATACCACGCCAAGGGGTCAGTCCACAACACGAGTTGGCTTAAGCACCCCGCGGCATATTAGAGCTCACGAAGGCGTACTTGAGCGTGGCACCGGACCATGTTAAGCAGCCTCCGGTGATTATCCGGACTCCATAGCTAGCCTCGATTCGCGCAAAATCCACGGCTCCGGAAAAATGAGGTCCCGTAAAGAGGTTGGGTAATTATCTACATGCGAAAAGCGAGGATTTCACTTGTGCAAGGGGGCCGCGCCTTCCGCAAGGCGCGGGGGATATCGTCTAGCGCGGCCAGATTCCTCATTGGCCTGGTCAATTCGCGGTTCAAGCGCGGGACAGAGTTTTCTCCTGAGCACGTGACCACCGCGCTCTATCACGCGATCCTCGATCGGCAACCCGACCTAGTCGGTTTCCGAAATAATGTCGACCACCTTCGCTCCGGGCGATCTCTCGAGCGATTGATTCGCAACTTTATCGCTTCACCCGAGTTTCGCTCGCGAGTTATCCAGACTTTGGTTCCACCGGCATCAATGCCTGACATCAAGACCTCGATCCCGGGTAGATACGAAACTCAGATGGTCGGTGGAGCGCCGATGACGGTGTATGTCGCTCGCACTGATGCTGACGTCTCGCTGATGGGATCGCTGATGGACCAGCATCGCTTTTACGACCGGTTTGGCGTATGGAGCCCCGTGATCGATCGCGACAAGGAGATCACGGCCACCATCGTGCGTGGTTTGGGGGCTAGTAGCTGCTTTGAGCTTGGGTGCTTTACCGGCTCTGTGATAAGCCTCCTGGCCGATGCCGGCGTCAGCGTTCTCGGGGTCGAGGTTAGCCACCTCGCATTCGCATTTGCTTACCCCAACATCCGCGAAGCGATGATCTTTGGCGATCTTCTTACGCTGGATATCGACCGGCGTTTTAACGTCGTTCTGTGCATGGATGTTCTCGAGCACATCAGCCCCTTAAGGCTCGACGAGTATATCGAACAGATTCTCTTGCTTCTTGATCATGATGGATATGTCTATTTCAATTCGCCAATGTGGGGAAGTGATAAGGTCTTCGGAGTATTTGAAGAACCATACCTTGAAGAGTGGTTAGCGGTCGGCGGCCAATCGTATTGGCGGCACTGGCCCTGCGATGATCAAGGCTGGCCGATACACGGCCATCTCGTGTGGGCGAGAGCGGACTGGTGGGAGCAAAAATTCCGTAACCACGGACTCGTCCGCGACACTGCGATCGAGCAGTCCATCCACCAGAACCTTGTCACGTTCTTTGAGCAGGCCAGAGGCCGGCGCTGCCTGTTCGTGCTGCGCCGCGCCGATAATCGCAGATCCTCCAGAGAGAGTGCGGCTGCGGTGCACACTGCGCTTGCAGACCACTTGGGAATACCCCTGCGCACTGTGCCTCATGGCCAATGCAGTATTTTCCCCTGGCCACGCCTCAATCCCACGGATGGCCGAATAACCCAAGCATTACCCAGGGTTGTGTTTCCGAATTGGTCTCCCCCGCTGATACCGCAGTACGGATTTCAATACTGTCCTCTCGCTGAGTGATCGATCTTTCGAGTTGGCGCCGAAGGACCATCTCGAAGAGATTCATTCGTTCGCCGCATTGTGCGACGATCGATCGCAGCGATGGATGGGACGATTTGCGAAGCGCAGCTAAGAACCGCAATGTTAATCCGACTTTAAAGTTCCAAAACGTGTTCTCGATCCGACGCCTACCGCGACGATCGACCATGCTGGTCGAGACGGTGTCGATCTCGCTCGGCCAGCCAACAGTGACTGTGCCGGTCTCGACAAAATAGTTCGCGAGACCACGCTCGATCGCCGCCACGAATCTAGGATCATCGAGATGGCGAGCGGCCTGGGTCAACGCTAGGAGCGCGGCGCTGTGACAGTCGACGTAGGCGACCCGCGGGCTCGTCATCCTCATCAAGAAGCCGGACGCATTGTCTCCGCTTAAATCATAGGAACGCTCTTCGAACTCGAGCAGCACATCGCAAAGCCGCGCAAGACGTCGGAGATAATCGGCGATGTTGGTGGCCCGATACATCGTCGCTACGCCAAGGATAACAAATGAAAGATCGCGAGAGAAGATCAAGCTCCGTTGTGTTCTATGAATGTTCACGAATAGATTAAAATAATAATCAAGATATAAATCAAATAGAAATTTTAAATCGTCGAGATCTGCGAAGTCCGTGGTTACTTCTCCCGCTTTGCACACTGCAAAGCATTTGGCAAAAGCATTTATTTTCGATCCGTAGTCATAGGAGATGCTGAGGTCGCGGACGGCTTGTTGGTCCGACACTGTCACAGCCTCGCTCCGCATCAAGGCCGCGTAATCGGCTATACGATCGTAAAAGCCACCCCCAGTGAGCAGTTTGCGCTCACCGACAACAAGATTAGCGCCACACTGCGACCCGGAAAAGGAGTAGCGGGCAACCGCCAAACGTAACCTTCCCCAGCGCTGCACGACAGTCTCGATATCGGCAAATCGCGCCGGATCGCGCGGTATCGAGTGGATGGCAAAGGAATCGCCGGAAATGTGGGGTTGCCTAATCAGATAATATGAAGCACCCGCCGCGTTGAGCAGCCGCCGGCTGGGTATCCCGGCTCGATAGAGCGGCTTCGTTGGCGACGTAATGTTAGCGGCAATCGTTTGATAACGCATCCGGCCGAGCTGCTCGTGCCCGATGGTTAGCACCACATCGCTCACTTGGACGGTGGGCTCGATTTCGAGGGTGACTTCGACATCGATCAACATCGACCGAGCATCGATAGTATAAGCATAAGTGATCCGACCGAGCCGAAGCCGCTTCCGACGAGCTTCGAAGTGCAAGTCGCCGGAATGCCGGAGTCTTAGGGTATGCCGGTGCTGTCTGGCATCGAGATCACTGATCGCCGTCTCGACCCCCAGCCTGAAACGGTGTCGATGATGTGTAAACTCGACGTAATTGCCGGTCATTAACAAATTATCGCGATTTCTTTCGTCATGAAAGCGCAGGCCGGCGATGACTTCGCCGCGCGACAGATCACATTTGACGTCCATAAACGAGTGACGGTAACCGATGAACGTACCTTCCTTCTCGGCCAGCTCGAGCCGCGGCGGGCTGACCCGGCGGAAGATCAACGGTCCGCGGCACATCGCCCGGACAAACCGGAGAATTTCAGTGGTTTGATACGGGAATCGCTGCCAGAGCTCCGGCCGCGATAAGAACTCAAGGACCTTGGCGTTATCATCGGTCCAAAACCAGCTGTCGCCCGCGATTGGCAGCGCCGTTTCAGCGATGGCAAAGTGGCGCGCACCGTTTCCAAGCTCGACGGGCCGGTACATGTGACGAACAAGAAATTCCGCTGCGGGAAAGGTGTCTGTTGGTATCGATGCCACGGTGATTAGGAGGATCAAGGGTTTGCCCGCCTGCGACAGCGCTTAAGCCCTCGGGGGCAACGAGACCTTACAAGTCGTTATAGATATCCAATGCCAAATCGAGGTCGGTGAAGACTTTGCCCCGCCCGCGATGCAGGATCAAAGCTCGCGAGCAATAGGCTCTGACGATCTCTCCGACGTGGGAAGCGAGGATCATCGAGCGGTCGGCGCGTTTTTCGAACAGTTCTTCCTGCGACCGGCGTTGGAAGCGCTGGTCACCCGCAGCAATGATCTCATCGATCAGGTAGCAGTCAAAGTCGATTGCAAGCGACAGCGCGAACAGCAACCGGGCCCGCATCCCCGTAGAGTAGGTCCGCACCGGTTCCGATAGGAATTTTCCGAGCTCGGCGAAGTCTTCGACATAGGCTTTGACCTCGTCGAACGGTTTATTGTAGATGCGCGCGACGAAGCGCATCGTGTCATTCCCGGTCAAAATCGGATGATAACCGCCGGCCAACCCGATCGGCCACGACACACTCATGGTTTGCTCTATGGTGCCGCGGGTCGGCAATTCGACACCTCCGATCAGGCGGATCAGCGTCGATTTGCCTGCACCGTTGCGCCCCATTACCGCAAGCTTTTCGCCTTTCGCGACGGTGAACGATACGCCGCTGAGAGCGCGATGAACTCGGCCCTCGGTTCGATAGTCCTTTGTAACATCGATCACGCTGATCATTCGATCACGATGTATTTACGCCCCTCGCGCATCAGCCATAACCCGAAGACGGTCAAACCGGCTAAGAAAAATGTCGTGTACACCGGGTCGCCATAGGTCTTGATCGTCGTACCAAAGACCCCAGCGCGGATCATCTCGTACGCCTGCGTATAGGGCTGACAAAGGGCCACGCTGCGCAACGCAGGCGGCAGCCAATCTGCGAGATAAAAGAAACCTGAGAAGATCATGTACGTGTAGGAGAAAGGCTGCCAGATCTGAGCCACCCAGTCGGTACGCTCGCACAGCGCGCCGATAATCAGGGCAGCCGCAACGGCCCACCAGATCATGTAAGCGTAGCCCAGGTAGAACATCGGCAAATCGCGCGGTACCCAGATGGCTCCGATCGAATAGAACACTACAAAGGATACCACCAGCGCCGCTAGGTTCGAGAAGGTTTCCAACAGAGCACGCGCAAGAAAAATGTCAAAGATGGTGACCCGCCGATGGTAGAGGAGCCCGACATTCGCACGTATGAATAGCAATATACGGCCGCCTAGATGACGGAAAATCAATAGAGGAAGGTATCCGCTCCACAGGAACGGCATGACCGCGATGCCATGTTCTTGCGAGCTTCGGAGAGCGCGCCACATAAAGAGGACCGGTATCGCAAATACCAACGGTTCAGCGACGATCCAGATAAAGCCAAGGCTTTCGCGGCCGAAGCGCGAGTAAATCTCGCGAATGAGCAGCGCGCCGACGACTCGCCGTTGGATCTGGAACCCTCGCCAAAACAGCAGCACGCGTCCCGTCCGCTCCATAGTGACGGCTACGCCGCCGCGTGTTCTCGTGCGCTCATTACTAGAACCCAGGCGATGCCGTAGGCGAGAAGACAGCTCACGAGGACCATGCCAAATGAGAGGAGCCGTTTGGGATAGAGCGGATAATCGGCGAGGTTTGGCTGTGCGATGGTTTCGAGATAAAGCTGCTGGTGCTGCGCTTCGATGCGCGCCGCTTCGAGCGAAGTGAACGCCGATGCGAGGGCCTTTTCAGCGAGGTCGCGATCGAGTGCTAGCCGCTCGTATTCGGTCACGCTCGCGACGACGGAGCCGTTCTCGCCGCTGAGCTTTGCGCGTTCCTCCGCAATCAGCCTTTCGAGGGAGGCGATCCGTGTGTTGACCAGCGGGATTTGCGGGCTGTTGGGCGAATTTTTGAGAATTTCGCCGAGCTGAGTCCGAGCGGTTGCCAAGGAGGCATTCATTTGCCCAATTAGCTCTAACACACCCACTGATTCCGACTTGGGGTCGACCATTTTCTGTTGGACGCGGTAGGCCGTGAGTTCGCTCTGTATCTGAGAAATTTGCTTCTCCGCGCGATCAACCTCGCGGCGAGCCGTGTCGAGGGCGTCTGTACGCGCCCGGTCGTTCAGCTCGTTGACCAGCTGCTCGGCGTAGCTCAGTAGCGCCCCTGCGATTGTCTTCGCGTCTTCCGGTCGGTAGGCCTTCACGCGCAGCGCAGTTACCCCCGACGTATTGTCGGTTTCGATCGATACAAAATGGTCGTAACGCCGGAACAGCGCTTCAAAATCCGTGCGCCTCAGAATGCCGGGAAACCGCGTGATGAAATCGCCCTCGGGCCGGTCGAAGATCGCGCGCAGATCATTTTGTTGCTCGAGCTTGCGAACGACGTCGCGCGACATGATGAAATCCTCGACCACGGCGGTATCATCCACCGCACGTGCCAGCCCGGTCGACTGGAGGAGTGCACCGATCGAGTTAGTCTGCACCTGTTTCGGGCTCCGCACGATGAACTTCGCCTCCGACAAATAAAGGTCCGAAGCGATCCCGAAAAAGTAGACGCCGGCGACGAGGGTGGGCAGACCGACAATGGCCCAAAACCAGATGTTCAGCGACCGGAGGAACTGTTGGGTCCGCCCACCGGTGCGGGGGCGGACTCCAGCATCCGCAGCGACCGCGTGTGTCAGCGATCGGACACGATCGAGTTGCGAGGTTTCTGCCATTTAGACGACCCGATTAAACCAGAGACCAAACCACCTAGCCGATTTGTAGAAGGCGCAGATGGCCGGCCACCGTACCCGCGCTACGTCACTCTAGCTGGTTGCGGCTGCAAATGGAACGGCGAGCACGCGCGCCCCTATCCGACACTTGCGCCCGGCCGTGCGATGCCTCAGCGCAGCGAGGCGTAGAGCGCCTCAACCCTTTCGCGATAACGCTCGACCGAAAATTTGCCAGCTTGCACCCGACCGCGGCGCGAGAGCTCGGCCCGAAGATCGGCGTCGTTGACGATCGTCGTAATCGCCCGCGCAATGTCCTCGGCGTCGTACGGGTCGACGAGCAACGCTGCATTGCCGGCTATCTCCGGCAGAGACGACTCCCGCGACGTGACAACGGGGGTGCCCAGGATCATCGCCTCGAGAACCGGAAGCCCGAAACCCTCATACAAGGAGGGAAAGACAACGGCGCGCGCCCCGCGAATAAGGGTGATCAGGGTAGAGGGCCTGACGTACCGGAAGCGCCGCACCCGCCGCTTGAGTCGCACCTGGTTGAGCCCGTTTGACCTGGGCTCGTTCTCGCGCAGCTCTTCCAGCATTGTGGTTTCAGACTCATTGTGCCAGCCCTCGCCGGCGACAAGGACCAGCGGCACATCCACACCCGATGCCAGATAGGCCTCGATGAGACGTCCGACATTTTTTTTCGGTTCCAGGGCACCGAAAAACAGAAGATATTCATGCAACTCTAGACCGAAAGAGCCCGAAAGCTGCTCGGCAATCATCGCTTCAGACCGTTCTATATCTTCTTTGGGAAAAGAAACCGCCTGATAGGTATTGGTGATCTTTTTCTCATCGACGCCGAGAAGCTCGATGATGTCGCGCTTTGTATTTTCAGATACCGTGACAATGTGATCAGCCTCCGCCGTTATTTTTTTGAGCAGGCGGAACATCTGGCGCTTGTTGTCGAGAGTCGTAAACGGGAGCCGGAGCGGTACAAGATCGTGAATCGTATAAACGTTACAGGCGGATTTCGACCGTAACGGGAGTTGGTAAGTACAATGAAAGACATCCGGTCTTGGGTCGAAGACCAGGTCGACGAAACCCTTCGTCCAGGAAAAATGCCTCCGCGCGTTTGCGAACAGGTTGCGCGTGACAAAAATATAATCATGCACGGGGAGCGTGGTGTCGAATTGACGGGCGACGACGACACCGCTGAGCTCCACTGTCGCCGGCCGTACGGGAAGATAGTAGCGAACTAGATCGGCAATGGAGCCGAGGATCTCTGCCGGCAGCGGCCTTCTGAGCGCGCGCTTCTCATCGAAAAAGGCAATCTCGCGCAAGACCGGGTTTCCGGAGGGAGTCTGCGGCGAACCATAGACAACCCCGACCTCATGGCCGAGATCGCGCGCGACTTGAGCCAGCATACGCGCATAGGTAGCGACACCGGTCCCCTCTTCAAGCGCGAGATTGAGACCATCGAAGATGATGCGGTGTGTCATTCTAATCCGAGCTGGGGACGCCACCCATCCTATGAAGCGAAGAATTTCGATCCGCAAGGATCACGAACATTCCTGCTTCACAAGCGCCAAGTCATGGGTGGTTCCGATCGCGGAAGCGAAGCGGCTGTTGGCGCCATCCACGCGCTGCGCTACGGCCAGAGTTCTTGGACGCTATCCGCGCGATTGTCGAGACTCTAGCGCCCCGGTAATGTGATGGCTGACCGTAAAGTCGATTAGCCTTGCCGCAACGTCAAACCGCCCCGCAACGGCAGCCGGATCGTCTCCCTGATCGGCGCCGTGACGATTTTCAGAGTCCGCCAACCAGGACCCCGGCCACTCGCACCCATGTCCGTGTCATAATCGTCACGGGTGCCTCGAGCGGGCTCGGCGCGGCGCTGGCAAAGGCCTATGCCGGGCCGCGGACGGTGCTCGGCTTGATCGGACGCCATCGCGAGCGCCTCAAGGAAATATCACGTGCTTGCTCAGAGGCTGGCGCTACGGTCAGCGCCGCTGCCATCGATGTGGTCGACGCCTCCGCCATGGCGGCATGGCTGACGGAATTCGATCATTTGTACCCTGTCGAACTGCTGGTTGCTAATGCCGGCATCTCCGCGGGGCCGGAGCCGGAAAGCCCGTCCGAGGGTGTCGCAGCGGCCGCCGAGCAAATCGGGATAAATTTGCTCGGTGCGATCAACACGATCGAGCCTCTCCTTGGACCTTTCTGCTCTCGTGAGCGCGGCCGCATCGCCGTCGTGTCGTCGCTCGCCGCCTATCGCGGGCTGCCTTACAGCCCCGGCTACTGTGCGCGAGTAAAGCCGGGCTGCGCGCGTACGCGGAGGCGCTGCGTGCCCGCCTGGAACCGCACGGCATCGGCGTGACGGTTATCTGCCCCGGCTTATTCGCCTCGCCGATGACCGATCGATTCGACGGGCCGACGCCGTTCCTATTCAGTGCTGAGCGGGCAACTCGACGGGTCAAGCGCGTCGTCTTCCCGTGGCCGCTCGCCTTTGGCCTGCGCTTTTGCGACATCGCTCCTGCCATGGTCGGCGATGCGATCCTACGCCGCTTCCGGTTTCGAATACATTCCACCTGATCACCCCATCCCTCTGGCGGAATATCGGCGCACCCGAGCAGCGCGGTTTCGACCGGGATCTCGGCCCGTCCCGCAGCCGAAGCGCTTCGAGTGTCGGGCCACGGCGGCCGGTACCACAAGTCCGGTGGCGTACCCGCATCGCGATCTACACCCATCCATGAAGTCGATCCGTTCCCGGCCAGAGAAGTTCGAGATGTTCAAATGGGATGACGTCCTGAAGCATAAAGACCGACTTGACATCCAGCCAGCGGCGAAGCTAGCGATTTCGACTGGCGTATTATGCGCCAGTTTCGCGGCGGCCTGATCACCTCCGATGGGGGGGTCGCTGGTTTATCGCGAGCTGGCTGGCATTCTCGGCCTGACTAATACGCGCGTCGATGCGCGCACGGGCAAAAACGGCCCGCCACCTATCGATCGACTTATTGCGCCAGTCGGTGGTCGCGCAGCCGGCTAGCTATGAAGATGGGAATTACACCGAGCGACTGCGCCGTGACGCGGCGATGCGCCGGGGTCGGCAATAGGGGCGATCCAGGAAGCAGCCTCTGCCAGCCAGATGGGCCGCTTCGAGACCAAGTGGCGGACCCGACTCGAGAACCTCGCCGCCATTGCTGATCTAACTGCCCAGTGATCGACTGTGTGCACCGACGGCGCTCGCAAATCCTGAGCTCATCGCCCGGTTGCGGGCCCCTCACGGCTCGGCATGAAAGGGGGCGTTGGCTCGAAAGGCGGACCTACAATGGAAAAGGGGCGTTTTGACGAAGACAAATAACCGCGTTGCAGCATCGCAAGGCAAAGCAAACTATGGCTTTTCTGCCGGGGCAGTCGTTTTTCGGGCGAACCTTGTTGCAACGTCGACCCAAAGATGGTGAAAATCGCGCCGCAAACTCGGAATCCGGAGAATGGCGGGTGGCGACTTAATCCTACCCTGCGCTGGTGCCTTCAAAGCCGTGCCTTAGAGGGGCGGGTTTCGATCGGCGAAATCGCCCCGCATGACCCCCCGAAGGCGGAATATGACGCTTCAAAAAAGGCTCTCGGAAGCCGCACTTCTTATTCCGAACTGGATCTTTCGCCAAGCCCTGGACTGGTCTGGGCGAGCTGTATTCTATGACATCGATCGAGTTTGCCCGGAACTGCGGATTCTTGAGCGAAATTATCTTTCTATCAAGGCGGAGTTCAACATCCTCAAAAGGCATCTCCCCGCCATTCCGGCCTACCACGAGGTGGACCGGTATCAGGAGCGGATCGCCAAATCCCTTGTTGGCGCCAGCAACTGGCGCGTTTTCTTCTTTGAGGCCATGGGACGCAAAGTTGGACTAAACCGCACACTCTGCCCCAACACCGCGGCGCTGATCGACCGCGTTCCCAAAGTCTTTCAAGCGTGTTTCTCTATACTCGAACCAAAAAAATCGGTGCCGGCGCATTGTGGCCTATACAATGGTTATCTTCGTTATCATCTCGGGATCGAGGTGCCACGTGCGTCGCCACCTTCGATTCGCATAAAAGACCAGAACTACACTTGGCGAGAAGGTGAAAGTGTTCTTTTCGACGACACTTGGTCGCATGAAATTAAGAACAACTGCTCAGAAATCCGTGTAGTATTGATTGTCGATATCTTACGACCGATGAGCGGTATTGCCGGGCTGGTGAACCGAGCTATGTCTTTGTTGGGGCGCTTCACCTATGCCTATGTTGTTTCTAGAAAAGCCCAAAGTTTTAGCCGGATCATTGTTGCGCAGCGATAGAACTGGCGTCCGTGGGTACATTTCGGGGCAAGCCGTCAAGATTTTATATACCTTTTGGAGAGAAACGAGGTTAGCAGAGAAATAGGGATCGCGGTTGCAATAGTATCAATCAGATTTTGCTGCTTACCGCTGCCGCGCTGTGCTCTGAGCCCGTCAGCCAGCAGGCCACGTCTGAGACAGTGAAGGCTGGGGCAACCCAGGGGCATCGATATCAGATTCGTTCTACATTGTTGGAACTGAATTGCCGTGGCGCCACTGTGCTGCGACGCAGACGGTTGGCGATCCTATCCGGGCACGCTTCCGGTTCCGGATACATTCCGGCTGATCAGGCCTCAGGCCTGATCGAACGTTTTGAGAAAGCGCTCGATGCGCGTGAAATAGTCGCGCCAAGTCGGCGGTCGATATGCCAAGATGCGCCTGCGAATTTCCGCCGCCGTCGGGCTCCCGTCGGCAAACATGCAAATGTCCGAGAGCCAGCCGGGTCCGTCGGTTGGATCGCGATAAACTGCCAAATCTCGGGCAATTTCTCGATGGGCTGGGAGATCGGACGCAATCACCGGTGTTCCCACGGCCAGCGCTTCGATCACTGGCAAACCGAACCCTTCGGCGAAGGACGGCATCAGCAGCGCCTTGGCGTGTGCTATCAGCCGGCGGAGAGCTCGGCTGGACAGCCCACGTGCATGGATTACTTGACGTTGGAGTATTCGACACTGCTCTAGCATGCGGAGCACCGGTTCGGCTCCCCAGCCGGGCGACCCGACGACAACGAGCTTTGGTGCGCTGTCGCCTCGGCGTCTTACCAGTTCGCGCCAGACGTTCAGCAATAAGAGATGGTTCTTGCGCGGCTCGATCTTCCCGCATACGACAAAATAGTCGTGTTCGCACAGTTCCTCATCGCGCCCGTCCCTCTCGAGGAATATCGGCGTAACCGGGAACAGTGCAGTTTCCACCGGGATCTCGGCCCGCCCCCGCAGCCGTAGCGCATTCAGGACACCTTCTCGTGTCGCGGCGGTCGGTACGATAAGCCCAGAGGCATACCGCGCCGTCCGATCAACAATAATCCCGTGAAACCGATCTCCCGACCAGACAAATTCAGGATATTCCAGCGGGATGACATCGTGAAGCATGAACACCGATTTGACATCCGGTCGATGCTGAAGCCACGAGACAACCCGCGGAAGCGCCAAGCCGAGCTGGCCCACATTTAGGTAAATGGAGTTCTTTGGTACTGATCTGACGGCCGACGTACCAAACGAAAAACCGGTTGCTGAAAGAAGCTTCAATAACCTGGAGAAAGGGTGTCGGGTTTCCTGCCGAGAGTTTTCGCTCTCCAACTCGTTGTTTCCGCGGAGGCGTTTCTTGATGCGAGCCAAGATACGGTCTTCATGTGGTTGGATAGTCTCGGACCACAGCTCCTCCAGCCGGTCAAAGCCGCGAAGAACGTGCTGGCGATCGTAACGTCGAACACCCCACGGCGTGGGGAGCGTACCGACACAATCGCCCCGCCAGTTCTCGAAGAAGAAGCGCGCATATCGGAGATCGACCCGGTCGATACCGCGGGGCGTGGCGGCCCAAGGTCCGAGGAACATTCGAAGCACGTCGTAAGCAATAGGCGCCGGCATCTATCGATGATGCATTCAGAGTGTGAGATTTTCCCCCAACGCGCCAAATCATATATCTGGTTCGTCGATTCGGCCAACCCTTTCCAGGGAGTCGCTTGATGCCCCGAGAGCCCGTGTCGCGACAATGGGATCGGCCACCGATGCTCGCTGCTCTAATGTAGACGCACTCGGAATGTGAACCCGCTCCGCAGCCATCGAAACATGTTTCGTCGGTTGCAGCCATGATACATCGATGTTATCGACCAGTCTCGGGCCTGTGTTGAGGAACACGAATGATTGCTCGCGTAAATAGATCATGGCTGCTGCCGCTCGAGCGCCCTCTTGTCTCATGGCTGGTTGTGCAACTTCCAGCTGCAGTCGAGCCGGACCACTTGACGATCGTAGGATTTGCCGGCGCCCTCACTTGTGGGCTCGCCTACAGCGCGTCGTCGCTATCGCCGCATTTCTTATGGCTCGCCAATGCCGGGTTGCTCATTAACAAGTTAGGCGACTCGCTTGACGGTAACTTGGCCCGGTTTCGAAATATCGAACGACCACGCTACGGTTTTTTTATCGACAACACGACAGATGTTTTGTCCGAGGCATGTATTTTTCTCGGGCTTGGGGCATCACCGTACATGCGCTTTGATAGCGCCTGTTTGGCGTTGCTTAGCTTTTATATCGTGTCTCTCTTCACATTTATTCGGGCTGTCACCAGTCAGGTGTTTCAGATAAGCTATCATGGGATCAGCCCTACCGAGATACACTTCGGCCTTCTATGCTATAATATCTGCCTCCTGACAATCGGTCCCTGGTCGGTAAAGACGCGGTTCGGCCCGATGTCGCCGATTGATGCCTTTGTCATCATGGTGTTTATCGCCGTCCTGGTGTCTTTCCTCGTGATGATCTGGTCCGAGGGGCGACGCATCGCGGAAGAAGAAGGTCCATCGCACTGAATAAGTTCGCTTTCGGTACTCTTGCGCCCTCCCGTCCGGGTCGCTTCAACACCCTTTCGCGACTGCCGATGGCTGTCGCTCAACATCGAGCGGCCGCAGTGGTGAACCAAGCGCGACGATTTTGGCAGGAAGGTTCAACAACGTTCGTCCGCACGATCCTCATTCCAAGCGAAGGCCAGGCAGCATCCACCATTCCTCCAGCCTCCGAAAAATAATCGGCGAAATTATCGCGTCGAGATGCCGCAGGTTGGCGATCAGGGCGGCCTTCGGATCCTCTCCTCGTATGAGCTCGACCGGGGCTCCGAAAGTGGTGTGGAAACGCGCGCCACCGCGCCGCTCCACATAGGCCGGGATCGGTTGCGCACCGGTGGCGCGGGCGAGCCGAACTACGGCGGCGAGATTGCCGTGCTCGTATATCGGTCTGCTGAAGGTGGGTACTCGGGCACTGCCGTCTATCGCTTCGTCGGCCCAGGTCAGGAAGACGCCGCGACGCTCGGAGAGAATTCGGTATGCCTGCCGTGCGCCGAGTGGACCTGGAGAAACAAGCTTAGCCCCCCCTCGGAGGCGCACGGTGACGACAATGCGGTCCTGGAAACGATTTCTGGCTGGTCTGTAGAGGGTGTAGACCTCGTAGCCCAAACCTAGGAGGGTCGCTCCGATCACTTCCCAGCTGGTGAGGTGCACGCCGAAGACAAGGATCGGATGGTTGCGCCGGCGACAATCGGCAAGGTGCTCTTGCCCCGTTACGGTGATCCGTCCGGCTGACCATAAGAGGTCTAAGATGTTGTACTCTGCGTACACGCGGCCGATGTTGTCGCACATCCGCTTCATTGCTGCGTCGAGATCGCGTTTTCCTGCTCTCCGCGGGTGCAACCGGGCGAGCGAGGCGCGAGCGCGCAGCTGCGGCGACCTCCGGAACCACCCGACAAGCACCCCCAGCTCGCCTCCGATCGCCGAGCATGCACCAAACGGGAGAAGTCGGAGGGGGTAATGCAGCGCATAACTCCCGACCCCCATAGCGACGTCGGTGACCCAGTACCGGCAGAAGGTGCGGCGCGTTTGAGCATGCGCAAGAAGCGCCCACAGCCGTTGTGCGAAGGATAGGCCCCGCACAATGACCGACGGCGCAATCCAGGCTCTCGGGTCCCCGGATCCAACGCGATTCCACCAGCGGCGGCTTCGACCATCACGGAAGGGACCTCCGGCGGATGTTGATGAATTGCCCACGCTGGGCCCCCGCGCTATTCTCGTCATTGGAGCAAGCTGGCTCAGGCGTGAAAGGTTACCAAGAAATCGATGCAGGAATTCGGGCTTCGTCGGCGCCCCTTCTATATGAGTCGTGTCAGCCGGACTACGTCGAGGTGAATTCCGGCGAAGCTTGCCCGGCAAAGTCCACTGGGTGGGCAGCGGATATCGCAAGGTCATCTGCAACCGGCTGTAAATCTTCCATCGGTGAACAAATAACCGTTGGCGACCAGAGACGTTGCAGCAGGCTCGATCGCGAGGTTGTCCTGGACATCACGCTGCTATCTCGGCGGCTCGCCAGAACGACCCCCTCCGGGATCGAACGGGTCAATGCGAGCTTCGCGGCCCATTTCCTGGCCACCGACAAGCCCAACCGAAAAGCGCTGCTATCCACACCGTTGGGCCCGCGCGCCATCCGCGCCGGCGTAGCTCGTAGAATCTACGGCGCCGTGCAAAGACGTTGGCGCGAGACCCAGAGCCCGGAGACTGACGGCGAGTTCCTGCGTGTGCGGGAGGCGTTGGCCGGGCTGCAATCGCCTCCGCAGACCCGGTCATGGTCGCAACACACACTCTCCTACGCCCGAGCAGGGTTGTTGCAATTTGCCGCATGGTGTCGGATCGATGAGATCACCGCCAATGCCGTCTATTTAAACGTAGGTCAGTCCATCCTTCACCGCCCGCGTTATACCAGCTGGTTGCGAGCACGTCCGGACGTCAAGCCAGTCTTTATGATCCACGATCTCTTGCCAATCGAGCATCCGGAATTTTTCCGTCCAAGGGAGTTCCAAATTCACACGAAAAAGCTAAACGCCGTAGCCCGGTTTGGTGCCGGAGCGATCGTTTCGACGGCGTCTGTAGCGGAGGCCTTTCTTGCCTATCTCGCCAGGCTAGGACGGAAGGCTATGCCTATCATCGTCGCACCGTTGTCGGTGTCGCCAGTATTCTGCGAGCCGAGAGAGCACGATGAGACACTTGCCGCTCGTCCCTATTTCGTAATTTGCGGCACGATCGAGCCACGCAAAAATCATTTATTACTATTCAACCTTTGGCGACGGCTAGCCCGGTCGATGGGCCCGGAGACGCCAAAATTGGTTGTGGTCGGAGTCCGCGGCTGGGAAAATGAAAATGCCCTAGACATGCTAGACCGATGTCCAGAGCTCCGCGAGCATGTGATTGAGGTCTCAGGCTTGTCGACCCCCGCTGTAAAGCGCCTGCTGGACAATGCTCGCGCTTTGCTTATGCCGTCCTTTGCGGAGGGTTACGGCTTGCCCGTCGCCGAAGCGCTCGCGGCAGGAACGCCGGTAATCGCATCCGATCTGTCGTGTTTTCGGGCGATGGGCGAACGGGGTTTGACCCTTCTTGATCCTCTCGACGGTGTGGGGTGGTCGACAGCCATAGGTCGTCTTTGCGAAGGGCCGCCTCCCTGGGCGCAAGGCCCGGAGAATCGTTCCAAAATCGCGATCTCCAGCGATCTCTATTTTGGGAAGATTGAGGCGTTCCTGGCCAGCGTGTAACCAAGGCGCTGCGCATCCAAGGAGCGCCACTCATCTGCGGCTCATCGACGGATCCCGCGTCTGGACGAGCGGTGCGACCGACTTAAGCGTGATCACTGGGCCCCGAGGGCTGTCGCCGTGGTCGCCTCCTCGCCACCCTCCTTCTCTAGTATACAGAACAGCATATCTCGAACGGTTCCTTGGGTTCGAAGGAGCTGAAGGATTTGGTTTTCGTCGATGGATTTCCCGTCCGTTAAAACCAAATACGCGAGGTCGACATCCGCCTTTGTCGGTGGCCCGTCCAAGAATGCCTCGGAATCGCTCTTCCAACTAGCACCACACACAGGATCGGACGCCGCCGGATAGCCTTGTCGGGCGGCGGCGAAGGCGAAGTGCTCGTATACATCACTCGAGGGTGCACCCAGCGCTCGCGCTGACCTGTAGTATATTTCCGCTGCGGCGAATTTCCCCCGCTCCTTCAGGCAATGGGCATATTGCACCATGTATCCAAAATGGCAGGGATAGAGGGCGATCGCCGCGCGATAATGTCCTTCCGCTGCACGCCAGCTTTCGAGGTCGCGTGCTCGATCAGCCTTGGTAATGAGCGCCTGAAAATCCGAATCTTGTGAAGCGGCCCTCAGCGTCAGTTCCTTCGCTTGGCGACGCGATTTGCCCAAGATTGGGGCTCGCCTGAGAAACCGCTTGGCAACGTCGCACCGACCGCATCGAAGCAAGACTTCTCCCTTGGTGATGCAAAAATCCGGGTCGACGAGGTCGTCGACGGATCCGACCAAGCGGTCGGGAATGGAGAGTGTTCGTCCTGTGCGGCGGCAATGCAACAGAACGGTTCGCCAAAGGTCAGGGTTCGCCGGATCGTCGTCCAGCGCGGCAAGCAGCGCGCGGCTACGCCTCGCAGTATTCGTCCGAAAGGCTGCTCTGGTTAGCCGCGGCAGCCAGTCCTGCAGGAAATCCCTGATGCATACGAACGCCGGGCGAGCGACTGAGTGGAGGGAAAACAAGCATTCCCAGGATGGGTCGAACCGCAGCGGGCGCACGGATGCGGTATCGAACCCCGCGCCGCTCCAGCTCTCCCAAAGCGCTTGGTCGAGCGAGCTGTTGGCAAGGATGGCACGCCGCGCCGCTGGAGAAAGCTCGGCGGCCTTCACCGGTTGCCAATCGACCAATTTTTGCCACTCTTCCGCGGTGTTTCTGCGCCATGCAACCGACGGCACGCCGAGATCGGGGGCGATCGACGCGATGAGCCGATCGCACTCGCTATAGGAGCCGACGAACCAAAAGGCCGAGAGCGTCTCGTTCAGCACCTCGTATTTGCGCTTTTCCGTCATTACCGCCATGAGCGGCCACGGGATCTCGCACCATTGCCAGAGTAGAAAGTAGGCAACGAGGTTGCGTTGGAGTGCTCTAAGGTGGAGACCGAAACTATAAGTTCCGCCGCTTTCCGCTAAACTCCGCATGTTCATGTAGTTGTAGAACGAGACCTGTAAACCGACAGGGTCACGAAGCAAGACAGCGCGGCGAATCTCCCTGTCCGGGAAAAACCTTTCGAGCGACCGTCCGATATGTTGCCCGACTACCACTCGAACGCGCGACAAGTCGGGCAGCTTGCCAAGCTCGTATCGGCGGCCCAATACAGTCTCAGCCCACCTCGACGGCGCGGCCGGACGCCACACGAACCCGGGGCCGCAATGATCTTCGAGGTGAAACTCGATTGTCTCTCCGGCGGTCTTCGGGACGTGCAGGATGAAATAGACGGAGGAACCCGGGTCAGCTTGCAATATCAGTCCCCTAAGCTGGAACGAAGCGTAGCTTCGCTTGGGTTCGAGCTCGTGCAGCCGGGCTGGCCCGATTAGCTATTCGACGTGACCTGACCGTTATGGGCACCAGCGCGCGCGGGCGTCCCCGGCGGGCTCGCGCATTTCCCGCCGCCACGATTGACATCGGTGGCCGGCCACGCGGAACATCGACCTCGGCGCGCGGCAACGGGGAAAGCATTCCGATGGATATGCACGATCGGACCGTCATCGTCACTGGCGGCGCATCGGGGATTGGCAAAGCGACCGCCCTCCTACTGGCTCGCGAAGGGGCGCGGGTCGTCATCGGCGATATCGATGAGGCGGGTGGTCGCACAGTCGCCGTCGAGGGCGCCACGGAACGTCTCGCTATCGACTTTCTGCAGGTCGATCTCGTGGACAAGCCCTCGATCGACGCTTTTGTCGCCGCCGTACATGAACGGGTCGCGCGCATTGACGGCTTGGTGAACGGCGCCGGCTGGGATCAGATCCAACCTTTTCTCGAAAATCCACCGGAAATGTGGGACCGCGTCATCGCCATTAACCTGATGGGCGCTGTGCGGCTGACCCGCGGCCTGCTGCCGCCGATGGTGGCGGCGAGCACCGGGAAGATCGTCAACATATCGAGCGATGCGGGGCGGGTCGGTAGCATGGGCGAAACCGTTTATGCAGCGGCGAAGGGAGGACTGATCGCGTTTACCAAATCGCTCGCGCGCGAGCTTGCGCGCTATCGCATCAATGTCAACTGTGTCTGCCCCGGCCCCACCGACACACCACTCTTCCAGCGCCAACCGGAGCGGATGAAGGCGGCCCTAACTCGGGCCATCCCATTTCGCCGGATCGCGCAGCCGATCGAGATCGCCCAGGCGGTCATGTTCTTCCTGAGCAATCGGTCTGATTACATCACCGGACAGGTGTTGAGCGTCAGCGGTGGCTTGACGATGGCGGATTGAAGCGCCAGCCTCTCGGCACCGGACAGGAGAGGAACGCAAGGATGCGCAGCTACACATCGATGATACCGGCAGCGGCATTGCTGATCGGCCTCGCGGCACCCGTCAGGGCTCAGATCCCACCAGATCCGGGCGCTGCCGCGAATGTTCGCGAGAGCCAGGCATACGAGCAGATGTTGCGCAGCAATTCCGCCTTCCGCGCTAAGCGCATGCAACAGGAGTGCGGGCCGATCACCGACCCCGAACTTCATGCGAGCTGCGTCAGCTCGTTCCAGGCCAATGGCCCGACGCCGACGTCCCGAAAGCGCCAGCAGTAAAACCATCCTCGGAGGAAATCGAAATGTCGAACCACGCCCCCGGTTTTGCCAGCCGCCCCGATTATCGCGTCGACGTGTTGCCGGAACAGCGGCGCGTCAAAGTCGTCTTTGGCGGTGTGACCGTTGCCGACAGCAACGTCGCGCTGCGCGTCGAGGAGACCGGCCACGGGCCGGTGCATTATCTCCCGGAGAAGGATGTCCGGCTCGATCTGATGCGCCCGACCGAACATCACACCCGGTGCCCGTACAAAGGCGAAGCCTCCTACTGGACGATCGAAGTTCCGGCCGGGGAGGGATCGCTTCGGCGGTCTGAGAACGCCGTCTGGGCCTATCCGACACCCTATGACGAAGTATCGGGGCTTGCCGGCTACTACGCCTTTTATACGACCCGGGTCGACTCGATCAGCTTGACCTGAGCGCGCCGCGCGATATGCACCTGACGCAACACTGGGACATCCGCAAACGCGGCGTGTCGTCACGCGGCGGCATAGTCGCGTCGCAAAACGCGACTGCTGCGAGGATCGGCGCCGAGGTGCTGGCAACCGGCGGGACGGCGGTCGATGCCGCCGTCGCCACCGCATTTGCGCTCGCGGCGCTCGAGCCGTGGAATAGCGGGCTCGGTGGGATCGGGTTCATGCTTGTGCAGCAGGCCGGTGCCGACCGCGCCGAGGCCGTCGATTTCGGCCCGATTTCACCAAATAAGCTCGATCCGGCGGCCTATCCGTTGACCGGTGAAATGCGGACCGAGCTGTTCACTTGGCCGCAAGTCGCCGGCGACCGCAATATCCATGGGCCGCTGTCTTTCATGATCCCGAGCGCCGTCCGAGGCTATGCGCTTGCGCTGGAGCGCTTTGGCCGAATGCCATGGCGTGAGCTGGTCGCCTCCGCGATCTCGCTTGCCCGGGCGGGCCTGCCGGTCGACTGGTTCACGACGGTCAAGGTCGCAAGCGCGGCGGCCGATCTGCGGCGCTACGAGGAGAGCCGCCGCGTCTGGTTGCCGGACGGCCTGCCGCCGGTCTGCCCGGCCGACGCCGACAGTCCGAGCCTGCCTCTCGGTCGTTTGGCCGAGACCCTTCAGAGACTTGCAGAGGCCGGACCGGACGACTTCTATCAGGGCGAGATCGCGCGCTCGATCGCCGCCGACACCCGATCGGCCGGCGGGGTGCTGTCGGCTGAGGATCTGGGCCGGTATCGCGCACGCATCGTCCCGGCACTCCCTATCCCTTATCGCGGTGCGACGTTTCAGACCGCACCCGGGATGACCGCGGGGCCGACCCTTGCTCGCGTTCTCGGACGGCTCGCCGAGCGGCGTTTCGACGGCGGGAGCCCCGACGCGCCCTATTTCGAAGCGGTGATCGACGCCCTACGAGACGCCTATACCGAGCGGCTCGAAACCATGGGCGATCGCGAAGCAGGTTCGCCGACTTCGACGACCCACATCACGGCGGTCGATCGTCAGGGCGGCCTCGCCGCCCTGACCACGACGTTGCTGTCGAGCTTTGGCAGCCGCTATGTGCTGCCTGGGACCGGCATTCTCATGAACAACGGTGTGATGTGGTTCGACCCGCAGCCCGGCCGGCCGAATTCGATCATGCCCGGAAGGCGGGCGTTGTCCAATATGTGCCCGGTCGTCGTCGCCCGCGACCGGCGGCCTTGGTTTGGGGTCGGCGCATCCGGTGGGCGACGCATCCTCGGTGCGGTGTTGCAGCTCGCGAGCTTTGTGGTCGATTTCGGTATGGAGCCGTTTGCGGCGGCGCACCATCCGCGCGTAGATGTAAACGGCAGCGATCGGATCGGCATCGATCGCCGTCTTTCGGCGGCAATCGTTGAGCGGCTGTCCACGCTACCCGGCGCCACGCTCGTCGAGCACGTAGCCTTTCCGGCCCGTTTCGCCTGCCCGAACCTCGTGCTGCACGGCGCTGACGGGGTCAATCACGGCATCTCCGATGTCATGTCGCCGTGGTCGGCGGCGGCTGCGGAGCCCGAGCGAGCGTGAAGCGGCTCACGCCGTCGTCGAGGGCGGCTCGGCGGAGAGTTTCAGTCCCCCTTCCCTGGTCGACGGGAATATACAACGAAAAACCCGATTTGAAGCGGCCCAGATGCCGACTCCGTGCCGACAAGTGTTTGATATTGGGAAGCAACAGAGTGCAAATTCCCTACCCGGCCGAACAGGGAAATAAATCCAAGGAACAGGGAGACTAAATCGACGGTCAGGGAATTAAATCGCCCGAACATGGAAAGCGCGCTGGGCAAAGGGCGCGTCGCGGTCGTGCGGCCGCGGGACGCCGCCTCCCTGATCCTGCTGCGCGGCGAGGGAAGGACGCTAGAGGTGCTGGCCGGCCGCCGCCCGCTCCACCTCAAGTTCATGCCCGGGGTCTACGTCTTCCCTGGCGGCGCCATCGATCGGCCGGATCGGCTCACCTGGAGCGTGGAAGCAGGGTCCGAGGCGCTGGGTCCAAAGCTCGCGCGCTCTGCCCGCGCAGCGTTGCGTGAGACCTGGGAGGAAACCGGCGTTCTGATCGGCCGCCCGAACAGCTCGCCGGCACCTCCATCGGCCAGAGCACCGATCGAGCGGGCCTATCTCGAGCGCGGCCTGGTGGCGGCGATGGACCTCCTGACCTATGTCGGCCGGGCGATTACGCCCTCCCACTCGTTCCGTCGATTCAACACCCGGTTCTTTCTCGGGGACGGCAGGAATGTCTTCGGCCAGCCGGCGGCGAGCGAGGAGCTCGAAGACGTCGGCTGGCACCCGATCGGCCGCGAGGCTCTCGAGCCGTTTCGCGACGTGACGCGGTTCATGCTCACGCGGGCGATCGCGTTGCGCGAGGGGACCGCGAGCGGCGGGGCACCGCTCTTCTATTGGGCCAAGAACGCCCGCCGCATCGGCGTTTGCCGCGAGGCGTTCGGTACAATCTAGGTTCAGCGGGCCTCAGTGCCGAGCGCCATGGCGCTCAGCTGTACCGCCGGCTCCTCGTCGCCAATGCCCATGGCCCTGCCGTGCGTCTCGACCGCGAGAAACACAAAAGATAGTCCGACCAGCAGCATGGAGAAGGCGAGGAACAGGTAGGCCGGCAATACCGCGTTGGAGGTCGCTTGCGGCGATACGATGTTGCTGCTGCCGGCGATCAGCGCGAGGCTCAACGGGCCGAGGATCTTGCCGACGCCGTTCGCTGCCTGCCCGAGACCGGAGGCGCGCGCGCCGAGACGCGCGCCATAGCGCTCGACCGTATAGGGCGCGAAATTGGCAAAACCGCCCTCGATGAAGAAGGTTGACGCGCACAGCAGGAGCACCATTACCGGCAAGCCGCCGACAATGAGATTGCTGTAATACCCGGCCGCGGCGAGGGCGGCGACGCCGCCGAACCCCCAGACCGCACCCAGCCAGCGACGGCCGGTGAGCGGCGCCAGCAACGTGACGATGATCTTGCCCGAGACCCCGCCGAGAGTGACGAACACAAAATATTTTGCCGCCTGAGGAACCGGGACGCTGAGCACCATCGCGACGATCGTCGGCCCCCAGAGATACACCCCATAGCCTGCGACCGACGAGCCGCCCCAGATGATGACGGTCTCCCAAAACAAACTCGGCCGGCGATAGAGTTCCGAAAGACGCACGCGCGGCTCGGCCGTTGGTGCCCGGGTCGGTAGCGGCACCGCCTGAAGCGGCGCACCGAGGTACTTGGCGACTTCGGAGCGAGCGTCTGAGAAGCGGCCTTTCGCTGCGAGCCAGCGTACCGATTCAGGCACGTAGAACCAAATCAGCACGCCGACAACCGCCGGCGCCATACCGAGCATCGCAACTCCGCGCCAACCCAGGGGCTCGAGCAACGCGGCGGAGACCGCCGAAGCGAGAAAGCCGCCGGCGGAGGCGAAGACCAGATAAAAGCTCGTCAACAAGGTCCGGTGCCGCGTCGGTGTCAACTCGACCTGGATCGCCAAAGACGGAGTGACCCCGGCTGTCAACCCGACGCCGATAAAGAAGCGCAGGATTGCGAAGACCTCCCACGCACCGCCCGGCACGATACCCATCAAGCCGGAGCTCGCGGCGCAGATAAAGGTCCCGATGATCATCGTGATCTTGCGCCCCCAGGCGTCTGACAATCCGCCAAAGACGAGCGCGCCGAGAATGGCGCCGACGCCGCCGCTGTAGAGGATCACCGCCGACTGTCCGTAGGTCAGATGCCATTGCGGCGCCAGCACTGCGAGCAGGTAGCCGACCACGAGGAAATCGAAGAATTCGAGGACGAACAGCGCCGACAGCAGCGCGAACGACACCCAATAGCGGCGATTCAGCGGCGCAGCATCGAACAGCGCCAACAAGTCTTCGGAAGTCTGTCCAGCCATCATTTCCTCCCCAGCGGTTGGGTCTTCTGTCTCAGGTTGGTCCTTGTTTTACAACGATTATGCCCGAACCGGGAGCTCGTCAACCGGCGTTCTTGTCGGCCGGTGGCAACGCTTTCCGAGCCAACCGTGAACCAGGGAGCAGGGTCGAAAATGATGACAGCCGCCAAGATCAGCCCAGAGGTCCTCCCACGGGGATGATGGGCGACAGGCGAGCGGACATCCCGGTTGCGGGCTCTCATTGAGTTACCAATTCGGGACGCGGCGACCTCGAAGTACCAGGCCGCACGCCGCCTATCACTTAGCCGTGACGTGGCCGGTATCCCCCCGCTGGACGCGCACCTGACGCCCAACGCACTAGAATCGGAGTGCAACCTTGAGGAGCATCCCGATGCCCGACGCTACGGCTCCGCCCATGCCGGTGTGGAGCGTAAAGTTCTTTCGCGACCTGAGGAGCCTAACTCCGACCCGGATGGCATACATCTCGCGCGCTTCGGAAAAGGAGGCAGCTCAACACGCCCTCGAGTGCATGGCCGCTGAGGAGGCAGGTCGCATAGAGATTTGCTCCGTCATTCTTTACCCGCCGATACTGGCGGACGGCGCGGAGTATTGGCTCGACTGAGCCCGCCTGGATCAACAGCGAAGCCCCGCCACGTCGGCGCCCGACCGGGTTGCCTGCCCGCCCTCATGGTCGCCGCAGCCACGCGGCTAGTCGTCAGAAGGCCGGTACAGCGATGTCCGCGCTGCATCCGACGTAGCTGCGGTCACTCGGCGCAGGGGGCATACGGACGAATACCGGATGGCGCGACGTCTCCCTGGGATCGTCTTGCCCAGTGAAGTCGGGTACCTCGCCAGCCAGGGGTACGTCCTCATCTTTCAGAAAATGGCGATAATGGCGCGTGCACAGCCTGCGGGCTACCGCCGGACGGTCGCAACCCTTTGCGGCGCATAGGGCCCGAGCCGGCGGTTCCGATCCCGCGCTCATCGCCGAGCGACCGACGAGGCCATCGACACTAGTAGCCGAAACCCGGCGTCGACCGGAACAATCGACCCGGTCATGTGACGCGAAGCAGGACCGGCGAGGAACGTAACGACCTCGGCGATGTCCTCGGGCCTTGAGGCCACGCGCAGAGGCACCCTGCTTTTGACCACCTCGCGCAGCTTGTCGGCCGCCTCCTGACCCACGCCGTTCAACCACCACGGGGTGTCCATGTAGCCGGGACAGATCGCGTTCACCCGAATGGGCGGCGCAAGCACGCGGGCGAGCGATAAGGTCATCGTATTGAGAGCCGCCTTGCTCGCTGCGTAAGCGATCGAGGAGCCCGACCCGTTGAACGCGGCGACCGAAGAAACATTCACGACCGAAGAGGGGCGCTCGGCGGTTCGAGCGCCCGCCTCGAGCAGGGATCGCGCCGCGCGGATCATCTGGAAGGGCCCGATCGTATTCACCGCGAAGATCCGCTGAAAGTTCTCCTGCGAGAGCGCGTCGAGATCGGCCGGGTTCGCGACATGCCTTGTCGCGCTCGCATTGTTGACAAGGATATCGAGCCGGCCCCATTTGGACGCCGAGCCGGCCGGTCTGCCGCAATCCGCGTCGATCGCGACGTCGGCTTGCACCACCTCCACCACAACGTTCGCCCTGCGGCAGAGATCGGCGGTCTCCTCCGCCTCCCGCACACTCGCCCGATAATTGACGATGACCCGCGCCCCACCTCGAGCGAGCGCTAACCGCCGTCGCAGCACCGAGCCCCGAAGCCGACCCTATTATCAAAACACACATTCCGTCGAACGAGGTCATGCCCCCGGACCTTGGTCGCGGAGTGGCGCTACTCGCATCCGTCCCGCTCGGGCGCTATGCCGTGCGACCAATCGGCTTCTATAGAGTCGGAGTCCGCGTTGGCAAAATACGTGCGACCACGTATCCAATCGCGCTTAGCGCAGCCCTTGATCCTGGGGCTGCTCCAGTTTCACACTGTCGAGGCGGCAATCGATGACTCTGCGTAACTGGCTTGCGATCTTGTTCGCTCTGTTGATGATCGCCGGATGCACCGAGGCAGCGACCGGGACAGGACATGTGGCCTATCCTCCCCACTCGCCGGACGCCAACATGGAATACCCGCGCGACAGAGGTGGAGATGGCGGCGGGGGAGGCGGCGGTGGGGGGATGTAGCGGGCAGAGTATACCGACCGCCGCGCGTCCCGATCGCGGCCGTCTGCTGCCGTTATTTTGGTAGCGCCGGCTCCATCACGTCTCGATCAGCCGGACGCACCACGGCCTCGCGGAGATCGGGCTGGTCGCGAGCGAGTTCGTTAACCGCGTTCGCCAGCAAGCGATACTTGACCTGAGTGACGGTGAGATCGCGAAAGTAGTTCACAAGATCGCCCCACGGATCATTCAGCCGGCTGATCCCGGAGATGAACGCGACGACGCCGCCGATCTCGAGCCGGTCGGTGTAGACCCACCAACCGCCGATCAGCAAGGCGGAGACGATCTGCAGATGACTGCAGAGGTTCATCAAGAAGTTCATCGTAAATTTGAGGCGAAAGATCCCCATGTCGAGGGCAAACGCGCGTTCGATCCGCTTTTCGTCGGCGCGGAAGTGCCCATCGGTTTGGTCGATCACGCCAATCCCCAGCTGGCGCAGTACTTGGATCCGTGCTCCGGCCCGCCAGTTCACCGCCGTCTGCATCAGTGGAACAAACAGGAACTGGGGCACGAAGAGGGCGAACGCTCCGAGGGCCATCCACGGATCGAGGTGGATCAGATAGGCGAAAACGGAGATCAGGATGCCGCCCTGCAGCAGCGGCTCCGAAACGCTCCCGCCTACGAACCCGCCGATTGGCTCGACTTCCGCGACGATCATCGAGACCGCGATCCCTTGCGCCTCGGCTGCGGGTGACGAAGTGGGCGGGCTCTCGATGACCGCGTGGATGCGTCGGCGCAGGTCGCGTACCGCGCGCTCGCCGACCCAGCCGCGATAGACGTTGAGGCCGAGCTTGGTTCCCCCCTGCACGAGCACGACCCCGGCATAGACCGCGCACAGGGTGATCACCCAGCGAAAAGAGCGGTCCTTTACGAGGTCGTTGACGATCCGGCGTTGCAGCTCGAGCGGGACGATTTCGATCAGAAAGACACTGACCGTCAGGACCACGAGCAGCAGCTGATGGAGCGCACTCGTCGCCAGCACATAGCGAAAGACGCTGCCCGGCAATTCGTCGGCCGAGGTAGCGACGAGCTGGCGGACCCAGGTTGTGAGGCTCATCGACGAAAATTTAGTCGACCCTACGGCACAGGTGAATGTGTCAGGTCATTCCCACAACCTTGGGCACCCTTTGCGGGGGAAATGGAAGCTGAGCTCAAGGTTCTCGGAAGTGATGGACCATCGAAAACGCCACTTTTTGGGCAGCCTCAAAGATGGTCGTTCTTGTCGCGCAAATCATCCGCTGAAGATCAGCCTGATCTCGGCGTTCTGGCCCTCGGAGCGCGCCTCCATACGGTCCGGATAGACGCCGGTCAAGAAATCGGCCAGACCATACGAGAAAGACTCTTCCTCGAGGAAGAAGCGCTTTCTGACCCCGACATTCGGCAGTGACAGCAGCGCTCCCTGGTAGCGGATCGAGATTGTCAGATCGAAATCATTATAGGTTGTCACGACGGAAGGCGTTCCGATCATCAACCCTGCATCGTCAAGATGTTGGAAGACCTGCTCTGTCGTGGCGGTGGCCCGGTCGATCACATCTGGAGGGACGAACCACGCCCTGCCGCGGGCTCGCAGAAGCCTGTCGATCTCGGCAACCGCTGCCTCCGAATTCTCGAATTCGAAGACAACGCTGCGCGTCGCCCCGATCCGGAACAGCAGATTGAGCAGAAACGCCGACATGACGCCGATCGTCATCATGCTGCCGGTAAACAGATGGACGACCGGGGTGGCCCGCTTGAAGTAGTCGGGAAAGATCTCGCGAGCGAGACCCAGCAATAGCGACACCCCGACGACGTAGGTGGTCCGGCTGTCGACGTTCCGCGAGGTGATGATCTGAATGCCGCCGGCGATCATGAACGACGAGGTAAAGACCATCGCCGCGCCGATCACCGGCTGCGGCAGCAGCAAAAACAGCGCGGCGTATTTGGGGATAAACGCGAACACGACGAGGATCGCCGCGCACGAAAACGCAATGTAGCGGCTCGTGGCACCGGTGGCCTTGGATACACCGACTAGGCTCGGAGCGGTGTTCATCCCCATGACACCAAACAGGCCGCCGACCATGCAGCCGATGCCGTCGGCGAGAATGCCGCCTTGGATCGATTTGAGCTCGGGCCGTTTCCAGTCGGCATCGTTGATTTTCTGGCACGTCGTGATGACCCCGACAGTCCGCAGCATCGCTGCCGTGCCCGCCATCAGAAATGCCGGGATCAGGCGGAACCGGAAGTCATAGGCGAGATAATGCGGCTCGGGTATCGCGAATGTCGGCGCGTCGAGAAAGCTCTGCATCGAATCCGGTGACACCAGGCCCGAAACGAGGCTGCCGGCCATTCCGACGACGATGCCGAGCATCGAGCAGATCAGGCGCACGACCCCGCGACCCCACACGCTGAAGGCGCACATCGTTGCCAGGGTGAGGAAGCCGACAATGAGGTGCTCGTGAAAGGTCGGTCGCTCGATATGCTCCACGCCGAGAAGATAACTAATCCCGATGACACCCAACTGAAGACCGACGATCGCCACGACGAACCCGCTGATAGCCGGCGGGAACAGGGTGCGGAGCCTGCGCAACAGCGGCGCCAACGCGATCTCGACCGCCCCGGCGAAGATCGTCATCGCGAACACCGCCGGAAGACCGCCGGTGTCGGCCGCCAGCACCGCAGGGCCAATGTAGATCGCCGAGAAAACCGGGGGCGCCAGATAGCCCGAGCCGACCGGACCGTGCCAAATCGCCTGCAGCACTGTGGATATCGCGAGCGCGACCATTCCGAGACTGAGCGCACTCAGCGTCGCGTCCTGGCTGGCATTCGCGCTCCGGAAGACGATCACGATCAGCACGAGATAGACCGACATTAGGACCGCGTGTTGCGCGCCGAGAAAAATCAGGCGCGGCCACGGCGGCAGCTCGTCGACCGCGTAGATCAGATCTTCCGGCCGGGTCATTGTTGGGTGCGCCGGCCATTGATCCGCTTGCCTAACAGTCGATCGTCCGATCACTTTCTCGCGTAACCCGCTATTTTTGAAAACAGCCGAATTTCGAATGTAATTCGATTGTTACGGCGTTCTCAATTCGTTGTTCGGCCGAAAAATTCCATTGTTCGGCTAAGTAACGAATTTTGTCGTGCAAGTATTTGAAATCACTTCCTTCCAGGAGCGGACCGGAGGCCTCTGCGGTACTCAAAAAGCGATTTTTCGTTGTTTTTGCCGCAGACGTCACCCTCCGCCGAGCGCGATGTCTAGCCAACCGAGCGGGGTGACCGTGGCTCGCTCGCCTGGGCGCAGTAATACCGTGGTCATCGCCGACTCGACGATCGCCGGGCCGTCAATCATTTGCGCCGGCGCCAGCGCGTCGAAATCGTAGACCGGTGCGGTAACCCAGTCATCGAGATAGATCCTGCGCTCGGAGCGTGGTGCGGCGGGCGATGTTTCGGGTCGGATGGGCTCCAGCGGCAATGCCGCAAGGATACCGGACACAGTCACCCGAGCGTTGACCAGCACCGTCTCCTGATCAGGCAGGCAATAGGTGAAGAGCTCCTCGTGGCGGCGGTGAAACCGCTCGACGATTTGCGGCAGCGGGTCGGGTTGCGTCCAATCGACCCCGTCGAGCCCGACTGTGATCTCGAAGACCTGCTCGCCATAGCGCATATCGGCCGACCGACTCGCCCGCGCCGGCCCATCGAACCCTGCCCCGGACCCCGATTCGGGGGAAGCGCGCAGGCGAGCGAAGCCCTCCGCCTCCATCTCCTCGAATAGGAGCTTGAGCGCCCCGCCGTCGAGCGTTCTGATGTCGCCGATGTGGCTGCGTGCGATCTCGAAGCGCAGATCGGTCGCCAGCATGCCCCAGGCCGATAGCACCGGAGCCACACGCGGCACGACAACCCGCGAGAGGTCGAGCTGTCGGGCGATGTCGGTCACGTGCAATCCCGAGGCACCACCAAAGGCGAGCAGCGCAAAGCGCCGCGGGTCGACACCGCGGCGGACCGAGACGAGCCGCACCCCCTCCGCCATCGTCGTGTTGACGACCCGATGGATGCCGATTGCTGCGCCGACCCTATCGATACCGAGCGCCGCCGCGACGCCGTCTACGGCCGCCTCGGCGGCTGCACGGTCGAGCCTACGCCGACCGCCGAGAAAGCTCGCCGGGTCGAGATAGCCGAGCACCAGATTGGCGTCGGTCACGGTCGCCGCGTCGCCGCCGCTACCGTAGCAGGCGGGACCCGGAACCGCCCCGGCGCTCTCCGGGCCGACATGTAGGATGCCGCCGGCATCGACCCGGGCGATCGATCCGCCGCCCGCGCCGATGCTGGCGATGTCAAGGCTGTTGAGCGCGATAGTGTGGCCGGCGATGCGGCGCGACGCCGCCAGGCTCGGCCGGCCGTCGACGATCAGCGAGATGTCGGTGCTCGTCCCGCCCATGTCGAACGGGATCAGATTGCCCTCGTTTATCAGCCGCGCGGCATAGACGCTGCCGGCAACACCGCCGGCCGGGCCGGAGAGAACCGCACCGGCGGCCAGCCGGCCCGATTCATCGATCGGAGCGACCCCGCCATGCGACTGGATGATCAAGGTCGGCCCGGCGTAGCCGGCCTCGGCGAGGCGCCGCTCGAGCTCTTCCAGGTAGAGCGAAAGAGCCGGGCCGACATAAGCGTTGACGATCGTCGTCGAAACTCGTTCGAACTCCTTGATCTGCGGCAGGACATCCGAGGACAGCGCGACATAGGCGCCGGGCAGGGCCCGCTTCACGGCCTCGCCCGTGGCGCGCTCGTGGCACGGGTCGCGCCAGGAATGTAGATAGCACACCGCCACCGCATCGACCCGCTCGCGCTGCAAAGCCGCGATCGCGAGGTCGAGCGATTCCTGGTCGAGCGGCGTCTCGATCCTCCCATCGGCGCGGATCCGCTCGCGCACACCAAGGCGCAGGTTGCGGGGGACGATTTGCTCGGGAGGCGACAGGCGCAGATTGTAGCGGTCGTCCTTTAGCCCCTCGCGCATCTCGATCACGTCGCGATGGCCTTCGGTGGTCAGCAGCCCGACCTTGGCGCCCCTGCGCTCGAGCAGCGCGTTGGTCGCGACCGTCGTGCCGTGGACGATGCGATCAGTCTCGGCCAGCAACGCTGCGCGCGCGAGGCCCAGCGTGTCGCCCAGCAGCTGCAACGCGTCGAGGACGCCGATCGACGGATCGGCCGGAGTCGACGGAACCTTGGCCAGGGTCGTTCGACCCGCGGCGTCGACCGCCACGAGATCGGTAAAGGTACCGCCGACATCGATGCCGATCCGGTACATGGGTCAGCGCTCCGTGTCAGGACGGCTGACGAACCCGTTCTCGATGTCGCAAGCGTCTGCACCGGGGTTGCGCAATGCCGGATCGCCCCAGCCCCCTCCGCCGCCCGATTCGAGCACCAGCACGTCGTCGGGGTGGATCTCGATGCCGACTTCCTTGGTCTTGATCGCGCGGGGCGGCCGTCCCTTCGAGTAAAGCGTATAGCGATGCGGCGCGCCGTCCACGCCGCCAAGGATGCCGCAAGCGCCGTAACGCACGCCGTCACCCGCGGTGTTGCCGACCGCCGGCTCGGCGGTCTCGACGACCATCTCGACCACGCCCCCGGGACCGCCGCGGTATTTGCCCGCGCCGCCGGAATCGGGGCGGAATTCGTGGCGGCGAAAGAATAGCGGGAAGCGCACTTCGGTGACCTCGAGGCTGCCAAACTTGATCCCGCCCGCCGCCTGCCACTCGCCGGCTCCGGGCCAGCCGTCGCCCGCCGGCGAGGCGCCGCCGCCGGGCCGCGCCTGAAAGAAATGCCAGATAAAGGGCTTGCCGCCAGGGCTATCGGCGCGCGGGTCCTTGCCCTGGATTGCGATGCGGAAGCGGCGTCCCCAGCCGGCCATCGCACGGTCCGGGCAGGCGGGCGCCAGCGCCTTGATGATCGCCTCGAGGATTTCCTGCGCGCAGTGATTGGTGGCCAACGTGACCGGAGCACCGGGGTTCGCCCACACCACGGTACCCGGCTTGGCGATAACCGTAATCGGGCGGAAGATGCCATCGTTCTTCGGCGTCTGCGGATCGATTAGATAGGAGAGTGCCACCACAACCGCCGAATACATGTTCGGGTAAGACGAGTTGACGAAACTCCTGACCTCTTCGTGCGAGTCGGAAAGATCGATCACGAGATCGCTGCCGCGTTTGGTGACGGTTGCGCGGATGTGGATGTCGTTGTGGCCGCGCCCGTCGTCGTCGAGCAGTGCCTCGCCTCGGTACACGCCGTCCTTCCACTGCATGATGACCGCCCGGGTCTGGCGCTCGGCGCCGTCGAGCACCGCCTCGATCGCGGCGTCTGTGACCGGCCAACCGAACTCCTCGGCCAATGCCAAGAAGCGGCGCTCGCCGACATGCGCCGAGCCGATCATCGCGGCGAGGTCGCCACGGAAGTCGCGCGGGTGGCGCACATTAGTCGCGACCATCTCGAGCAGATCGCGGCGCACTTGGCCGCGGTCGTAGAGCCGGAGCGGGGTGATCCTGAGACCCTCCTGCCAGATGTCGGTCGCTGCGGCGTTGTAGGCGCCGTGGGTGGCGCCGCCGATATCGCTCTGGTGGGCGCGGTTGATCGACCAGAAGCGCGGCCGGTCCCCCTCGAAGACCGGCACGAAAGCGGTCAGGTCCGGCAGGTGATTGCCGCCGTGATAGGGGTCGTTGAGCAGAAAGACGTCACCCTTGTGGATCTCGCCGGAAAAGAACTCGGTCACCGCCTTCGCGGCGTAGGGCAGGGCGCCGACATGGATCGGCACGTGCTCGGCCTGCGCGATCAGCCTGCCGTCGAGGTCGCAGATCGCGGTCGAGAAGTCGCGGCTCGAGTTGAGGATCTGCGAATAAGAGGTGCGCAGCATCGCCTCACCCATCTCTTCGACGATCGCCAGCAGGCGATGCTGAATGACCGATGTGACGATCGGATCGACGGGGGGTGTCGAGGGTTTCGCCAAAGTCTCACTCCCGCAAGGCGTCAGGGAAGGGCAAGTTCAGTATCAGAGCCATGCTCGGTCCCTGGAACCATTGCGGCAAAGGCGGGACGCGGCGCACCGCTGCGATCATCATTTCGATCCGAGAGTCGATGTCCTGCCAACCCGAGCTTTGGCGCACTCTGATCATCTCGATCGTGCCGTCGTCCAGCACCACGAACTCGATCTGGGCTTCGCCCCGGCGAGGGCCGACCATCGCCAGCGGCAAGAGATTGTAGTGCTGCCGAATGAGCGAATGGATGTAGGCGAGATATTCGTCGCGGGTGGCTGCCGGTCCGGGATATCTCGCGCGATGCGTCGCAGTACGCGCCGGTTCCTCCGTCTGATGGAGCAATTGTTGCGCCGTCGGGTTCGGCTTCGGCTTTGGCTTGGGAGGTTCGGGTTTTTCTGGCGGAGGAGGCGGCACGATCGCCGCGGTCTGCTCTGGCGTCTCAGGAGGCGGCGGTTCGGTCTTCTCCGGTGCAGGCGGCGGCGCCTCGGTCTTCTCCGGTGGGGGCGGAGGAGGAGTGTCCTTTGCCGTCGGCGTGTCGTGCGGCTCACGGCTGGCTTCTTTCACTTCGGTGTCGCCGAGATCCTCGGAGGCGATACGCCCCGGCGGCGGCGGTTTGAATTCCGGCTTTGGCGGAAGGGGTTGCGGTTTTGGCTCCGGCGGCGGTGGTTCGAGGACCAGCTGCACGGGGATCGGCTCCACCGCTGGCGGCGCCTCCATCGGCCACTCGATCAACAGCAGCAGCGGCGCCAGGTGCAGCATGAGCGAGCCGATCGGGCCGAACCAATTCCTTTGCTCGCGATCCGCGACGGGCCCCAGACGCTCGGCCGGGCCGAGCCGGGCGGGATCGGGGGATACCAGGCGCGGCGCGCCCGTCAGCGTCGGCTCGCGGCGGCGCTCTTCAGGCGGTACTGGTATCGGAAACACCGTCGCCGGTCATCCCGCTGCTAGGGCAAGCCAATCGGCTTCGTCGAGCAGTCTGACGCCGAGCGCGGCCGCCTTCGTCGCTTTCGACCCGGGGTCGGCGCCGGCGACGACATAGTCCGTCTTGGCAGAGACCGAGCTCGTGACATTGGCGCCGAGCGCCTCGGCCCGCGCCTTCGCCTCTGATCGGCTCATCGATTCGAGAGAACCGGTAAAAACGATCGTTTTGCCGGCGAGCGGCGAGGTGGTACGTCGCGCTGGACCTTCGTAGTCGAGGACAGTGACTTCGCGCGCCAGGTCGTCGAGCACCGCTTGGTTATGCGGCTCGGCAAAGAAGCCGATGATATCGGCGGCCATGCTTTCGCCGATCCCGCCGATTTCGACGAGCCCGGCGAGCGCTTCGCTCTCCGGGTTCTGTGCCGCCTCCATCTGGTGCCCCCAATTGGCAAGCGAACGATAGTGGCGGGCGAGCAGCCGCGCCGTCGCCTGGCCGACCTGCGGTATGCCGAGCGCATTGATGAAGCGGTCGAGTGCGATCCGCCGCCGCTCGTCGATCGCGGACATCAGGTTGCGAGCGCTGAGCTCACCCCACCCTTCGCGCTTCGTGATCGCGGCCGGATCGAGCCGGAAGATGTCGCCCGGCTGGCGGATCAGCCCGTCCTGCCAGAAGGCCGTGATGTGCTTCTCGCCGAGCCCCTCGATGTCGAAGCAGTCACGTGAGACGAAGTGCCGGAGCCGCTCGACGGCTTGCGCCGCACAGATCAGCCCGCCGGTGCAGCGGCGCGCCACCTGGCCCGGCTCGCGCACCGCGAGGCTGCCGCAAATCGGGCAATGGTCGGGAAATACGTAAGGCTGCGCATCCTTCGGCCGGCGGTCGAGCACGACCGAGACGATCTGCGGAATCACGTCGCCGGCGCGCTGCACGACGACTGTGTCGCCGATACGGACGTCCTTACGGGCGATCTCATCCTCGTTGTGCAGGGTCGCGCGCTGCACGACCACACCGCCGACGGTAATCGGCTCGAGCATCGCTACCGGGGTCAGCGAGCCCTGGCGGCCGACCTGGATCGAGATGTCGCGCAGAACCGTCTGCGCCTGCTGCGCCGGGAATTTTTGCGCGACCGCCCAGCGCGGCGCCCGGCTGACCATGCCGAGCCGCTCCTGCAGACCGAGGTCGTTGACCTTGTAGACCACCCCGTCGATGTCATACGGAAGTTGCGCACGGTCGGCAGCGATCTCGCTGTAAAAGGCGAGCGCCTGGTCGACACCGTGACACAGCCGCGAGCGCGGGTTGACCGTAAATCCCCAGGCGTCAAACCGCGCGAGGGCTTCCTCGTGAGTGCGGGCGAAAGGGGCGCTCGCCTCGCCCCAGGCGTAGGCGAAGAATTTGAGCGGCCGGCGCGCGGTGATCGTGGTATCGAGCTGGCGCAGCGAGCCGGCGGCGGCGTTCCTCGGATTGGCGAAGACCGGCTCGCCTTCGGCAGCGCGCTCCTCGTTCAACGCGAAGAACCCGGTCCGCTCCATATAGACTTCGCCGCGGATCTCGATCAGCTCGGGCCAGCCCTTGCCAGCGAGCGCCTCGGGTATTGTCGCGAGCGTGCGGAGGTTGGCGGTGACGTTTTCGCCGGTGACGCCGTCGCCGCGGGTCGCGCCTTGTACGAGACGGCCGCGCCGGTAGGTCAATCCGATCGAGAGCCCGTCAATCTTGGGCTCGGCCATGATCTCGATCACGTCCGCGGCGACCAACGTCTCCGTCGCCGTGCGCCGGAAGAAATTGCGGATGCCGGCGAAGAACTCACGAACATCTGTATCCTCGAAGGCGTTTTCGAGCGACAGCATCGGCCGGGAATGCGTGACTTTGGCGAAGCCGGTGGCCGGTGCTGCGCCGACCCGGCGCGACGGGCTGTCGGCGCGGATCAGCTCCGGAAAGCGCGCCTCGATTGCCGTGTTGCGCAAGCGCAGCGCGTCATACTCGGCGTCGGAGATCTCGGGTGCGGCCTCGGTGTGGTAGAGCCGGTCGTGCCGCCCGATCTCTTCGGCGAGCCAGGCAAGTTCGTCGCGGGCCTCTTCTTCGGTCAATGCTTCGACGGGGGAGAAGTAGCGTTGATCGCGGCGCTGCCGCGAGGCAGCCGAAGCGCTCATGCGCGGCCCCCGGCGATCAGGCTCGCGGCTGCGGCGCGCGCCTCGGCGGTGACGATGCGGCCGGACAGCATGCGGGCTATCTCCTCTTGTCTCGTATCCGGATCGAGCTCCTCGACGCGGGTCACCGCCGCACGCTCGGAGAGGCTCTTGGCGACGCGCCAGTGATGCGCGCCGCGCGCGGCGACCTGCGGCGAATGTGTTACGACCAGAACCTGCAGGCACGTGCCCAGGCGTTGCAGGCGCTCGCCGACCGCCGCCGCGACGGCACCGCCGATCCCGCTGTCAACCTCGTCAAAGATCAGGGTCGGGATCGAAGAGGTATCGGCGAGGACGAGCTTCAAGGCCAGCATAAAGCGCGACAGCTCACCGCCCGAGGCGATCCGGGCTAGCGGTCCAAACGGCGCGCCTGGTGTCGTGGCGATCTCGAAATGGACCCGCTCGCAGCCGTGCTCGCCCCATTCGGGTTCGGCGAGCGGCGTCAGCACGGTACGGAACCGCGCCTTGTCGAGCCGCAACGGTGCCAGCTCGGCCATCACCGCCGCGTCCAGGCGTCGGGCAGCATGCACCCGCGACCGTGAGACCGCTTCGGCTGCAGCGACAAGGCGCGCACGAGCCTCGGCCGTGGCACGGGCGAGATGCGCGACGTTGTCGGCCCCCTCGTCGATGGCAGTGAGCTGTGCCGCCATTCGCTCCTGCAATGCCGGCAGCTCAGCAACCGGCACCTGATGCTTCCGGCCGAGAGCGCGCAGCGCGAAGAGCCGTTCCTCGACCCTTTCGAGCTCGCGGGGGTCGAGCTCGAGCTGGCGGGCCGCACCTTCCAGCGCCGAAAGCGCTTCGGCGGTCTCGGCGCCGGCGCGTTCGGCCGCCGCGAGCGGTGCATCGAGAAACCCTTGGGCGCGCTCACGGGCCCGCTCGAGCCGCCGCGTCGCGCGCGCCAGTGCCGCTTGCGCGCCGGCATTGCCGCTGAGTTCGCCGATTACCTCGGCCAGGGTTTCGGCCAGCCGCTCGGCGTGCTGCAGAAAGCTGCGACGTTCGGCGAGGTGATCTTCCTCACCCTCTTCCGGTGACAGCGCTTCGAGCTCGGCCAGATGATGGCGCAGGAGCTCCTCCTCCTCGCGGCTCGCGGCCAAGAGCCGTCCCGCCTCGGCTTCGTGCTGCCGCGCCGCGCGCCAGTCGTGCCAGGCCTGCGCAAGTGCAGCGGGGTCCACCGAATGCTCGGCGAAAGCATCGAGGATCAGGCGATGGTTGGCCGGATCGAGCAGTCCGCGTTGCTCGAACTGGCCCTGGATTTCGACGAGGCTGTCGCCGAGCTCGCGCAATAGCCCGACACTCGACGGCGCATCGTTGACAAAGGCGCGGCTGCGGCCGTCGGTTGCGAGCAGGCGGCGCAGAACGATCGTCTCGCTGTCGCCGTCGAGCCCGGCCTCGTGCAGGATCGCATGGGCGGGGTGGTTGCGCCCAACCGCAAACTCGGCCGATACCGTCGCCTCTTTCGCGCCGGCGCGAACGAGTCCGGCCTCCGCCCGGCGGCCGAGGGCTAAGCCCAGCGCATCCAACAGGATCGACTTGCCGGCGCCGGTCTCACCTGTCAGCACGCACAGCCCCGGGCGAAAGGCGAGCGAGAGCCGATCGATCAGCACGACATCGCGAATGGTCAGCCCGAGCAGCATTCCACTGATGATACAGGTTCCGAGTTTCCCTGGGGGACGGGAAAATACTGCGAAAACCGCGATTGCGCACCCGATCGGCGGGCAAACGACGCCAGCAAGCCATTGTTATCTCGGGAAACCAACGGGTAAATTCCCTAAACGGCCGAACAGGGAATTAAATCGGCCGAACAGGGAGGCGAATCCGCCGAACAGAGAAGCCTCAGGGAACCACCACGGAAGCGCGTTATGAGCGATCTGGAACCGGAGTTCGGGGTTCGCCTGCCCGATGTGGTTTATCCCGATGTGGTTTATTCGGAAAGACCGGGGGCCTACGCCATCATTCGCGCGAGCGGCGACCGGCTGGCGTTCGTCCCCGGCAAGTGCGGGCGGCTCTTCCTGCCCGGCGGCGGCGTCCAGCGGGGCGAACGGCCGGAAGAGGCATTGCTGCGCGAGATCATCGAGGAAATCGGTTGGCGTGCCTGTATCCTCGACGGCGTTGGGCGCGCCACCCAGTTTTTGGCGGTCGAGGGCGAAGGCTGGTTCGCCATTCGAGCAACTTATTTCCGAGCCCGGCTGATCGAGTGCCTCTCTACCGAGCGCGAACACGAGATTGCCTGGTTGCCGACCGCGACCGCAACGGCGTTGCTGGTTCGCGAGAGCGATGCATGGGCCATTTCTCGGGCGGGCGATCCGAATGATATCCGGAGGCAGGGCAAATGACCGCAAGCAAGTCGGAACTCTATCGCAATCTCGCCAAGCAGCTTAGCGCATTGCTCGCCGGCGAGCCGGATCGGGTCGCCAACGCCGCCAATATGGCGGCGCTGATCTATTATGGGCTGCCCAATCTAAACTGGGCCGGGTTTTATTTCCGCCGGGGCGGCGAACTGGTGCTGGGACCGTTCCAGGGCAAACCGGCCTCCGTGCGGATCCCGTTCGGCAAGGGGGTTTGCGGTACCGCAGCCGCACGGGCCGCGACGGTTCTAGTTCCAGACGTCCACGAGTACCCAGGCCATATCGCGTGCGACCCGTTGTCCCGCTCCGAGCTGGTCGTGCCGCTCATCGTGGCCGGGGAGGTGTCGGGCGTGCTCGACCTCGACAGCCCGGTCCTCGGCCGCTTTGACGAAATAGACCAAGCGGGCTGCGAGCAGCTGGTGGCGCTCTTTGTCGATCATCACCGCCAACATTCAGGATAAGGGGGAAACTGATGCCATCCTCGTCACCAGGAGCAGTCGTCAGCCAGCATCTACCGGTCCGGCAGGACTGGCTCGGCCGGCGGCGCGAAGAGATTATCGAGCCCGACTTGCCGATCGTCGACCCGCATCATCACCTGGTCGACCGGCCGGAGACCGGTCGCTATCTGCTGCCCGAGCTGCTCGCCGACGCCGGCAGCGGACACAACATTACCGCGACCGTCTATCTCGAATGGCTGTCGATGTACCGCGCCGCGGGCCACGCCGAGCTGCGTCCGGTCGGCGAGATCGAATTTGCCAATGGTGTTGCGGCGATGGCGGCATCCGGAACCTACGGCGAGACGCGTGTCTGCGCCGGCATCGTCGGCCACGCCGATCTGGCGTTGGGCGCCGCGGTCGAAAAGGTGCTGGAGGCGATGATCGCGGCCGCCGGCGGCCGTTTCCGCGGCATCCGCTTTATCACCGCGTCGCATCCCGAGCAGGCGGCCTGGGGTTCACCGCTCATCCGGCCCGCGGGTCTGCTGATGAACCCGAGGGTGCGCGAAGGCTTTGCTCGGCTGGCACCGCTTGGCCTCAGCTTTGATGCCTGGATGTATCACACGCAGCTCGCCGACCTGGTAGACCTCGCCCGCGCCTTTCCCGAAACCCAAATCGTGCTCGACCATGTCGGCGGACCGATCGGTCTCGGCCCCTATCCCGGCAAGCGCGAGGAGGTCTTCGCCGCATGGAGCGGGGTGATCCGCGAGCTCGCCGCCTGCCCGAATGTCCATATCAAGCTCGGCGGGCTCGGCATGCGGATGTTCGGGTTCACCCATCACCTGGGCGGATTGCCGCCGAGCTCCGAAGAACTGGCGGCGGCCTGGCGGCCCTATATCGAGACCTGCATCGCCGCCTTCGGTCCCGAGCGGGCGATGTTCGAGAGCAACTTCCCGGTCGACAAGGGCAGCTGCGGCTATGCGGCGCTGTGGAATGCGTTCAAGCGCATCGCCGCCGGCTATTCTGCTGCCGAGAAGGCGGCGCTGTTCGCCGGCACGGCTATCGGCTTCTACCTGCTCGCATAGAAAGCTCGTGGAAGAAAATCACGTCAATTGTCTCTGGAGCGCGATGAGGCCGGCAACCATGCGAACGGCGTTTGCACCGTCTCTTGCGGGGAGTCTATGCATTTCCATCTCGTCCGCATAAAACTGCAGATCGTCAATGACTCGTTGCAAGGTTTCCCGTACGGCGGCGCGTATTTCTTTCGATAGCGGCGTCATGGTCACTCAGCTAAGCCCGCAACTGTAATGCGGCGTGTGAAATAGAAGCGCTCTACGCGCATCCATCAGAGTGCGGGATGTCCCAAGCGTGTTCCACTCCGTCGGATTTGTCCCGCATTGGGATTGTAATTTAAATTCTATACGCCGTGTACCATCGACGAAAACACTGATCTCTTCTAAAATTCGGTACCTATAAATTTCCATTTGATATTATCCTAACGATGAATTGTAATACACGAGAAATACCCTTGAAATACATTTGTTACATGTGACTCTACTCTCGGTAATTCAGCAATTCTAACGAGCGGTCCCAACGAATTGCCTCCAATCAAAAAGGCCGGACTTTTGTAACGAATTGTTAGAAATTGTAACACTTCTTGACGGTGTCCGTCAATGCCGTTACGTCGATGACCGCGATCAAGCACGGGGATGATTTAGAGGTATCTAAGCTCCCACAGGGTAACGTTAATGCGCCGGCGATGGTGCCGCCCCGACCGGCGGTTTGCGCATCAGCAGCACTAACGGCACCATTGCCGCCAGAATTATCGCCATCACCCAAAAGCTGTCGTTGAACGACAGCAATGCCGCTTGCTGCTGAACCATGGCATAGATCTGCGCCTGCGCCTGGTGCAGAGCGTCAACGGCGCTGCCGGAATAGGCGAGATAGGCCTGTTGAAGGTTATGAACAACCGTGTTGTATTGGCTGCTGAGCGATGTGGCGTGCTCGACGAGCACGCTTTGATGGTACTGCTCGCGACGGGCGATCAAGGTCGTTGCGAGGGAGATGCCGACGCTGCCACCCACGTTTCGCACCATATTGATGATCGCCGAAGCATTGTTGCTCTTCTCTGTCGGCATGGCCGCCAACGCAGCGGTATTGATCGGAATGAACAGCAGAGCAAGCGGCACCGACTGGTAGACACGCGCCCAGGCGATCGTCGCATAATCTATCTCACCATCGAAGCGGGTCATCGAGTAGAGCGCCAGCGCGCATCCGACAAAGCCGAGAGCGATCAGCCAACGCGCGTCGATTTTGGCGCTGAGGACACCGATCACCGGCATCATCAGCATCAATGCGAAGCCGCCGGGTGAGATCACCATCCCGGCAGCGGTCGCGGTATAGCCCAGCAGGGTTTGCACGAAGAGCGGCAGCAGCGCAGTGCTGGCCAGCAGGACAAATCCCAGCACGAACATCAGCAGATTGCCCACCGCGAAGTTGCGGTCGGCAAGGAGCCGCAGATCGACGATCGAGTCGGCGCGGCGCAGCTCCCAGACCACGAAGCTGACGAGGGACACTGCCGACACAATGCATAGCCGTGTGATAAAGGCGCTGGCGAACCAGTCGTCCTCTTGGCCCTTATCGAGCATGATCTGCAGCGCGCCCATACCGAGAGCGAGCAGCGCGAAGCCGACATAATCGAGGTGCAACCCGGCACCGAGCCGTGCCTTGCGTTGCGCCACCAGCTCAGGGGGATCAGCCAGCACATGCCCCGCCAACATCGAGAGCATGATGCCGATCGGTACGTTGAGCAGGAAAACCCAGCGCCAAGTAAAATTATCGGTGATCCATCCGCCGAGCGTTGGCCCGATCGCCGGCGCGAAGACCACGGCGATGCCATACGCAGCAAAGGCCATGCCGCGCTTGGCCGGCGGAAATGTGTCGGCAAGGATCGCCTGGGCGTTCGGCTGCAACCCGCCGCCGGTGATGCCTTGCAGACCACGGGCAATGATCAGCACAGCCAGGCTCGGCGCGGTGCCGCAAAGCAGTGAGGTAATGCTGAAGCCGATGATGCAAGCGATGAAGTAGCGCTTGCGCCCGATTGTCGAAGCGAGCCATCCGCTGATCGGCAGTACAATGGCATTGGTAACCAGGTAGGAGGTCAGCACCCAGGTCGATTCGTCTGCGCTGGCGGCGAGACTGCCAGCGATGTGCTGCAATGCAACATTGGCGATCGAAATGTCCAGCACTTCCATAAAGGCGGCGAAACCGACCGTGACCGCGACCAGCCACGGGCTCGACCCGCCCGGGAAGCCGGGCTGCGCCGATCGCATCTGGGGCCCCTATCGCACCTTGACGCTCGGCACGACGGACATCCCGGGGCCCAGCGGGAATTGCGGATCCGGTGGCGTGTCGAAGACGATCTTGACCGGCACGCGCTGCACCACCTTGACGTAATTACCGGTCGCGTTCTCAGGCGGTAACAAGTCGAATGCGGCACCGCTGCCGGCCTCGAAGCTGTCGACATGACCGTGAAAGACTTTGTCCGGATAACTGTCGATGCGAATCTCGACCGGCTGACCAACGCGCATATGATCGAGCTGGGTCTCCTTGAAGTTTGCCGTAACCCAGACCTTGAGCGGTACCAGAGCCATCAGATTTTGGCCGACCTGCACACATAATCGCCGATTGCGACGTTCTTGTGCGCTACACGGCCAGCCTCGGGGGCCACCACCCGCGTATACGCAAGGTTCAAGCGTGCCTGCTCCTCTTGCGCCTCGGCGCTTTTCAGATTGGCTTTTGCGGTGTCGATCTGACTTGCCGCCGCCTGCAGCTGGGCCTCAGTAGAGGCCAGTTTTTTCTGGGCGGCGTCTAGATTGGCCGAAGTGCTCCGAGCATTGGCGAGGTCATTGTCGAGCTGTTGCCGTGAGGCGAATTGACGCTGGACCAACGGTTCGGTTCGTTGGAGCTGGCGCGCGGCGTTCGTCGCATTGGCTTGTGCCACGCCGACTTGGGCGCGCGCTTCCTGGGCATTGGCTAGTGCCACGGCCTGCTGCGCCTTGGCTTGCGCCAGGCTGCCTGCCGCCGCCGCTCGATTGGCTGCAGCCTGATCGAGCTGCGCCTGGAAAATCGCTGGATCGACCTCGACCAGTAATTCCCCTGCGGCGACCTTCTGGTTGTCGTCGACGAGGACCCGCGCGACGCGCCCTGCGATCTGCGGTGCGATCATGACCATATGCGCGTCGATGAACGCATCGTCGGTGGTCTCCCATTGGCGGGCTTGCAGCCACCACGTGACGCCGCCCGTAATCAGCGCGGCGGCGATGATAATCACTACGAGCAAACGGAATGGACGGCGGTACCACGGCGCCATCTTCTCGCGAAGCGGTTGCCGTATCTTCACTCTGGGCCCCGGCCGCGGCCTGACGACCGGCTCCTCCGTCACATCCGGTGCAAATCTTTCGAGCTCGTCCAGGCTCATCGGGTAACCCCCTCGTCAGAGGGTTCACCGCTTGGCTCGGCGGCAAGACCGCGCCGCAGCAGGTCGAGATGAGTGCGACATAGAGCATCGATGTCAAGCGGGCGGGCTGCATGCCGTTCGAGGGAATGACGCCACAAGGCGCCCAAGAGCAGCGGGGCGATAACGCACATTACCGCGTTCTCGGTATCGACCGGACGAAGCTCCCCCGCCTCCACACCACGCTGCAAAATACCGCGCAACAGACTCATTCCGCGGTCGACCACCTCCTCGAGATAAAACCGCGCGAGATCGGGGAAATTGCCGGCCTCGGTCAGCACCAGCTTGGGGATCGCGCTCAACGAAGATTTCATGATTTGAGAGACGAGTCCGATGAGTTGCTCAATCAGCACGAGACTAGGCACCGTGGCGTTGGCGACCATTGCCTCGGCCAGCTCGATCGTTGGCACCAGCTCCTGTCGGACGACCGCCTTGAAGAGCTCTTCCTTGCTGCGGAAATAGAGGTAGAGGGTTCCCTTGGTGACGCCGGCGCGTTCTGCGACATCGTCGAGCCGGGTGGCGGCGAAGCCACGCTCGGCAAAGGAGGCGAGCGCAGCCGAGAGAATCTCCACGGGTCGAGCGGTTTTCCGCCGCCGCCATCGGGCGCTCAGGGTGCTTTCGGTCGTCGCTGTGGGCATAAATAACCTACCGGTCAGTTATTTATTCGGACGCACTCCGGTGTCAACCCCCGGCGGACCCGCTGGCGACACGGCATGCGGCTGCGCTACGATCGACGAAATTCCAGCCGAGGTGGAAGGATCCAGCGAGATGGCCGGGGAAACTCTCGATGCGAACGCGGGGCAGCGCCGCTATTGGAATACGGTCGCCGGGCCGCGCTGGGTCGCCTCGCCTGGATTCAGGGAACGACGGAACCAGGAAAGCTTGGCACTATTGCTGGCACGCTTGGGCCTCAACGGCGGCGAGAGCGTGCTCGAAATCGGCTGCGGCACCGGTGCTCTGACCCAGCCGCTCGCCGCGGCGGTCGGGGAGCATGGCCGCGTCGTCGCGGTCGATATCTCCGAGCCGATGCTCGAGGCCGCACGGAAGCGGGTCGCCGAGCATGGGCTGCATAATGTCACCTTGCTGTCCGGGGACGCGCAGGTGTTCACGTTCGAGCCGGCCGCCTTCGATCTCGCGACCTCGCGCATGGGTGTCATGTTCTTCGCCGATCCGGCGGCGGCCTTCCGCAACGTCGGTGGTGCGCTAAAGCCGAGCGGGCGTCTCGTCTTCGCCTGCTGGGCGCCGCTCGCGGAGAACCGGCACTGGCTGATCTCCTACGACGTCGCACTCCGCCATTTGGGGCCGCCGGCGCCGCCCCCCGCGCACGAGCCCGGCCCCCTCGCCTTTGGCGACCCCGACTATATCCGCGGGGTTCTGATAACGGCCGGGTTCGCTCAAATCTCGGTCGACCGGGCCCATCCGACGATCATCTGCGGCACCCCCGAGGAAGAGGCGCGGCAAGCGCTGATGATGGGACCGACAGCGAGGCTAATCGAAGCAAAAAACCCCGACGAGGCAACCCGTCAGACGATCGCCCGCGAGATCGAGGCGGCGTTCGCCGCCGAAGCCGCCGCCGGCCCGATCCGGCTGCCGGCGACGATTTTTCTGGTCTCTGCCCGTCGCCCGGTTTGAACAGCGCGGTTCAATCCAACAGCCAGGGCGCGGCGCAAGCCTGAGCGATCTGGCGCACCTGGTTCAACAGGCCCGGGCCGACCGGGATCCCTTCCTGCATGCGCTGCTTCGCGTTGTTCCACTGCGGGTCACCCGCCACCATGACCGGCTGTCTCGGGTCGACCGGCTTTGTCGCCCGCAGATCGTTGCAGAACCGAGCCACATCGGCGGTGAATTCCTCGCGGTCGCGGAACAGCCCCGGGTCGATCGCGATGAAGCAATGGCCGATGTCATTGCCCTGCGGCTTCTTCGCATGCATCGGGTCGGTGATCAAGCTAGCCCCCGACAGGCACGAGCCGAGGATGTTGACCATCACCGCGAGGCCATAGCCCTTGTAGCTGGAGTTCTCCGGCGAACCGCCGAGCGAGGTCAGAAACCCGCCTTTCTCGCGCGCCTCCAAGGGATCGGTGCTGGGCAGCCCGTCCTTGTTCAGCACCCAGCCGGGCGGGCAGGGAAGCCCTTCATTGGCCTTGTTGCGGATGCGGCCGGCAGCCACCGTCGTCGTCGCCATATCGAGCAGAAACGGCGGCCCGTCGACGGTGGGTGCGGCGAACGACCAGGGGTCGGTGCCGAGCTTCGCCTCCTTGCCGAAGGTCGGCGCCACCTGAACGCTGGAGGCGCCGGTGCAGGCCATGCCGATCAGCCCTTCCTTGGCCGCCATCAAAGTGTAATAGCCGGTGGCGCCGAAATGGGCCGAGTTGCGCACCGCCGCGACTGCCATGCCCGACTGCTTGGCCTTGTCGATCGCCACCTGCATCGCGAAACGCGCCGGCACATGGCCGAGCCCGCCATCGCCATCGACCAATGCCGAGACCGGCGTTTCCCTGATGATGCGGGGCCGGGCCGCCATGTTCGCGCGCCCGGCGCGGCGAAGCCGGTCGTAGCCCGGCAGCATCGAGATGCCGTGGCTGTCCACACCGTGCAGATCCGCCCAGCCAAGGATGTCGGCGGTTGTCTCGGCATTGTCTTCCGGCATGCCCCAGGCCAGCAGGATGGCTTTGAGCTGCGCGCGGTGCCTTTCATAGGGAGCGGGCATGCCGGCCTCCTCACGGTGCCATCAGGCGGTACACCCGCGCCGCGGTGCCGCTGTAGAGGGAGGTCTTTTCAGCAGCCAAGACGCCTGAGGTGATGCGCTTGAAGGCATTCCACAGCTCGGTGTAGCCGCCGGATTGCTTGTCGGGCGGGAAGTTGCTTTCGAACATGCAGCGGCTCGGGCCAAAAGCTTCGATGCAGGGCTCGATATACTGGCGCCAAGCAGCGGCGAGCTCTTCGGAGGACGGCGGTAGATCCCGCTCGTGGAAGTCGAAGCCGAACGAGGTCATGCCGACCCCACCGAGCTTGACATTGACGTTCGGGCCAATTCGCCGATGTCCTTTTTCCAGCCGGCGAGGATCTCCTGCCGGCGCCCGGAATAGGGGCCGACACCGAGCACGCCGCCGACATGGTTGAGGATGATCGTCGTGCCGGGAAAGGCGCGGGCGAGGTCGATCGCGTCCGGCAATTGCGGATGGTATTGCCAGGACTCGAAGCTGAGGCCAAGCGGGGCGAGCTGCGCGAAACCCTCGCGGAATTTCGGGTCGCGGAGCTGATGCGGCGGGATCACGCGTGTGGCGAATTTCTGGATCGTGTCGCTGGCGTCCCATGACACGCCGTGACGGATGCCGCGGAAGCGCCCGCCGCCGACCCTGATCTCGGCCTCCAGCACCTCGCGTACGCGTGCGCCGAGGGTCAGGTCGGCATGGCCGATGATCGCCTCGGCGACGCGGCACGGGCCATAGCCGCCCGAGGCGCTCATCGCCGCGATGCCGTTGACGAACTCGACCTCGCCAACCGGCGCCATCTCGGCGGGACCGTCCTTGCGGTACATCGAACGGCATTCGAGAAAGACGGTCGAGACGATGTTGTGCCCACCACCGATATCGTCCAGCAGTTCGGGCAGCAGGTAGCGCCCGCGCTGGGGCGTGTCCCAGAAGTGGTGGTGCGGATCGATGATCGGCAGCGCCGGCTCCAATGCCGCCTCGCGCGGCCGCTTGCCGAGCCACGCCTTCAGGGCGGCCTCATCGCGGCTGGCAAGCCCGCGGTATTCGCCCCTGGCGTCTCCAGCCATGGCGCTCCGTCCTACTCCGCGGCCGCGCGCGTCGGGGCCGTCGCGGTGCTGCGGAACGCCGGGATCACTTCCTTGGCAAAGCGGTCGAGGTCTTCGAGCTGGACCGCGAGCGGGGTGGCGAGCGGGGTCGCGCAAATGACCCGATCGAGACCGGGATAGCGCTTCTCGACCGCCTTCAGCTGCTCGATGATGTCCTCCGGCCGGCCGGCGAGGAAGCCACCGGCCTTTACCGCATCCTCGATCGTCGGCAATTTGACCGTGCCGACCAGCTTCGGGTCGCGCATCGCCGCGATCTGCTCGTCGGTCAGCGCCCGCACCAGGCGCAGCTCGCCGAACATCTTCATGTTCTCTTCGTAATGCGGGGCGGCCTCGCGCATGGCCTGCTCGCGGCTCGACGCGATGTGGAACTGGTAGCCGAGCGCCAGCCGCTCGCCCAATTCGAGCTTGACGCCGCGCCGCGCATAGGCCGCCTGGAACCCGAGCATGTGCCGTTCGACGGCACCGCCCTCGGCCGAGCCGCCGCCGATCACGCCGTTAATGCCGTATTTCGCCATAAACTCGAAGGCGCGGTCGGAGCCGCTCTGGATCGGCTGCCAGCATTCGACCGGCAGCCGCTCCGGCGCCGGGATCAACATGATCTCCTTCAGCGTATAGCCGCGATACGGCACCTCGGGCGGGATCGTATAGTACTTGCCCTTATGCGAGAACGGCTTGCCTTCGAAGGCCTTGAACAGGACCTCGACGCCTTCTTCGAACATTTCCCGGTTGGCGTTCTGGTCGAGCAATGGTGAACCAAAGGTCTCGACCTCGCGGGTGTGGTAGCCGCGCCCAACGCCAAAGATCACCCGCCCGCCACTCAGGATGTCGGCCATCGCGTAGTCTTCGGCCAGCCGCAGCGGGTGCCACATCGGCACGATGTTGAAGCCGCAGCCGATCTTCAGGTTCTTGGTGACGTTGACGAGGTGCATCGCCATCATCAGCAGGTTCGGAATGAGCTCCGTGCCCTCGGGCTGAAAATGGTGCTCGGCCATCCAGAAGGTGTTGTAGCCGCGCTCGTCCATGCACTTGGCGTAAGCCACGACCTTGTGCAGCGCCCCGGCCAGCTCCTCTTTCGAATAGCAGCGGTCGTTGATCGGCGTGCCTCGGTAGCCGAGGTTCTCCATGTCAGTGGTGCCGTAATACGAGCTGTCGAATTTTGTGATCATCGGTCCCTCACTATTCTGCCGCCGCGCGGGCGGTGTCCTCGATCTGCCAGGTCTTCAAGACCGGCAGCACTTCCTTGGCGAACAATTTCAGGCTGCGCTCGGTGAGCTCAAACGGCATGCCGCCAACGCGGAACGCGACATTGAGCTCAAACTCGCCCACCACCCCGCGCCGGGCTTCCAGCTCGCGCAGGATGCGGTCGGGCGTGCCCCAGACCGCCGCCTGCATGAAGCCGTTCACCGCACCTTCGAGCCCGCCCTTGCGCGCGATCTCCGCCTTCTGCGCATAGGCGTCATAGCCTTTCACCGTCGCAAAATGTTCGCCGAGAAATTCGTAGTGATGGAAGTTGCTCTCTACGAACTTGCCCATGTACTTCCGGGCGTATTCTTCGGCTTCCGCCAGGTTCGGGCCGCAGACACAGAAATCGGTGATCATCATGTGCGGCGCCGGCCGCCCGTGGAATTTCCGGTGCAGTTCGCGATTGCGTTGGATTGCCGGCAGCCGCATCGGCCAGGGCCTGTCGGAAAACATAACCATGTGGGCGCCGAGGCGGGCTGCGGCCTCGACCGAGTCCTCGCTAGAGGCCACGGCATAGATGCGGCCGGTGAAATCGTATTGCGGACGCGGCCTCAATTCGATCCGCGGCTGCTTGTAGTGTTTGCCATCGCTCTCGATGAAGCCGGTGCGCAAGGCCTCGACGATCATCGGCGCCGCTTCGTCGAAGCGCTCGCGGGACTCGTCCATGGTTCCGCGAAAGGCGGCGAACTCGCGCCGCGCCAAGCCGCGCCCCAATCCCAGCCGCAGCCGTCCCTTGCACAACAGGTCCACCACCGCCGCCTGCTCGGCGACCCGCAGCGGGTCATGCCACGGCAGGATCACCGCCGCGGTACCGAGCCCGACATTCGGGCAAAGTGCCGCGAGATAGGTCATCAGCTGCAGATTGTCGGGGCAGAAGGAATAATCGAAGAAGTGGTGCTCGGCCGACCACAACACGTCGAAACCTGAATCGGCGGCCAGACGCGCCAGCCGAATTTCTTCGTCCCAGACCTGGTCGTCGCGGATGTTCTCCCAGCCATAGCTGGCGAACACCATCATCATGCCAACATCCATGGCTTCTCTCCGGGCTTGCCTGTGGCAGAGAGTGTTTCACGCACCTGCGGGAATGACAACCTGCGGCTACGGTGCGTACCCAGGCACCCACGGTTTGACACGGCTTCGTACGAAGCGCGACATTGCCGCTGAACGATAGCGCTATCGGGAGGGGCGGAAGCTATGCCGATATTCGATGCTCAGGTTCACGCCTATGAACACAACCACCCGGGCCGTCCATGGGTCGGCACTTTGCACGGGCCGGCGGAAGTCACCGGCGACCAGATGGTGGCCGCGATGGACGACGTCGGCGTCGACGGCGCGGTCCTGGTCTCACCCTTCAGCATGTACCGCTACGACGCGAGCTACGCCCTTGAGGTCTTCGCGAAGCATCCCACCCGGTTCAGGCTGGTCAAGCCGGTCGATCCGACCGATCCACGGGTGGCCGATACGATCGCCGACTGGGCCGCTACCAAGGGCACGGTCGGCATTCGGATCATGCTCAGAGACGAGCTGTCGACCGACCCCGCCGATCCCGGCCTCAACCGGGTTCTGGCCGCTGCCGCGCGGCATTCCCTGCCGGTCAATCTGATGTGTTGGGGGCGTCTGGAGCAGGCTGGCCAGCTCGCGGCGCGAAACCCGAATACGCAGCTGGTGATCGACCACCTCGGTCTTCAGCAGCCGTTCGAACCGCCGGCCCCGCCACAGCCCTTCCGCGAATTGCCTAGAGTGCTGGCATTGGCCGGGCACCCCAACATCGCGATCAAGATCAGCGGCGCCTGCACCCTGTCGCACGAGCCCTTCCCCTACAAAGACATCTGGGACCCGCTCGGCCGCATCTTCGACGCCTTCGGCTTCAACCGATGCATGTGGGGCACCGACTGGACCCGCGCGGTCGCGTTGCTGACCTTTAAGCAGGGGGTCGAGGCGTTTCGCGTCACCGACCGCGTGTCTGCCAGCGATCGAGCCACTTTGATGGGGGACACACTGGCGCGCGTCTATAACTGGTCTTCGAGAGCCTGATCCGCCGGCGCCGTTTCCCGGCCGCGCGGCGCCTTCATGCCGCCGTGCACTTCGGCCAGAATCTCGAACGACCGCTTGCGTTTGCCGTGGTCGAAGATGTTGGCGGTCACCATCAGCTCGTCCGCGCCGGTGCTGCGGATGAAATCGTCGAGGCCATGGTACACGGTGTCGGGGCCGCCGACGATGGCGCAGCCCAGCGCGTCGGCGAGGATGGCGCGAGCTTGGGGATCGAGACGGGCTTCAAAATCCGCAACCGGCGGCGGCACCCGCCCGCGACGACCGATCCGGTTGTTCAGCGACGATTGTTGCAACGACGAGAATAGAAATCGCGCTTCCCCGTCCGATTCCGCGGCGACGACGACGACCCCGAGCATGACATGCGGCAGGGCGAGCTGTTCGGAAGGCCGGAACCGGTCGCGGTAGATCTTCATCGCCGGCATCATCATCGCCGGTGCGAAATGCGAAGCAAAGGCGAACGGCAGACCCAGATAGGCCGCAAGCTGCGCGCCATAAGTGCTGGATCCGAGGATCCAGATCGGCACCTCCAACCCGGCACCGGGAACCGCCTGTACCGCCTGACCAGGCTCTGCCGGCTGGAAATAGCTCATCAATTCGACGACATCTCTGGGAAACTCGTCGACGTCGCCGTAGAGGTTGCGGCGGATGGCGCGGTTGGTGATCTGATCCGACCCCGGCGCGCGGCCGAGACCCAGCTCGACCCGGCCCGGATGCAGCGCGGCGAGCGTGCCGAATTGCTCGGCGATCACCAGCGGCGCGTGGTTCGGCAGCATGATGCCACCGGCGCCGATCTTTATGCTGCTCGTGCCGGCCGCCACGTGAGCGAGCGCCACCGCGGTCGCGGCACTGGCGATGCCGGGCAGGTTGTGATGCTCGGCCATCCAGAATCGCCGGTAGCCGAGTGCCTCGACATGCCGTGCCAAGTCGAGCGAATTGCGCAACGACTGACCGGCGTCGCCGCCTTCGGTGATCGGGGAAAGATCGAGAACCGAGAGTGGGACCACGCGCCGGCCCGTATCAGCACTGCATCAGTTCGATGCTGACACCGTCGGGAGCCGCGACGTAGCACAAGAGGCTGCCGTTGACGCCCCTTTTCAGCTCGACCGGGAAGCTCACGCCTTTGCGGCGCAGCTCGGCGCAGAACGCTTTGAGATCGCCCTGGTAGAGGAAGCCGAAATGATCGGTCCCCCAAGCGTTATGGCTGGAAAAATCTGCGTATGGACGAATGGGCCTGGCGGCAGCGGGATCCTCGCCCGGCCGTTGGCCGCGGATCAGGATCGTCATGCCGCCGAGATCGACAAAGATCTGCGGAGCGCCGCGCGCCATCGTATTGGCCGCGATCGTCGCGTCGAACATCTCGACATACCAACTAGCTGACGCCTCCGGATCCTTGCTGATGATGTGCACGTGATCGAATTTGAATGCGGGATTGCTCATCGCCTGCCTCTTGCCACTATCGCGCACCGACCGGCAGTTTCCGTAGAAACCCTGTCCGCTGCGCGGCACCCGCCGCCATGAACTGGGCATCCTGGCCCCCCAGGATGAAGCGCGCGCCCATGTCGACATAGCGCGGCATGATCGTCTCGTTATAGATCCCGGCCATTCCAGGAAATTTGCCGTGCTTGCGCGCCGCCGTGATCATCGTGCGATAGGCTTCGCCGACCCGCTCGTTCCCGAAATCGCCGTGAATGCCCATCTCGGCGCACAAATCGTTGGTGCCGATCAACAGCACGTCGACCCCCGGCACCGCGGCGATCTCTTCGGCATTGGCGATGGCCGCCGGCGTCTCCAGCATGACGATCGTCAGATTGGCGGCGTTGAGCGCCGACGCGGCCTCCGACGAACTGGCCGAACGCAGCGCGTAATGCGGCCCGATGCCGCCCATCGAGCGGTGGCCGACCGGCGGGTATTTGAGGCGGTTCACGACCTCTTTAGCCTCTGCGGCCGTATCGACATGCGGCATGACGATGCCGAGCGCGCCATTGTCCAAGGCCCGAGTGGCGATCGCATATTCGCCGTTGGGCACGCGCGCGATCGGGGCAATGCCGGCGTCGAGTGCTGCGGTCGAAATCTGCGCGCATGCCTCGAGCGACATCACGCCGTGCTCCATGTCGAGAAACAGCCAGTCGAACCCGGCCACCGCCATGGCCTTGGCGATCTCGACGCTACGCGTCATGCGCACGCCGACGCCGAGCGACAGCTGGCCTTGTTCGAGCTTTTCGCGAGCGACGTTGCGGACGGTAGCAGGCATCGGCGTTCTCCTTTAGATTCGACCAAAGGTTTGGCGAATGAAGATCCGCGAAGTCAAGACCTGCCGGCTCGACGCGGCCGGGCTGCCACGGAGCAAGGGAGCATGTGATGAAATCGGCATACGGACGGCAGACCCCACCACCTGACTATGAGCTGACCTGCGTCGAGCCACGGAGCCCGATGGGCGAGCTGTTGCGGCGATATTGGCAGCCGGTTTGCACTTCGGACGAGCTGAAGGATCTGCCGAAGAAAGTAAAGCTGCTCTGCGAGGAGCTCGTCGTATTTCGCGACAAGAAGGGACGGGTCGGCGCACTCGAACCGCACTGCTCGCACCGGGGCACGTCCCTCGAATGGGGACGGGTCGAAGGGGAGGGGCTGCGCTGCTGCTATCACGGCTGGCTCTACGACACACAAGGCCAGTGCATCGACATGCCGTGCGAGACCGAGGAATTCCGCAAGACAATGGATGTGTGGCAACCTGCCTATCCGACGACGGAATATGGCGGGCTCGTCTTTGTCTATATGGGCCCGCCTGGCACCGAGCCCTTGTTTCCTCGCTTCGACATCATCGACCCGGCCTGGAATAGTCAAGAACGGGGCGAGGACGTCGTATTGCGCGGGATGCGGCTGTGGGGCGATTACGCAGTCGGCATGGTCAAGGATTGCAACTGGCTGCAGCACTATGAGAACATCGTCGACCCGTACCACCTGTTGATGCTGCACCAGTGGATCAGCGGCGACCAGTTCGACGGCGCGCTGATGCAGGGCAAGGCCACGATCGGCTGGGAGAAAACGCCGCTTGGCGTGCGCTACAACCTGATCAAGGACCTGCCGAACGGCAACCGCATGGTGCGCCACGCCGAGTGCATCGTGCCGAACATGTTCATCATCCCGAGCATCCGCGAGCCCGGAACCGCACCAAAGCGCAGGGAACGCGGCACCGAACTGTCATGGGCCGTGCCGATCGACAACGAGCATGTGCGCGGTATCAGTATCGTCGCCTGGCCGCTCGAGAATGGCGCGCTGAAGCCCGACTGGAAGCCCGGGACCGACACGATCGCCGACATCCGGCCGGGCTCGTTCCTGCAGCGCAGCTACGAGGAGCGGCAGAAGAAGCCCGACGATCTCGAAGCGCAGGAGGGCCAGCGCCCGATCGCGGTCCACGCGCTTGAAAATCTGGCGCATTCGGATACCGGCGTCGTCATGCTGCGGCGGTTGTTGCGCGAGCAATTGCAACGCGTCGAGCGAGGCCTCGACCCGATCAACGTCGTGCGCGACCCATCGGCAAACGAGCGCATCCCCACCGGCGCCTGGAACACGATCCTGTCGCCAAAGGAAGCCGCCGCATTATCCTACAGGGAAGACCTCTAAACGAGAATTGCCGAGGCGCCGCTGGCGAGCGGCGATCCAGCCTCGCAGGCGCCAAGACCATCGACTGGGCATCGGCCCATTGCTTGAAACGAGAATATGCCACAGCGCTCAATCGCTCCGGTAGATCCTCTTCCTCCGCGGCCTGAGATGGCGGGCTACAGCCGCGGCAGGGAACCCATAAAGCCCCTATGTTCCCTGCCGTTTCCCGTACGGCTGGGAAAAAACGCAATGCCTCACCGGTGACCGCGGCGAGGATGTCAAGACGAACCTTGACGCCTTGTTCGGTGTGGGTGATGTATCTGTCAGGCCTTCGAAGTAACCGAACCGGAAGATCCATGGGATGACCGCGTGGATGCACACATCGATGCAGAAAATAGGGGACAGGGTTGTTATGATCTCGTCTATCGTCTTCGCTTCCTATGGTGTTTCGTCAGGCCAAAGCATCGCCGAGTGTCCCTCTCCATGCAAGACAGGTTCATGAAATGTTCTGGACCTGAGGCTCGGTGTTGAGTTTAAAGGCGTTGAACTTAAAGAAGGTTTCGGTATTACGGAGAAAGAGGCCGCGATGCTGTCAATTCGGCAAAGGTTAATAGGCGGCGCTCTCGCCATCGTAGCCTCCCTATTGATTACAACCAATGCCGATGCTCAGATAATGGAAAAACAGCTACACCAGCTTTGGCTGGCTAAAGTATACGATTGGAAAGGAGCACTTGATCTTATTCAGTATAATTTTCGGCAGGGACAGCCACCTTTGACTGTACTTTTGACCTACTCGCATACATTAATTGAGCACTGGCAGGGGTACCAGTCAAAACACCAAATGGCGGCCCCAGACGAGGTCCTACAAAGAAGAACGGAAGAGTTCAATGAAATTAAAGCTAAGTTACAAGCTAATCCGGAAGAATACCCAGTATGGTTTAAACTAACAGAAATGTTATTTGGCCAAGTTGGTGGAACTTTGGTGTCAACACCTCAGGGTCCGCTTTTCGCTCCTCCAGGAGCGTAAGTTTCGGACGAGATCTTCGGGTTGTGCACGCATATCCAACGCTGCCAGGAAAGAAAGCCTGGGACGCGCTGCCGCTCCGGAATGTGTTCCGTATCGTCCTCGGCGATGCCGGTGAAATCGACCACCGGGATAAGAATGCCATTTGCCATCGCTCGCCCCCTCTGCTTGCAGCATTATCGTCGGCCCATGTGGCCCACCGCAACAATGGAGCGCCTGATGCCGACGATCCCTCTCGCAGAAGGGCTCTCCCTCCACTGCGCCGTCGACGACTATCTGTGGCTGTGGGAGGCGTCGACACCGGTGCTGATGATGCACGGGTTTGCCCGCAATGCAGCGTTCTGGAACCTCTGGGTTCCGCCGATTGCCGGGAGCCGGCGGATCGGCTGTACGACCCGCAGGGCCGATGCATCGACATGCCGTGCGAAACCGAGGAGTTCCGCAAGGCGATGGATGTGTGGCAGCCCGCCTACCCGGCGACGGAATATGGCGGGCTCGTTTTCGTCTATATGAGCCCGCTCGGCACAGCGCCGTTGTTCCCGCGCTTTGACATCATCGACCCCGACCGCGGCGAGGATGTCGTATTGCGCGGGATGCGGCTCTGGGGCGACTACGCGGTCGGCATGGTCAAGGACTGCAACTGGCTGCAGCACTGGGAGAATATCGTCGACCCGTATCACCTGCTGATGCTGCACCAGTGGATCAGCGGCGACCAGTTCGAGGGTGCCCTGATGCAGGGCAAGGCCACGATCGGCTGGGAGAAGACGCCGCTCGGCGTGCGCTACAACCTGATCAAGGACCTGCCGAACGGCAACCGCATGGTGCGCCACGCCGAGTGCATCGTGCCAAACATGTTCATCATTCCGAGCATCCGCGAGCCCGGGACGGTGCCGAAGCGCAGGGAGCGCGGCACCGAGCTGTCATGGGCCGTGCCGATCGACAACGAACATGTGCGCGGCCTCAGCATCGTCGCCTGGCCGCTCGAAAACGGCGCGCCTAAGCCCGACTGGAAGCCGGGGACCGACACGATCGCCGACATCCGGCCGGGCTCGTTCCTGCAGCGCAGCTACGAGGAGCGCCAGCGCAAGCCCGACGATCTCGAAGCGCAGGAGGGGCAGCGCCCGATCGCGGTGCACGCGCTCGAAAATCTCGGCATGTCCGACACCGGCGTCACGATGCTAAGGCGCGTGTTGCGCGAGCAGATCAAACGAGTGGAGGACGGCCTCGATCCGATCAATGTGATGCGTGACCCCAACGCCAACCAAAGAATCCCGACCAACGCCTGGAACACGATCCGGTCGCCAGCCGAGGCATCGGCGTTTTATGACGAGTAGGCGTGAGCGCAGGCGGCCACGGTTAGGGCGAAGACGACTTGGAGGAGCGGGCGATGGAATTCGGCATCTTCAATCTGATGGGATCGCGTGATCCGGCTAAGCCGACGGCCGAAGTCTTCGCCGAGGTCGCCGAGCAGACCCGGCTTGCCGACGAGCTCGGCTACAAGATCGCCTGGTTTGCCGAGCACCACTTCTCGAACTATTGCCTGTGCGCGTCGCCGCTGATGATGGTCGCGCATTGCGCCCCGATCACCAGGAAGATCCGGCTCGGCACCGCGGTCGTTGTCTTGCCGCTTTACAACCCGGCGCGGCTCGCGGCCGAAATCGCCACTGCCGACGCGCTGTCGAACGGCCGCCTGATGCTCGGCATCGGCGCCGGCTATCAGCCCTACGAATTCGAGCGCTTCGGCGTCAACATCAAAGACAACCTCGAGATGACCGAGGAGTTCTGCGACATCCTTGACCGCGCTTTCTCGCAGGATTTCTTCAGCTACAGCGGCAAGCACTACCAAATTCCTCAGACCCACATCCCGGCACGGCCGGTGCAGAAGCCATTACCGATCTATGTCGCCGGCCATACCGATGCGATGTTCCGCGCCGCGGCGCGGCACGGCTACCGAGTCCTGTCGTCGGGTAGGGTGGGAGGTGCGGCACTCCTGGCCGAGCAGTACCAGGTCATCAAGGACGCCTTTGCCGCCGAGGGCGTGCCACTGGCCAACGCGCACATCACCGTCAACCGCTTCTGCCATATCACCGACAGCAAGGAGGAGGGACTGCGTTTCGCCGAGAATGCACGCTATCAATCCCGCCTTGCCTCGAGCCTGCGCCGGCGGCAGGAGGTCATGCAGGGCACGGTGCTGGTCGACAAGCCGTTCCCCGATGAACCTCCGCTCGAACAGATCCACCACGATTTGCTGATCGGCGACGCCGAAATGGTGGCCGAGAAATTGGCTGGCGAGATCCGTGCCACCCGTCCGGTCCACATGTGCTTTTCGTTCAAGGTCGGTGCCACCCCGCACAAGGCGGCGATGCGTTCGATGGAGCTGATGATCGGCGAGGTCAAGCCGCTCGTCGAGCGGGCGCTCGGCCCGCGCGACCGCCAGGCGGCGGAGTGAACGAGCGATGAGCGACGAGGAAACCCTGGTGCGGCTCTGGGAAGAGCATGTCCGGTACGAGTTCGAGACCAAGAACACCGACGACACGATCGCGACGATGGTCGAGGACGCCTACGTCAATCACGTCCCGGTTATGACCGGGGGCTTTGGCAAGCCGGAGCTGCGGCAGTTCTACTCGACCCATTTCATTCCAAAAATGCCGCCCGATCTGGAGATGACCACGGTCTCGCGAACGATCGGAACCGATCAGCTCGTCGAAGAGATGGTCCTCAAATTCACCCACACCGTCGAAATCGACTGGATGCTGCCGCGGATTGCACCTACCGACCGGCGAGTGGAGGTGGCGCTGGTCGTCGTTGTCCGCTTCCGTGACGGCAAAGTCGCCCATGAGCACATCTACTGGGACCAAGCCTCGGTGCTGGCGCAGCTCGGGTTGATCAATCCCAACGGCCTTCCCGTCGCCGGCGCCGAGAGCGCCCGCAAAGTGCTGGATCCGCGCCTCCCGGCCAATGCGCTGATCGCCCGCTCATAGCGGGATAGCGACCGCTCAGGCGGTAAACGTGAAGCTGCTGCCGGTGCCGCAAAGCACCAGCTTTTCCGGCATCTCTTTGCCGGCGAGATCGACAAAGTTTTGCCCGCTGCAGTGCATCGGCATCACGTGCTCGAGCTCGAACTTCTGCAGTTCCGCCATGACCTGACGCAGATAGTCGTCCGGCGCCGGCGCCAAATGAAAACCCCCGACCAGCGCGTAAATCTTTTCGACGCCGCTGACCTCCTGCGCGCGCTTTAGCGTGTTGATGATCCCGGCATGCCCGCAAGAGCTGATTACCACCAGCCCACGGTCGCCGAGCCGGAAGCAGGTGGCGTGTTCGTGCCAGTGCTGGTCCGGCTGCGGTCTGCCGGCCAACTCCTCCGCGGTGAAATGATGGTTCATGTAGGCGTTGGCGTCGCAGCCCATCCCGTCCTTGATGCCGATCTCGACCCAGGTATTGGGCAGCACGTACTCGATGCTGGTGCGCGGAATGATGCCGGTGGTGAATGCATGGCCTTCGATAACAATTGAATCCTCGGACAGCACAGGCTCGACGTTCAGCGTCTTGAGCTTGCGCCGGTCGAGCGCATGAAAATCGGCGAAGCTGCCGTCGGGATTGCGGAGGAGGCGGTGGCAGAAATCGTCTTCGCCGCCGGTAAAGAGGCGCAGGTCCTTGCGCATCTGCGCCCGCCGCGTTTCGAGGAAGCCGATCAGCCCGCCGTAATGGTCAAAGTGCCCATGGCTGAGGATCAGCGCGTCAACCTGGCCGGGTCGATTTTCAGCAGTTCGAGATTGTTGGCGTAGACATCCGGGGTGAAGCCGAAGTCGAGCAAGTAGCGCCGCTGCTCGGCGCCTCGCGTCGATTCGATGTGCAGCGCCAAACCCCACTCGCTCTCGAGCGTCTTGCCCTGCGCGAGGCCGGGGAACCCGGGACGCTGCACGGTGAGACCTGGGCGTTCGAGGGGCCCCAGAAAAATGTTGTTAGAGTTGTCTGTGATCTCTCGTATCACGACGCGGTCGACGACCGGCGCCTCGATGCGCGCCGCGGCGCCGGCGGGTCGGGCGATCCCGGTAGCCAGCAACGAGCCGCCCAGCGCAACGGAGGTCTGCAAAAAGCGTCGGCGATCCAAAGACGACATGACTTCCTCCTGTCAAATGATCTTTCGCTCCCGGAAATCGTCGATCTGCGCCGGGGTGTAGCCGAGCCTCGCGAGTACTTCGTCGTTATCGGCGCCGAGCTCGGGGGCGATGCCGATCCGAGCCGGCGTCTCGGAGAAATGCCATGGCGACCCATGGACCTTCAGCCGCTTGCCGTGTTTCGGATAATCCACCTCGGCCACATAGCCGTTCGCCACCACGTCGGGGTCGTTCGAGGCTTCGAGCAAAGTGTTGATCGGAGTCGCGACGATGTCGGCGCCGCGCAGCTTCGCCACCCAGTCGTCACGCGAGCCGGTCGCGAACAACTCGTCGAGCATGCGCAACAAGGCTGCCCGCTGTTCTTCGGACGAGACGATTACGCCGAGATCGCCAAAGCCGGCCTTTTCGAGAGCTTCGTTAAAGCCGAGTGCGATCATCGCGTCGCGCCACTTCCGAGCGCCGTTCAGCTGGAACACCAGCGGCTTACCACCCCGGTCATTGAAGCTGGCGCTGAGACCGGGGCGCTGCGGTGTGCCGGTGACGCGCGCCTGTCCGGTGACCGGGTTGCGGTTGCGCCACATCGCCGTCGTCAGGGTCCAGCCCATCAGCCGGATCTGGCCGCCAAGCAATGAGCAATCGACCTTTTGGCCGATGCCGGTGCTGCGCGCATGGGTCAGCGCAGCGAGCGCGCCGCCAAATGCGAGAATTGCGCAGGTTTCGTCGGCGACCGAGACGATGCCGGTCTTTAGCGGCTGGCCCGGCGTCGAATATGCTTCCGCAATGCCGCCGAGCGCCTGGGCCATTGAATCGGTCCCCGGCAGATCGGCATGTGGTCCCTTGGGGCCGTAGCCCGACACCGACACGTAAACGAGCTTCGGGTTCACCTTGCGAAGCTCTTCGTAGCCAAAGCCATTCTTCTCCGCAGCACCGGGTCGGAAGTTCTGACCGAAGATGTCCGCGGTCATGACCAGCTTGCGGAGGATTTCATGACCCTCCGCGGTCTTCAGGTTCAAGGTGACGCTCTTCACCCCGCGGTTGTTGGTTTCGAAATAGGTGCTGGGCAGCCCGGGCAGGACGGTCGAGCCGCGCGAATTGTCGCCCGTCTCCGGCACTTCGATTTTGATGACCTCGGCGCCGAGATCGGCCATCAGCATGTACGGCACCGTCCCGGCTTGCGCGGTGGAGCAAGCGACCACTTTGACACCCTGGAGCGGACCGTGTGGCTCAATCATGGCGAGCGACTCTCCTCTCGTGTCCTGATATTTGATCCTATGCCTACGTGATCGGAAAGAGGATCGGTGCACCAGCCTCGCGCCCTTTGATTCGCATTCGAGCTTGCGTGCCGATCAAATAGCGGCATGTAATCATCCTCGACCGGCCTTGCTAAGGTTGGTCCTAAGCCGCTGCTTCCGTGGAGGCCCGCAGCGCTCTCGGCAATCCAAGCCAGAATAAGTTGCCGGATGATCTCAAGATTGCTATCGCCTGATCCTGATGGTTTGGGGGACCTTGCGACAAAATCGAGAGGGTCGGGATTCGCTCGGGCACCGCCTACAAGCGGTGTTGCGATTGTTGCCGGTCCTCCTTCTCGCCGCCTGCGCCCAGCAGGGCTATGGCCCGGGAGGACGCGTCGAAATCGGTGCGGAGGGGTGGCGCAGGCCGACACACTACTATCCGCCGCCGGGTCCGCCGGAGGATCCCTGGGGCCCCTATATTCGTGAAGCGTCCGCTCGCTTCGGTGTATCCGGGCATTGGGTGCGCGCAGTGATGCATCAGGAATCGGGCGGTGAGCAGCAGGCGACCTCCTCGGCCGGTGCTATGGGACTGATGCAGGTCATGCCCGCGACCTATGAGGGGCTGCGGGCGCGATACCAGCTCGGCGACGACCCGTACGACCCGCACAACAGCATTCTGGCAGGTACGGCCTATATCCGCGAGATGTACGACCGGTTCGGCTCACCGGGTTTTCTCGCCGCCTATAACGCCGGTCCCGATCGGGTCGACAGCTATCTGGCCGGACGATCTGCTTTGCCGGACGAGACGGTCAACTACGTCGCCGCGATCACGCCCAATCTCGGCACCGACGTGCCGCGATCAGGGCCGTTCGCGGTCTATGCGTCGGCCCGCTCCGGCCGGGCACAGAGGCCGACCGTGGTCAGCCTTGCAGCGGGATGCGACCTGAACGCCGCGTACAATCCGAACCATCCCTGCTCGTCGCTGGAGCGCGCTGCGCGGGAACCGGCACCGATTCAAACGGCAGCCCTGGCCCCGCAGCTGGGCGCTAACGGCTGCGACTTGAATGCTGCCTACGATCCCGACCATCCCTGCACGTCTCTTCCGCAGACGGCAGCCGTATCGTCCCCGGCCTTAGTCCAACAGGTTGCGGCAAGCCCCGCGTCGCGCGTCCTGATGGCATCGGCTGACGACCGCGGTGCAACGGCGGCCGCCCACAGTCGAGTGCCGTCGCCCGCGGCTCCGCCCCTGCCTGCCGAAAAGCCGGCGCCGTCCGGCGGGGGATGGGCGATCCAGGTGGGGGCCTTCAAAGATCCGGGGCTGGCCCGGGCGGTAGCAGAAGGTGCGCGCGCTCAGGCGCCGGACCAGCTCGGCTCCGCTGCGCTCGCGGTGCAGCCGACGGCGCCGTTTGGTAATACCGTCCTGTATCGCGCTCGCCTCGCCAACTTGTCGGCGGGTGCGGCGGCGAATGCCTGCACGCGTCTCAACCAGCGCCAACTGCCCTGCGTCGTCGTCCGGCCGACCGGCGCGTGACCCGGGCGGCTGAGGGGTGCGCCTCGTTGTTGACGGGGTGATGGCCGGAGCGGTCGGCGCTTAGGGGGAAACGTTGCAGGAGATCTGTCCCGCCCCGTTGCCGGAAACCGTGCCGAATGTCCCTATCGGTGAGTAGATCAGCGGATTTGATGGCGCACCGGTGCAGAGAAGCCCCCAGCCGCTGTTGTTGATGATCTGGTTAAGTGAATTAGCCAAGACAGCGACGCTGTTGGTTCGCATAAAGATGCCATTTTGCTTATTATTCTTTATTGTTGCTGGGCCATCTCCATCCCCCACCTGCACGTTGCCGTTCCTCACTGCGATGCCATTGGCGGAGTTCCCTTGCACAATCGCCCCCTGCCGCACCTTGGCATAGCCGCCTTGGAATTCAAAGAGACCGTTCCCCGAATTATTCGCGGCCATGGCGCCATTTTCTACGACTATAGAACCATTGTCATAAACTGCGATCCCATTAACATTGTTGCTCGACACAACGCTGCTACTCCCCTGCACAGTAACCTGACCGCCCGAGACGTTTATTCCGGCGATCCCCGCGCTGCTGAAGGCGTTGTTTGTGACGGTCGCGGCGGAGATATTTACCGCTCCGCCCTTATTGGCACCCGCACCGGCAACACCGTTCTTCTGCAGCACCGCACCGCCGGACAGATCGGCGCTGCCGTCGAACGAGGCACTGACGGCCGTGCCGGCGTTCTGTTGCACGGCGCCGCCGTTTAGAAAGACGGTGGCGCCATAATTTGCGTCGATCCCGTCACCGGCGGAGTTTTGGATCGTCGAGTTATTCAGCGTGACCACAGCGTGATTCAGCACGACGTTGGCATTCGAGGCTCCCTCGACCAGCAGATTATTGCCGGTGAAGATCGCACGCGGATGCCCTAGCAATGCGTTAACTCCGCCGGATATCGTCAAATTATTGAGAGTGACACCGGCACCGCTGATGCCGAGCACCGGGTCGGTCGATGAGCTGGGCGCCTGCAACGTGGCGCCCGACGGGCCCGCTTGCAGTGTCACGTCGGTGGGAACGTGATCGACCGACTCGACACAGGTTCCGTTGATCGTAATCGTCAAGGTGTTGGTGGTTTGCGGTTTCACGGCGACCGCTGAGGCGACCGTGCCGCCGGCCGAGCAGTTGACCTTGCAGGAAATCGGGTTTGAGGTCACCGCGCCCGGCGCCGGCAATCCTGTGCAAGATAGCGCTTGGGCACGAGGCTCGCCCGCGCCGCCGAGCAACACTATCAACGGCGTGACGACAACAACCCACAACCGGCGCCCGAATCCCGGAATTCTGATCATCCACGTTACCTCCCTAATGTAACCGGCGCGTCGCGCTCTGACACAATCTGTCACAACCGTGCCGCGACTGTCTTGCGAATTCGCAGCGCTCACCTCTCGCCGTGTCCCCCGAATTTCAACGGCCGGGCTATCCCCGGGACCGCGTGCGCGCTTCGCCGGTATGACAGTGTCATTGCGACCCCCGGCCGGCCCTTGCGAGCCGTTCCGGGGGGAACCAATCTCGTAGAGATTGCCGCGGCGCCGATGGCGCCTCGCAATGACGCGCCGGGAGGGGGTTGCGATGAAATTCGCGCTTGGCCAAGCGGTGCCGCGCACCGAGGATCCGCGCCTATTGACCGGTCGCGGCCGCTATACCGACGACTTCGTCTTGCCGCGCCTCGCGCATGCTCACGTCTTACGCTCACCACATGCGCATGTGCGCATCCGCTCGATCGACACCCGCGCTGCGCAGCAGATGCCGGGTGTGCTCACGGTGCTGACCGGTGAGGACTGGGCGGCGGAAAAATTCGGCGTTCCCCGTCCGGTCATTCCGCGCCAAGGCCGCGACGGCTCGCCGATGTTCGTGCCGCCCCGGCCGGCGCTGGCGAAGGAGCGCGGGATGCTGGTCGGCGACCCGGTCGCCTTTGTCGTCGCCGAGAGCCTCGATCTAGCGAAGGACGCGGCGGAGCGGATCGCGGTCGACTACGAGCCGCTCGCCTCGGTCACCGCGACGGAAGAAGCGCTGTCGCCCGGCGCCCCGAAGCTCTGGCCCGACTGCCATGACAACGAGTGCTTCTTTTTCACGCTCGGCGACAAGACCGCGGTCGACGCGGCCTTCGCCCGGGCATATCACGTCAGTCGCCTCAAGCTCGTCTTCAACCGGGTTACCGCCGCCACTATGGAGCCGCGCGGCTGTATCGGCGAATGGGACGATCGGCTCGGCCGCTTCACGCTCTATGTCGGGACCCAACGCCCGCACGGCGCGCGGGCCGACCTGGCGCGCCGCATCCTGCATATCCCGGAAACGCAGCTCCGCGTCGTCGCCGGGGAGGTCGGCGGCAGCTTTGGCATGAAGGGCGGGCATTATCCCGAATACGCGCTGGTGCTGTGGGCCTCGCGCAAGATCGGGCGGCCGGTCAAATGGATCGCCGAGCGTGGCGAGGGGATGTTGACGGACGATCACGACCGCGACCATGTCAGCGAGGCTGAGCTGGCGCTCGATCGCGACTGGCATTTCCTGGCTCTTCGCGCCCGCAACATCTCGAACATCGGCGCCTACCTCGCGCCGGGCGGAATCATTTCGCCGACGATGCATTTGGGCGGGCTTGCCGGCACCTACACCACACCGGCCATCTATGTCGAGGTCTCGGCGGTCTTCACCAACACGACGAGCATCGGCCCCTATCGCGGCTCGGGCCGGCCCGAGGCGTCCTACATCGTCGAGCGCCTGATCGACACCGCGGCGCGCGAGATGAAGATCGACCGCGCCGAATTGCGCCGCCGCAACACGGTGCCGGCGAGTGCGATGCCGTTCAAGACCGGCCTCGTCTACATGCTCGATTGCGGCGAGTTCGGGCAGAACCTCGAAAGGGCACTCGCGATGGCAGATTACGCGGGGTTCGGGCGGCGCCGCGAGGAGGCTCGCCGACGCGGCCGGCTCAGAGGCATCGGCTTTGCCAACATCATCGAGCAGACCTCACAGGCGCAGGGCGAGACGGTCATGGTGCGGCTCGACCCGGGCGGCACGGTCACGGTGATCCCGGGCTCGATCTCGCACGGCCAGGGTCACGAGACGATGTACAAGATCCTGTTGAGCGATCGGCTCGGGCTCGACGAGGCCGACATTCGGGTGGCGCATTCCGACACCGATCTGGCGCCTGACGGCGGCGGCACCTATGCCTCACGCACCGCGGTGCTCGGCGGCAGTGCTGCGACGATGGCGGCCGACAAGGTGGTGGCTAAGGCGAAGAGGATCGCCGCACATGCGCTGGAGGCAGCCGAGGACGACATCGAATTTGCCGACGGGACGTTCCGCGTCGTCGGCACCGACCGCGCGGTTTCGCTGAAGGAGGTGGTCGCGGCCGCCTATGTGCCGTCGCGGCTGCCGGAGGGGCTCGAGACCGGGCTCTACGAGGTCGCGAGCTTCTCGCCCGAGGTTCCGAACTTCCCCAACGGGTGCCATGTCTGCGAGGTCGAGATCGATCCCGAGACCGGCACGACCCGGGTGCTGCGCTATGTCGTCGTCGACGATGTCGGCACCGTGATCAACAAGCTCACGCTCGAAGGCCAGATCCATGGCGGGGTGGCGCAGGGCATCGGGCAGGCCTTCACCGAGCATCTCGTCTATGACCGGCGCTCGGGCCAGCTGCTCTCCGGCTCGCTGATGGATTACGGCCTACCGCGCGCCGATGAGATTTGCTTGTTCGAGACGGACGAGAACCCGGTGCCGACCATGACCAACCCGCTGGGTGCCAAGGGCGCCGGCGAGGCCGGCAATGTCGGGGCACTCGCCGCGATCATGAACGCCGTCGTCGACGCGCTCAGCCCGCTCGGCATCACCCATATCGACATGCCGGCGACATCCGAACGGATCTGGCGCGCCATCCGCGCGGCGCAACGAGCCTGAGCCTCTAGCTAGGCGGCCAATTCCCTACCCGACTAAGCCCGCTTCGCAGTGAGCACGGCCGCACCGTACTCTACCGCCGGGGCGGCCAGCGCTGCGCGCCGTGTAACACTCGGTGGATCCTCACGTAATCCGCCGCCACCGCATAAACGACGATGTAAGGAGTACCTGGCACCACGAGTTCTCGGGTTGCTACGACCCGCTCGGGACGGCCGCTGCGCGGGTGATCCGCAAGGCGTGCGACGCTGGCCGCGATCTTGTCCGCGAGCGTGGCGGCCATGCGCGGGTTGCGCTCACCGATATACTCGAGCTGCTCTTCTAGATTGCGTTCCGCGGTGCGCAGCCAGACGACCCTCACTGGCCCCGCTCATGTTTAACCTTCTTCATGAGTTCGGCACGGCGCGCCTTCAACTTTCGCACAACGTCCGCGTGAGGAATCAATTCGACGTTCGGATCGTCGGCTTCTTTCAGGCTCTGCTCGACCTGCGCCCGGAACCAAGCGTCGTGCTCGGCCTGTTCCACGTACTCCCGCATGAATTCGCGCAACAGCTGCGAGCGGGGCCGGTCTTTAGCTCGGGCGGCCTCGGTGAACGCTTTTTTCAATTCCCGATCCACGCGGAAGGTAAAGGTGGTTTCCGGCATGGCCCAAACTCGTGCCGATTGGATGCACTTACAATGTAAGTGCGACGGCGACCAGATACCCCATTTTCACAGCCGCGTCAAATTCGATTGTTTTTCGATTGATACAGCGGTTTGAATTCGTTGATCGGCAGCAAAATTCCATTGTTCCGCTAAGTAACGAATTTTTTTCGTAAACTATTGAGATAACTATCGCTTATACCCGGTCGTCGTGGACGTTCCATTGCAAAACGCGCGATTTTCGTTGTTTTTCGCCCCGGAGCCCTCCTTGCAGAGGGCCCTGGGGCAGGGTCAGGCCGGGCTACGCCCGGGCCGGCGTGTGCTTCGCCAGAAACGCCGCGACCCGGGCCTTGGCCGAGGTCAGCGACGCACCGGTCTTCCACTCAGCGATGAATTCGCAGTTCGGGATCAGCTTCGATAGCTCCTCGGAGATCGGATATGGGTGTGCCTCGTCGTTGCCGGCCAGGATCATGCATGGTGTGCGCACCGTCTTCGCGAAGTCGCGATCGACGCAGTACACAAAGCCGGGCGCGTACAAGTTCCGGCAGAACGTGTCGAGCACCGGCTCGGTCGCCTCCGGGTGGTCTTTGAGCGATTTCGCCCACTCGTTGAACCGGGCCGGGCGGCCGGGCGCCATCGCGCCGACGCGTCCGATCGGCTGCGCCAGCACGGCGCTCTGGACACGCTCGGGGTGTGCCTTGATCAGGTTCAGGATGAACGACCCGCCGATGCATTGGCCATAGAGGTGGCAGCGATCGATGCGCAGATGGTCGAGCAGTGCGATATGGTCGGCGGTGTACGCATCCCAGCCGTCCTGCGCGGTGATCGGAGCGCGCGATTGGCCGCCGGCATTGCGTTGGTCCATCGCGATCACGCGGTAGTTGGCCGCCCACTCGGTGGTCGGGTTGATCGGCGCCGAAGCCTGGCTCCAGACGGCAATCACCGACGCCAGACCGGCCGGTGCGAAGGTCAGGATCGGGAAACCTTGGCCGTACTCCTCGTAGTAGATGTGGGCGCCGTGGTGGTCAAAGCTCGGCATGTCGGTGTCCTTTCATGATCTTTGTGGCATGCTAGACGATCCCGTTCGGCAACAACAGGTTTTGGCCGCCATGAACGACGACGCGACGACGGTGCGCGAATTCTCGCCGGTCGAAAGGCAGGCGCTCGAGCATGTCTGGATCCACAGCGCCCGCTGGCTCGATCTCGCCGAACGCGACGGCCTAAGGGTCATGGTGCGCGGCGAGGGTTGTCGGCTCTTCGACGCGCAGGGTCGCTCCTATCTCGACGGGCTTTCCGGGCTCTACGTCGTCAATGTCGGCCACGGCCGGGCCGAAATCGGCGAGGCGATGGCGAAGCAAGCGCGCGAGTTGGCTTACGTCTCCGCCGCCAGCTACACCAATTTGGCGGCGGTGCAGCTCGGCGACGTGCTCGCCGGATTGACGCCCGGCGATCTCGACCGGTTCTTCTTCTGCTCGGGCGGGTCGGAAGCGATCGAGAGCGCGATCAAGATCGCCAAGCAGGTGCAGGCGATGCGCGGCTTTCCCAAGCGCTACAAGATCATCGCCCGACGCGGCGGTTACCACGGTGCGACCTTTGGCGCCATGAGCATCACCTCCTCGCGCAGCGAGAAATTCTTCGGCCCGTTTATGTACGGGGTCAGTTTCGTGCCGTCGCCCAACCGCTACCGCAACGATTTCGGGGGCGAGGGCGAGGAAGGCGACCTGCTCTGCGCCGAGGCGATCGAGCAGGAGATCCTGGCCCAGGGGCCCGATACCGTGGCGGCGGTGATCGGCGAGCCGGTCTCGGTGTCGAATTCGAACCATGTCCCGTCGCCGCGCTATTGGCAGCGGGTCCGCGAGATCTGCGACAAGCATGGCGTGCTGCTGGTCATGGACGAGGTGATCAACGGCTTTGGCCGCACCGGGACGATGTTCGCGACCGAGCAATTCGGCGTCGTGCCGGACCTGATGACGATGGCCAAGGGGCTGTCGTCGGGCTACGCCCCGATCGCTGCGGTGGCGGTCGGCGAGGCATTGTTCGACGAGTTCAAGAAGCAGGACGTGGCGCTCGCCCACCTCTTGACCTTTGGCGGCCAGGCGGTGTCGTGCGCCGCCGCGCTGAAGAACATCGAGATTCTGCAGCGCGAGGAATTGCCGCAGCGCAGCGCGCAGCAAGGCAAATACCTGCTCGGTCTGCTGCAGGAGCTGCGGTCGCACCCGACGGTCGGCGATGTGCGCGGGCTCGGACTGATGTGCGCGGTCGAGCTGGTCAAGGACAAGGCGATCAAGGAGCCGTTCGGTATCGGCCCGGCCGCCGCAGGCCATCCTTATATTCGCCGCCTGTTGCAGCTGATGGAAGATCGTGGCCTGTTGACCCGCGTCTTCATGGCGCTTCAGCTCTGCCCGCCGCTGATCGTGAGCCGAGACGAAATCGACCAGATGGTCACGGTCGTCGACCAGAGCCTGTCGCTCGCCGAGCGCGAATTCGGTTTCGCCTGAGATTGGAGGGAAGGATGACCTACGAACACATCCTGGTCGATACGGAAGACGGCGTCGGGATCCTGACCCTCAATCGGCCCGACAAGCTCAACGCGATGAACCGGAAGCTGTCGGGCGAGTTGCACGATGCGGTCAAGCAGATGGACGCCGACGACGCGATCGGCTGCATCGTCATTACCGGGGCCGGAACCCGAGCGTTCTCGGCCGGTGGCGACATCCACGAGCAGCGCGAGGACGATCGACGCTATTCGCAGGAGGAATTGGATGCGATCCGTCCGCCGCGGCGCGGCAGTTATGAAATCGCCGCCTCGGCAAAGCCGACGATCGGCATGATCAACGGGCTGGCCTATGGCGGTGCGGCGGTACTCGCCTCCTCGCTCGACATGCGGGTCGGCTGTGAAGACAGCAAGTTTCGCTTCCTGGCGGCCGCTTATGGCCGGATCAACAGCACCTGGAGTTTGCCCAACCAGGTCGGCTGGCCGATCGCGAAGGAGCTTTTGTTCACCGCGCGCGTCGTCGAAGCCGAGGAAGCCTATCGTATCGGTTTGTTGAATCACTTGGTGCCGCGCGACCAGCTGCGGGCGAAGACCATGGAGCTCGCCCGCACGATCGCCGGCAATAATCGGGCGGCGGTCGTGGGGATCAAGACGCTGCTGCTGAAGCAGATGACCCAGAACCTCGAAGAGCAATGGGCCGAGGAGCGGCATTTCACGACGCATGTCGTCCGCGGTGCTAGAGCCGAGGAGGCGTTCCCCGAGTTCATCGCCCGCCACGGCCGCCCCCTCGACTAACGGGGCGGCTGCGTAACTGCGCCTAGTTCACTTCGACAAGCTCCAGCGCTTCACGGCTCGGGCCTTCGATCATCACGGCGCGGGTGTCGCCGAGCAGGTAGGGTTCTTCGAGGAACTTGACGCCCTCGCCGCGCAATTTATCGACCCACGCGTCGAGATCGCTGACGCTGAGCGCGATGTGATCTTGGAGCTGCCCGCGCGAGCTTACCAACGGTCGATCACCTTGATTGGCATACCACATCATCGACACCTCGCCGAACTCGACACCGGCGCGCGGGGTGCGGAACATGCCTTCGCGATTGAGCGCCGGCCACGTGCGGTCCGGGCCGCGGGTCAGACCGCCTTCGGCTGCTGTGGGCGCATAGCCCGGCCGCACCGGCGCGTTTAGATGCTCTTGATACCAGTGGAGAGCACCGATCGCATCCTCCTGATACAGATGCACGTGGTTGAAGCGCTCGGCCGGGTGGTTCCCTGCATATTCGACAAGCGCGTTGTCGGGGCCCCGGATATAAGAGAACCCGCCCCCGCCGGCCGGCCCGAGACCTTTGGCCCTGGCCTCGGCGATCTGAGCTTTGGTTAGTCCCAACACATTACCGATGTTGGGCCAGGTGTCGCTGCTTATCAGCACCGACCCACCTTCGTCGGTCGTGTACAAAGGTAGAAGCTCGACCTCGGGCCGGGCCTCATAGGTCGCGAGACGCTGGCGCGCGTCGGTGACATGCCAGCCGAAATGCCAGATGGCGCTCTGTGGCTCAGTCGGCGGCGGCGCATCGACCTTGGCGAACAGCACGAGCACGTCGTTCGGCGATTTGAGCGCCGGAAAGTCGCCCCAGCTCCCCTTCGCCGTGCTCGGGAACTGCCTCGTGTAGAAGTCGATCGCGCGGTCGGGATCGACCGAGTTCAGATGTAGGTGATGGAAGCCGGGTGCCGGAAGCATGTGGAGGAATCCCCCTAGCGGCTATCTCACATCCACTATGCGCTGATCACCTCGGGAATCAACGCCGCATGAGGCCGTCCCATCAGACCACCTCTTCTCGTCATGTGTGGCGCGCAGCTTCGATCTCTTCGGCGTGTAACGGAAGGCGCGAAAGACCCAGTTGTTCAGCCCGGCGCGTCCGGGCTCCTGAAAGAAGTGCGGGCTGACATACTCCCAGACGACCTCGCGCTCGGGAGTGACCTCAAAAATGCGCCCGTGGACAGCCTTCACAGATCAGGGTGTTGCCGTTGCTGAGACGCTGCGCGCCCGAGATGTATGGGCTGAAAAACTCGAAGAGCGACTGATCGACATACTCCCACACGATCGCGTTCGTTTGCGGATCGACTTCGATCACGTGCGAGAAAGTTGCCGGATTGTCGGCGCGGTGGGTGCCGTTGTCGAAAATTAGGACGTTGCCATTCGGTAGCGGCCTCGGGTCGTGCTGCTGCGCTAGCGGCGGAGCGCCGAGCTGCCAGATGATCTTGCCGGTCCGCCGCTCGATCATGACCACGGTCGAGATGTTGCGAAAGCTGACCAAGATGTGACCCTCGGCCGTCTCTGCCACGGTGTTGCCGTGCGTCCACTCTGCGCGATGGTCTTGCAGCGTGATCGGACAAGTCTCGGGGTCGAGATGCTCCCAACTTCGCCATTCCCACACAACCTCACCGCTGGTGGTCATCTCGACCAGGTAATCGGCATAGATCGTGCCGTCCGCTTCGCTGCCGGGCAGTCCGCCGCGGACTCCAGCGGCGATTTCGCCGGGCAGCGGTCGCAGGCACAATAGCAGGACATGGCCGTTGCGCAGGCGGCGCGCGTCGTGGTGGTGATCGCTGTGCCGGACCTCCCACAGCACCCTTCCGTTCCAGTCGGCCTCCAGCACAGCACCGCCCTTGAATCGAGCCCATGCCTCGAACCTGTCGAGGTCCTCCATGATCTTGCCGCCGTAAAGCAGATGGCCGTTATCGAGCAGGTAGCCGTAAAGGCCGGGCCGGTATGGCATATGCCAGGTGTGGACCAGATGCCCGTCCATGCCCACGAGGTATACGGTCCCGTCGCCGTACATTGGCGCGAAGAGCGTATAACCCCGCTGCGCCAGAGCCGGATCGTGAGCGATAAGCCCAGTTCGAGTTCGCCGGATCTTTTGCTGGTCAACCGTGGTCACGCACGGATTTCCTGGCGCTGAAAGATGACGTAGCCGGCTGCGAAGATCAGGATCATTGCGGCGATCAGGCCAGTGATCTGCGGCCAGACCAAGATGAAGCTCTGCGAGGCTGGTAACGGTGCGCCGAGTAGCGCGCCGCGAAGCTGGCTGATGAACACCGGACCGAGCGTGCGCGTTGCCGGTTGCAGCAGGGCTAGCGCGATCTCGGCGTAAAGCGTGTTTGGCGAGATCCGATCGATCGCCTGCGAGGTCTGAATATAGGCAAGGTTGGGGCCGAAGATGTCCTCCGCCGGCCCGGCGATTAGGGTTGCGGCGAGCGGTTTGATAACCAACGACCAGAAGAACGAGAAGACGAGCCAGAGACCCAGCGCCCCGAGCGCCGCTGTCGCTGGTGCTCGAAACAGGATCGAGAACAAGAAAGCGACTGCAAGCCACACGCCCCCATAAGCGATGGTCGCGACGAGAAAGCCCAACATTCGGACCAGCTCTTCGCCGCTCGGCGGCAACCCGAGACGCAAGAAGCCCACACCCAGCACGAGTAGCCACAGTGAGAGCAGCGCGATTGCCAATGCCAGCAATCGAGCGAGGAATTTTCCAAGCAGCAGGGCGTCCCGGTAGATCGGCTGTGCCAGAATCCGGCTCAAGGTCCGCTGATTGAATTCTGCGTTAACCGCATCAAAGCCCAATGCAATCGCGATGACCGGCGTCACCAGCCCAACCGTGTCGATGAACGAAAACGGTATCGGATCCGGCGCCATCGTCAGCAAACGCAGAAATAGAAACGGGCTCTGGCCAATGGACTCACGGATAGTCGTGGTGGAAAACCAGGCTAGAACCAGCGCTATAAGGAAAACTAGCGCCTCGATCACAACCATACGAGTTCCGCTTAGCTGATCGGCCGCCTCCTTGGCGAGGACGATCCCCGTCCCGGTAAAAGGCGAGCCGCTACGCCGCATGGCGGGCCTCGTCGAAGTAACGAGTGTAGACCTCGTTAAGACTGGGCTCGGCAAAGCGAATGCCCGTCAGCTCAGATGACGGAGCGAGAAGGCGTGCGATCTCGGGCCGTAGATCGCGCTCGCAGTCGACCCGATAAAGTTGGGGCCCCATAACCTGTACCCGCACCACGCCCGGCATTCCGGCGAGCCGATCGCGAACGCCGGCTCCGCGAACCTCGACGTCGATCACATGGCCGCCGCCGAGCACCCGCTGCGCCAAATCGGTCACGCTGCCCGACAGTGCGATCCGCCCCTGATTGAACAGCGCCACCCGGTCACACACGCTCTGCACCTGATCGAGATGATGCGAGGATAGCAGAACCGCGGTCCCGTCGATCCTCAGCCCCCGTATCAAGTCCAAGAATTCCTGCGTCGAATGCGGATCCAAGGTCGCGGTCGGCTCGTCGAGTATGGCGATGCTCGGACGCTTCATCAGAATCTCGGCGAGGCCGAGCCGCTGGCGCATACCGCGCGAAAACGTCCCGACCCGCTCCCGACCGGCGTCGGGAAGCCCGACCCTCTCCAGCGCGTCGGTGAACCGCTCATCAATCTCGCGGCGCGACAATCCGGCCAGCCGGCCCGTATAGGCGAGGTTGTCGTGCGCCGACAGGCCGTCATAAAAGCCCACAGAATCCGGCAGATAACCGACTCGGCGCTTGACCTCGAGCGGCTCGCGTAACGGGTCGAACCCGGCGACCTCGGCATGCCCTTCGGTCGGCTCGGTTAAACCCAGCAGCATCAGGATCGTCGTCGTCTTTCCCGACCCGTTCGGCCCGAGAATACCAACGATCTCGCCGGACTGGACCTCAAGGTCGATATGATCAACCGCGAGGTTCGCGGCGTAGCGTTTAGTGAGCTTTTCGGCGCGGATCGCGACTTCGCCAGTCATCGTCGCTAGCGCCGGCCAAACCGTGCGACCGCGAAGACGACGACGAGCAGGGCAGCAGCGATGACGCCGATACCAACCGCACCCCACACCGTCGAGGTCAGTACGGTGATTCGGAAATTGGCAGATTCCGAAAGTCCTCCCGCAGAGCCGGCGCGGATCGTCGTCTGATAATCCCCGGCAATGGCGCGCGCGGCCGGCGTTAACGTAACTTTGATCGATTGCGATTTGCCGGCATCGAGTTCGGGCAACTCCTTGGGATCGAAGCTCGTCTTCCAACCCTCCGGCGCCGTCGCGCTGAACTCGATGTCGCGCGCCGCCTCGCTGCCGTCGTTCTTGGCGACGACAGTCAACTGGCTGTCTTGGCCGGCATAAGCTTCGCCGCTGAGGCGACCGCCTTCGCCGGCAAGCGCCAAGCGGGCTTGGCCGATGATGGTAATGGTGAGGTCGAGGTCGGCAGACGCGGCCTCGCTCTTGGCGTGCAGCGTAAGCTTGTATTCGCCGGCCGGAGTATCGCGCGGTATCGCCACGGCTGCTTCGATGTCCTTCGACTTGCCGGCCTCTATCGGGATGCTTGTGAGCTGCTGGGTGCCATAAGCCTCTGTAAACGTGACCTGGAAGTTTTTCGGTGCATCGGCGCTGAAATTGATCGTGGCATCCCGGCCACTGTCATTGGCAACCGAGACCTTGAACTTGAAGGCGGTGGTCGCGGTGCCGCGCAGCGCCGGGAAGTTGGTGGTAAGCTTGAGCTTGGCCGGCAACTCCTGCCCGATCGTGACGGTTATCGGGAGCTTCAGTGTGCTTGTGCCACCCTGCGCTTCGACAAGGAACGAATAACTACCGGGTCCGGTTCCCGACGGGGGTTCGAGGCGAAGCTGTAGCTTTTCCTCGCTGTCCGGTGCGACAATCGCCGACTCGACCGGCTGACCTCCGCCAAGAATGGTGGCCTTCCACCCGCTCGCGAGCTGCGGCACCGACAGCGCCACCTGTTGCGGCGGAACGTTAAAGTTGTGCAGCGAAAGATCGATCGTCGTTGTCTCGCCGGCCCTTACAGTCAGAGCGGGATATCGTGTCGTCAGATAGAGTCCAGTGATCCCGGCCGGTTTCTCGGCGGCACCAGCCGCGACGGTGGCAACGACGAGAAACAAGACCGCAAGAAGCCGCCGCAGCATCCTCAAACGCTCCAATGCTCGTTGCAGATGCCAATCCCAGCCGCAGCAGAAAGGAGCGCGCGAAAGGGACTGAGGCACTTAATGGCGCTGAATACGCCAGCGGGCTGTCCGCCCGAAATTAACAATTTTTCATGTTGTGAGACGCGACGGGGCCGAGTAGCTCAGAAGAGACTCCCGAGGTTGCGGGCGAACCAACCTCCCTTGGGTAGTCCAGGATTGCCGGTTCCGGTGACGAGGGCATAGCTGTCCTCATACCACTCGCTCCCCGGATAGTTGTAACCGAGGACTGCGGCATTGGCCTTGGCCTCGTCAGTGAGACCGAGCGCCAAGTCGCACTCGACAAGACGCTCGAGCGCCTCTGGCACATGCGTCGTAGTCTGATAATTGTCGACGACTCGCTTGAAGCGGTTCATCGCGGCTAGGTATTGGCCACGTCTGAGATAGTAACGGCCGATTTCCATTTCCTTTCCAGCCAGATGGTCTCTAGTGAAATCAAGTTTTAGCTTGGCGTCTCGCGCATATTTACTGTCAGGAAAGCGACGCACTACATCATCAAGCGCCTTCAAGGCTTGGTCTGTAATCTTCTGATCGCGGCCAACGTCAGTGATTTGGACATAATAGGAGATCGCCTTCAAATAATAGGCGTAAGCAACGTCTCGATGACCTGGATGCAGTTGGATGAAACGATCCGCGGCGATGACTGCCTCACCATAATTTCCCGCCTCGTATTCGGCATAGGCCGCCATAATCTGGCCTTTCGTCGCCCAGACCGAGTAAGGATGCTGACTCTCGACTTCGTCAAAGGTCTTCGCCGCCGCCGCGTAGCGCTCTTCGACCATCTCGTCCATGGCTTTATTGTAAAGATCGTCGACCGGTTTTTCGACATAGACGTCCTTCTTTGAGCCACCACAGGCAGCGAGAACAGACATTAAGGCGGCCACGCAGAGCCGCCGGATAAGTGACAATGGACGCATCGGCAAGCCCGTAACGAGAATCAGGTCTTCCCTATAGCACAGCTCGTGTGCACGAGAGATAAACCAAGGCTCGAATTATACTTCAGAGAGGCGCATTTCGCTCGGCTGATCGAGCGCGCCAAAGTCCGCGGCTCGACCCTGGCTGGTGTAGCGCCAAGCCTCAGTGTCAGCAAACAGGGTGGCAAGCAAATGCCTCGTATGCGCATGACCGGAGCGCACGCCGCAAAATCTTCCGATGATCGGACCGCCGGCAAGGTAAAGATCGCCAAACGCGTCGAGCAGCTTGTGGCGAACGAACTCGTCGGCATAGCGCAAGCCGCCAGCGTTCAATACATGATCGCCGTTGACCACGACGACATTGTCAAGCGATCCACCACGGCCGAAGCCCGCTGCCCGCAAGCGGTCGACTTCATCCAAAAGGCTAAAAGTGCGTGCTCGGCTGAGTTCCGCTTTGAATGTCGCCGCATCGAACACCACAAAAATGTCTTGGCGACTAATCAATGGGTTGGCGAAATCGATTTCGAAGCTCATTGAAAAGCCGTGATCAGGCAACAAGGCAGCCGTTGCACCTTCCGCGATAACGCTCACCGGTTTGAGCACTTTTATCGCGCGCCGCACGGCATCCTGCTCGACGAGCCCAGCACACTCGATCAGGAAGAGAAAGGGCGCGGAACTGCCGTCCATGATCGGCACTTCCGGACCGTCCAGTTCGACGATGGCGTTATCGATCTCGGCACCGGCTAGTGCAGCCATCAGGTGCTCGACCGTGCCGACAGTGATCCCCTCGCCGTTTGACAGCACCGTGCAGCGCGGCGATTCGATCGTGTTGGCCCAGCTCGCCAGAATCTCTGCGCCCGCATCGGTACGTCGGAACACGATTCCAGTATCCGGCGCGGCCGGAAGCAGTCTCATTGTTGCTTTTTGACCCGAATGAAGACCAACCCCCCGGCAACCGATCCTCGTCTTCAGCGTCCGTTGCGACGCTGTCGTCATATCCCCCAACATGCGACAGACTTCTCGAAAACCGAACCCCTACACCACAAAACTAACCGACGCCCCCGCGCCGTCTCAAATCACTCTTTATTGCAGATTGTTACGTATTAGCAACATGTCACCTTTGGATCAGCACGCTGTGGCGCATCTTCGTCGATCGACACTTCATGTCCCGCCGAACATGAGGTCGCTGAAACACCGCCGTGCCGGTCTAATTTGCTTGACGGCGCAGGAAGGCGGGAATGTCTAGCAGATCTTCTTCCCTGCTCAAGCTCGGTCGGTCGTCCTGCTCGAGTGGGGTCAGCCGCGGTTGGGCGACCTGCTTTGCGGGTTGCGGACGCGATGCCGGTTCCGGCGCCGCGATGCGAGCTCGGCCCACCCCGGTCACCCGTTCGATGAGGCTCGGTACCCGCCCCTTCGGTTTTGGCGGCGGCTCCTTGATCGCCGGGGCTGGCGGAATCGCCGGTTGGGTCATCGGAACCGGGCGGGTGAGTCCGGCGTCAATTGGCTTTGGAACAATGAAGGAGCCGCCACGCATAGCTGCGTTCTCGGCTGCTTCCGCGGCCTGCGGTAGCGGTTCGCTGTCGTGCTCCACGCGCAACGGCTCCCTACGCGGCGACTCCCGTCCACCATCAGTCGGCGACTGCGCCGCGTTCTGGGTGAGTAGGGGCTGGGTGTAGTCCCCCGCGGTAGCCTCGCGTAAAGCCGCGGCGGGCACGGCATCCCGGCTGCTGACTAGGCTGATCATCGGCCGAACCTGAGAGACCGCTTCTGCGTCGATACCGGTGGCGACTACCGAGATGCGCATCTTGCCCGACAGTCGCTCATCGAAAGTCGATCCAAAAATGATGTTGGCGTCGGGATCGACTTCCTCGCGGATTCGATTCGCCGCCTCATCGACCTCGAACAACGTCATGTCAAGGCCCCCGGAGATGTTGATCAGGACGCCCTTTGCT
>Ga0187846_10000024_pt1 | contig 85338 bp, 67 predicted proteins | sample TC_taG_FD_161473 | JGI IMG/M metagenome (GOLD analysis project Ga0187846, IMG submission 161473) | Biofilm microbial communities from the roof of an iron ore cave, State of Minas Gerais, Brazil - TC_06 Biofilm (v2) | ecosystem: Environmental > Terrestrial > Deep subsurface > Cave > Wall biofilm... | reverse complement strand
GGAATACAATGATCGACGCACCACTCCGACGCATCGGTTTGGGAGGCCCATATGTGGAAAGTTTCTGCATTCACCAGCAACCGCGTTTGGGTTCCGATCGAGGTCATCGAGCTCAAAGAGGGCCCCTTCACGAGTAAAGGCGCCCTTGAGGCGGCGAAGGGTGCCCTCCCCGTCACACACCAACATCTCCTGAAGCACTTGGAGCAGGAGGCACAGTCCTCCGAGCTTTCGCGTGACGCCATTGAACTCTGGGGAGCAACCGCTCAAGCGGAGTCGGAGCAGTTCGATTGGGCGGGCGCTCCCAGGCTCAAGGCATTAGAAGAAGCGCTTGCGCTCTACCCGGACGCCGCACACAAACCGAGTGCGCCGGAGAAGCCGTCGACACTGGCCTGGCACGACCACACGGGCGTGATCATTCCACTCACCGGCGACGAAGAACGCATTCTCGTTGAGTACGCGCCGGACATGACCGACGAGAATCGGGTGGAGCGGCTCCGGTACCGCTACGCCAGTCCCGAGTACGCTCTCGAAACCATCTTCGACTGGCGCGGGTATTTCGGCCGGGAGAGCGCGATCGTCGATGGCTGGAGGACGATGCGGAGCAGCGGCAAGGGCTTCGTTGCGTCTCTTGCAGGCACGTTCGGATACATCGCCGGTGACGTCCTCCGTCGCCTTGCCCGTCCTGCGCCGACCTTGGAGCGGGACCCAAAGGCGAAGACTCGTCTCATCCAGATGACGGAGAAGTACCGCCATGTTGCCGAGCACTGCCCGGATCTCTCAACGAGCGCACCGGCCGCTCACGATGCCGCTGCCGTCTTTGTCCACGGGACGGTGTCGTGCGGCATCGTGGCATTGAAGGATATGTACCCCATCCCCGCGCAGCCGCCGGGGCCCATCTACCGCTACGAGCACGACACGTTCCTCAGGCTCGACACGAACGGTCTCGAGTTGGCCGAGCTCATCCGGCGCCGGATCGATGCCAAGCGGCTCCTCATCGCGGCTCACTCGCGTGGCGGGCTGGTCGCCCAGATCGCGGCTCACCAGCTCACGATGGACGGATACCGGGGAGACATCTCGATCTACACTTTCGGAACCCCGTACCTGGGAACGCCTCTGGTCGCGGAAGGAAATAAGATCCTCAATCTCCTCTACAAACTCGGCGAGGACGTTGTCGGCGCCATTCCGGTAGCGAAGCCACTCACGAAGGGTTTGTTCTTCACGCTGAACGAGCCGAAGCTTCCACCCGGGATCGAGGCGATGCACGAGGAGGCGGACGGCCTTCCCATGATTCGGATGTTCGGCACTTCCGCTAAGACCCGGGCATGGGGGAGCGAATTTGCCATTGAGCAGCAGCGGTCGGGCTTCGGGGTTGTGGCGGAGGGGGCGCTCTTGGGCGCGCTGCGAGGGCACCCGCAGCATGACCTCGTGGTGCCGACGGCGTCTGCGCTTAGACTAGGCGCAGCGCAAGGCTTACTCCACTGCTCCCACGTTCACTACTTTCTCGAACCAGCGGTGCAGACCGCGATAGGGGCGTTCTTCGCTCCGGCTATCGCTCCCGCTTCGGTTGCGCCTCCCGCTCCGGTTGCACCTTCACCTCAAGTCGCGGCCCCCCCTCGACACACTCCGGTTGTTGAAAACTACCCCGATCATGTCGTCATGGACGGTGTTCGAGTTGAAAAGTCGCGGGAGAACCCGCAAGGAGCGGCAAAGAAGAAGTCGGCCGATACCTACGCGCGCCTCAAAGAGCTTCGCGACAAGGCGGGGCCGGACAAGCTCAAGCCCAAGTGAGCAATCGCGGAAGTTCTGGGAGCATTCACGGCGCTTGCGCGCGGGGCGCAGCTTTGCCGAAGTCGCGGATTCTGCGCGAGGTATAACGGGAGAATCTTGTGCTGCTCCGCGCTCTTGTCGTTAGCGCGCTTCTTCTCACCTTGGTGCCGATACATCGAAGGGGTCGACGGCGCCTTCAGGTGTACTTGCGAGGCTTGACAAGTGCGTTATGGCGCTCCTTTCTTCGGGGACGCGGTGCCTGCTCATAACGAAGGTCTCGAGAAGACTCCGTCAGAGGGCTCAGAGAGCCAGACGGAGGTATTCACTGCAGAACGGCAGGAAGAATCACCTGACCGCGGGGTGAAGTAGTGGAACATCGCGCCCGCGGCCCAGCGTGCGCAAGGCAGCTGCAGACGATGTAACGCGACGTAGCCGCGCCAGACGCATAAGGTCATGCGTCATGCATGACTTCAACCCAGGGGAGGGGGAACATGTTTGACGATACAGGGGGCGCACGGGCATCCGTCGAGCGAGGCGGTTTGGTCGCCCTAGCAGCTGGTCGGCGTAGCTTGGTCACGCTCCAGCAGAGAGCCGCGGAAAAGGTTTTCAACGCGCGCCTTTCGCGTCGCGAGTTCATGAAGCTCGCGGCAGGCGCGTCGGTGTCGGGCGCCCTTTGGGGACCACTCGCGCGCGCTGCGGCTCGGTTCGAGCTAGAGACGGGGGGTAATGAAGTCTGCGTCCGCGCAGGTGGCGCGCCCCTATTTCACCTCTCCACAGACCACTTCGATGGCACCCCCAGGATCACAGTTCGTAGGGGCAAGAACGCGTTTGCGATACGACTTAACCACGCCTTGTTTCCAGGAACAAACGCGTCCGCAGACCTTGTCCTCGCAGGACACCGCGAAGGCGTTGGTTGGCAAGCGCGACTGCGTCTCCCGTCCCTCGATTTCGACGCGAGTTTTCCCTTCGAGCAATGGCTACTGGGATACCCCGTCGCGAGGTCGGCAGTCCGCTTTCCGTTCGAACTCTCGCGGGCGTCGCGCTGGGCGATCACCGTCGACCACAAGGCTACGGCCACGTTGCTTCCGGGAAGGGCGCCAGTCGCGGGGTCATTGTGGCACGCGAAATCTCGGACGATCTCATCATTGCGGCGCGACGTGTGCCCGGATTGTCGCCCCGAAAACGACATCGGCGGAGGAGTGATCGGAGTCAAAAGTCCGATGGAGGCAATCTCAATGGAGGGCATAGCGGAGAGGAGTGCCGTCTAACGCTGCGGTTAAGCCGCCGAGCAAGCGGGCAGAGCCCGCTTGCGAAGGTCGGTCTCTAACCGCTTGTCAGCCGGCCCTTCCAAACACTGGTTCATGTTCCGAGCTCCGTACCCGCCTCGACTAACCCGTAGACCCTGATGTCGAGTTTGAGTTGAGTGTGAAGAGCGCTGAACGCTTCGGTGATCACTTTGTCATCTGCAGTCGACAAGGACCGACGGGCGGTGCGCCACAGCTTCCCTGCCTCGAGCGACAGGAAAATGCCATTCCCGGTGTCGTAGTACCAGGCCGTCATGTCGTCCCCGAGTTGGATCTTCTCTCGGTCCGTAATCGGTTCCTTCCGGGTTGGTCGGACCACGTAGGTCATTGCCCAAAGCGATTTGTATGCCTCGAGCCGAGGTAGCAAAGTTCTCGTCTTGAACTGAATATCCTCGGTTAGCGAGGCCTGGAGCGTTGCGAGGTCGTTGGCAAGCTCGCCTTTGAGAAGTTCCGTAGATGATGCGATCTCGACTGCGATCCTTCCCTTGATATCTTCAGTCGCACGTGTCTGAACAATCAATTGGTCAAGCAGCTTGTCGAAGACTTCTTCGTGCTGCCGGTGTTCGCCCCACTTCTTGAGGTAAGCGCCGAGAAAAGCCGCCAACCCAGCCCCGACAACCAGAGTGAGCATCAACAGCCAGCTTCGAGAAGTCAGCCCCTTCTCGACCGCCTCTTGAATCAACTGTAGGAGCTTCGGGTCCATCGGGTGATCTCCCATATGGCCGGCTAACGCTCGCGCTCAGCGGCGCGCGGGGGTTTGCTCCCGCGCGTCCGTGTGCAGTGATGGGATGGACTCCCCCCGGCTGTTTGGCGGCATCATCGTGCCAGCTGGCCTCATGTGGTGTGGGGTGTCAGCACTCAACCAGGAGGAGTCCGACATGAATGCTACCGCCGCCTTGCCCGTTGTGGGTGTGGATCTCGCGAAGTCCGTCTTTCAACTCGCCGTCGCCGATGCCTCCTGGCGGGTGATCGAGCGACACCGTCTCACGCGCAGATCGGTACGACCAACTTTCCAGAACCTCGACGTCCACGTGAACGGACGCGAGCCAAAACGGAAGGAGAAATCCGAGACAAAAGAGCGGCAGGAAAAGAACAGCAAGGCCTTCCACGTCGAGATAGGCCGAGGTGGCCTCGTCTTGGGCAACCCGATCAGACACGCTGCAGCGAGCAGAAGGAAGTACACGAGCGCAGCCAAATAGACGACCAGCGAAACGCAACCAAGGGCTGAGGATAGCAGCCAAGCCTGCCACATCGAATGTCGTCACGACGAAATGCTCAACAGTCATTACAGGTGACACCTAACGAATTGAACGACACCGCTGTCGGTACAGTTGCCTGCTGTCGGTATAAGGCCAGCCAGTGTCCATTAACTCAACCCCCGTGTCGGTTGAATTTCTTACCTGGACACCCGGCATGTCGTATGAGTTGCTGATGGTCAGCGCTTCGCTTTCGCCGAGATGATTTGCCAGGGACTCATGCTAGCGCAAGGGACTCGGCTGACCAAACGGGCAACTGCTTTGGGCTGGACCTTCGGTCGCGATAAGAAGCTAACCCACTCGTCGCCGTTTTGCCCAAGGGGGCTGGCAGATCAACTCCCGCTGTTGTTTACGACTTGATTGTGGGCAAACAACCGGCCTCGCGGCGAGCCGACGCGGAGCCTGCCATCGACGCTCGCCACCGGGACCTTGATCGAGCTCGCCCTTGGCGACGCCTACGACCCTGACGTAGCTCCCGCGCGCGCCGAACTCCTTGCCGTCGGCGATCGGCTCGGTTCGCTTGACCTCGATCGCGACGATGCGCGCGGCTACCGGCGGCGCGGCAAGCGCGAGCGCAGCGGCGAGACGGACAATGACCATGGAGCTCCTCCTGTCGACCGTCCATTGACTCATCCGCGCCGCTCCTGTTCGGGGCGCTCAGTGCTTGCCGCCGTAGCCGAACCAGCCGATCAGGACGCGCGCGATACCGTAGGCGATCCAGATCCGCCCCCGCAGGTGCAACGGCTGCCGGCGCCAGCGGCTGCGGGCGACGGCTTGCGCGCCCTCGGCCATGCGTTCACGCAGCGATTCACGCAGCTCCTGCGCGAATTTGCGGTCATCGACGACGACGTTCGCCTCGCGTGTGAGCAGCAGGCTCAGCGGGTCGATGTTGGAGGAGCCGACCGTCGCCCAGCGGCCGTCGACCACCGCGACCTTGGCGTGCAGGAAGCTCTTGTTGTACTCGAAGATATGCACGCCGGAGTCGAGTAGCGCGCCGTACAGCGCGCGGGAGGCGTAGTGCAGCAGCACGTACTCGACGCGCGCTTGCAGGAGCAGGATCACGCGCACGCCGCGGGCGGCGGCTGCAACCAGCGCGCGCCGGAACCGCGCGCCGGGGAAGAAGTACGCGCTCGCGAGGATGATCTCCTCGTTCGCCTCCTCGATCGCGGCGAGGTAGGCGTCCTCGATGTCCGAGCGGTGCCGGAAGTTGTCCCGCACCAGAAAGGCGGCGCGCTGATAGCCGCGCGGCCCAGGGTCCACCGGCGGCGGCGGGGTCGCCTCCCACCACTGGTGCAAGTTCGAGAGCGCGACCAGCCGCCACAGGCGTTCGGCTTCGGCGCGGATCGCGCCGACCAGCGGGCCCTCGATCCGGACCGCGTAGTCGTAGCGCGGCGGCGTCTGCCCCGGCGTGTGCATGTCGTCGATCACGTTGATGCCGCCGACGAACGCGACCTGGCCGTCGATCACCGCCAGCTTGCGGTGCAGCCGGCGCAGCCGCCGGGCGCTGAAGTCCCACGGCGAGACCTCGGGCCGATAAATGGCGAGCGACACGTTGGCGGCGAGCAGCTCGCCGGGGAGCGGCCCGAAGTAGCGCTTGACGGTGATGCCGTCGACGATCACGTGCGTTCGGACGCCTTGCTGCGCCGCCGCCACCAGCGCGGCCGCGACGCGGCGGCCGGCCGCGTCGTCGGCGAAGATGTAGGTCTCGACATAGATCTCGTGGCGAGCGGAGGCGATTGCGGCCTCGAGCGCGGGGAAATATTCGGCCCCGCTCTTGAGCAGCTGCAGCCGGTTGCCGTCGACCGACTCCATCGGGACGGACCGAATCCGCTAATCCAGCGCGAGCCGTGCGGTCAGCATCGCGTGATCGGAAATACGCGACCACGCGTGGCCGTGGTGCACCTGGGCGTGGTAGACCGAGAACCCGCGCACGTAGATGCGGTCCAGCCGAAAGAACGGTATACCGGACGGATAGCTGCGGGCCGGCCGGCCGCGGTGGTCGCGGAACACCTCGGCCAAGCCGAGCTCGTGGGCGAGGCGCCGGCCGACGCGGTTGCGCCAGTCGTTGAAGTCCCCCGCGACGATCACTGGCGCCTCCTCCGGGACGAGCTCGAGGATGCGCTCGATCAGCGCGCCGACCTGTTGGTGCCGGCCGAGTTCGATCAGCGCGAGGTGCACGCAGAGGCAATGCACGGTGATGTTCAGCCGCGGGATCCGCACCTCGCAGTGAAGCAGCCCGCGGCTTTCGAACGGGTGCGCCGAGACGTCTTGGTTCTCCGCCGCCACGATCGGGAACCGCGACAGGATTGCGTTGCCGTGATGGCCGTGGTCGTAGACCGCATTGCGGCCGTAGGCGTACTCGATCCAGGTGTTGTGGGCGAGGAACTCGTACTGCGGCGCCTCGGGCCAGCCGTGGAAACGGTCGGCATGGCGCTCGTGGCGGCCGATCACCTCCTGCAGGAAAATGATGTCGGCGTCGAGCGCGCGCAGCCGGTCGCGCAGCTCGTGCACCACCATGCGCCGGTTGAACCGCGACAGCCCCTTGTGGATATTGTAGGTAGCGACGTGCAAATCCATGCGCTCACGCCCTCCGATCAGGGCGATTCTATGTGCGCCGCCCGCGCGCGCAAAGTCGGCTACTCGACCCGGATCGGGCGCCCGATCAGATACCGGTCGGCGCCGCGTCGGCGGCCGACGAACGCCGTCGCCGGGTGCGTCCATTGGCGCAGCACCCCGGGATCGCTCTGAACGCTGTGTGCGGCGCTCGCAGGCACTAGGGCTCCTGCCGCCCGGTGGGCTCCGGCAGCATCAGGATTGCATCGCGGTTGGACCATGAAAAGCACTTGCTCGCGGCCTCGCGCCAAGGCAGCCAAAGATAGTGCGAGTGCTCAGCCGCCGACAGCACCACCGGCAACGGCGCCGGCACGGTCAAGCCGAAGACGCGCTCGAGGTTGTGCGTGACGCCGGGCGCATACTTCCAGCGCCACTCGGGGTAGATCTCGTAGCGGTTCTCGATCTCCCAGTCGCGGAGCGCGTGGCGGGTCGCGTCGATCGCGGTTTCTTCGCCTACCTCCCGTACCGCCGCCGCCGCGAACGGCTCGTCCTCGCGCGCGAGGCTGCCGGTCACCGACTGCCAGTAGCCGGGCCACGGCGCGCGCTCGAGCAGGAGCACCTGCAGCGCCGCGGTATGAATGACGACCAGGACGGAACGCGGGATCTTGTAGCGCTCAACCGCGGCCGCGCTCACCCGAGACCCTCACCGAGCACCGGCAGGTCAAACGCGGCGGCGTCGACGCCGTCGATGAACACCCAGAACGGGATGCCCTCGTCGTAGCAGCTCTCGGCGACGCCGTCGAGCACTTCGAGCGCGGTCTCGAAGGCCGCGGCATCGGCCCGCGCGAGGTCACCGCAGCGCTCGAGCGTGAGCAGGACGCCGTTCGGCTGCTCCCACGCGAGCTCGGTGAGGACATCGCTCAGCGCGTCCCAGTTTTGGCCGAACCACTCCGGGAACTCGAGCCGCCCGGCAAGCGCGGCGAGGAACTCGGCCTGGCTCCGCACCCCGGCAAGATCGACGCTCCAGCGTGCGAGTCCGACGCGGGTGGCCGCGGCGTCGAGCGCGGCGTGGTCCGCCGGGCGCGCGAATATGCCCGCCTCGCCCGGATCAGTGAGCAACTGGTCGTAGTCCATCATGCCTCACCGGCCAGCGCGCCCCGGGCGACAAGCGCAACGGCCCCGCCCCGGCGCCCCGCTCGGCGCTCCGCGCGCGTTGTTCGCATAGGGCCCGTGCGGCCGCTACCGCGGCGCGCCGCGCGCCTACTCGCGAATGCGGCGGAACGAGCGATAGTGGTCGTCCGTGTAATAGTACTCGCCGGAGGTGCGTGCGTCGCCGCCGACGACGATGCGGCGTGCGCCGCGGCCGGGTGCGCCCGGGGTCGGTACGGTGTACTCGCGATAGAAACCGCGCTCCCGCGCCGGCAGCGCGCGTTCGAAGTTGCCGAACACCGCCCCGTCGCGCCGAAACGGAAACGGTCCGCCGCGCTGGATGAGCGCGAGCGTCGCGCGCGCCTCGGGCGGCAGTGCGGCGGCCGCAACCTCCGGGATTTGCGCCACCGCCGGCGCGCGCGCGAGCGCACCGAGGCCGACGAGGCCGCAGAGCATAACGACCGCGAGCAGACGCCGCTGCATGGGCTCGCATCCCTCGCGCCGCGACCGGCTTCTAGGCTTTGGGCTGGTCGCGGAGGCGGATGTGCAGCTCGCGCAGCTGCTTCTCGTCGACCGGCGCGGGGGCCTGCGTGAGCAAGCATTGCGCGCGCTGCGTTTTCGGGAACGCGATCACGTCGCGGATCGATTCGGTGCCCGCCATCAGCGCCACGGTGCGATCGAGCCCGAACGCAATTCCGCCGTGCGGCGGCGCCCCGTATGCGAGCGCATCGAGCAGGAAGCCGAATTTCTGGCGCGCCTCCTCGGCGCCGATCCCGAGCGCCCGAAAGACCTTGGACTGCACCTCCTCGCGGTGGATCCGCACCGAGCCGCCGCCGATCTCCCAGCCGTTCAGCACCATGTCATAGGCCTGTGCGAGCGCGCGCGCCGGATCGGACTCGAAGAACTGCTCGTGGCCGTCCTGCGGCGCGGTGAACGGGTGGTGCATGGCGACCCAGCGGCGCTCGGTCTCGTCGTAGTCGAACATCGGGAAGTCGACCACCCACGCCGGCCGCCAGCCGGCCGCGGCAAAACCCTTCTCGTGCCCGATCTTCACCCGCAGCGCCCCGAGCGAATCGGCGACGATCTTGGCCCGGTCGGCGCCGAAGAAGATGAGGTCGCCGGCCGCCGCCTGCGTGCGGCTGAGCACGCCGCGCAGCGTGCGCTCCGGGAGGAACTTCACGATCGGCGATTGCAGGCCTTGCTCGTTCGGCTGCGACGCATCGTTCACCTTCAGGTACGCGAGGCCTTTCGCGCCGTAGATGCCGACGAAGGCGGTGTAGTCGTCGATCTCCTTGCGCGTGAGGCTGCCGCCGCCCGGGATCCGCAGCGCCGCGACGCGGCCGTCTTTGAGTCCGGCGGCGGCACGGAATACCTTGAACTCGACCTCCCGCATGAGATCGGTGAGTTCGGTCAGCTCGAGCGCCACCCGCAGATCCGGCTTGTCCGAGCCATAGCGCAGCATCGCCTCGGCGTAGGTGAGCACCGGGAACGGCTGCGGCAGATCCGCGTCGAGGATCTCCTTGAACAGCGTCCGGATCATGTTCTCCATGATCGAACGGATGCTGTCCTGGTCCAAAAACGACGTCTCGACGTCGATCTGCGTGAACTCCGGCTGCCGGTCGGCGCGCAGGTCTTCGTCGCGGAAGCACTTCGTGATCTGGTAGTAGCGGTCGAAGCCGGCCACCATGAGCAGCTGCTTGAACAGCTGCGGCGACTGCGGCAACGCGAAGAACTGTCCCGGGTGCACGCGCGAGGGCACCAGATAGTCGCGTGCGCCCTCCGGCGTCGACCGGGTGAGCATCGGGGTCTCAATATCGATGAAACCGTGCGCGTCCAGGAAGCGGCGCACCGCCATTGCGACCCGGTAGCGCAGAAAGAGGTTGCGCTGCATCGCCGGCCGCCGCAGGTCGATCACCCGATGCTGCAGGCGCACATTCTCGTTGAGGTACTCCTCGTCGAGCTGGAACGGGGGGCTGGCCGACGCATTGAGGATCTCCAGGTCCGTCGCGAGCACCTCCACCGCGCCGGAGGCGAGGCTCGGATTCTCGGTGCCCACCGGCCGGCGCCGCACCTTGCCGGCCACGCGCAGGCAAAACTCGGTGCGGACCCGCACCGCGGTCGCGAAGGTCTCGGCGCGATCCGGATCGCACACCGCCTGCACTAGCCCGGCGCGGTCGCGCAGATCGATGAAGATCACGCCGCCGTGGTCGCGCCGGCGATGCGCCCAGCCGTACAGGGTGACCACTTGATCGACGTGCGCGGCGTTGACCTCGCCGCAGTAGTGGGTGCGCAGCGCCAGGCAGCCTGTCATCGGAGAATCACTCGCCCGCGCCGTCGCACCGCTGGAGCCCCGCGCCTACAGCGGCGGCGCCTGCAACGCCGCGTGGTCGGACTTGCGCTCGATGTGCTTCGGCACCGCCACGCCCATCGAGAGGATGTACTTCAGCGCTTCATCGACCGACATCTCGAGTTCGATCACGCTCGCGCGCGGCAGCATGACGAAGTAACCGCCGGTGGGGTTGGGCGTCGTCGGCACGTAGATGCTCATGTAGTCGCCCGGGAGATGGTTCACGACGTCGCCCCCGGGGCGGCCGGTGAGGAAGGCGATGGTCCAACTCCCGGTGTGCGGCCATTCCACGAGCAGCGCCTTGCGGAACGCCTGTCCACCGGGCCGGAACAGCGTGTCGCTCACCTGCTTCACGCCGCCGTAGATCGAGTTAAAGACCGGTATGCGCCGCAGCGCGCCCTCCCAAAGGCGCAGCAGCTGCTGGCCAATGATGTTCGAGGCGAACAGCCCGGTCAGGAATACGACCAGCACGGTGAGCAGGGCACCGAGGCCGGGAATCTCCCGGCCGACGAGCGTCGCGGGCTGCAGCACCGGCGGGAGCAGCGTTAGCACCTGATCCATGGACGAGACGATCAGATGCAGCACCCAGATCGTGATCGCAAGCGGGATCCAGATGAGGAGCCCGGTGATGAGGTACTTCTTCAACGGCGTACGCTACGGATGTCGCGTGGGTTCGGCAGGTCGGGCTGGAGGGGAAGCGTCGTGCCTACTGTGCCATCCGCGGGACGCCCCGCGGGCGAGTGAGCGGCGTCGCGTCGCGCTGGCAGCGTCGCTCGGCTAGGAACACGCCGGGCAAGCGCCCGCCCCGCACGCGGGCGCCGGTTCGGCCGGCTTCTCGCCACCGCCGGGCTTCGATTCCCCTGCCTGCTTCTCTGGCTGCTTCTCCGGTTTCGTCGCGGCCGGTCTGGCACCGCCCGCCTTGAAGTCGGTGGCGTACCAACCGGACCCTCTCAGCTGAAACCCGGCAGCGGTCAGCAGCTTCTTGAATGTCTCCTGCCCGCATTGCGGGCAGACGTTGCGGATCGGGTCCGAGACCTTTTGCAGGTACTCGCTCTGAAACCCGCATGCTGCGCAGCGATACTCATAGATCGGCATTGCCCACCCCGAATGCCCCCCTGAAGCGACGAATTATACTGGGGAACTGCCTTTCCCGAGTTAAATCGGGCTGTTGCGCGGCAGTTTCAAGCCCCCGCCCCGACCGGCGGGACGAATCGCGGCGGCGCTGCGCCCGCGCGCGGGGGCCGGGCGCGGCGGCGGTATCGCGCCACGCCGCGCCAGCGCTGCCAAAAGCGTCACATTGCGCGCTTGACGCGTGGCAGCAAATCAGGCCTAATCCGCCATTGATTATGACGGTGGCATAGCGCCGGAACGCCCCGCGCACCGCGACGCAGACGCCCTCGCTGCTCGAGGCTATTTCTGGTAACGATCGGCCAAGCGGCGCATGGGAGCTGGCAAAATGGCGCTGTGGCGACCCCCGCGACGGACTCCCTACCATGCCTACCATGCGCACGCAGGCAATCCCCACCTCCGGCCTCGTGTTGTTCCCCCCGCCGAGCTGCCGCTCCGGCCGGAGCGCTCGCCAAGCGCGCGGCTTCACGCTGATCGAGGTCATGGTGGTCGTCGTCATCCTCGGGCTGCTCGCGGCGATTATCGTGCCGAAGGTGATGAGCCGACCGGATGAAGCGCGCGTGGTCGCGGCGAAGGCCGACATCGCGGCGATCAACCAGGCGCTCAAGCTCTACCGGCTCGACAACACGTTCTATCCCAGCACCGAGCAAGGCCTCCAGGCGCTGGTGCAGCGGCCCGGCGCGCAGCCGATCCCGCCGAACTGGAAGCAAGGCGGCTATCTCGATCGCGTCCCGAAAGATCCGTGGGGACACGATTACCAGTATCTCAATCCGGGCGTGCACGCCGAGATCGACGTCTTCAGTCTGGGCGCCGACGGCGTTCCGGGCGGCGAAGGGACCAGTGCCGACATCTACAACTAAACGCGCGCACGATCGCGGCCGCAGCCGCGGCTTCACGCTCCTCGAGCTGCTGGTGGTGGCGATCATCATCGCCGTCGTGGTGGGGGCCGTCGCCGTGAAGCTCGCCCCCGATGCGCGCCAGGCCCTGCGCGAGGAGGCGGTGCGGCTCGCCGCGGTGCTGGGACAGGCGCGCGACGAGGCGATCAGCACCGGCACCGCGCTCGCCTGGCAGTCGACCGCCACCGGCTACCGGTTCGTACAACGCGCGCCGGACCAGACCTGGCAGCCCCTGGACAGCGATTCGAGCCTCCGCGCGCGCGCGCTCGCCGCCGGCATCAGCCTCGCCGCGGTCGAGCTGCCGACGCGCAACGCCGGCGCCGAACCGACTATCCTGCTCTCTCCCACCGGCATCCAGGATCCGTTCCGAATCACCCTCGCGCTCGGCGAGCTCCGCGTGCGCGTGAGCTCCGACGGCATGCAGCCGCCGGTCGTCGACGACCGGTAGTAGCGGCGCACGATGAACGCGCGCAACGGTCGGGTTTCGCTGCCGCCGCGCCACCGCGGCTTCACGCTGATCGAGGTCTTGGTCGCCCTCGCCATTCTCGCCGTCGCGCTGGCCGCCGCAGTGCGTGCCGCGGGTATCGCGGCCGATGGCACGCTCGAGCTGAAGGAACGCCTGCTCGGGATGTGGGTCGCCGAGGACCGGCTCGCCAATTACGCGACCCAGCCGCTGTGGCCGAGCGTCGGCGCCGGTCAGGGCGATGTCGACCAGGCCGGCACGCGGTTCACCTGGCACGAGGCGGTGAGCGACACCCCGAATCCGCGCTTCCGGCGGGTGGAGGTGCAGGTGTTCTCGGCCCGGGCACCGACCCACGCCATTGCGACCGTCGTCGGCTATGCGACCCGGACCAATTGACCTCGCGCGCGCGCCGGTCCGGCCGGGCAGCGACGCACACTGGGCGCCGCGGCGTGCGCGCGGCCTGACGCTGATCGAGCTCCTGGTCGCGCTCACGATCTTCGCGGTGCTCTCGGGGATTGCTTATCGGGCGCTCACGGTGGTGCTCGAAAGCCGCGCCCGCATCGAACAGGAGAACCGCAAGTGGCGCGACCTCGCGCTTTTTTTTGCCCGGCTCGAGCAGGACGTCGCGGCGGTCGCGCCGCGGCCGATCCGCGACCCAAGCAATGCCCTCGCCCCGGCGTTCATGGGCAGCGCCGTCGCGAGCCCCGACAGCACCGACCCCAACCAGGCGGCGCTCGCGTTCACCCGCACGGCGCTGGTGGCCGCGCCAGGGGGGGTCGACGCGCCGCGTCGAGTGGGCTATCGCTTGCGCGGCACGGACGTCGAAATGTTGACCTGGAGCGCGCTCGATCAGAGTCCCGGCGCCGTGCCGCGCGTCGTCCCCGTGCTGCATGAGGTGCAGGCGCTCGCGCTGCGCTATCTCGACGCGCGCGGGCAGTGGTACGCGAGCTGGCCGCCACCGGGGGCGCCCACAGCGCCGACCATGGTTCCGACCGGCGTCCAAGTGAGCCTCACGCTCGCTTCGGGCGAACTGATCACGCGCCTGCTGCCGACCACGGCGAGGTCCTTGCAGCGATGAGCCTGGCGTCGCGCCTGCGGGCCTGGCGCGTCAACGGGGCGCGCCCGGGGAGCGGGAGCGGACCGCGCCGCTTTCGCCCCGGGCGCAACGCCCGCATGCCGGGGGTGCGGCGCCAACAGGGCGTCGCGGTCATCGTCGCCGTGTTGGTCGTCGCCCTCGCGACGAGCACCGTGTCGTACATGCTGTGGCACCAGTCGTTGTGGGTGCGGCAGGTCGAGAATCTCGTCGCCCGCACCCAAGCCGACGCGATCGCCCGGGCGGCCGCGAACTGGGCGGCGGCGATACTCGCCGCGGACAACCGCACGATCGATCATCTCGGCGAGGCCTGGGCGCGACCGATCCCGCCGCTCGCGGCCGAGAGCGCGCAACTCGCCGGCACCGTGGCCGACGAACAGGCAAAATTCAACGTCAACAATCTGGTGCAAGACGGCGGCGCCGCGAGCCCGGCCGATGTCGTCGCCTTCCAGCGGCTGCTGGTCCTGCTCGGACTGCCACCGGAGCTCGCCGAGCCGCTCGTCGACTGGCTCGACGCCGACGATGCCGTCACCGCGCCGAATGGCGCGGAGAGCGCTTACTATCTCGCGCTCGATCCGCCATACCGTGCCGCCAACCGCCGGGTCGTGGACCTCGGCGAGCTCGTGCGTGTCAAGGGGTTCAGCCCGGAGATCCTCGCCCGCCTCGCACCCTACGTTACGGCGCTGCCGGTCGCCACGCCGGTGAACGTGAACACCGCCTCCGCGGTGGTGCTCCAAGCGATCCTGCCCACGCTCAGCAGCGCCCAGGCCGCCGCAATCGTTCAGAATCGCATCGAGCGCCCGTACCCGGACCCGGCTACATTTCTGCGTGAGCTGGGGCAGACGAAGGGCGTGACGACCACTGCCCAGATCGACGTGAAGAGCCGCTTTTTCAGCAGCGAGGTGAGCGTCCAGCTCGCCCGTGTCACGGTCGCCTACCGCTCGCTGTTTGACCGCGGCGACCAAGGCACCCTGACCCCGACCCTCGTTACGCAGTCGCAGCACGCGCTCTGAGCGAGACCGAGATGGCGCCACGCACGACCCGCAGCACGGTACAGATCCACCTGCCAGAGCGCTGGCCGGACCCGACCGCACTGGACGAGCCGCCGGTGCGCTGGGCGCTGCGCCGCGATTTTCGCGGCGAGGACGGCATCTCGATCGTGCGCGAGATACCGCGCGCCGATCAGGTCATCGTCGTGCTGCCGGTCGCGCGGATGTTCTTCACGCGCGCGACGCTCCCGCCCGGCCCGCCGGCCAAGACCGCGAAGCTCGCGGCGTTCGCAGTCGAGGAGTCGATTGCGCTCGCGCCCGAGGATGTCCATGCCGTCGTCCTGGACGATGCGCGCGCCGGCGAGCGCCTGATCGGGGTGATCGACCGCGAATGGTTCGCCTCGGCACTCACCGAACTCGAATCGGCGGGGCTGCGGCCTGACCGCGTGATCGTCGAGAGCGCGCTGATCGAGGCCGAGGCCGGTGTGTGGACCGTCGTCTGGACGGGAAATGGCGGCTTCGCCGCGCTCGGCGGGGTCGAGGCGATCGCGCTCGACGGGTCAACCGACGGTCGACCGCCGCTCGGGCTGAAGCTCGCCGCCGATGAACGGCGCGCCCTGGGGGTGTTGCGCGCGGTCCGCGTGCTGCTCGCCGGGACGGCCGAGCCGCCGGACACCGCCCGGTGGGGCCAGTCGCTGCACGTGCCGGTCACGATCGGCGGCCGCTGGCTGCCCGAAGAGATCGATGCGCGCGACGTGGCGTTTCCCAATCTTCTGCCCGGCGCCGGCGGGGCGACCTGGCGGAGCGATGAATGGCTGGCGCGGTTCCGGCCGGCGCTCCTCCTCGGCGGGGCGATCCTGGCCGTGCATGTCGCACTCAGCCTCGCCGACTGGGGGCGGCTATGGTACGAGGCGCGGAACCTGCGCAATGGCATGGAGACCGCCTTTCGCAAGGCGTTCCCGGAAGCGAAGGCCGTGGTCGACGCCGGGTTGCAGATGAATCGGAATGTCGCCGACTTGCGGCGTGCCGCCGGGCAGCCCGATCCGAGCGACCTCGTGCCGCTGCTCGCGAAGCTAGCCCCCGCGCTCGCCGCCACCGGCGCGAGACCGGCGAGCCTGCGCTACGAGCGCGGTGAGCTCGAGCTCGAGCTCACGGTCGGTGCCGGGGTAACGCGCGAGGGCCTCGCGGGACGGCTCAAGACGCCGGGGCTCGCCGTGCGGGTGGAGCGGGTCGCCGCCGGTCCGACTGGCACGGTCGCCACGGTTCGGGTCGCGCCGGAGGGAGCCTGAGTGGTACTCTTGCGCCAGTGGTGGGACGCCCGCGCGCCGCGCGAGCGGGCAATCATAGCCGGTGGACTCGCTGCGCTCGCGGTAGCAATCGCATGGGCGTTCGTATGGCAGCCCATCAGCGCCGACCGAGTGCGGCTGAACGATGCCCTACCGCGCCTGCGTGTGCAGGCGGCGCAGGTCACCGCGCAAGGGGCTGAGGTCGACCAGCTGCGGGCGGCCGCGCGGGCGCGCGGCCCGTCTGCGCCGCCGCAGGCAATAATCGAGCAAGCGATGCAGGCAGCAGGTCTCGGCGGCGCGCTGACGGGTGTAACGTCCCTCGGCGAGGGCCGGCATCAGGTCGGGTTGCGCCCGGTCGCGTTCGATGCGCTCCTGCGCGCGATCGCCCAACTCGGCGAAGCGCAGGGGATGTCGGTCGATTCGATGGTGCTCAAAGCGGCCGCGGAGCCGGGCAAGGTACAAGTGGAGAACCTGGTGCTGCGCGTCGCACGCAGCGGGTAAACATGTGATGCGCAACGCCGCCCTCAGAGGCTCTGTCAAGTGGTGGTATGCGGCACTGTTCGCCGCCGTGTTCGCGGTCTCGGCGGGGACGATGGTGCCGGCGCGCTGGCTTGGCGCGGCACTCGATCAGGCGACCGCGGGCCGCGTGCGGCTCGTCGGTGCGAGCGGCTTTCCGTGGGGTGGCCGCGGCGACCTGGTGGTGCGCGTCCAGGGCGGCGAGGTGGTGCTGCCCGGGACGCAGTGGCAGTGGCTGCCCGCGCGCCTCATCGTGGGCGAGGTCGCGTTCGAGGTGAAGTTCGACAGCGGCGCCGCCACCGGCACGGCGGTGATCGCGCGGCGCATGGCCTCGTTCGTCGTGCGCGAGGCCGACGTCGCCGTGTCCGCCGCGACGATCGCGGAAGGTATCGACCTGCTGCGCGGCTGGCAGCCCGGTGGGGTCCTCAATTTCCGCACCCAGAGCCTCGCGTTCCAGGACCACAGCATTGCCGGCGACGCAGAACTCACCTGGCAGGGCGCCGCGGCGGCGGCGTCCCCGCTCGGCGACTACCGCTTCATGATGCACGCGCAGGACGGCGGGACGGCGCGGCTCGAGCTCGCGACGCTGCGCGGCCCGCTGCACCTCACCGCGAGCGGCGACTACGGCCCGAATAACGGGCTGCGGCTGCGCGGCACCGCAATGCCGGAGGCGGACTACCGCGCGCGACTGCTGCCGTTGCTCGCGCTGTTCGGCACCGACCGCGGCGACGGCGCAGTCGCGTTCGACATCGCGCTGCCGATGAAGGGCGCGGCGTGAAGCTCAAGCTCGATGCCATCGTGCGCGCCCTGCCCGCGCTCGCGCTGCTCACCTTGCTCGTGGTGGGCGGGGTGCTCGCAGCGCGCTGGTTTTGGTATCTCGCCACCCCGGCCGAGACCCCGACCGCGCCGCCGCGCGGCCGCATACAGCTCGGCGCCGCGGCGGCGACGCTCGTCGATGCGCATCTGTTCGGCGCCGCTCCGAGCGGCAGCGGCGAGCGGGTGACCAACCTCAACGTGAAGCTGAAAGGCGTGTTCGCGAGCGGCAGCGACGCGCCCGCGTTCGCGATCCTGAACACTGGGGGCAAAGACGAGGCTGCCCGCGCCGGCCGCGAGATCGTGCCGGGGGTGGTGCTGGAGTCGGTCTACCCCGAACACGTGGTGCTGCGGCGTAACGGCGCGCTGGAGCGCGTCAATTTGGAAGAGCGGCCCTTCCTCGCGAGCGCGATGCCGCGCGCGCCCCGGCCACCGAGCCCGCCGCCGCGGATCCAACGCGAGCCGCCCCCGCCGCCGCCCGGCGCCGTCGCGACACCGCCCCCGCCGCCGGGAGCGGGCGCGCCGCCCCCGCCGCAGCCGGCACCGCAGCTGCAAGCATCACCGCAAGGCCTGGTAATTCAGTCGATTCCGGCCGGCAGCATGCTGGAGCGGCTCGGCCTGCAGGCGGGCGACACGGTCCGCTCGGTCAACGGCGAGCTCGTGACGAGCGAGGCGGACATCGCGCGTATCTTGCAGCAGGGGGGAATCCAAGGGTCGTACACCGCCGAGGTCATGCGCGGTGGCACCTCCATCCCGATTGCGGTTGGGGGCCCGCGCTAAACGCGCGCGAAAGATTTGGGGGACCGGACCGTGGAAATGATGCGAGTCAACACCAGCTTTCGGCGCGCGTCGGTGATCGCCGCGACGCTCGCCTGCGCGGTCGCGGGTGGCCCGGTGCGCGCCCAGGATCAGAGCCCGCCGCGGACCCCGGATCAGAGCCCGCCGCAGGCGCCGGATCAAAGCGCGCCGCGGGCGCCGGATCAGAGCGCGGCCGACGACACGGTCACGCTGAATTTCGTCAACGCCGACATCGTTGCAGTGGTCAAGGCGGTCGGCGAGATGACGGGCCGCAATTTCCTCATCGATCCGCGCGTGCAGGGCACCGTCAACATCATCGCGCCCAAGCCGGTGCCCCGCGCGCTGGTGTTCCCGATCTTGCTCTCGGCGCTGCGCGTGCAGGGCTTCGCCGCCGTCGGCGGCGATCTCGGTTACGTGAACATCGTGCCCGAGTCCGACGCGAAGTTCTATTCCGGGCCGCGCGATCCGCGGCGCGCGCGCGGCGACCAGATCGTCACCGAGGTGTTCAAGCTCCAGTACGAATCGGCGACGCAGCTCGTGCCGCTCCTGCGGCCGTTGATCGCGCCGAACAACGTCATCAACGCATTTCCGGCGACCAACATGGTCGTCGTCACCGACTACGCGGCCAACGTCGAGCGCGTGCGCAAGGTGATCACGACGGTCGACCAACCGCAGCCGGCCGAACTGATGACCCTCACGCTGCGCTACGCGGCCGCGGTGGACCTCGGCCAGGCGATCCAGCGCCTGATGCCCGAAACCGTGCAGCCGACGCAACCCGGCGCCGCACCGCGCGTCGCCCTGAGCGTGGACTCGCGCACCAACAGCCTGCTGGTGCGGGCCGAGAATCCGGCGCTCGCGAAGCGCATCCGCGAGCTCGCCGGGAGCATGGACGTCCCCTCGGCGGCTGGCGGCAACATCCATGTCGTCTACCTCAGGAACGCTGAGGCAATACGGCTCGCCGAGTCGCTGCGCGCCATGGTGACCGGCCAGCCGGCGCCGCGCGCCCTGGCGAGCGGCGTGTCGCCCGGGTCGCCGGGCACTCCATCGCCGGCGGGACCGCAGCAAGTCGCGCAGCAAGGGGGCGCCGGGCTGCCCCCGGGCGGCGGCGGCGGGACGCCGGCAATCGGGGCGCTCGCAAACGTCTCGATCCAGCCCTACCCCGAGACCAACTCGCTCGTCATCATCGCGCCCGACAGCGTCTACCAGTCGTTGCGGGGCGTGATAGACAAGCTCGACGCGCGGCGCGCGCAGGTGTTCGTCGAGGCGCTGATCGTCGAGATCGCAACCACCAAGGCGGCGGAGTTCGGCATTCAGTGGCAATCGCTTTCTGGCGGCGAGACCAACGCCACCAAGGTGGTCGGCGGCACCAATTTCACCGCTACCCCGAACTCGAACATCGTCGCCGCGGCGGCCGACTTCACGACCCTCGGTCCGGGGCTCAATCTCGGGGTCATCAAGGGCACGCTCACCATCGCCGGCAAGCAGATCTTGAACCTCTCCGCGCTGGTGCGCGCGCTCGAGCAGGACACGACGGCGAACATCCTATCGACGCCTCAGCTGCTCACGCTCGACAATGAGGAAGCGAAGATCATCGTCGGCCAGAACATCCCGATCGTCACCGGCTCGTTCACGCTCGCCGCGGCGACCGGCGGCGGATCGGCGAACCCATTCCAGACCTTCGAACGTCGCGACATCGGCGTCACGCTGAAGGTACGGCCGCAGATCGCCGAGGGCGGTACCGTCAAGATGGCGGTGTACGAGGAAGTGTCGAGCATCTTCAACGCGAATAATCCGAGCGGGATCATCCTCAACAAGCGGTCGCTGGAAAGCCAAGTGCTGATCGACGACGGCCAGATCATCGTGCTCGGCGGCCTGCTCGCCGACGAGGTGGACAGCAACAACCAGTCGGTACCGGTGCTCGGGAATATCCCGATCCTCGGCGCGTTGTTCCGCTACGACTCGCGCAGCCGCACCAAGACCAACCTGATGATCTTCCTGCGACCGGTCATCCTGCGCGACGCGAATACCGCGGCGACGCTCTCCGGCGACCGCTACGACGTCATTCGCGGCATCCAAGGCGGGACGCAACTGCCGGAGCGCCTGGCGTTGCCGCCGATGCCCGGTCCGACGCTGCCGCCGCCGCAGCAATTGCCTTCGCTGCCGAACGCGCCGGCGAGTCCGCCGGCGAGTCCGCCGGGAAGTCCGCCGGGATCGCCCGCGAGCGCATCGCCCGCCAGCGCGTCGGTCGCCGCGCCGAATGCCGCCGCCCCGGTCGACCCGCCGCCGCGGCAATGAGTGACCGCCGCCCGCCGGGGGCAGCCGGCGAAGCCTCGGTGCAGACCCCGCCGACCGGTGCGGTCCGTCTGGCGGGCGCGCCGACGCTCGACGCCAAAGGCCCGTCGACCGTCTTCACCGCGCAGCTCGACTCGGGCTTCGTCCGTACACTGCCGTATCACTTCGCGAAAACGAAGGGCATTCTCGCGGCACGCCGCACCGGCGATGCGGTGGAGCTGTGGGTGCGCCCCGGGGTGAGCGCGTCGGCGATCAGCGAGGCGCGGCGCGTGCTCGGCGTCCCAGTGCGCGCGGTGATGCTGAGCGCGGAGCTCTTCGAGCGTCGCCTGACCCAGCTCTACACCCGGGACGGCGGCCGGGCCGAGGACCTGATCGACGACATCAGCGGCGCGGTCGACCTCCGGAGCCTCGCGGAAGGGCTGCCCCAGATCACCGACCTCCTCGATGCCGAGGACGACGCGCCAGTAATCCGGTTCATCAACGTGCTGCTCACGCAGGCGCAGCAGGAGCGCGCCTCGGACATCCACATCGAGGTGTTCGAGGGCCGGTCGCTGGTGCGCTTTCGCATCGACGGCACGCTGCGCGACGTGCTCGAGCCGCCGCGCGCGCTGCACGCGGCGCTGGTGTCGCGCGTGAAAGTCATGGCGAGCCTCGACATCGCCGAGAAGCGGCTGCCCCAGGACGGCCGCATCACGCTGCGGATCGCCGGACGCCCGGTCGATGTGCGCGTCTCGACGCTGCCCACCGGGCACGGCGAACGGGTCGTGCTGCGCCTGCTCGACAAGGAGAAGGGCCGTCTCGAGCTCGGCAATCTCGGCATGAGCGACGCGACGCGCGACCAGGTCGACCACCTGATCCGCCAGGCGCACGGCATCGTGCTCGTCACCGGCCCGACCGGCTCGGGCAAGACCACCACGCTCTACGCCGCACTCTCGCGCCTCGACTCAAACCAGCTCAACATCATGACGGTCGAGGATCCGATCGAGTACGACCTCGACGGCATCGGTCAGACGCAAGTCAACCCGGCGATCGAAATGACGTTCGCCCGCGCGCTGCGGGCAATCCTGCGCCAGGATCCGGACGTGGTGATGATCGGCGAGATCCGCGATCTGGAGACCGCCCGCATCGCCGTGCAGGCGAGCCTCACCGGCCACCTCGTGCTCGCCACGCTGCACACCAACGACGCCGCCGGCGCGGTTACCCGGTTGATTGACATGGGGGTCGAGCCGTTCCTGGTCGCCTCGACGTTGCTCGGCGTGCTCGCCCAGCGCCTGGTGCGCCGGCTGTGCCCGAACTGCCGCAAGCCGGGGCCGCTCTCGCCCGCTGAGCAGGCACAAATGCCGGCCTACTATCGCGACCGCACCGTCTACACCGCGGTCGGCTGCCCCGCCTGCAAGGGGAGCGGCTACCGCGGACGCAGCGGTATCTACGAGTTGCTGGTGGTCGACGACGAGCAACGGCGGCTGATCCACGACGGCGCCAACGAAGCCGACATCCGCGACCACGCCATCAAGCGCGGCTTGACGGTGCTGCGCGACGACGGGCTGCGCTGGGTGAGCCAGGGCGAGACCTCGATCGAGGAAGTGTTGCGCGTGACGCGCGCGTCGACGGAGGAGGAGGAGTAGCCGCAGACCGCGCATGCCGATGAGCCCCATCCCCTGAGCGGGGCGCGCGCGTACGCTGTGGCTGAGGTGCTACCGGATGTCTGGGTACCGATACGAAGCGATCGCCCCCGACGGGCGCGTGCAGCGCGGCGTCCTCGAATCCGACAGCCCGCGCCAGGTGCGCGCGCGGCTCCGCGAGCAAGGCATGCTGCCGGTCGAGGTCGAGCCGCTCGCGCACAAAGAGGGGGCCGAAACGGCACGCGGCCTCGGGTTCCGCCGCCGTCTCGGCGCCGCTGCGCTCGCGCTCATCACGCGCCAGCTCGCGACGCTACTCGGCGCCGGGCTGACGGTGGAGCAGGCGCTGAGCGCGCTGATCGAGCAAACCGAGCGCGACAGCGAACGCCAACTGCTGGCCTCGGTGCGCGGGGAGGTCGTCGGCGGGCAAACGCTCGCCCGCGCGCTCGGCCGCCATCCGAGCGCGTTCCCCGAGGTCTACCTCACGCTGGTCGACGCCGGCGAGCGCTCGGGCCGGCTGGCAGAGGTGCTCGCGCGCTTGGCCGACTACACCGAAGATCGCGAGCAGCTGCGCGGCAAGGTTGCGCTCGCGTTCGTGTACCCCACCTTGGTGACGATCGTCGCGGTGACGGTGGTGACCGGGCTCCTGATCTACGTCGTGCCGCAGGTCGTGCAGGTCTTCCGCAACACGAACCAGGCGTTGCCCCTACTCACCCGCGCGCTGATCGGGCTGTCGGACTTCCTGCGCGCCTACGGCTGGGTCTTGATCCTCGCGCTCGGCGCCGCGGCGTTCGGCGCGCGCGCCGCGCTTGCCGTGCCGCATTGGCGCGAGCGCTGGCACCGCTGGCTGCTGCGCACGCCGGTGGTCGGCTCGCTGTACCGCGGACTCAACACCGCGCGCCTCGCCGCGACGCTCGCGATCCTCGTCGGCAGCAGCGTCCCGTTGCTGAGTGCGCTGCGCGCCGCGGCCGGCGTCGTATCGAACCTCCCGATGCGCGCCGCGCTGCGGGAGGCCGCGGCGCGCGTGCAGGAAGGCGCGGGACTCGCCCGCTCGCTCGCGGTGTCGAAGCTGTTCCCGCCGCTCATGGTGCACATGATCGCGAGCGGCGAGGCGAGCGGGCGACTCTCGGACATGCTCGAGCGCACCGCCTTGCAGCAGACGCGCGAGCTCGAGCGCCGGATCGGGGCTTTTGTCGCCTTGCTCGAACCGCTCCTCATCCTCGTGATGGGCGGGATGGTGCTCGTCATCGTGCTCGCGATCCTGCTGCCCATCTTCGAACTCAATCAGATCGTCCATTAGAGCGACCGGGAGCCCCGCCGTGAGTTTTACCCGGTCCGACATGCGCCCGATTGTTGTGGCGTTAGCCTGGGCGTTGCTGCTCCTGGCGGCGCCGGCGCACGCGGCCGATCCGCTGCCACCGCCGCAACTCGCGCCCGCCGCGCCAGCGTCGGCGTCGACGAGCGACCGTCTCATCGTTCGGCTCGCCGATTGGGCCGATACCGCGCCGGCGCAGCCGATGGCCCCGGCGCGCGCCCGCGCGCTCTCCGTCACCGCCCGCACGCACCTTGAGCCCCGGCGGCGCCTGTCGGGCGGCGCGCACGTCGTTCAGCTCACGCAGCCGATGCCGCTCGACGAGGTCGCGCGCATCGCCGCGCGGCTGATGTCCGACCCCGCGGTCGTCCACGCCGAGCCGGATGGGCGCAGGTTCCCGCTGCGCATGCCGACCGATCCGCTCTTTGCCTCTCAATGGGCGCTGTTCGAGGCGGCCGGCGGCATCAATGCGCCGTCCGCCTGGGACACGACCACCGGAGCGCCAGCGGTGGTGGTCGCCGTGATCGACACCGGCATCCGGCCGGCCAACCTGGATCTCGTCGGCCGGCTCGCGCCGGGGTACACCTTCGTGAGCGCGGACGCGCCCGGGGTCTTCTTGACCGCCAACGACGGCGACGGACGCGATCCCGATCCGACCGATCCTGGCGACTGGGTAAGCGCGCAGGAAGCCGGCCAGTGGCCATTCCAGGCCTGTCCGCAGCCCTCGAACTCGAGCTGGCACGGCACGCAGATCACCGGCATCATCGCAGCGAGCGCGAACAACGGTTACGGCATCGCCGGTATCGCCTGGGGCGTGCGCGTGCTGCCGTTGCGGGCGCTCGGCAAGTGCGGCGGTTATGTCTCGGACACGATCGACGCCGTGCGCTGGGCGGCGGGGCTCCCGGTGCCGGGCGTCCCCGCTAACGCGAACCCGGCCTCAGTGTTGAATCTCAGCTTCGGCGGATCGGGCGGCTGCGGGGTCGAGGAACAGCTCGCAATCAACGACGCGCTGGCCACCGGCCAGGTGAAGGCGATCGTCGTCTCCGGGGGCAACGACGGCGGCGACAGCACGCTCGTCGCGCCCGGGAACTGCCGCGGCGTCATCGCCGTGACGGCAACCGACCGCGCCGGCGCGCGCGCGAGCTATGCGAGCGGCGGCTCGAACATCGCGCTCGCCGCGCCCGGCGGTTCGTTCCCGGCCAGCGTACCGAACGGCGAGGACGGCATCCTGTCGCTTTTCAACACCGGCCTAACGACGCCGCTCGATGACAATGCCTTCGCCTTCGGCGCGGGCACCAGTCAGGCGGCAGCGCACGTGTCGGGCGTCGCCGCGCTCGCGCTGTCGGTAAACCCGAATCTCTCGGCCGCGCAGTTGCGCCAGGTGCTCCAACAGACCGCCCGTCCGTTTCCGGATGCGACCTGCAACACCAGCCTGTGCGGCACTGGAATCGTCGATGCCGCCGCGGCGGTTAGCAGCGCGGCGGCGCAGCCCAACGCCGCCGCGGCCGAGAGCGGCGGCGGCGGGGGTGGCGGTGGCGGTGGCGGCGGGGGCTGTGCTCTAGGACAGGGCGGCAGCCCGGACTGGGCGCTGCCGCTCGCCGCGCTCTGGGCGGCGTTCAAGATCTGGCGCCGGCCGGGACGCCGCTGCGACAGCGGGAATTAGCGCGCCTGGGTGATGATCGCTCGCGCCCCTTCGAGCCGATCGGGGGGTGCGCGATCGCTCGCGCGCGATCCGCAGTTTGCGATCGCGCTCGCGGCCGGGCCGCTGCCTGGATCGCGGCGGCCACAGTGCTCGGCACGCACGCCGACCCGACCTGGGTGATGGCCGAGCCGCTGCGCTTTGCGCGCCTCGCGCTCGCCTGGCCGCTGCTCGAAGAGTGGCTGTTTCGCGGCGCGCTCCAACCGGCACTCGCCCGCACCGCGTGGGGCGCCCGCCGTGCGTGGCACTTAAGCGCCGCGAACGCCGTCACGAGCCTCGTCTTCGCCGCCGCCCATCTCGTCTCGCACTCACCCGAATGGGCCGCGGCGACGTTCGCGCCGTCGCTTCTCTTCGGCTACTTTCGCGAGCGGCACCAGAGCGTGACCCCAAGCGCCATCCTGCACGTCTTCTACAACTGCGGCTGGTTCCTGCTGTTCGGCACCTGACCGCGTGTGCGGCGGGTCGCGGTGTCGCAGCCTGGCGACGTTTGCGCCGAACGCATTTGCGTGCAAGACTATCCTCCTGAAATCATTCAGCTTGCTCCACCCGGCCCGGCCGGTGCGACGCCCAACCAGCAGGACACAACCCCAGGCCGCGGGCGCGGGTCACGCTCACCCGCGCGGGAGCACTACGCCGCCAGTCATGAGGACCAGCGTGTTCACCGATCATGATGTCTACCTGCTGCGGGAGGGCACCCACAGTCGGCTGTACGAGAAGCTGGGGTGCCATCTGCGCTCGGGCGGGGCGCAGTTCGCGCTGTGGGCGCCAAACGCGCACTCGGTTTCGGTGATCGGCGAGTTCAATGATTGGAGCCCGCACGCCTGCGCGCTCGAACCGCGCCCCGACGGATCGGGCATCTGGGATGGATTCGTCCCCGAAGTGGCGCGCGGGCAGGCCTACAAATTTCATATCGTCTCGACCCGCGACGGCTACGAGGTGGACAAGGCCGATCCGTTCGCCGTCTACGCCCAGGCGCCGCCCGAGACGGCCTCGCGCGCTTGGACGCTCGACTACGAATGGGGCGATGCGCAGTGGATGGCCGCGCGGGGCGCGCGCCAAGCGCTCGCTGCACCGATCGCGATCTACGAGGTCCATCTGGGCTCGTGGCGGCGCCGGGAAGGCAATCGATTCCTGACCTACCGCGAGGCGGCGCACGAGCTGGCCGCGTACGCCCGCGAGCTCGGGTTCACGCACATCGAGCTGCTGCCGATCACCGAGCATCCGTTCTACGGGTCGTGGGGCTACCAGACGACCGGCTACTTTGCGCCGACCGCGCGCTACGGCACGCCGCAGGACTTCATGTACCTGGTCGACGTGCTGCACCGGCACGACATCGGGGTGATCCTCGACTGGGTGCCGTCCCACTTTCCGAGCGACGGCCACGGACTGTGCTACTTCGACGGCACCTATCTCTACGAGCATGCCGATCCGAAGCAGGGCTTTCACCCGGAGTGGAACTCGTCGGTCTTCAACTATGGCCGGCACGAGGTGCGCGCGTTCCTCATGTCGAGCGCGCTCTTCTGGCTCGACAAGTACCACCTCGACGGACTGCGGGTCGACGGGGTCGCCTCGATGCTCTATCTCGACTACGGGCGCCAGGGCGGGGAATGGATCCCGAACCGCTACGGCGGCCGGGAAAACCTCGACGCGATCGAGTTCGTACGCGCTGTGAACGAGGCCGTGTACCGCGACCACCCCGACGTGCAGACCATCGCCGAGGAGTCCTCCGCGTGGCCGATGGTGTCGCGCCCGACGCACCTCGGCGGGCTCGGGTTCGGAATGAAATGGAATATGGGCTGGATGCACGACACGCTCGACTATCTGCGCGAGGACCCGATATACCGCAAATACCGCCACGACCGGCTCACGTTTTCGATCTGGTACGCGTTCGCCGAGAATTTCGTCCTCCCGCTCTCGCACGACGAGGTAGTGCACGGCAAGGGTTCGCTCATCGGCAAGATGCCCGGCGACAGTTGGCAGCAGTTCGCTACGCTGCGCGCGTTGTACGGCTACATGTGGGCGCACCCGGGCAAGAAGCTCTTGTTCATGGGCGGGGAGTTCGGCCAGCGGCGCGAGTGGGCACACGACGAATCGCTCGAGTGGTGGGTGCTGCAGGACGCCTCGCACGCCGGGGTGCAGCGCTGGGTCGCGGACTTGAACCGCGCCTACCGCGCCGAAGCCGCGCTGCATGAGGTCGATGAGGAGCCGGGCTTCGAATGGATCGACTGCCACGACGCGGATGCGAGCGTGATCAGCTTCCTGCGCAAGCCGCGCGCCGGCCCGCCGCTCCTGGTGGTGTGCAACTTCACGCCGATAGCGCGTGCGAACTACATCGTCGGCGTGCCGCGGGGCGGTTATTGGCGGGAGATCCTGAATAGCGACGCGACCCACTACGGCGGCCGCGGCGCGGGAAATCTCGGCGGCCTGGAAGCCGCGCCGGTCCCGGTGCACGGTCGAACCCACTCCGTCATGCTCGCCCTGCCGCCGCTCGCGACGCTGTTCCTGAAGCCCGATCTGCCCTAGCGAATGGCCCACGCGAGACACCAACGCGCCGGCGAACCCCGAAGCATCGGTCGGGGGACGCGATTGCGGTTCTGGCATCGTCACGGCTAGCCTCGCGCGAGACCCCGATGTCCGAGCCCCCCCAACCAGACGGCGTGCCCGACGGCCGCGTGCGCGCGGTGGTCGAGGCCGTGACACCGTGCATCGACGGCGGGCGGTTCGCCGCGAAGCGGGTGATCGGTGATCGGGTGATCGTCGAGGCGGACTGCTTCGCCGATGGCCATGACGCGCTTGCCACACGCGTGCTCTGGCGCCATGAGGAAAGCGAGCCGGATTGGCACGAGGCACCGATGGCGTCGCTCGGCGACGACCGCTGGCGCGGCAGCTTCGTCGTCGCCAAGCTCGGCCGGTACCGCTACACCGTGACCGCGTGGGTCGATCCGTTTCTGTCGTGGCGGCATGACTTCGCACGCCGCACCGATCCCCAAGATGTCCGCAGCGCCGCACGCGTCGGCGCCGACTTGCTCGACGGCGCCGCGGCGCGCGCCCGCGGCGCGGACCGCGAGCGGCTCGCGCGCGGGGCGACGCTGCTGCGCGGCAGCACCGATCCGGCCGCGGCGCAAACGATCGGGCTCGACGACGAGCTCGCCGCCGCGGCCGAGCGCCATCCCGACCGGCGGTTCGCGCAGACCTGGCCGGTCGAGCTGCGGTTGGTCGTCGATCGGGAGCGCGCGCGCTACGGCGCGTGGTACGAAATGTTTCCGCGCTCGGCATCGCCGGAGCCGGGACGGCACGGCACCTTCCGCGACTGCGAGGCGCGGCTCCCCTACCTCGCCGACATGGGCGTCGACGTGCTCTACCTCCCGCCCATTCATCCGATCGGACGCATGCGGCGCAAAGGCAAGAACAATCAACTGGTCCCGGCGCCCGAGGACCCGGGCAGCCCGTGGGCGATCGGCGCGGCCGAAGGCGGGCATACGGCGGTGCACCCGGCGCTCGGCACGCTCGAAGACTTCCGCCGCCTCGCAGACCAGGCGCGCGCGCGCGGGATCGAGATCGCGCTCGACATCGCGTTCCAGTGCGCGCCCGACCACCCGTACCTTACCACCCACCCGGAATGGTTCCGCCGGCGGCCCGACGGCGCCGTCCAGTACGCCGAGAACCCGCCGAAGAAATACGAGGACATCTACCCGTTCAACTTCGAGTCCGACAATTGGCGCGAGCTGTGGCAGGAGTTCGCGGGGGTGCTGGAGTTCTGGATCGCGGCCGGCGTCACCATCTTTCGGGTCGACAATCCGCATACCAAGCCGTTGCCGTTTTGGGAGTGGGTGATCGGTACGGTCAAGCGCAAGCACCCGGAGGCGATATTTCTCGCCGAGGCGTTCACCCGGCCGAAGGTCATGCACCGGCTCGCGAAGCTCGGGTTCACGCAGTCCTACACCTACTTCGCCTGGCGCAACACCAAGCGCGAGCTGACCGAGTACTTCACCGAGCTCGTGTGCGGCCCGGCGCAGGAGTACTTTCAGCCCAACCTGTGGCCGAACACGCCCGATATCCTCACCGAGTACCTGCAGTTCGGCGGCCGGCCGGCGTTCATGGCGCGACTCGTGCTCGCGGCCACGCTCTCGGCGAGCTACGGCATCTACGGGCCGGCGTTCGAGCTGCTCGAGCACGTAGCGCGCGAGCCGGGCAGCGAGGAGTACCGCGACTCCGAGAAGTATCAGCTGCGCCGCTGGGATCTCGACCGGGAGGAGAGCCTCGCCGCATTCATCGCCCGCGTCAATCAAGTGCGGCGCGAGAACCCGGCCTTGCAGGCAAACCGGGGCCTGCGCTTTGTTCCGGTCGACAATGAGAGCATCATTTGCTTCGTCAAGACCACGGCGGACCTGGACAACGCCATCGTGGCGGTCGTCAACCTCGATCCTTACCACGTCCAGTCAGGCTGGGTCACGCTCGACCTCGCCGCGCTGGGGCTCGACGCGCACGCGGCCTACCAGATGCACGAGCTGCTCACCGGCGCTCGCTACCTGTGGAGCGGCGCACGCAATTTTGTGAGCCTCGACCCGCAACGCGCGCCGGCGCACCTGTTCCGCCCGCGCCGGCGGGTGCGCAGCGAGCGGGACTTCGACTACTTCATGTGATCGGCCGAGCGGCGCGATGGAACAGGCGATCAGGTTCGAGCTGCCCGAGACCGAGGCCGGCGCGCAGCCGCCCGGCACCGAGGACGCGCTCTGGTACAGGGACGCCGTCGTCTATCAGCTGCACGTCAAGGCGTTCTGCGACTCCAACGACGACGGCATCGGCGACTTTCGCGGCCTGACCTCGAAGCTCGACTACCTCAGCGAGCTCGGCGTCAACACCCTGTGGCTGCTGCCGTTCTACCCGTCGCCGCTCAAGGACGACGGCTATGACGTCGCCGACTACCACAACGTGCACCCGCAGTACGGTACGCGTAACGACTTTCGACAATTCGTGCGCGAGGCGCATCGGCGCGGCGTGCGGGTCATCACCGAACTGGTGGTGAACCACACGTCCGATCAGCATCCGTGGTTTCAGGCGGCGCGCCGCGCCGACGCCGGGTCGTCCAAGCGCGACTTCTACGTGTGGAGCGACACCGACCAGAAGTACCGCGGCACGCGCATCATCTTCACCGACACCGAGACGTCGAACTGGGCCTGGGATCCGGTGGCGAAGGCATACTACTGGCACCGCTTCTTCAGCCACCAGCCCGATCTCAACTTCGACCACCCGAAGGTGCTGAAAGCGGTATTCCGGGCGATGCGGCTGTGGCTCGATATGGGCGTGGACGGATTCCGGCTCGACGCCATCCCTTACTTGTGCGAGCGGGAAGGAACCAGCAACGAGAACCTGCCCGAGACCCACGCCGTCGTCAAGCAGCTCCGCGCCCTCATCGATGCGCACTACCACAGCCGCGTGCTGCTCGGCGAGGCGAATCAATGGCCGGAGGACGTGCGCGAATATTTCGGCGACGGCGACGAATGCCATATGGCCTATCACTTCCCGCTGATGCCGCGGATGTACATGGCGATCGCCGAACAGGACCGGCATCCGATCGTGGAGATCATGCAGCAGACGCCGGACATTCCCGATACCTGCCAGTGGGCGATCTTTCTGCGTAACCACGACGAGCTCACGCTTGAGATGGTGACCAGCAAAGAGCGCGACTACATGTATCGGATGTACGCGGCCGATCCTCGCGCGCGCATCAATCTCGGCATCCGGCGGCGTCTCGCGCCGCTGATGGAGAACGACCTCGACCGGATCAAGCTCATGAACAGCCTGCTCCTGTCGATGCCCGGCTCGCCGATCATTTACTACGGCGACGAGATCGGTATGGGCGACAACATTTTCCTCGGCGACCGCAACGGCGTGCGCACGCCGATGCAGTGGACCCCCGACCGCAACGCCGGCTTCTCGCGCGCCGACCCGCAACGGCTCTATCTGCCGCCGATCATGGACCCGGTCTACGGCTATGAGGCGGTGAACGTCGAGGCGCAGACGCGCGAACCGTCGTCGCTGCTCAACTGGATGAAGCGCATGCTCGCGGTGCGCAAGCAGAGCCAGGCATTCGGTCGTGGGCGCCTCTCGTTCCTGAAGCCGGGGAACCGCAAGATCCTCGCCTACTTGCGCGAGCACGGCGATGAGGCGATTCTGTGCGTGGCGAACCTCGCGCACTCGGCGCAACCGGTGGAGCTCGACCTCGCGCGCTTGCGCGGCCGCGTGCCGGTCGAGCTACTCGGGCGCACCGCTTTCCCGCCGATCGGGGAGCTCCCTTACCTGCTCACTTTGCCAGCGCACGGCTTTTATTGGTTCCGGCTCGCCGCCGACGCTGCGGTGCCGCATTGGCACACCGAGCGCGCGCGCGACGACCTGCCGATGCTGGTGCTCTTCGACGGCTGGACGACCTTCTTCCGCGACCGCGTCGTGCCGTGGCGCATCGGCATGGCGGAAAAAATCCGCGCCCAGCTCGAGCAGGAAGTACTGCCGCGCTACATCGAGTCGCAGCGCTGGTACGCCGCCAAGGGCGAGCGGGTCAAGCGCGCGCGGCTCGCCGATCATGTGCAGTGGGAAGCGGCGGGCCGCAGTTGGCTGATCGCGCAGTTCGACCTCGAGGGCAACGCGGAGCCGGCGCGGTACTTCCTGCCGCTCGCGCTCGCGTGGGGGGATGGCGACGAGGCTCGGCTCCGCGCGCCGGCACACGCGACGGTGGCGAAGGTGCGCCAGCAGGCCAATGTCGGCGTCATTGGCGACGCATTCGCCGACGAGGCGTTCTGCCGGGCGGTGGTGGAAGCGTTCGGCGCCGGGCACGAGCTCGCCACCGCGCACGGCGCGCTGCGCTTCGTCGCGACGCCCGCCTACCCGGCGCTCGCCGGGCAGGGGATCGCCGCACTGCCGGTGAGCCGCCCACAGGCGCAGAGCAGCAACACCGTAGTGGCCCTGGGCGAGCGCCTGTTCCTCAAGGTCTACCGCCGCCTGCAGCCCGGCGTCAACCCCGAGCTCGCCATCGGCCGCTTCCTGACCGAAGTCGCCCGCTTCGCCCACTGCGTGCCAGTGGCGGGTGCGCTCGAATACGTGAGCGCCGACGCCCCGTCGACGACCTTGGCGCTGCTGCAGGCCTATGTCGCGAACGAGGGGGATGGCTGGACCCACACCGTCGACTATCTCGAACGCTACCTGGAGGACCAGCGCGCCACACGGGAGCCGCCGCCTGCGGACGCCCACGGCGCCTACCTCGCGCTCGTGCACACGCTCGGCGTGCGTACCGCCGAGCTGCACCGGGCGTTCGCGACGCGCAGCGGCAACCCGGCGTTCGATCCCGAGCCGGTGGTGCAGCGCGACCTCGCCGACTGGAAGACGCGTGCCCGCGACGAAGCCATCGCCACGCTCGATCTGCTCGAGCGGCAGCTCCCGGCGCTCGCCGCGCCGGCGCGTCAAGAAGCACAGGCAGTCCTCGCGCGGCGCGAGCGGCTGCTCGCGCACATCGACGCTTGTGCCACCGTGGAGAACGGCGCGGTCAAGAGCCGTTATCACGGCGACCTCCATCTGGCACAGGTGCTGCTCGCGAAGAACGATTTCGTATTCATCGATTTCGAAGGCGAGCCGGCCCGTTCGACTGCCGCGCGCTCCGACAAGCACTCGCCGTTGCGCGATGTCGCGGGCATGCTGCGCTCGTTCAACTACGCGCGTTGGACCGCGCTCCACCGCGCGGCGCAGGGCGGCGGGGTGAGCGATGCGCTCGCGGCGTCAGCGCTCGGCTGGGAAGCCGAGGCGCGCCAGGTGTTTCTGCGCGCGTATGACGAGACCGCGCGCGCGGCGGGCCTATATGCCTCGCTCGCCGCCGCGCGCGGTCTGATCGCGCTCTTCGAGCTGGAGAAGGCGCTCTACGAGCTGCGCTACGAGATCAACCATCGCCCGGCCTGGATGCGCATTCCGCTGCTCGGCATCCTCGCCTTGGTCGACTCCGCATAGCCCGCGACATGCTCACGACAACGGGGGATCGCCATGGACAAGCTTGACATGCTGCTCGAACCGTTGCGGGCCTTCCTCGCGCAGATCGGCGGGTTCCTGCCGCGGCTCTTGCTCGCAGTGGTGGTGCTGGTCGCGGGCTGGCTGCTCGCAAAGGGCGCGCGCTTCACGCTCGCCAAGGGCCTGCGTGCGATCAACTTCAACGTGCTCACCGAGCGCGCGGGCTTGGACGGCTTCCTGCGGCAGGGAGGCATCCGCAGCGATACCACCGGGATCTTCGGGGCGCTGGTCTACTGGCTCGTGATCCTCGCCGCGCTGATCATCGCGTTCAACGGCCTCGGCCTTACCTACATCACCGACCTGCTGCGACAGGTCGTGCTGTTCGTGCCCAAGGTCGTGGTGGCGCTCCTGATCCTTGCCTTCGGCGCCTACTTCGCCCGCTTCATCGGCACCACCGTGATGACGTACTGCAGGAACGTCGGCATTCAGGATGCCGCGCTGCTGGCGAAGCTCGCCGAGTACGCCATCGTCGCGTTCGTCGTGCTGATCGCACTCGACCAGGTGAACGTGGGCGGCGACATCGTCCGGCAGAGCTTCCTCATCATCCTGGCGGGCATCGTGTTCGCGCTCGCACTCGCCTTCGGCCTCGGCGGTCAGCGCTGGGCGGCCGACCTGCTCGAACGCTGGTGGCCGAAGCGCGGGCGCGAGGACGAGCACTGAGTGCGCCCACGGCGAACCACCCGGTCGCCGCGACGCAGTGTTGCGCTGGCGCCCGCACCGGGAGACGGTCGGCGGTGCTGGGCCGCGCCGCCGGGCCGTGACGGCGCGGAGCCGCCGGCGTGAAGCGTCACCACGCGATGCCATTCGGCGCCGAGATCCGTCCCGACGGGACTACGCGCTTCCGGCTGTGGGCGCCGGCTGCGGATCGGGTCGCGCTCGCGCTCGCCGGCGCGACCGTGCGCGCCGAGGTGCCGATGGCTGCGCTCGGCGACGGTTGGCACGAGACGATCGTGCCTGGGGCGCCCGCCGGCGCGCGCTACGCGTTCCGCCTCCAAAACGGGCTCGCGGTGCCCGACCCGGCATCCCGCTACAACCCCGACGACGTGCACGGGCCGAGCGCGGTGGTGGATCCGCTTGCCTTCGAGTGGCAGGACGCCGACTGGCGCGGACGGCCCTGGCACGAGGCGGTCATCTACGAGCTGCACGTCGGAGCGTTCACCCCCGCGGGCACCTTTGCCGCGGCGATCGAGCGCCTGGACGATCTCGCTGAACTCGGCGTGACCGCGATCGAGCTGATGCCGGTCGCCGATTTTCCCGGCCGGCGCAATTGGGGCTACGACGGCGCGCTGCTCTACGCGCCGGATGCGACCTACGGCACGCCCGAGGACCTCAAGCGGCTGGTGCAGGCGGCGCACGCGCGCGGGCTGATGGTGCTGCTCGATGTCGTCTACAACCACTTCGGGCCGGAAGGAAACTATCTACACCTCTACGCGCCGCAGTTCTTCGACCGTCGCCGCCAGACGCCGTGGGGCGCGGCGATCGATTTCGACGGCGCGCGCACGGTGCGCGAGTTCTTCGTGCACAACGCGCTGTTCTGGATTGAGGAGTACCACTTCGACGGTCTGCGGCTAGACGCCGTCGACGCGATCGTCGACGACTCGCGGCCCGATATCGTGACTGAGATTGCGCGTGCCGCGCGCACCGGGCCGGGCCGCAATCGCCACCTGCACCTTGTGCTCGAGAACGGCCGCAACCAGTCGCGCTATCTCGAGCGCGACGCGGCGCAGCAGCCGTTGCTCGCGACCGCCCAGTGGAACGACGACCTGCACCATGCGTTCCACGTCCTGCTCACCGGTGAGCGCGACGGCTACTACGCCGACTATGCCGACCGACCGGTCTGGTATCTCGGCCGCTGCCTCGCCGAGGGCTTCGGCTACCAAGGCGAGGTCTCGGCCTTTCGCGGCAGGCTGCACGGCGAGCCGAGCGCGCACCTCCCGTGCACTGCCTTCGTGTCGTTCCTGCAGACCCACGATCAGGTCGGCAACCGGGCGTACGGCGAGCGCCTCGGGGCGATCGCGAATCCGCACGCGCTCGCCGCCGCTGCGCAGTGCCTCCTGCTCGCGCCGGCGGTGCCGCTGCTGTTCATGGGCGAGGAGTTCGATGCAAGCACGCCGTTCCTGTTCTTCTGCGATTTCGGTCCGCAGCTTGCCGCGGCCGTGACCAACGGTCGCCGTGCCGAGTTCGGACGGTTCGAGCGCTTTCGCGATCCGGCCGTGCCGGCGCCAATCCCCGATCCCAACGATCCGGAGACGTTCGAGCGCTCGAAACTCCGCTGGCGCGAGACCGTGGCCGCAGGTCATCGCGAGCGGCTCGCCCTGTATCAGCATCTGCTCGCGTTGCGGCGCAGACACGTGGTGCCGCGCCTCTCGGGCGCATCGTCCTCGGGCTCGTTCACCGTCGCTGAGCCGGGTGCGTTGGCGGTGCAGTGGACGCTTGGCGACGGCTCGCGCTTGCATCTCGCGGCGAACCTCGCCGATCGGCCCACTGCGCGGGCGGTGCCTGGGCGCGGCGCGGTGATCTACGCGAGCGACGCTCGCGCGAGCGCCCTCGCCGCGAGGGCGCTGCCGCCGTGGTCGGTGCTGTGGACGCTGGAGACCCCATGAACGAAGCGCTCGCGCGCCTGGCGGCGCGGTACGGCGTTGCGCTCGAGTACCACGACATTTGGGGCAAGCAGCACCGCGTGACGGACGCTTCGCTGGTCGCGCTGCTCGGCGCGATGGGCGTGCCCGCCGATACGCCCGCCGCGATCGAGGCCGCGATCGTCGCGCACGAAACGGCGCGCTGGCGAACGCTGATCCCGGCGGCGATGGTCGTGCGAGCCGACGCAGCGGCATGGCAAGTTAGGCTCAACCTCCCCGACGCGCTCGACCGCGCCACCCTCACCTGGCGGGTAGTGCAGGAAGTGGGCGCGCTCTATTCCGAGTCGTTCGAGCCGGCGCGGCTGCCGCGCCTGGAGGGCGCGACCGTTGCCGGGGAGGCGTTTGTCGCGCGCGAACTGGCGTTGTCGCTTCCGCTCGCGCCCGGCTACCACCAGCTCGCGATCCGGCATGGCGAATCGACCTTGAGCACGGCAGCGCTGGTCGTCGCACCCGGCCGGTGCTACCAGCCGGCCGTGCTCGAGGACGACGGCAGGGTGTGGGGCGTGACCGCGCAGCTCTACAGCGTGCGCGCCGAGCGCAACTGGGGCATCGGCGATTTCACCGACCTGCGCGCCCTCGTCGAGCAGTGGGGCGCACAGGGCGCCGCAATCATCGGTGTCAGCCCGCTGCACGCGCTGTTTCCGCACAACCCCGAGCATGCGAGTCCGTATAGCCCATCGAGCCGGCTGTTCCGCAACGTCCTGTACCTCGACGTGGAAGCGGTGGACGATTTCCGCGACTGCGCGGAGGCGCGCGCGCGGGTGCGCGCGGCGGAGTTCCAGTCGCACCTCAAGGCGCTGCGCGACGCCGAGCTGGTCGAGTACGCGCCGGTCGCGGCGGCGAAGTTCGCGGTGCTCGAGACCCTATATGCCCATTTTCGCGCGCGCCATCTCGCGCACGGCACCGTGCGCGCCGGCGCCTTCCGCGCTTTTCAGGCTGCTGGCGGCGAGGCACTGCGCCGCCACGCGCTATTCGAGGCGCTGCAGGAGCGATTCCGTCGCGCGGATCCGTCGATCTGGGGCTGGCCGCTCTGGCCCGCGCCGTTCCACGACCCCGCCGCGCCCGAGGTCGGGCGCTTCGAGCGCGAGCACGCCGACCGGGTCGAGTTCTACCAGTATCTGCAGTGGGAGGCCGACGCGCAGCTCGGTGCCGCGGGCCGCCGGTCATTCGAGCTCGGGCTCGGCGTCGGCCTGTACGAGGACCTCGCGGTATCGATCGACCGCGGCGGCGCCGAGACCTGGGCGAACCCAGACCTGTATGCCGTCAGGGCGAGCGTGGGGGCGCCGCCCGACGACTTCAACTTCAACGGCCAGGACTGGGGCCTGCCGCCGCTCATTCCGGCGCGGTTGCAAGCCGCGGCCTACGCGCCGTTCGTCGCCACGCTGCGCGCGAACATGAAGCACGCCGGGGCGCTGCGGATCGACCACGTAATGGGGCTCATGCGGCTGTTCTGGGTGCCGCCCGGAGGCAAGCCCGCGGACGGTGCGTATGTCCACTATCCGTTCGCCGATCTGCTGGGTCTCGTTGCGCTCGAGAGCGAGCGCAACCGCTGCCTGGTGATCGGCGAGGACCTCGGTACCGTTACCGACCAGGTGCGCGATGCGCTCGGCGCCGCGGGCGTGCTCTCGTACCGCCTGCTCTACTTCGAGCGCCAGCCGTCGGGCGATTTCAAGCCGCCGGCGGAGTATCCGAAGCAGGCGCTCGTCGCCGCCTCCACGCACGACCTGCCCACGCTGGCCGGTTGGTGGGAAGGACGCGACCTCGCGCTGCGCGCTGAGCTCGGTCTCTTCCCGACCTCCGAAGCGCGCGAGGCGCAGGTGATCGGACGCGCCCAGGATCGCGCGCGGCTGCTCCTCGCGCTTGAGCGCGAGGCGTTGCTGCCGGCAGGGGGAGCGGTCAATCCGGTGAACATGACGCCGGAGCTCGCCACTGCGGCCGCGGCGTATCTCGCGCGCAGTCCGGCGCAAGTGATGGTGGTCCAACTGGAGGATGTCGCCGGCGCCGCCGATCAGGCCAACCTGCCGGGGACGACCGGCCAGCATCCGAACTGGCGGCGCAAGCTACCGCTCGCGCTCGAGCGCTTTCCTGAGGATCAGCACTTCATCGATCTGGCGCGCGCGATGACCAACCTCCGTGGCCGGCCACGGCCCGCCCCGGCGCCGCGCGTGAGCGCCGCGACGACCCGCATCCCGCGCGCGACCTACCGGGTGCAGTTGCACCGCGATTTCACGTTCGCCCACGCCGCCGAGCAGGCGGACTATCTCGCCCGACTAGGCGTGAGCCACCTGTACTGCTCGCCGTACCTGCGCGCGCGGGCGGGCAGCCGCCACGGCTACGACATCATCGACCACACCGCGCTCAATCCGGAAATCGGTAGCCGCGACGACCTCGACCGCTTCGTCGCCACGCTGAAGAGTCACGGTCTCGGCCAGATCCTCGACATCGTGCCCAACCACATGGCCGTCATGGGCGCCGACAACGCGTGGTGGATGGACGTCCTCGAGGACGGGCCGGCGTCGATCCACGCTGATCATTTCGACATCGACTGGACACCGCTCGACCCGGATCTCGGCGGCAAGGTGCTGCTGCCGCTGCTCGACGATCACTACGGGCAGGTGCTCGAGCGGGGCGCGCTGAAGCTCCGGTACGAGCCTGATGCCGGCGCGTTCGCAGTGTGGTATCACGAGCATCGCTTCCCGATCGACCCGCGCGAGTACCCGCGCCTCCTCGATCGCGTCGCACCGCTGCTCGGTGCGGCCGCGCTGCCGGCCGCCATCGCTGCCGAGTTCCAGAGCCTGGTCGCGGCGTTCCGTCACCTGCCGCCGCGCGACCACCCCACGCCCGAGGCGGTGACCGAGCGCGCCAGGGACAAGAAGGTGCACAAGTCGCGCCTTGCCCGGCTCACGCGCGAACACCCCGTGCTCGCCGCGGCGATCGAGCGCTTGGCCGAACAGATAAACGGCGTGCCCGGCGAGCCCGGGTCGTTCGAGGCGCTGCACGAGGTGCTCGAAGCGCAGGCCTACCGGCTCGCGTACTGGCGCGTTGCAGCCGATGAGATCAATTACCGGCGCTTCTTCGATAGCAACGATCTCGCCGCGTTGCGCATGGAGAACGCCGCCGTATTCGAGGCCACGCACCGTCTCGTGCTCGAGCTCGCCGCCGCCGGCGTGATCGACGGGTTGCGCATCGATCATCCCGACGGGCTGTACGACCCTGCGCAGTACATGCATCGCCTGCAGGAGCGCTATGCCCAACTCGCGGCGATCGAGCACCCCCGCGCCGAAGGCGCGCGCGCGCGGCCCCTGTACGTGCTGGTCGAGAAGGTCATCGCGCCGCACGAGCAGCTGCCGGAGACCTGGCCCGTGCACGGGACCACCGGTTACCGGTTCGCGAACGTCGTCAACGGGCTGTTCGTCGACGCCGACGCCGAGGCGCGGGTCGACCGCGTGTGGCGGGCGTTTGTCCGCGACGAAGCGCTCGATTTCCCCGAAGCGGCGTACCGCGGCAAGCGCGCCATCCTGCGCAGCGCGCTCGCTGGTGAGCTGACGGTGCTCGCGAACCGTCTGCTGCGCATCGCTCGCGCCGACCGCCGCACCCGCGACTTCACCCTCAATACGCTGCGGCAAGCGCTGGCGGAGGTGGTGGCATGCTTCCCCGTCTACCGCACCTACATCGGCGAGCACGTCTCGGCCCAAGACCGCCGTTACGTGGGCTGGGCGGTGGCGCAGGCGAAGCGTCGCCGGCGCGCCGCGGATGCGAGCATCTTCGACTTCGTGCACAGCGTGCTACTCGCGCAAGCGCCCGCGGGTTCGAACGAAACCCTGGAGCAGCAGTGCCGGGCGTTCGCGATGCGGTTCCAGCAGTTCACGGCAGCGGTAACCGCAAAAGGGGTCGAGGACACGAGCTTCTACGTTTTCAACCGCCTGGTGTCCCTGAACGAGGTCGGCGGCGACCCCGATGCGTTTGGCATGGCGGTGTCGGCGTTCCACGGCGCGAGCGCGGACCGCGCGGCAAGATGGCCGCACACGATGCTCTCGACGTCGACGCACGACAACAAGCGTTCCGAGGACGTGCGCGCGCGCATCGATGTCATCTCCGAGATGCCGGCGGCATGGCGGCTCGCGGTGCGACGCTGGAGCCGCATCAACCGCAGTAAGAAGCGCACCGTCGAGGGCGCGCCGGCGCCTTCGCGCAACGACGAGTATCTGGTCTACCAGACGCTGGTGGGAACCTTCCCGGCGGGCGAGCTCGACGCTGGGCACCTCGCGCTGTACTGCGAGCGCATCGAGCGCTACATGGTCAAGGCGATGCGCGAAGCCAAGCTACGGTCGAGCTGGATCAACGTGAACGAAGCGTACGAAACGGCAGTGCTGAATTTCGTGCACGCCCTGCTCGGCCGCCTCGAAGGCAACCTGTTCCTCGACGACTTTCGCACCCAACTCACGCCGTTCGCCTGGTTCGGCGTGCTGAACTCGGTGTCGATGGCGCTTATCAAGCTCACTTCGCCGGGTGTGCCTGACCTCTACCAAGGCAACGAAATCCTCGACTTCAGCCTGGTCGATCCCGACAACCGCCGGCCGGTAGACTATACGCTGCGGCGTGGGCTGCTCGGTTCGTTGCGGGCGCTCGCGGACGGTCCGCCCGCTACCCTGCACACGCGCGTGCGCGCGCTGTTCGACCGGCCGCACGACGGCCGAGCGAAGCTCTGGACGATTTGGCGCACGCTCGGACTGCGGCGCGAGTGGCCTGAGCTGTTCGCCAAGGGCGACTACCATCCTATCGCCCTCTCTGGCGCGAAGGCACGCCACGTGACCGCGTACGCGCGTCGCTTCGGTGCACGCGGGATCATCGTCGTGGCCGGCCGTCTGTTCGCTTCGCTCGGGGCCGACCCGGGCGTGCTGCCAGCGGGCGAGGCGGCATGGGGCGAGAGCGCCGCCGATGTCGCCTTCCTGCCTGCCAGCACGCGGCTCCACAACGCGCTCACCGGCGAGTCGCTCGCGGTCGATGGCAAGACGCTGCCACTTGCCCGCGCGCTCGGCCATTTTCCCGGTGCGCTGCTCACCTACGATGCCTCATCTGGCTGACGCGACGCATCGCTGACTACGCCAACCAGGAGGACAACGTGAACGACCTACTGCGGCAGATGGACTTCCTCGACATCGCTCACTGGAGCGGCGCGACAATTGCGGCCCTGCGCGTCGCGCTGATCGCGCTCGTCGCCTGGATCATCGCCGTCGCCCTGCGGCGCGGGATTCGCGTGTTCCGCGAGCGGCTCGCGCGCCGGCTTGATGATCCCGAAGCGATGAAACGGGCCGCGACGCTTGGCCGGGTGTTTCGCTACCTGGTCACCGTCGTCGTGACCGTCGTCGCCGGCACGCTCATTCTGTCCGAGTTCGGCATCTCGGTCGCGCCGATCCTCGGCGCCGCCGGAGTGGTCGGCCTAGCCGTCGGCTTCGGCGCACAGAGTCTGGTTAAAGACTACTTCGCCGGCTTCTTTATCCTGATCGAGAACCAAATCCGCCAGGGCGACGTGGTCACGGTCGCCGGCATTGGCGGACTGGTCGAGGAGGTCACCTTGCGCCATGTCCGCCTGCGTGACTATGACGGCAACGTATATTTCGTCCCCAACGGCCTGATCACCACCGTGACCAACATGAGCCGCGGCTTCGCGCACGCGGTGATCGAGGTCGGGATCGCGTACCGCGAGGACATCGACAAGGTGTTCGACATAATGCGCACGGTCGCGGCCGAAATGCGCGCGGACCCAGCGTTCAAACCGAAGATCCTCGACCAGCTCGAGATCGCGGGCGTCGAACGCTGGGACGCTTCGGCGATCGTGCTGCGCTCCCGGTTCAGGGTTGTGGCGCTCGAGCAATGGAACGTGCGCCGCGAGTATCTGCGCCGGCTCAAGAAGGCCTTCGACGCGAGCAACATCGAGATCCCGTTCCCGCACCTCACCGTGTACGCGGGCGTCGGCAAGGACGGCGCCGCGCCAGCGTTCGCCGTGCGTGCCGTGCCCGGATCGCTCGCCAAGACGTCGGCGTGAGACGAACCCTTGCTCGGACGAGGACCTCGCGTTGCCCGGGGCCGCAGCGAGGGTACCTCCGGGACACGCTCTGGTGAGGCCACGATGATCCGCGGTTCGGCCGTTCGCGGACGGCGCAAACCACGCGGTGCTACCGCCGCGCCTGCGACCGGATGACCGCGTCCGATGCGCTGGCGCCGCAGGAGCGCGAGCTAATCGTGACCTGCCGCGCGGCAGCGGTGAGCCTGCTCGAGCGGAATCTCTCGCCCGCGGGCATCCTCGCCGCGACGCCGAACGCGCGTGCCGACGCGCGCGGCTATGCGGCGATCTTCGGCCGTGACGCCGGCGTGTGCGCGCTCGGTATGGCGATTTCGGGTTCGCCGCGACTCGAGCGCGAGGCGGCGACTGGCCTCATCACGCTTGCCGCGCAGCAGGCGGCGAACGGCCAGATTCCAAACTTTGTCGATGCACGTCGCGCCGAAGCCGACTTTTGGTATCTCGGTTGCATCGACGCCACGCTATGGTGGCTGATCGCGCTTGCATTCCTCGACCGCGTGCAGCCGCGCGGCCGGCTGCGGCGCCGGTTCGCGGCGGGTGTGCGCAAGGCGCTCGGCTGGCTCGCGTGCCAGGAGCATCAGCGCTTTTTCCTGCTGCAGCAGAACGAGGCGAGCGACTGGGCCGATATCATGCCGCGGTCGGGATTCGTGCTCTACACGAACGCGCTGTGGTACCTGGTCAAGCGACTGTACCGGCTGCCCCGCGCGGACGAGACCCGGCGCAATGCGAACCAACTGTTCCATCCGGTCTCGGCCACGATCGCCGAGTATCGGCGCGCGCGGCTCCTCGCCCGCTACGCGCGTAGCGAAGCACGCCACCGCGACCTCTATCTCAGCTTTGTCAACTTTGCCTTCTTCGGCGACGAAGGCGATACGTTCGGCAACGTGCTCGCGCTGCTGTGCGGCCTGGCCGACGAGGCGGCGTCCGGCCGCACGCTGCGCGCGCTCGAGCGCGCCAGAGTGAACGACCCGTACCCGGTGCGGGTCGTCTGCGAGCCAATCGCGCAGGCGAGCTTTCTGTGGCGGACGTATATGGCGCGCCACCGCCAAAACTTTGAATGGCAGTATCACAACGGCGGGGTCTGGCCGTTCGTTGGCGGCTTCTGGGTCGCGGCGCTCGCCGAGCGTGGCGAGCCCGAGCGGGCCGCGCGCGAGCTGGTCAAGCTCGCGCGCGCCAACGCGCGCGGCCGCTGGGCGTTCAACGAGTGGCTCCACGGGCGCACGCTCGTGCCGCGCGGGATGAACGGCCAGTCGTGGAATGCGGCCGCCTTTATCGTGGCGCATGACGCCGTGTTCGCGCGCTTCCGACTGTTCCCGCTGCGCGCCGGAGCGGGGGCGGCCGCTGCACGCGCCAGCACTAGCCGCGTCCGTCCACCGCGACGGTCCCGAATGGGCTAGAGCCGCTCGGGCGCTGCAGACGGGCGTCGCGTCGGGCGATCGCACCATCGCACACGGTCGCGAGGAAGGCGGGCGGTGAGGCTGGAACCGCACCCAGTTGCGCCGGCGGACCGCGATGCCAACGCTGCAAGCGCTCAGCGCCGCGCTTGAAGTTTTACCCGTGCTGGCGCGGCGGTATCGGCTTCGCGACCGGACACCAGACGCCCCCCCGCGGCTACTCATTTGCCGCGACGCTGCGTCCACTTGTAAGCCACGAAGGCGATCCCGACGCATACCAGGCCGGAGCCCACCGCCACGCCGCACCGACCATCCCGAGTACCTTGCCCGGTGGAATTCGTGCCGCCGCGGCGAAGAAAGCGAAATAGAAGCCGGCGAGCGCGACCGCTAAGCCAAGAATGGCCCCGACGATAGCGAGCGCGTTTCGGTTCACGATCTACTCCAATTGAGGCGGTCGCTCACGGCCCGAGCGTTTGCGCCGAACACGCCGGGAACTGGCCCGGCAAGCAGGAGGATGGCGGCGCGAACGGGTCTCCCGAGCGGTCGCGCAAGCGCGCCGAGGCGGTCAGAACGGAATGTCGTCGTCCATTTCGCCCAAGCCCCCCGCGGGCGCCTTCTTCGCCGCCGGCTTCGACGCCCCGCTGGCGGGCTCAGATTCGCGCGCAGTCGTCGGCTCACCCGCGGCACCGCGGCTGCCGAGGAGCTGCATCGCGTCGGCCACGACCTCAGTGGTGTAGCGGTCTTGACCTTCCTTGTCCTGCCACTTGCGCGTACGGATGCGGCCCTCGACGTAGACCGGGGAGCCCTTCTTTAGGTATTCGGCGGCGATCTCGGCGAGCCGGCCGAAGAACGCGACTCGGTGCCACTCAGTCGCCTCCTTCATCTCGCCGCTCGTCTTGTCCTTCCAGCGCTCGCTGGTCGCGATGCGGATGTTGGTGATCGCGTCGCCGCTCGGCATGTAGCGCGTCTCCGGATCGGCGCCGAGATTCCCGATGAGGATTACTTTGTTGACTGACGCCATCACGCTCTCCCTTACAAAATCGGCAACGATTAGAGGTTCCCTTGCACTGCCTTCATCACGCTCGGCTCGTCCCAGCCCGGCATCACCTTGAGATGGGCCACGCCCTGCTCCGGTATCACGACTGCCTCGCGCACGCCGCGCAGCGAAACGAGCCGGCGCCGCAGCGCCTCAGGATCGACTCCCGCGTTCACGCTCACCGTGCGCATCGCCACCGGCGGTGGCACCCGCATACCGCTCGCGACGAACCACCATCCCGCGGCAAGCACGCCGCACACGAGGAACACGCTGCCTGGTCCGTAGTGCTTCGCGATCCAACCGCCCAGCGTGCCGCCGAGGAAAAGCCCCAGCGCCTGCGTCGTATTGTAGACCCCGAGCGCGGTCGCCTTCGCCTGCGGCGGCGCAACGCGCGTGACGAGCGCCGGTAACGCTGCCTCGAGCAGGTTGAACGCGACGAAGAATCCGAGCAGCAGCGCGACTATCATGCCCAAGGCAGTGGCCCACCACGTGAGCCCGAGCTGGACGACCACCAGCAGGCCGATCGCGCCGAGAAAGAGCCAGCGCGAGCGGCCACGGCGCTCAGCGGCGAGCAGCGGCGGCAGCATCAGCAGGAACGAGGCGAGCACCACCGGCAGGTACACCTTCCAGTGATCGGCAGCCGCGAGGCGCCCGCGTTCGACGAGTAGCCGCGGAATGACCACGAACATGGCCATTTGCACCACGTGCAGCACCAGGATCCCGACGTTGAGCCGGACCAGTTCGGCGTGGCGCAGGACCGCGGTGAGTGTCGCGCGGCCGAAGTCCGCGGTCGCCGCCGCGCGCTCGACCGGCTCGGGCGGCACGACTCGCAGTGCCACCCAAATGCCGATCAGCGCCAGCACCCCGGTCAGCGTGAAGATGCCGACCATGTCGATGGCGCGGTAGAGCACGGGCGCCCCAACGAGCGAGAGGGCAAACATCAGGCCGATCGACGCGCCGATGATCGCCATCGTCTTGGTGCGGTGCTCCTCGCGAGTCAGGTCGGCAGCGAGCGCCATGACCGCCGCGGAGATCGCGCCCGTCCCTTGAATCGCGCGGCCGAGAATGACGAGCCAGATATCCTGCGCCACGGCGGCGACAAAGCTGCCCGCGGCGAACAGCAGCAGGCCGATCACTATTACGCGCTTGCGCCCATAGCGGTCGGCCGCCATGCCACACGGAATATGTAGGACCGCCTGCGTGAGCCCATAAGCGCCCAGCGCGAGCCCCACCAGCGCGAGGTCATCGCCGTCCCGGAGCCGCGGCGCATACAGCGCGAACACCGGCAGGATGAGAAACAACCCCAACATCCGTACGGCGAACAGCGAGCCGAGGGAAAATCCAGCGCGAAGCTCCTGGGCTGACATGCGGCCGGAGCGGGAGTAGTCCTGCATTCGGGGTGACGGCGGGCGGAGAGGCGAATAGTAGCGGATTCCCCCTGCGCGCCGGAGCGCGAGCATCCTGCCACGCCTAGGGTGCGAGGGGGGGCAGCCGGGCCGAATGGCGTGCACCGCGCGCGTCCTGTACGCTGCCGGCGAGCATTGTCGACCCGATCAATCGACCAGGGAGGCCCGGATGACCAGGAAGTTTCGCCGGCTGCTTGGGGCAACGCTCGCATCCATTTCCGTCGCCGCCGCCGCACAGATGCTGCCGCCCTATGGCCCCGCGATCAACCTCGACAACGCGAGGAAGGTCGCAGCCGCCGCCGAGGCCGAGGCGCGAAAGAACAACTGGAACGCGACGATCGCCGTGGTCGACACGGGCGGGCACCTCGTGTACCTGCTGCGCCTCGACGGCGCGCAGTACGCCACCATTCCCATTGCTACGCAGAAGGCGCAGTCCGCGGTCGCGCACCGACGTCCAACCAAGATGTTCGAGGATGCGGTCAAGGGCGGCAACCCGCAGGTTGCCAACCTGCCCACCGTCATAGCGGTCGAAGGTGGCGTGCCGCTCATCGCCGACGGGCGGGTCATCGGTGCCATCGGGGTCTCCGGCACCGCTTCGGCCCAAGACGGCCAGATCGCCGGGGCGGGCGCGGGCGCGTTGAGGTAGTCAGGACCCCGGGGCGTTCAGGAAACGGCGCTGCCAGGCGCCGTTTCCGTCTGCGGCCGGCATCCCGGCCGGCGCCGGCGAATCCAGGGGTAGCGGCGGGTGGGTCGACTTTCGTACACTAGCAGATTGCCCTTGACCGCCCCTTGCATGATGGACGCAATCCGCATCCGCGGCGCACGCACCCACAACCTCAAGAACTTCAACCTCGATCTGCCCCGCAACCGGCTGATCGTGATCACCGGGCTCTCCGGCTCGGGGAAGTCGTCGCTCGCCTTCGACACCCTCTACGCCGAGGGGCAACGCCGCTACGTCGAGTCGCTGTCGGCGTACGCCCGGCAGTTCCTCGAGCTGATGGAGAAGCCGGACGTCGATCTCATCGAAGGCCTCTCGCCCGCGATCTCGATCGAGCAGAAGGCGGCGAGCCACAATCCGCGGTCCACCGTCGGTACCGTTACCGAAATCCACGACTACCTGCGGTTGCTTTTTGCGCGCGTGGGGACGCCCTACTGCCCCGACCACCGGCTCGCGCTCGAAGCGCAGTCGGTCGCGCAGATGGTGGACCACGTGCTCGCACTGCCGGAGGACACCAAGCTGATGATCCTCGCGCCGGTGGTCGCCGGACGCAAGGGCGAGCAAAGCGAGCTGCTCGACGAGCTACGCGCGCAGGGCTTCATGCGGCTGCGCATCGACGGCGTGGTGCACGAGATCGACGCGCCGCCGAAGCTCAGCCGCACCACCAAGCACACGATCGAGGTCGTCGTGGATCGACTGAAAGTGCGGCCCGATCAAAAGCAGCGGCTCGCCGAATCGTTCGAAACCGCGCTCCGCCACGCCGACGCCCGCGCGATCGCAGTCGAGATCGACAGCGGCGCCGAGCACCTGTTTTCCGCGAAGTTCGCCTGCCCGGTATGCGGCTACTCGCTGCCGGAGCTCGAGCCGCGCCTGTTCTCGTTCAACAACCCGATGGGCGCATGCCCGAGCTGCGACGGGCTCGGCACGATTCACTTCTTCGATCCGAAGCGCGTCGTCGCGCATCCGGAGCTCTCGCTCGCTTCGGGCGCGATCAAGGGCTGGGATCGGCGCAATCAGTTCTACTTCCAGATGCTCACCAGCCTCGCGGCGCACTTCAAGTTCGACGTCGAGCGGCCGTTCGAGAAGCTGCCGGAGCAGGTTCAAAGCGCGGTGCTGTACGGAACAAAGGAAAAGATCCCGTTCTCCTACCTCAACGAGCGCGGCAAGACGTTCATCCGCGAGCACGCCTTCGAAGGGGTGATCCCGAACCTCGAGCGGCGCCACAAGGAGACCGACTCCATCGTCGTGCGCGAGGAGTTGGCGAAGTACCTCAACACCAAGCCCTGTCCGCAGTGCGAGGGCACGCGGCTCAAGCGCGAGGCGCGTCATGTGAAGGTCGGCGACCTCGCCATCTACGAGGTGAGCGGACTGCCGTTGCGCGAGGGGCTCGCGTTCTTCCGTCACCTCGATCTGCCCGGTGCGAAGCACGCGATCGCGGAAAGAATCGTGAACGAGATCGCGGCCCGGCTCACGTTCCTGGTGAACGTCGGCCTCGACTACCTGACGCTCGACCGCTCGGCCGAGACCCTATCGGGCGGCGAGGCGCAGCGCATCCGGCTTGCCTCGCAGATCGGGTCGGGTCTTACCGGCGTCCTGTACGTGCTCGACGAGCCCTCGATCGGACTGCACCAGCGCGACAACGGCCGCCTGATCGACACGCTCAAGCGTCTGCGCGATCTCGGCAATACCGTGATCGTGGTCGAGCACGACGAGGAGGCGATCCGGGCCGCGGACCACGTCGTGGACATGGGGCCCGGCGCCGGCGAAAGCGGCGGCCAGCTCGTCGCCCAGGGCACGCCGGACGACATCGCGCGCGCGGACGCTTCGCTCACCGGACAATACCTCGCCGGCCGGCGATCGATCGCCGTGCCGAAGCACCGCAATCGCCCGGACCGGAACCTCGTGCTCGAGCTTCACGGCGCGCGCGGCAACAATCTGAAGCACGTCGACCTCGAGCTGCCGGTCGGACTGTTCGTCTGCGTCACCGGCGTCTCCGGCTCCGGCAAATCGACGCTTATCAACGACACGCTCTACAACGCCGTTGCCCGAGAACTGTACGGCGCCGCCGCCGAGCCCGCGCCGTACGACTCGATGGTCGGGCTGCAGCACTTCGACCGGGTGGTCGGCGTCGACCAGAGTCCGATCGGCCGCACGCCGCGCTCCAATCCCGCCACCTACACTGGCCTGTTCACGCCGATTCGCGACCTGTTCGCCGGTACGCCGACCGCGCGCGAGCGCGGCTACGGGCCGGGGCGTTTCTCGTTCAACGTGAAGGGCGGGCGCTGCGAGGCGTGCCAGGGCGACGGCGTGCTCAAGGTCGAGATGCACTTCCTGCCCGACCTGTACGTGCCGTGCGACGTTTGCCACGGCAAGCGCTACAACCGCGAAACGCTCGAGACCCACTACCGGGGCCGCAATATCCACGAGGTACTCGAGATGACGGTCGCCCAGGCGCTCGAGTTCTTCAGCGCCGTGCCGGCGGTGAAGCAGAAACTCGCGACGCTCACCGATGTGGGCTTGGGCTACATCCGGCTCGGCCAGCCGGCGACCACACTCTCGGGCGGCGAAGCGCAGCGGGTCAAACTCTCGCTCGAGCTGTCCAAGCGCGACACCGGCCGCACGCTCTACATCCTCGACGAGCCGACGACCGGCCTGCACTTTCATGACATCGACCTGCTGCTGAGCGTGCTGCATCGCTTGCGCGACCACGGCAACACGGTGGTCGTGATCGAGCACAATCTCGACGTGATCAAGACCGCCGATTGGATCATCGACCTTGGCCCGGAAGGCGGCGACGGCGGCGGGCGCATCATCGCGCACGGCGCGCCGGAGGACGTCGCGGAGGTCGAAGCGAGCTATACGGGGCAATACTTGCGGCACGCGCTCCTGAAGCGGGTGCAGCCCAAGCGTCTCGCCACGGCCTGATCCAGATCAACGCGCCCGGCGGTATCGACCCTCGTCGGCGGGATCAAGCGTTCCATCCAGCGCTCGAGGACGCCGGCGTCGCTCCGCTATCGCCTGGCGGCGCCGGTTCGGCACCTCGCGCCGCGATTCTGGAGGACAATGAACCCGATGGATCGCGACGACATCGGCCGCGCGGCGGTGCGCGCGCCGGCGCCGGGCGACCAACCTCGATTGCACTAGCGCCCCATCGGTTAGGTCATGGCGGAAACGGCAAGAGCGGTCCTGTGCCGCGAACTGAACAGCCCGGTAGTTGTTGAGGAGATCGAAGTCGACGCGCCCCGGCGCGGCGAGGCGATGGTCAAGATCGCCGCGTGCGGCGTCTGTCACAGCGATCTCTCCGCGACCAACGGCACGATCCCGATGCAGCTTCCGCTCGTGCTCGGCCACGAGGCGGCCGGGGTCGTGGTCGAGGTCGGCGAAGGCGTGACCGATCTCGCACCCGGTGACCACGTCGTCAGCTCCTTCGTCCACATGTGCGGCAAGTGCCGCTGGTGCGCCACGGGCAAGCCGCATCTGTGCGACAGCGCGGCAAAGACGCTTGACACCCTTCCCGACGGCACAACGCCGACGCGCGACGCGAACGGCCAGCGCCTGAACGTTTTCTCCGCCTGCGGCGTGATGGCGGAGTACGCCACGCTCTCGGTCGATAACCTGGTCAAGATCGAGCGTGACGTGCCGCTCGAGTGCGCCGCGCTGGTGAGCTGCGGCGTCATGACCGGGGTCGGTGCGGTGTTCAACACCGCACGGGTGGAAGCGGGCGCCGCGGTGATGGTGATCGGCACGGGTGGGGTTGGGCTGAACGTGATCCAAGGCGCCGCGATCGCCGGCGCGAACCCGATCGTCGCCGTCGATGTCGCCGACGCGAAGCTCGATCTCGCGAAGCGCTTCGGCGCGACCCATACCATCAATGCGGCCAAGGAAGACAACGTCGTGAAAGCGGCGAAGAAGCTCACCGGCGGCGGCCCGGACTACTGCTTCGAGTGCATCGGCCTCGGGAACACCATCGACCAAGCGTTTCGCAGCCTGCGCAAGGGCGGCAAGGCGGTGGTGGTCGGCGTCACGCGCGGCGAGGAGTCGGTGGCGGTGCGCCCGGTGTCGCTCACGTTCGAGGAGAAGACGCTCACCGGCAGCTACTTCGGCTCCGCCCGGCCGCGGGTAGATTTTCCGCGCCTCCTCGCGCTGTACCGCGCCGGACGCCTCAAGCTCGACGAGCTGATCACCCACCGGTACCGCGTCGACGATGCGCCGCAGGCGTTTGCCGATCTTGAGTCGGGGAAGAATGCGCGCGGGGTGATCGTGTTCGCCTGACCTGCGGTCTGCGGCGCAAACCGGAGATCCAGAGTCACCGGTCGCGCTCCCAGCGGTTGAACGGACCCGCCGCGGGAGTGCGCGCTGCGGCAGATGACGGGGGCGCGCGCTAGGCTCCGATCACCCCCCCGTCGCGCTTCCTGATCACGACCGTCCCCGAGCGCGGTCGCCCGTTCGGATCGTAGTCCGGCCAGTCGGATACGCGGCGCGGATTGTCGGGATCGCTCGTCCCGCCCGCAATCTCGCCGGGATGCTGAATGTTGACCAACGCCGTGCGCGCGTCGGGGGTCATCGTGAAGCCGGTGACTGCGCAGCCCGTCGGGCCGACCAAAAACCGTCTGAACTCGGCGGTCGCAGGATCGGCGGCGAGCAGCTGATTGTTGCCAAGCGCGGCGAAGCTGCCCTGATTCAGCTGATTCGGCGAGACATCGGTTTGGACCCAGAGCAGCCCGCGCCGGTCAAACCACAGTCCGTCCGGGCAGCCGAACGCGTCGCCCTTGAACCGTCCGCGCTTCTCCGGATCAGGATCCTCGGGCAGGCCGGCGAGCGCGAGCACGTCCCAGCGGAAGCTGGTTGCCGCGACGTCGTCACCCGCCTCGCGCCAGCGAACGATGTGCCCGAAAATGTTGTGCGAGCGCGGGTTGGCCGCGTCCACCCCCGGATCTCCGTCGTGCCCGCGCGCCCAGTTAGTCGTGAGCGCCACGCAAACCTCGCGCGTCACGGGATGGACCGCGCACCACTCGGGCCGGTCCATAGGCGTCGCGCCGACGCGATCTGCCGCCTGGCGCGTCTTCACCAGCACTTCGGCCTGATTCGCGAAGCCGTTCGCCTCGGTGATGCCGTTCTGGCCGTGCTCGAGGGCGAGCCAGGCGCCGCTGCCGTCGCCGTTGAACTTCGCAGCGTACAGGGTGCCCTCGTCGAGCAGGTCGCGATTCGCCCAGCGACGCTTCGGGTCGTAAGGCCGCGCGGTGACAAACTTGTACGCGTACTCGAAGGCCTCGCCGTCGCCCAGGTAGAAGGCGAGGCGTCCGTCGCGCCCGATCGAGGGACACGCGCCTGCATGCTTGATGCGCCCGAGGGCGGTGCGCTTTACCGGCGCCGACGCCGGGTCGTATGGATCGATCTCGACCACCCAGCCGAACCGGTTCGGCTCGTTTGGATGCCGGCCGGCATCGAACCGTTCGTCGAACTTTTCCCAGCCGTAGCCGCGATCACCGCCGACCCCGTAGCGGCGCAGCTCCGGTGGGATCTCCCCGCCCCGGACAAATTGATGGTGCCAGTTCGCCTCGCACGTAAGATAGGTGCCCCACGGTGTCCAGCCGTTCGCGCCGCCGGCATACGTGCCGAGCACTTCGCGACCGGTACGGCTGAGCGCGGTCTGCATGAGCGGCGAGCCCGCCGCCGGGCCGGAGATCACACATAGCGTCCGTGCAGTAATCCGACGCGCATAGGGCGACGGCCGACTGAGCTCCCAGCGCCCGTCTACCATCCGCAGTTCGACGATGGAAACGCCCACCGCCGCCTGGGCTTTGCGCAGCTTCTCTTCGGTCCATGTCCTGCGACCGTCCGGGTGCAGCAGCCCGTCATCGACGTACTCGTGATTGACGGCGAGCAGGCCGCGCGCGGAATTGCCCGAATCGTAAGGTAGCGGGAAGAACCACACGCCGTCGTGGTGCATGCCGGCTTGTGCTTCCTGCTCGGCGGCAGTGTTGGAGGCGTCGAGCCTAAACGCGGGCATGTTGCCCGCAATCCCGACCGGATCCCCCCAACGCAACAGCACCGTCGCCTCGTAGCCGGTGGCGATCTTGAGCGCGTCTTCGACCGATGGCGGCACGCTATCGAAGCCGATCTTCGCCGGCTCGACGTTTTGCGCACCGGCGTCGCGCGCGCGCGGCAACGTGACGGCGAGCGCCGCCGCGACCCCGCTGCGCACGAAGTCGCGACGCGACAGTCGCGCCGCGAGGATCGCGTACAGCGGGGTCGAGGACGGCCGGTCTACCAAGACGGTATTGTTCGAAGCGCGTTGCCCAAGCGCGTAGAGTAACGCACGGTGAACGGTTCGCCGATACCGCTTGCACTGCGATCGGCTTGGACAACGCGGCACGGACTGCATAGAATCTCACCCGCACTCGCTGCCGGGGAGCGAATCGAGGCAACGGCGTCGGACCGCCCGGCCACGGCGCGACAACAGGAGACTCGTCATGCGCATATTCGCCACCACCGCGACCGTTGCGGTATTTCTGGCTGCAGCCGCGTCGCCGGCCGCCGCCCAGGAACTGACCGGCACGCTGAAGAAGATCAAGGACTCGGGCTCGATCACGATCGGCCACCGCGACGCGTCGATCCCGTTCTCCTACTACGACGACAAACAGCAGCCGGTCGGCTACGCGGTCGAACTGTGCATGCGCATCGTCGACGCGGTTAAAAGCGAGCTCAAGATGCCGAAGCTCGAGGTCAAGTACCAGCTCGTCACCTCGGCGAACCGAATCCCGCTGATGGCGAACGGCACGATCGATCTCGAGTGCGGCTCGACGACGAACAATCTTGAGCGGGAGAAGCAGGTATCGTTCACGATCACCCATTTCGTGACGGCGAACCGCTGGATCGCGAAGAAGGCGTCCAACATCAAGACGCTCCAGGACCTGAAGGGCAAGATTATTGTCTCCACCGCGGGCACTACCAACATCAAACAGATCACCGAGATTAACAGCGCGCAGAACCTCGGCATGAACATCATCTCGGCGAACGGCCACCCAGAGGCGTTCCAGATGGTCGAGACCGGCCGCGCCGTCGCCTTCGTGATGGACGACATTCTGCTCTACAGCCTGGCGGCGCAGTCGCGCAGCCCCGGCGACTACGCCATCTCGGCGGAAGCGCTGTCGGTCGAGCCCTACGGCATCATGCTGCGCAAGGACGACGCAGCCTTCAAAAAGGTCGTCGACGCCGCGATGGTGCAGGTCTACAAATCGGGCCAGATCAATGCGATCTACGACAAGTGGTTCCTGAAGCCGGTGCCGCCTAAGGGCCTCAACCTCAATGTGCCCATGAGCGAGCAGTTCAAGAAAGTCATCGCCAGTCCGACCGATTCGGGAGATCCCGCCGCTTATAAATAGGGGAACTGAACACAGTCGGCACACGATGAGGGGGCCGCGGGTCCCCAGTTTGTTTCAGGGGTAAGAACTGAACTACAACTGGCACTGGAAGGTGCTGTTGGAGATGGAGCCAGGGGGCACGGGCACTTATCTCCATTACCTTCTTGTCGGCCTCGCCTGGACACTCGCGACCGCGCTCGCCGCCTGGGTGATCGCCCTGATCATCGGTGCTGTGGTCGGCACGCTGCGCACCACGCCCATGAAATGGCTGGTGCGCGCTGGAAACTTCTACGTCGAGATCTTCCGCAACATTCCCCTCATCGTGCAGATGTTCCTGTGGTTCTTCGTCATCCCGGAGCTGCTGCCCACCGCCCTCGGCGACTGGATCAAGCAGATGCCGCCACCCTGGGGCTCGTACGTCCCGGCGGTGCTCTGCCTGGGCATCTTCACCTCCGTTCGTGTCGCCGAGCAGGTCAAGGCCGGCATCCAGTCGCTGCCGCGCGGCCAGCGCCTGGCGGCGATCGCGACCGGGCTGACGCAGACCCAGGCCTATCGCTACGTCATCCTGCCGCAGGCGTTCCGCATCATCCTGCCACCGCTCACCTCGGAATTCATGAACATCGTCAAGAACTCCTCGGTGGCGCTGACCATCGGCCTGCTGGAATTGACCGGCCGCGCGCGCGCGATGCAGGAGTTCAGCTTCCGGGTCTTCGAGGCGTTCTCAGCGGCCACGGTGATCTACCTGCTCACCAACCTCGTCGTCGTGCTGGGTATGCGCATGCTGGAGACGAAGGTGCGCGTGCCCGGCCTGATCAGCGCCGGCGGCGCACCCATGGCGGGGCACTGATGGGCGGTTTTGATTTTGACGTAATCGAAAGATCGCTGCCTTACCTGTTCAAGGAAGGCATGACTTTCACCATCACGCTTACGCTGCTCGCCATGACCGGCGGCATCATCTTCGGTACGCTGCTCGCGATGATGCGGCTCTCGAGCTTCAAGCCGCTGTCAGTGCTCGCGGGCGTCTACGTCAACCTCATGCGCTCGATTCCGCTGGTGCTGGTGATCTTCTGGTTCTTCTTCCTCGTGCCCTACATCGGCGCCTGGATCCTGCGGGAACCCAACCCGATCAAGGTCGGCGCGTTCTGGTCGGCGCTCATCACGTTCACGATGTTCGAGGCGGCCTATTATTGCGAGATCATGCGCGCGGGGATCCAGTCGATTCCGCGCGGCCAGGTGTGGTCAGGCTACGCCCTCGGGCTCAACTACTGGCAGACCATGGCACAAATCGTGCTGCCGCAGGCCTTCCGCAACATGATCCCGGTGCTGCTCACGCAGACCATCATCCTGTTCCAGGACACATCGCTGGTGTACGTGATCTCCGCGACCGACTTCCTCGGGGCGGCGGCCAAGATTGCCAACCGCGACTACCGACTGGTCGAGATGTACAGCTTCGTCGCAGTCGTGTACTTCATCATATCGTACGGCCTTTCGACGCTGGTCAAGCAACTGCAGAATCGAGTCGCCATTGTCCGGTGAGAAAAATATGATCAGTGTAAGAAACATCAGCAAGTGGTACGGCAGCTTCCAGGTGCTCACCGACTGCTCCACGGAAGTCGCCAAGGGAGAAGTGGTCGTGGTTTGCGGCCCCTCGGGGAGCGGCAAGTCGACGCTCATCAAGTGCGTCAACGCGCTTGAGCCGTTCCAGAAGGGCGATATCGTAGTCGAGGGCATCTCGGTCGGCGATCCGAAAACCGATCTGCCGAAACTTCGGTCCAGGATCGGCATGGTGTTCCAGAACTTCGAGCTGTTCCCGCACATGTCGGTGACCCAGAACCTGACGCTCGCGCAGATCAAGGTCCTGGGCCGCGGCCCGGACGCCGCCCGGGACAAGGGCCTCAAGCTCCTCGACCGCGTCGGCCTGATCGCGCACAAGGACAAATTCCCCGGCCAGCTCTCCGGCGGTCAGCAGCAGCGCGTGGCGATTGCGCGCGCGCTGTCGATGGACCCGATCGCGATGCTGTTCGACGAGCCCACCTCCGCGCTCGACCCCGAGATGATCAATGAGGTGCTCGACGTCATGGTCCAGCTCGCCAAGGAAGGCATGACCATGATGGTGGTCACGCACGAGATGGGTTTTGCGCGCAAGGTGGCGCACCGCGTGATCTTCATGGACAAGGGTGAGATCGTTGAGGACGCGCCGAAGGACGACTTTTTCGGCAAGCCGCGCAGCGAGCGAGCGGTGCAGTTTCTCTCCAAGATCCTACATCACTAGCCCCGGCATCGCTCGACTGCCGTGGTTCGGAGGTCTGCTAAGTAAAGGTCGTTAACCGCGCAACGCCCGTTCTCTGATCGCGTCGAGCGTCGTCTGGGTGGTGATCGCCTGCGGGTCGAGGCGGATTTCGATCAGCGAGGGTTTGCCCGCAGCGAAGGCGCGCTCGAACGCCGCCGCGAACTGGCTGGTCTCCTCGACCGTTTCGCCGTGCGCGCCAAACGCGCGCGCGTACGCGGCGAAGTCGGGGTTGCGAAGATCGGTGGCGTACACGCGGCCGGGATAGTCGCGCTCCTGATGCATGCGGATCGTGCCGTACATGCCGTTGTTCACAACGATGAAAATGACCGCCGCCTGGTACTGCATCGCGGTGGCGAGCTCCTGGCCGTTCATCAGGAAGTCCCCGTCACCGTTCAACGAGAGCACCAGACGCTCCGGCGCGGCGATCTTAGCCGCGACGCCGGCCGGCACGCCGTACCCCATTGCGCCGGAGGTCGGCCCAATCTGGGTCCGCAGGCCCGGGTACTGGTAGAAGCGGTTCACCCAGCCGGCGAAGTTGCCGGCGCCGTTCGCGACAATCGCGTCCTCGGGCAGCCGGTGCTTGAGCCAATCGACGATCTCCCACATCTGCACGCGCCCCGGGTTGCCGCGGCGGCCAATCCATTCGCGGTACTGCGTACCCGCCGTGCGGGTGCGTTCGCGCCAGCGGCTCGCGTCGACGGGCGGCATCGCGGCCAGCGCCGCGGCGATCTGCGGCATGCCGGCGTTGATCAGCAAGTCGCCTTGGTAGACGCGCCCCAGCTCTTCCGCCCCCGGATGGACGTGAATGAGTCGCTGGGCCGGACGCGGCGGCACGAGCAGCGTGTAGGCGCTGGTCGTCATCTCGCCGAGCCGCGGCCCGATTGCGAGCACTACGTCGGCCTCTTTGATCCGCTGCGCGAGTAGCGGATTGATGCCGATGCCCACGTCGCCGGCATAGTTCGCGTGCCGGTTGTCGAACAGGTCCTGGAAGCGGAACGCGCAACCGATCGGCAGGTCGTTCGCTTCGGCGAAGCGCCGCAGGTCCCGGCAGGCAGCGGCGTTCCAACCGCTCCCGCCGACGATCACGAACGGGCGCTCGGCCCGGGCGAGCATCTCGCGCAAGCGTTCAATGTCCGGCGCCCCGGGGTAGGGCTCCACGACCTTATACGGGTCGGTGTCGGACACTGCCGCGGTCTGCGTCAACACATCCTCGGGCAGCGCGAGGACCACCGGCCCCTTGCGTCCGGACATCGCGCAGTGGAAGGCATGGCTCACCAGTTCAGGCATCCGGTCGGCGCGATCAGCGGACGCCACCCACTTTGCCATTTGACCGAACATGCGCCGGTAGTCGATCTCCTGAAACGCCTCGCGCTCGGCAAAGTCGGACCCCACCTGACCGATGAACAGAATCATCGGCGTCGAGTCCTGAAACGCGGTGTGGAGCGCGATCGACGCGTTGGTCGCGCCCGGGGCGCGCGTCACGAAGCAGATGCCCGGCTTGCCGGTGAGCTTGGCGTACCCTTCGGCCATGTATGCAGCGCCGCCGTCTTGGCGCGCGACGACGAGTTTGATCGCGTCGCGCGCGTCGTACAGGGCATCGAGCGCCGCGAGGTAGCTCTCACCCGGCACGCAGAATGCGAGATCGACGCCGTGCACCTTCAACGCGTCGACCAGGATCTGCGCGGCAGTGCGTGTCTTGAGGTCGTGTTTCATGAGTCGCGTGATTCTACACGGCAGGGTTGACGTAAGAAGTTTTGACCGTGGTGTAGAACTCGACCGCGTAGCGGCCCTGCTCGCGCGGCCCGTAGCTCGAGCCTTTCCGGCCGCCGAACGGCACATGGTAATCGACGCCGGCAGTGGGCAAGTTCACCATCACCATGCCGGCGGCGGAATTGCGCTGAAAGTGGTGCGCATGCTTGAGCGATGTGGTCGCGATGCCCGACGACAGCCCGAACGGCGTGTCGTTCGCGACCGCGAGCGCCTGCTCGTAGTCCGGCACCTTGATCACCGCTGCGATCGGGCCGAAGATCTCCTCCCGGTTGATGCGCATCTGCGGCGTGGTGTCGGTGAACAGCCCGGGCGCGAGGTAGAAGCCTTCGGCCGCACGCTTGAGCCGCTCGCCCCCGGCGGCGAGCTTGGCGCCCTCCTGCCGGCCGAGGTCGAGGTACATGAGGTCCTGTTCGAGCTGCCGCTCGTCGACCACCGGGCCGATGTCGGTACCGTCCTTGAGCGCGTCATCGACCTTGAGCGAGCGCATCCTGTCGGTCAGCGCGGCGACGAAGCGATCGTGGATACCCTGAGTCACGATCAGGCGGCTCGCCGCGGTGCAGCGCTGGCCGGTTTGGAGGAACGCGCTTTGGATCGCACAGTTCAGGGCGATGTCGAGGTCAGCGTCGTCCAGGACCACTTGCGGGTTCTTGCCGCCCATCTCAAGTTGCACCTTGCCCAGCCGGGCAGCGCAATGCTGCGCCACGCGCTTCCCGACCGCTTGCGAGCCGGTGAAGCTGACCCCGTCGACCTCGGGCGAGGTCGACAGCACCTCGCCGACGATCGATCCGCGCCCCATGACCAGATTGAACACGCCCGGCGGCAGCCCGCTCCGCGCGATGATCTCGGTGAGCGCCCAGGCGCTGCCGGGGACGAGCTCCGCCGGCTTGAACACCACGCAGTTGCCGTAGGCGAGCGCCGGGGCGATTTTCCACGCCGGGATCGCGATTGGGAAGTTCCACGGGGTGATGACGCCGACTACGCCTAGGGGCTCGCGCGTGATCTCGACCCGAACGCCGGGCCGCACCGAAGGCACGATCTCGCCGGCGAGCCGCAAGGCTTCGCCGGCGAAGAACTTAAAGATGTAGCCGGCGCGCTGTGCCTCGCCGATGCCCTCGGGCTTGGTCTTGCCCTCTTCGCGCGCAAGCAGCGTGCCAAGCTCATCCTTGCGCGCCAGGATCTCGGCGCCGACTTTGTCCAGGATCTCCGCGCGGGCCTGCACGCTCCCGCGCGCCCACGCCGGGAGAGCCGCGCGCGCCGCGGCGATCGCGGCGTGGACTTGCGCCTCGTTCGCCTGCGCGTATTCGCCGATCACATCGGCGATGTTGGACGGGTTGACGTTGCGGGTCGCGGTCGCCCCCGCGACCCACTCGCCTTGAATGAAGTTCGCCCGTGCTTGCATTGACTGCCTCACAGATGGATGGTCAGGCTAGTTAACAAGTATGCCCCGACCCAAAGCTACCCGGGTTTTGGCCCACCGGTCGAGCGGCCATCGCCGAAGCCGCTACAATCATGCGCTCCCTTTCCATGCCTTCCCATGGTCGACGACATCCCAGGGCTGCGCCGAATTCTCGCCACCAGCAAGGTCATCGCCGTGGTCGGGCTCTCCGCCGACTGGTTCCGGCCGAGCTACTTCGCCGCGAAATACATGATCGAGCACGGCTACACCGTGATTCCGGTGAATCCGCGCTACGAGCAGATCCTCGGCGCGAAGTGCTACAAGTCGCTGCGCGAAATCCCGCTGCAAGTGGACATCGTCGATTGCTTCCGCAAGCCGCCGGACATCATGCCGATCGCGGTGGACGCGATTGCGATCGGCGCAAAGGTCTTGTGGCAGCAGCTCGGCGTGAAGAACTCCGAGGCGGCGCACCGCGCCGAAGCCGCCGGACTGGAAGCGGTCATGGATCGCTGTGTGAAGATCGAGCACGCGCGACTGTTCGGCGGCCTGAATTGGGCGGGCGTGAATACCAAGGTTATTTCCGCGAAGCGGCCGAAGTACATCGCCAACTGACGCGCCGCGCGTAACTCGAGAGAGCCCCGAGATGCCTGACCGCCAGTTCGGTTTTGAGACGCTCGCGCTCCACGCGGGCCAGATTCCCGACGCGACCACCGGCGCGCGCGCCGTGCCGATCTATCAGACGACCTCATACGTTTTCGATTCCCCCGAACACGCCGCCAGCCTCTTTAATCTTCAAACTTTCGGGAATGTCTACACCCGGCTCTCCAATCCCACGACGGCGGTGTTCGAGGAGCGCGTCGCCGCGCTGGAAGGCGGCCGCGCCGCGGTCGCCGTCGCCACCGGACAGGCGGCGGAGGCGACCGCGATCCTCACGCTCTGCGATGCGGGCGATCACATCGTCTCGGCGAGCACGTTATACGGCGGCACGCACACGCTCTTCGGTGTCAACCTGAAGCGGCTAGGGATCGAAACGACGTTTGTCGACCCGGACGATCCCGACAACTTCGCTCGCGCCATCACGCCGAAGACGAGGCTGCTTTACGCCGAAATGCTCGGCAATCCGTCGATCAACATCGTCGACATCGAGCGAATCGGTGCGATCGCGCGCGCAGCCGGCGTTCCTCTGGTGATCGACAATACCGTCGCGTCGCCCTACCTGTGCCAGCCGCTCAAATGGGGCGCGGACATTGTCGTGCACTCGGCGACGAAATACATCGGCGGGCACGGCACGACGATGGGCGGCGTGATCGTCGAGTCCGGGAAGTTCCCCTGGGACAACGGCAAGTTCCCGGGAATGACGACGCCGTCCCCCGGCTATCACGGGGTGATCTTTCACGAGACGTTCGGCGACTTCGGCTTCACGATGCGCGTGCGAATGGAAACGCTCCGCACCTACGGGCCGACGCTTTCGCCGTTCAACGCCTGGTTGTTGCTGCTGGGGCTGGAGACGCTGCCGGTGCGGATGGATCGGCACTGCGCGAATGCGCTCGCGGTGGCGAAATTCCTGGCCGAGCATCCGCAGGTGTCGTGGGTGAACTACCCGGGACTGCCCGGCAACAGGTACCATGAGCTCGCGCGCAAGTACTTGCCGCAGGGCGCCAGCTCGCTCCTCGCGTTCGGAATCAAGGGCGGCGCCCAGGCGGGCGTGAAGTTCATCGAGGCAGCGGCGTTCATGAGCCATCTCGCGAACATCGGCGACGCGAAGACGCTGGTGATCCACCCGGCGTCGACCACGCACCGGCAGCTCGCGGCGGCGGATCAGGTCAAGGCCGGCGTCACGCCGGACATGGTCCGGATCTCGGTCGGCATCGAAACGCTCGACGATATCCTGTGGGATATCGATCAAGCGCTCGCCGCTGCGGCGAAAGCTTAGCGCTCAAGGGCCGCCCGCCGCGGGCAAAATTGAAACCATGCTGAGCTACGACGTCATCGAGCACGGCCAGCCGCTGCAGCGGGCCATCCGCGACACGCCGCGGCCGCGCGGCACCGAGGTGCTGGTCCGCGTCACCCACTGCGGCGTCTGCCACTCCGACCTGCACATCTGGGACGGCTACTTCGATCTCGGCGGGGGCAAGCGCTTCTACATGAAGGACCGCGGCTGCGTGCCGCCCTTTACCATGGGGCACGAGCCGTTCGGCGTCGTCGAAGCCCTCGGTCCGGAGGCGGCCGGCGTCGCGATCGGCGCGAAGCGCATCGTATTTCCGTGGATCGGCTGCGGCGAGTGCGCGGTGTGCCGCGCCGGCCAGGACAACTACTGCCTAGCGCCGCGCTTTGTCGGCGTGGTCAGGCCAGGGGCATACGCCTCGCACCTGCTGGTGCCGCACCCCAGGTATCTCGTCGACGCCGAGGGCGTCGACGCGAGCTTCGCCGCGACGCTCGCCTGCTCCGGGGTCACGACCTACAGCGCGATCAAGCGGCTGCCGGCGCTCGCCGATCGCGATTGGGTTCTCGTCCTTGGCTGCGGCGGGCTCGGGTTGATCGCCCTGTCCTGCTTGCGCGCCCTCGGTATCGAGCGCGTGATCGCGTGCGACATCGACGACGGGAAACTCGCGGCCGCGCGGGCGAGCGGCGCGCGAGAAACAGTGAATTCGCGCGACGCCCAGACCGCGCTCGGCGCGATCCAGTCGATCTCGAGCGGTGCGGTCGCGGGCGCGCTCGATTTCGTCGGCATGCCCGCTACGACCAACCTCGGCATCGCTGCGCTGGCGAAGGGCGGCCGCCATATCCTGTGTGGGCTGTTCGGGGGCGAGATCACGCTCGCGTTGCCGCCGATCGCGCAGCGCGCGATCGGCATCGTCGGCTCGTACGTCGGCAATCTGCAAGAGCTGAGGGAGGTGGCGGCGCTCGCGCGCCGTGGAAGTCTGAAATCCCCGCCGGTCGAAACTCGCCCGATCGCCGAGGTAAACCCCACGCTCGACGCGCTCAAGGCGGGCAGAATCATCGGCCGCGTGGTATTAGATGTGAACGAAACGGCTTAACCGCGACCGACTCTCGCGATGAATTTTTCCGACTGGACTAGCACTTACCCAACCCTGCGCCGCCCGACGATGGCGGCGAACGTGGTTTCGACCTCGCAGCCGCTCGCAGCGCAAGCTGGTCTGCGGATGCTGCTCGAGGGCGGCAACGCAATGGACGCGGCACTCGCCGCGGGGATTGCGCTCACCGTGGTCGAGCCGATTTCGAACGGCATCGGCAGCGACCTGTTCGCGATCGTGTGGGACGGGGCTGAAGTGCACGGCCTGAATGCTTCCGGGCGATCACCCGCGGCATGGACGCCCGATTACTTCGCCGGACGATCGGCGATGCCCACCCGCGGCTGGGACACCGTCACCGTACCGGGTGCGGTGTCGGCCTGGGCGGAGCTCTCGGAGCGCTTCGGGCAGTTGCCGTTCGAGAAACTGTTCGAGCCGGCGATCGATTACGCGTTCAACGGCTACATCGTGTCGCCCTTCGTCGCGCAACGCTGGGATCTCCAGGTGCCCGAGCTGCGCGGCCAGCCGGGTTTCGCGCAGGCGTTCCTGCCCGGCGGCCGTGCCCCGCGGGCCGGGGAGAGGTTCGTCTTGCGCGATGCCGCAGCCACGCTCGAGTCGATCGCCGAAACCCGCGCGGAAAGCTTCTACCGCGGCCCGATCGCCGCGAAGATCGAGGCGCACGCTGCCGCCTGCGGCGGCGCGATGGCGACCGCGGATCTGGCCGCACACGCGAACGAGCGGGTCGCCACGATCGCCCAGAACTATCGCGGTTACACCGTGCACGAGAGTCCGCCGAACACCCATGGCATCGTGTGCCTGATGGCGCTCGAGATTCTTTCGCACTTCGACCTCGCAAGCCTGCCGGTCGATTCCGCGGATAGCGTTCACTTGCAGATCGAAGCGGTGAAGCTCGCGTTCGCTGATGCGCGCCGTTATGTCGCCGATCCAAACGCGATGACCGAGGTTGGTGCAAGCCAGCTGCTGGACCGCGACTATCTGGGCGCCCGGGCAAGGCTGATCGACCTGAAGCGTGCGCAGGACTTCGGCCACGGCTCGCCGCCGCGCGGCGGCACCGTCTATCTCACCGCTGCCGACGCGTCCGGGATGATGGTGTCGATGATTCAGTCGAACTACATGGGCTTCGGCTCCGGGGTCGTTGTGCCGGGCACCGGCGTGAGCCTGCAGAATCGGGGCGCGGGCTTCGTGCTGCAGCCTGGCCATCCGAACTGCGTCGCGCCGCACAAGCGCCCCTACCACACCATCATCCCCGGCTTCGTCACCAGGGACGGGATGCCGGTGATGAGCTTCGGACTGATGGGCGGCACAATGCAGCCGCAGGGCCACACGCAGTTGATGGTGCGTATGATCGACTACGGACAGAGTCCCCAGGCGGCGATCGACGGGCCGCGATTCCGCATCATGACCGGGCTCGAGGTCAACCTCGAGCGCGCCTTCCCGGCGGCAACCACGGCCGAGCTCGCGCGCCGCGGCCATCGCGTCGTCGAGCTGGCGGAGAACTACATGGACTTCGGCTGCGCGCAAATCGCGTTCAAGGTCGACGGCGGGTATGTTGCGGCCGCCGATGCGCGCCGGGATAGCCTCGCCGTCGGGTTCTAAGGTGCGCAGCGCATCGTTGAGACTCGTCGCGCTCGCGCTCTCATGCGCGGCGACGGCCGCGGCGTTCGGGCAGGCCTATCCCGCCAAACCGATCAAGATCGTCGTCGGTTTCCCTCCCGGCGGTGGCAACGACCTCATTGCACGGCTGGTCGGAGCGAAGCTCCAGGACGTGCTCGGCCAGCCGGTAGTCATCGAGAACAAGGCCGGCGCGAACGCGATCATCGCGAGCGAGTTCGTGGCGAAGAGCCCGCCCGACGGCTATACGCTGCTCGTCGGCGCAACCGGGCAGATGGTGATCAACCCGGTGCTCTACGAGAAGCTGCCGTACGATTCGCTTCGTGACCTCGTGCCGATCACCACCCTCGCGCTCTTCCCGATGGTGTTGGTGGCGCACCCGTCCGTTCCGGTGCACTCGGTGGCCGAGCTGATCGCCTATTCCAAGACCAATCCCGACCAACTGTGCTACAGCGCGGGCTCGACCGCATTCCAGGTGGCGACCGAGATGCTAAAGGGGATGACGGGAATGTCGGCGCGGCACATCCCGTACAAAGGCAGCGCGCAAGCGATCAACGCCGTCGTCGCCGGCGACGTGCAGATAGCGATCGTCGACTCCGCGCCGGTGGTGGCGCAGATCCGCGCCGGAAAGCTGAAGCCGCTCGCCGTCACGAGCGCGACTCGCAACCCGCTCTGGCCCCGCCTGCCGACCTTGAGCGAAGCCGGCGTGCCGGGCTACGAAATGGTGCTGTGGTCCTCGGTATTTGCGCCCGCCGGCACGCCGACGGAGATCGTCGACAAGCTGCAGGCGGAAATCGCGCACGTCCTGCAGGAACCCGAGGTGCAGGAACGGTTTGCCGAGATGGCCGTCATCCCGGGCGGCGGTTCGTCGAGCGAGCTCGCTGCGCGGATGAGGGAGGAGATGGAGCGCTACCGCGCGGTGGCGAGGGCCGCTCATATCAAGCCGGAGTAGTTCCCGCCGGCCCGGCGCGGCGCGAGAACCGATGGTTCAGCCGCTGCGCCTTGCCCGGGCCGCGTACTCCACGCCTTTCGCGAGCCGGTACACCGTCTCGGTCACCGGCACCGGCACACCGAGCGTGCGTGCCTGGCGCACGAGATAGCCGGTCATCGCCTCGAGCTCGGTCTCGCGGCCGGCGGCGATGTCGGTCGCCATCGAACCCGCGTGCGTCGTGAGCGGCAGCTCGCCAGCGCGGGTCTTCTTGACCATCTGCATCGGGTCAAACTGGAGCGAGATTCCCTGCGCTTCGGCAACGCGCACGCATTCGGCAAACATCGCGTCGATGAGGGCGGTGACCTCCGGCACCTCATAGCGCGCGCGGTTCTCGCCGAGGACGATCGCGCCGATCGGATTCATCACACAGTTGAAGATGAACTTCGACCAGATCGCGCCACGCGGATCGGCAGCGACGCGGGTCGGGATACCGGCCTCGTTCATCGATCGGCCGAGCCAGGCAACGCTCTCAACCGGCCCACGTGCGGGGCCGAGCCAGGTGTCCTCGCCGTGAACAAGGTGTTCGATCGCGCCGGGTCCGAGGTAGCGCGCGGCCTCGGTCGACACGCCGTGCGCGATGTCCCACTCGCACAACGCCCGCAACACCTCCACGTTGCCCATCCCATTCTGGAGCGTGGCAACAAGCGGGCGGCCGGCGAGCCGCGGCTGCACCGCTTTGAACGCCGCCGCGGTCGACTGCGACTTCACCAGTACCAGCACTGCATCGACCGGCCCGGCAGGCAGCAGTGCGGGATCGGCGAACGCCGGAAAACGGGCGAGGAGCTCGCTGCGACCGGTGACCTTCAATCCGCCGCGATTGATGGCGTCGGCGTGGGCGCCATTCGCATCGAAGCCGATCACATCGGCGACGCGCGTGAGATGCGCGGCGTACAGGCCGCCGATCGCGCCGCAGCCGACGACCAGCACCGTGGGCTTATTCGTCATGCGGGTGCCGTTCGAGCGTCTGGATGCAGGCGCTCACGGCGCACGCGCGCCCTCGATCACGCTCATCGCCGACGGGGTGCCAATGATCTTCGTCAGTTTCAAGCCGGCCGCCTCGAACAGGGCTTGATGCTCGGCCGCAGTGCGTTCGCGACCACCGGTCATTACCATCATGCTGAGATCGGACATGAGCAGCGACTGGACCGAGGCCGAGCGCTCCGCCCGGGCCGGGAAAACCATTTCGACCAGTAGGAGCCTCGCCTTCACGGTCATCGCGCGGGCGCAATTCCTAAGGAGCGCGACCGCCCGGTCGTCGTCCCAGTCGTGAACGACTCGCGACAGAACATAGAGGTCGCCGCCGCCCGGTACCGACGCGAACGCATCACCCGCGACAATTTCGCAGCGTCCCGTGAGGCGCGCGGCGGCGAGCCGCTGCTTCGCCTTTTCGGCGACGTCCGGCAGATCAAACAGCAATCCTTTCATCTTGGGGTTCGCTTGGAGGAGGGTGGCGATGAAGCTCCCGTCGCCGCCTGCCACGTCGACCACCTTGTCGATCGTCGCGAACGGATAACTCGCGAGGACTGCGGCGTTGAACACTCCGCCGAGATTCGCCATCGCCTGGTCGAAGATCCGAGCATGCTCGGGGTGCTGCGCGCGGTACTGCCACACCCCCATGCCGAAGACGTGGTCGAAGGCAGTCTCCCCGGTGCCCACGCTGTGCATCAGCTCCCCCCACGCCTGATAGGTTTCTTCTCCCAAGACCAGCATCGCCCAGGTTCGCAGCGAGCCCGGGGCGTCGGTCCGCAGCGTGGCAGCGAGTGGCGTCGACGCAAAGCGCCCTTGATCGTCTTCGGCAAAGATGCCGACGCTCGCGAGCGCGCGCATTACGCGGTAAAGCGACGGCGCATGGGTTCCTGTCGCGCGCGCGAGCTCGACGCTGCTTTTTGGCTCGTCCTTGACCAGGTCAGCGAGACCGATCTTGGCCGCGACGTAGATCGCCCGGGAGACCCGAAAGCCCGAGATCATCCGCAGCATGGCCACGGACGGCGGGATATCGGCGGCGGCCGGGCCGAACCAATTCATCTTCTGCCATGCCCCGCGAGGATCGGGAGCGGCCCTACAGGACGGTGACGCGCGCGTGTAGCACGGCCGAGTGGCCGCCGCGTACTGCCTTCAGGCAGCGCTGGATCGCGCCGGGCACATCGCCCGGCTCGGTGACTCGCTCGCCGTAAGCACCGGCGGCTTCGGCGAGCTTCGAGAAGTCCATATCGGGCGCGAGCAAGGCCTCGTACTCGTTGGTCGCCTTCGCCGCGCCGGCGGGATACACGCGCAGCGTCGCCGCCTTCACCGCCGCCCAGCCCGAGTTGTCGAGCACGACGGTGAAGATGGGGAGGGCGTACTGCTTCGCCACGGCGTACACTGCCTCGGGATTGCAGAAATAGAAGCTCCCGTCGCCGCAGAGCTGCACCACCGTCCGATCGGGCCGCGCGAGCCGCACGCCAAGCGCCGCGCCGCCGGAGAAGCCGAGGCCGCCGCCGGCAAGACCGATCACCGAGCCCGGCTTGGAGCGCGGGATCTGATCGAAGATCGCGAGCGCGTTGCGGATCCCCTCGTTCAACACGATGTCCTCGGGGTCGATCGCGCGGCCGATCTCGGCGCACAGATAGTGTGGATTGATCTGTCCCGAGGTGCCCCGATCGGCGGCGAGCTTCGCGACCTCGCGCGCGCGCGCCTCGTGCTCCAACGCAAGCGCACCGACGCGTTGCGCGGCCGAAGCGCGAAACGCCGCGGTGGTCTTTGCCTTCAGCGCGTCGAGCAATTGGGCGAGAATGCGCGCGCTATCGCCCTGGATGCGCAGGTTCGCCGGAAATCCCCACATCGGAAACTGCCGCTTGATGACATCGACGTCGATGTGCGCCCAGAACGTCGCCGGGTTGTCCGGCGTATCGAGCGGAATCCACGGCACGTCGACGTCGAGTAGGATGCCCACGTCGGCCTCCGCGACGCGCTTGCCGGGCAGAAAGCCGGCAAAGCACGGCGAGTCGTGCCGAATGTTGAGGTATAGCGGGTTGAACTCGAACACGCGAATGCCCGCGAGCCGCGCGAGCTCGTCGATGAGCGCTGGCGTCGCCGTGTTGCGGCCGGCGTAGCACGTGATGAGGATCGGATTTTTCGCCGCGAGCAGCCGCTCGGCAAGCTCGGCGACTACCTGCGAATCGGCCCCGCCGGCGGGCGCCGCGCCGAATCGTTCGGCGGGAAACGAGCGCACCGCGTTCTCGGCCCAGGTCTCGGCCAGGGTCTCGCGCGGCAGCATCAGGTACACCGGCCCCATCGGATCGGTGTGCATCACCGAGTGCGCGCGGCGCAGCACCTCCTTCGTGATCACGCCCGATGGCAGGGTGTACTCCCACTTTACGTACGGCCGCACGATGCCCGCCTGATCGAATGGCTCCTGCACGAAGTGCACGTACGTGTCGCGCGAGCCGGTCAGCTCGCCGCGAATGGTGAACGGCGCCCGGCCGGCCATCAGCAGTACCGGCGTGCGTGCGCGGGACAGATCGTGCATGCCCATCGCGGAGTTGGCGGTGCCGGCGTCGACGTGCACCATCACGCCCTGTCCACGCCCGGTCATCATCGCGAAGCCGGCAGCCATGTGCACGGCGACGTTCTCGTGCGGACAAAGGATCGTGCGGGGGAAGGCCACGCCCCGCCTGCGCCAGCGCGCCATCTCTTCTATGAGTGGTGCATGGTCGGTGCCGAGATTGCAAAACAGATACTCGATGCCAATCTCGTTCAGCCCCTCGAGGAAATAGTGGGCGGTCGAGTTGAGCGTCACATGTGGCGACTGGTCCATCGGTAGCCTCAAAGACAGTACAGGTCGAACGCGAAATGGTGGCGAGCAGGCGCCATGATACAAGTGTCCCGAGCCCGCACAAACCGATCGCAGCGATGCCCTCGGTGTGCGCCGCAGGAGGGACCTTGTAGCACGGTTTGCAAACGACGGTGCAGCCACTATCATGCCCGTCAACATAGACAACAACGACGTGCCCTCGGCGTTCGCGAGCGGCGCCGTCCCGGCTCATGCCTAACCTCTTCATCAGCTATCGTCGCGCCGATAGCGGCGCCAGCGCGGAGCTGATCCACAAACGGCTCGTGTCCTGGTTCGGTCGGGAGCGCGTCTTCTTCGACGTGGAGGAGATTCGTGCCGGCGAAGACTGGCAACGGCGGTTAGGCGAGCGTATGGATCGGTGTGACGCCGTGCTTGCGATCATCGGCCGCGGCTGGCTGGTTGACTTGGACGCCGGCACGCGCCGGCTCGACGATGCCGACGACAAGGTGCGCTGGGAGATCGCGCAGGCATTCGCCCTCGGCAAGCGCGTGCTCCCGCTGCTGGTGGACGGAGCGAGCCTGCCTGACGCGGCCGACCTGCCCGACAGCCTGAAGCCGCTCGCCGGCCTACAGGCGATCAAGATCGCGCACGAGCGGCGCAACAAGGATCTCGACACGCTGGTCGAGGAGTTGATTGGCCGCCACAATCTGCTCGACCTGTTCCGCTACCGCCTGCGACTGGTGAAGCGCGCGGCAATCGTGATCCCCGCCGTCGCGCTGGCGGGCCTTGCGTTCGCCTGGGTAAGCCTGTTCGATCTGTTTGCGCTCGACACCGCGAGCGCAAGCTATGTGATGCTGCTCGGCGACTTGGTCAGCGACAACCGTCCCGATGATGCGCTCCTGCTCGTGACCGTTCCTGCCGACCCCGAGCGCGCCGCCGACAAATCGCAGCGCCAGGACCTTGCGCGCCTGATCGAAGCGCTTTCCCGCCGCCAGGCGAAGCGCGTGGTGTTCGACGTCTTCTTCCGCGCCGGCCCGGCGAGCCCCTTCGACGCCGAGCTGCTGGAGGCCGCGCGCGCCGCCACCGCGCACGGCGTTGAAGTGATCTTCGGCTTCAACGATTTTGCCGACGGCGTGCCCGTCAGCCTGCCGCGGTTGCGGGAAGTGGCGAGCGGCCTGGGCAACGTATGCGTCGGCCTGCAACGCGGCGTGGCCACGCTCGGCTCGTTGGTCGTGAGCCACGGCAAGGCGGATCATCCGTCGCTCGCGCTTCTCACCGCGTTGGGGCCGGTGACGATTAAGCGCATCCGCGACGACACCGGTGAGGTGGAAGCGACCGACGCGAACGGCGCGTTGCGGGCGGTCCCGTTCACGCGCCGCGAGACCGTTTCGCATTCCGACGCGCGCTGTCCGGGGCTTGCGCCCGGCGACCAGGTGATCACGCTGATCGCCCCGCTCTCGCCGCGGGAGCGGCTCGCTTCGGCGCAGCTGAGGATGGACCTCGCACAGGCGCTGCGCGGCGACGCCGACTTGCACGGCCGGATCGTGCTGGTCGGCCTCGAGGACCGCCTCGATGAATTGAGCACGCGGCTCGATGCGGGCGCCCGCCAGCGCCAGGGGTTCGAGTTCCAGGCCGATGTGGCGAGCGCGGTGCTGCGCGGCATCGCGATCCGGCCGCTCAATCCGTGGGGGCAATGGGGCATCATGCTGCTCCTCGGCACCGCGGCGGCAGGTTACCGCCTATCGCGCTTCGGGGGCAGCGGGCGCTGGGATTGGCTCGTGCTCGTCGCGGTGCCGCTCGCCTATCTCATCGCGGCGGTGATTGTCTATACTCAATTCAGGCTGCTGCTCAACGTCGTCTACCACTTGACGGCGTTCTACGTGGCCTACGCGGTCTTTGCCAGACTCGAGCGGAGGTGGCTGAATGCGCCGGCCTGAATCGCGAGCGCCCTGCTGGAGGCGCCGTGCGCTTGCTGCTTCGGCCGGCGCTTTCGCGCTGCTCGGGGTCGGGCCGCTGAGCGGCTGCGCGGCGTACGGCGGTGGCAGAGGTGGCGGCGGCACCCAGCCCCCACCGCCGCGCGATGTGGCTGCGCTCTTCGCCGACCCCGGTGCGGCGATCCTGCGCCATGGCGCGCCGATCGGGTACCGTCCCGGACTGCCGTTGCAACGCGGGGACCGCATCCAGACCGGCGGCGGCGCCAACGCGCTGGTGCGATTTAACAATGGCGATGAGGTCTATCTCAACGGCGACAGCAGCGTCGAAGTCGGTTCGATTTTCGTGTTCTTCGGCGAGGTCTTCGTGCACCTCTTCGGCACGCCGGAGCGCGACAAATTTCGCGTCGATACGGAGTTCGTCTCCGCCGGCGCCGAGGGCACGGAATATCTGGTTCGAGTGGACCGCCAGACCAACCAGACGACGGTGATCGTGCGCGAAGGCGTGGTGGTCTGCAGCCCGCGTCGGGGCGCCTGGCAACCGGTGCGGATGCTAGCGCGCGAGCAGCTCGTGGTCGCGACGCCAGCAACGCCCTCCAGGATGGTGTTAGACGACGCATTGATCCAGCAGCACATCAGGTGGTCCGTTGGTGCCGCGCAGCGTCTCCGCCGGCCCGCGGCTGACCCGCGGCCCTACCCGCAGGCGCCGCCGATCCGCTAGGAGGCGATGGAGCGGCCACCCGCTGATATGGTCAAATGAGCCGCGTGCGAGGTTGGCCGCGCGGGCAACCGCGCGACGCACCCGCCGTCTGGGCAAAGGAGTGAGCGCCAATGGATCCACAAGCGGCACGAGCCGAGAAGTTCAAGGCACTCCACGAGCGGCCCGGCGTATTCGCCGTTCCCAACCCGTGGGACGCGGGATCGGCGATGATGCTCGCGCGGCTCGGGTTCGAGGCGCTCGCGACGACCAGCGCTGGCTTCGCGTTCTCGCTCGGAAAGCCCGATGCCGAGGGCGCCGTCGATCGCGACCAGACGCTCGCGAACGTGCGCGCGATCGTCGCTGCGACCGACCTGCCGGTGAGCGCCGACCTGGAGAACGGTTTTGGCGACGCGCCGGAGGCTTGCGCGGAAACCATCCTGCGCGCAGCCGCGGCCGGCCTGGTCGGCGGCTCGATCGAGGACGCGACGGGGCGCGACGGTGATCCAATCTATCCGTTCGATTTAGCGGTGCAGCGCGTCAAAGCGGCGGTGCGGGCCGCGCGCAGCTTGCCGTTCCCGTTCATGCTGACCGCACGGGCGGAGAACTTTCTACATCGCCGGCTCGATCTCGCCGACACGATCCGGCGGATCGAGGCCTTCGCCGAGGCCGGCGCTGACGTGCTCTATGCGCCCGGCCTCAGGACCCGCGAGCACGTTGCTGCCGTCGTCAAAGCCGTGGCGCCAAAGCCGGTGAACGTCATCGTGGGCATCGCCGGAGCGAGCTTCTCGCTCGACGAGCTGGCCGCGCTCGGGGTCAAGCGGGTGAGCACCGGCTCGGCGCTCGCGCGCGCGGCGTACGGTGCGTTTCTGCGCGCGGCGCAAGAGATCCGGGATAAGGGTACGTTCACCTTCGCACGCGAGGCGGTTCCGTTCGCCGAAATCAACGCTATGTTTCGGCGGTAACGGCCGGTGCGGCCGCCGCCACGGCCGGCGTCCTCGCGCGGTACCATCTCGCCTCCGACGAACAATATCTGAGCGGAGGGGCTCATGACCAAGTTCCACAATCCCCAGACCATTGCCGACCCGATCGGCACCTATAGCCACGGCGCCGAGGTGCCGTCGAACGCGCGCTGGCTGTACATCGCTGGCCAGATCGGGTTGCGGAAGGACGGCACCGTTCCGCCGACGGTCGAGGCGCAGACCGAGATCGCCTGGCAGAACATCGTCGCGGTCCTAGCCGCCGCCGGGATGAAGGTGACCGACCTGGTGAAGATCACGCAATATCTGACGCATCTCGATGACTTCCCGAAGTACGCGGCGGTCCGCGCGAAATTCCTGGCCGGCCATTGCCCCGCCTCGACTGCGCTCGTCATCAGTTCGCTCGTAAAGCCTGAGTATCTGGTCGAGGTCGAGGCGATTGCGGCAAAAGCGGCCGCGCCGGCGAAGAAAGCTGCGCGGCCAGCGGCGAAGCGCGTCGTGGTCAAGCGCAAGCACCGCCGCTGACGCGACGGACGATCGCCAGCGCGCTCGATGAGCATCGAGCTCTGCTTCATGAGCGCGACCGAGCTGGTCGCCCGCTATCGCCAGGGGAGCCTCTCGCCGGTCGAGGTCACGCGCGCGGTCCTCGCCCGGATCGAGGCGCTCAACTCGAAGCTGAACGCCTACTGCCTGCTTGATGCCGAGAGCGCGCTCGATGCCGCGCGCGCCGCCGAGACCCGCTGGATGAAGGGTGAGCCGGCGGGGCCGGTCGATGGCGTCCCGACTTCAATCAAGGACCTCATCCTCACCAGAGGTTGGCCGACGCGCCGCGGCTCGAGGGCAATCGATCCCGCCGGGCCGTGGCACGACGATGCGCCGGCGACGGCGCGTCTGCGCGAAAGCGGCGCGGTGCTGCTCGGCAAGACCTGCACGCCCGAGTACGGCTGGAAGGGTGTGACCGACAGTGCGCTCACCGGGATCACGCGCAACCCCTGGCAGCTCGAGCGCACGCCGGGCGGGTCGAGCGGCGGCGCGGTGGCGCAGGTCGCCGCGGGCCTCGGCCAACTCGCGGTGGGCACCGATGGCGGCGGGTCGATCCGCATCCCCAGCGCTTTTGCCGGCGTGTCCGGAATCAAGGCGAACTTCGGGCGCGTGCCGGCGTGGCCGCTCTCGCCGATGGGGACCGTGGCGCATGTCGGGCCGATGGCACGCACCATCGCCGACTGCGCGCTCCTACTGAACGTGCTCGCCCGGCCGGATCTGCGCGACTGGCATGCCCTGCCCTATGACGGCACCGACTGGACCCGCGATCTGGACGCGGGCATCAAGGGATTGCGCGTCGCGTACAGCGCGCGGCTCGGCTACGTGCGGTATCTCCATCCGGATGTCGAAGCGCGCGTCGCCGCCGCGGTGAACGTGTTCGTCGATCTCGGGGCGTGGGTCGACCGGGTCGATCCGGGTTTCTCCGACTGTCGGGACATGTTCTGGGTACACTGGACGACTGGGGCGTTCAACGCGCTCCGCGCCCTGCCGCGCGCAACCTTCGAGCTGCTCGAGCCTGGTCTCAAGCAGGCGTTCGAAGCGGGTTCGCGCCACAGCCTGGCGCTGTACCTGGACGCGGTGGACGAGCGCACTGCACTCGGCCAGGGAATGAAGCGGTTCCATGAGCGGTGGGACCTCCTCGTCACGCCCACCGTCACGGTGCCGGCGTTCGAAGTCGGGCGCATCGCGCCGGCCGAGCCGCGGATGGTCGAGGACGACTGGACGTGGTGGACGCCGTACACCTATCCGTTCAATTTGACGCAGCAGCCCGCGGCCTCGGTTCCATGCGGCCTCACCCGCGACGGCCTGCCAGTCGGGCTGCAAATCGTCGGGCCGAACCATCGTGAGGATCTGGTGCTGCGCGCCGCGCATGCTTTCCAACAGGCGACCAACCATCACCTCGGTCGGCCGCCGTTGTAGTCGCCGGACCGAACAAGGAGCGAGCCGATGCTGAAGATCTGGGGCCGAGTGAACTCGGTGAACGTGCAAAAGGTGATGTGGGCGGTCGCCGAGCTCAAGATCCCCTACGAGCGGATCGACGCCGGCATGCAGTTCGGCGTCGTGAATACGCCCGAGTACCGCAAGCTCAATCCGAACGCTCGCGTGCCGACGATCGAGGACGGCGCGCTGGTGATGTGGGAGTCGAACGCCTGCGTGCGCTATTTGTACGCGAAATACGGGCCGCCGCGGACGCCCGTGCAACGCGCCCCCGCCGACAAATGGATGGATTGGGTGAGCTCGACCGTCCACCCGCCGCTCACGACGCTCTTCTGGGGCCACATCCGCACGCCGCCCGAGAAGCGCGATCCGGCGGCGCTCGAGACGGCGCGCAAGCAGGCGGCCGAGGTCCTAAAAATCGCCGATGCGGCGCTGTCCTCCCAGCCCTACATGGCCGGCGCCGACCTCACGATGGGCGACATCCCGCTCGGGTGCTTCGTAAATCGCTGGTTCCAGCTGCCGCTCGAGCGGCCGGAGTTGAGGCACCTCGCCGCGTGGTACGAGCGGCTCAAGGCGCGGCCACCGTTCCAGCAGCATGTGATGATGCCCCTCAGCTAGCGCAGCGAGCTCGTTTTTTCGCCGCTCTTCGCGAGTCCCGCGAGCCGCGCGTCGCGCGCTTGCTTGTCGAGCCGCGCGAGCGCCTTCGCCGCGGCGTAGAACTGCGGCAGCGCGCCGCCCTGTTGCGCGAGCAGCGCGCGGAACGCCGGCACGAGCTCCTCGTAGGCCGCGATCGAGGCGAGGTGCGCGTTGTTGACGCCGGCGAAGAACTGATCGTAGCCGGTGTACCCGCCCCAGCCCGCCTTGAGGACCTCGTAGTCCCGCTCCAGGTCGGCGAACAGGTCGGCTTTGCGCGCGCGCTTCGCGTCCGTGGCCAGCGGCTCGCTATATAGCTCCTGCGCGCGCTCTCGATAGCGGAGCGCGAGCCGCACGAACTCGGTGCGGCGCTGGCGCCCAGCGGCATACACTTCGCGCTCGGTCGGGGTGGCGTAGCGCGCCATCCAGCGCTTCACGCCCTCCTCCTCCACCGCCACCGCGAACGATTCGTTGAAGGTCGTGTCGCCCTTCACGTACACGACCTGGTGCGCCAGCTCGTGGAACACGAGCCGCGCGAGCTCGGGGCTCGGGTAGCGCACGAACGTGTTGAGCACCGGATCGTCGAACCACCCGAGCGTCGAATAGGCCGATACACCGTAGACAAAGACGTCGTCGCCCGCCGTGTGCAGCGCGGCGCCGTAGCGCTCCGCATCCCGCTGGTTGTAGTAGCCGCGGTAGCCGACACAGCCGGCGATCGGGAAGCAGCTTTGGATCGGTTCGACCGAGAACTCGGGCGCGGCGAACACGTTCCAGACCGCGTACGGTCGTCCGAGATCGGCGTAGTAGCGATAGCTGCCGTTATCGGGCAATGCGAGCTCGCGGCTCGCGAACTCCCGGATCGCGAGCGTGCGCTCGAGCTTCGCGCGCAGCTCCGGTGGCGTCGACGGGTCGGCGACGCGATCGGCGATCGGCTCCGACTTGTGCATGACGTCCAGGTGCCCGGAGATCGCTTGGCCGTAGTACTCCAGCGTCGCGCAGCCCGCCGCCGCCGCGATCGCCGCGGCGAGAGCGCCCGCCATGAGCGAGCGCGGTCTCATCGGGCGAACCGACCGGTTTCGAGGAACGCGGCGACCTGCCGCGCGACGAGCGGGGAGATCAGCATCTGGCTGTGGGCGACCGGCAGCACGAGATGATCGGCGAGGCGCGGATGCTTGGTCTCCGCCACTGTGACTACGCCGTCGTTCGGCGGGGGCAGCTTAACTAGCAGTCGGCCGAGGCCGAAGCGCCACGTGCCGGCGAGCGCTCCGGTCTCCACGCCGCTCGGGAGATCGAGCCGCGGCGTAGCAAGCCAGAGCGCTCTCGTCCTGCCGAGCAGCGGCGCGCCCCAGCGGGATTGAGCGAATTGACGGCCGCCCGCGCTACCGCGGATCGGGGCTCCGAGCAAGACGAGGCGGCGCACGCGGGGTTTGTCCAACCGCTCGAGCGCACGCAGGCAGACCATGCCTCCCAGGCTGTGCCCGACGACGTGGACCGCCGACCCGGCGGCGTTTGCGATCGCGCGCCGCACACGGGCGGCGTTGTCGTCGAAGTCGCGCATCGCGGAAAGATAGCCGACGCTCTGAGTCCGAAACCCGCGCGCGGCGAGGCTGCGCGCAAGGTAGAGCATCGCGCCGCGGTTCATCCATAGTCCGTGCAGGAGCAGCACGACTTCGCCGGTCTCGGCCACAGTTGCGATTCTAGAGTGTGCCGCTCACGGTGCGCGTGCGTTTTTGAACAGCCGCACTCCGACCGCGAGCGGGGGAATCGCGAACAGCGCAAAAGCCCAGGCATAGCTGTCGGTTGCCGAAACGGCTGCGGCGAAGAGGAGCGGCCCGGTGAACGCGCCGGCGAAAGTGAAGAACTGCGCGCCGCCGGTCGCCGTGCCGACCTGGCCAGGGGGCGCGCGGCGCGCGACCTCGGCGAGATACACGCCGTTCCAGCCGACTGCGGACGCGCCGAACAGCACCGCCACCGCAACCACCGCCGCGAGCGGCCAAGCCGCCGAGAACGCCGCCGTCAGCGCGCCGCACGCCGCGGACATCGCACCGAGCAGCGCCAGCATCGCACGCGGCGCAAGCCAGAGATCGGTGATCGCGCCCCACGCGATCCGCGCAACGACCCCCGCGCCGTGCGCAAACGCGTACACGAGTCCGGCGACGACCAGGCTGTACCCGAGGGCAAGGTTGAGGTACGAGACGAAGTAGGTGACGAACGCGAGCTGCACCGCGGCGTAGACCAGCGAGGTGAGCGCAAGCTCGCGCAGCGCCCGATGCAACAGTACCAGGCGGATCGGACCGTCGAGGCCGGTAAAGACGCCGCGCAAACTACCCATGCCGCCGACCTTCGTCGGCGGCCCCTCCGCGAGCGGCCGACGCGCGAGGCGCAGCGCCACCGCAACCCCGATGCAGACCGCGGCCAGAACCACGAGCGTGTCTTTCCACCCGAGCGCGAGCACGAGCGTGGGCACTGCGGCCCCGGCGACCGCGCCACCGAGCGGAACGCCGGTCTGCTTGATCGAGAAGACGAGCGCCATCATCCGTGGCGGGGTGCGGCGCGCGAGGACGTGCGAGCTCGCCGGGGTGACCAGGCCATAGCCGCATCCGATCAGCGCGGCTGCGACCGGCACCACCGGCGCCACCGCAAGCCTGCCGAGCGCGAGGCCGAGACCGACGAGCGCCACTGCGGCCTGACATGCCGCGAGCGCACCAAAGCGCGCAACCAGCGGACCGCTGACCAGCCCGGAGAGCATGGCGGCGAAATAGGCGATCGATACGAATAGGCCAATCGCCTGCGGCGCGAGGCCGAGATCGCCGGCCGCCACCGGCGCGAGGACCGACGGCGCGATCATCGCCATCGCGGTCAACGTCTGCGCGCTCAGGGTGACCGCGACGGCGGCGAGGGCGTCCTTCATCGCGTGCTGGGGAAGACGCGCACGAAGCGCGCCACCCGTCAGCGTCGGTTCACTCGACTTCGACTGTGCCGTTTGCGTTCACGTGCACCGTGCTCGTGCCGCCTTCGAACGCGGGTGGCGTCACTTCGCTCGCCGATGCAGCCATCGCGCGCGGGGCGAGCGCAGCGCGCGGCACGGGGAATGCACCGCTTGTGTTGATGCCCATATGGCGGATCCTGTAGCTCTTGCCGCCGAGCGCCTTGGTTGCGATGTCGGCGCGACCGCGAAACGCGGCCACCGCCTCGACGATCAGCTCGTTCTCCGTTTGACGGCGCGCCTCGGGCGAGACCGTGAACGCGACCTGGCCGAGCTGTACGGACGCCTGGAGCTTGCCGATGAGACTCGCCATCGCCTGCAGATCCTTGGATTCGAGTCGGATCTCGCTGTGCCCGCGCCAACCGGTGAGCTTGTTGGCGCGGTCGTAAATCGGGAACGTGCTGGTCGCGCCCGAGCGCGCCTTGACGCTCTTGAACTCGCCGGCCGTCTTCAGCGCCTCGGCGATGATGCGGTTGAGCTGGTTCGCGATTTGGGCCGCGGACGGATCGTTCACTTCGGCAAACAGCGTCGCCGTCATGAGGTCGTTCTGGACCTCGCGGGTGACCTCGGCTTGCAAGTCGACTTGGTTCAGGCGCGGCTCGAGCTGGGGCTGAGCGAACGCGGCGGCGGCGAACAGGACTACGAGCGGCGCAAGGGCGGTGCGCAGAAACATTTTGGCTCCTTCGAGTTGAGCGACTGCAGGATTAAACGATTGTTCGTCGACAACGGGGTTACCTAGCGGTGTTGACCGGGACGATGGCCGAAGGTCCCGGCTCCCGGCGCGCACCCGATCCTAGGGCGCGCCGCTCGGGCCGCGGGCGGCGCCAAAGTGGCCGCGTTGCTGGGCGGCGCGAAGCAGCGCGCGCGGCGCGCGCTCAGGCGAGATTGCGCAGCTCCCGCAGCGCGACCGACAGCATCGCGAGATCGGGCGTCGGCGCCGCGCGCAGCTCTCCGAGCAGCCGCCCGGCACGATCCATTGCATGGCCGTTGCGCGCCTGCCACGCCGCCACTAGATCGGCCGCGTCGTTTGCTTCCCCATTGACGAACACGTTCCCGGCGAGCGTTCGCGCAACACCCGCCAAGTCGTCGCGCATGGCGCCCTTAGCGAGGGTCTGCCAATGGCCGTCGGACGGCAGGCGCCCGATCCGGTCGCGCAGCCACCCGAGCCCGAGCTTCGAGCTAACGGCGAAATACACACCGGCAACGGTGGCCACCGGGCGCTGCGTACTCGCAGCGATTTCCGCAATGTCGAACGCGGCGAACAGCGTGTCCATGGCCGCAACGCGATTCGCGATGTCGGCCGGGACGCCCGCCTGCACCCAGCGCAACGCTTGCGCATCGACCTGCTGGCGTTGCTGCGGATCGAGTAGCCGAGCGAGGTGGCCGTATAGCGACTCGACGCCCGGTCGAAAGCGTTCGATCGTTTGGTCCATCGGTTCCCGCAAACGCGGTGAATGCAGCAACCATGAGGTCGCGCGCACGCTTAGGCGGCCGGCCTCGATCAGCATCTCCGCCTGGACGCCGTCAGGGATCTTGTTGTCGAGCGCCTCGATCGATTGCCACAGCGGCACGTAGTCGAACACCTCGCGCTGGAGCAGATAAGCGCGCACGATTTGCGGCGGTTCGGCGCCGGTCGTCTCCATCAGGCGATGGACGAAAGTCGATCCGACGCGGTTCACCATGCTGTTGACGACGTGCGTGGCGATGATCTCCCGCTTGAGCGGATGGCGCGGCATCACCCCGGCGTAGACCTCCCGCAGCGCTTGCGGAAAGTAGCGCCCAAGCGCGGTCGCGACCCACGGATCCTCTGGCAGATCGGACGCCAGGAGCTCGTCGCAGAGCCAAATCTTGGAGTACGCGAGCAGCACCGCGCGCTCCGGACCGGTCAGCCCGATCCGTTTCGCGCGGCGCGCGGTGATCTCCTGGTCCGCGGGCAGAAACTCAAGCGCCCGATTGAGCCGGCCGCTTTTTTCGAGGAACTGAATGAAGCGCCCCTGGGCGTCGAGGAGCGCCGGCGCGATCCGCCCGGCGACCGCGAGCGACTGGGTCTGGAAGTAGTTGTCGCGCAGGACCAGCGCGGCCACTTGGTCGGTCATCTGCGCGAGCAGGGTGTTGCGCTGTTTCTCGGTCAGCTCGCCCTCGGCGATAACCAGTCCGAGCAGGATCTTGATGTTCACCTCGTGGTCGGAGGTGTCGACGCCGGCGGAGTTGTCGATCGCGTCGGTGTAGAGGCGCCCGCCCGCGAGCGCGTATTCGACCCGACCGAGCTGCGTTAGTCCGAGGTTGCCGCCCTCGACCACCGCCTTGCAGCGCAGCTCGCCGCCGTTGACGCGTACCGCATCGTTCGCCCGATCGCCGACCTCGGCGTGGGTCTCGCGCGAGCTCTTGGCGTAGGTGCCGATGCCGCCGTTGTAGAGCAGATCGACCGGCGCCTTCAAGATCGCGCTCACCAGCTCGTTCGGCGCGAGCGTGTCCGCCTCGATCCCGAGCGCGCGCTTCGCCTCGGGCGAGATCGGAATCGACTTGGCCGCCCGCGGCCATACGCCACCGCCGCGTGAGATGAGCATCGGGTTGTAGTCGCCCCAGGAGGAGCGCGGCAATTCGAACAAGCGTTTGCGTTCCGCCCAGCTCGACGCCGCGTCCGGATCCGGGTCGATGAAAACGTGGCGGTGGTCGAACGCCGCCACCAGGCGGATATGCTTGGAGAGCAGCATGCCGTTGCCGAAGACGTCGCCCGACATGTCGCCGACGCCGACCACGGTGAAGTCAGTGGCTTGGGTATCGACGCCCAGCTCGCGGAAATGTCGCTTCACCGACTCCCAGGCGCCGCGCGCGGTGATGCCCATCGTCTTGTGGTCGTACCCGGCCGACCCGCCGGAGGCGAATGCGTCGCCGAGCCAGAAGCCGTACTCGCCGGCGACCTCGTTCGCAAAGTCGGAGAACGACGCGGTGCCCTTGTCGGCGGCCACCACCAGATACGGATCGTCGGCGTCGTAGCGTCGCACTTGCGGCGGCGGTACCACCTTATCGGCAACGATGTTATCGGTCAGGTCGAGCAGGCCGCGCAGGAAGTTCCTGTAGCACGCGACGCCCTCGTTCATGAACGCTTCGCGGTCCGAGGGTGCCGGTGCGCGCTTCAGCACGAAACCGCCTTTCGAGCCGACCGGCACGATGACCGCGTTCTTGACCATCTGCGCCTTTACCAGGCCGAGCACTTCGGTGCGGAAATCCTCGGGACGGTCGGACCAGCGCAGGCCGCCGCGCGCGACCTTGCCGCCGCGCAAATGCACGCCCTCGAAGCGCGGCGAGTAGACCCAGATCTCGAACAGGGGGCGAGGCTCCGGCAACCCCGGCAGCCGCGACGGGTCGAACTTGAACGCGAGAAACGACCGCCGGGATCCTGCTGCATCGCGGCGCCAAAAGTTGGTGCGCGTGGTCGCGAGCACCAGCGCGAGATACTGCCGGAGCACGCGATCCTCGTTGAGGTTGGCGACTTTTTCCAGCGCCTGCTCGATGGCGCTCACCTGCGATGCAGCACCGACCGCATCTGCCTGCTCCGGATCGAAGCGCAGCTTGAACAGGTTGACCAGCATGCGCGCGATCACCGGGTTCGCGCCCATGGTCTGCTCGACGAAGCCCTGCGAGAGCGGGAAGCCGATCTGGCGGAGGTACTTCGCGTAGGCGCGCAGCACCGTGATCTCGTCGGCATTGAGCCGGGACGCGAGCACCAGTCGATTGAAGTCATCGCTCTCGATCTCACCGGCGACGACGCGGCCGAACGCTTCCTCGAAGATCGGCGCCACCACGTCGACCGCGACGTCCGCATCGCCGGCTGCAGCGCGAACCCCGCTGGCCAGGGTGAGACCGAAGTCGTGGATCCAAACCGGATCGCCGCGTTCGGGCGCCACGCGATACGGTCGCTCCTCCAGCACCCGCAAGCCCATGCGCTCGAGCATGGGCATGCTGTCGGAGAGCGTTACCGCTCCACCCTTGTGAAACAGCTTGAAGCGCAATGTCCCCGGTGGCGCCTCGAGCGGTCGGTAGAGCTTCATCCCGAGCGTACCGGTGGCGAGAACCTGCGCCATCATTTCGCAGTCGGGCACGGCGTTGCGCGCTGCGATGTCCTCCCGGTACGCAGCGGGGAACGCCGCGCCGAATTGCTGCAGCAGTTCGTTGCCGCGCGCCTCGCCCGCCATCGCGACGAGCGCCTCGCGCAAGTCGTCCTCCCAGCGGCGCGCGGCAGCGACCAAGCGGCCCTCGAGCTCGCGTTGGTCCACCGCCGGCAACTGTCCCGGCGTCGTGCGTACGGTGATCAGGATGCGCGCGAGCTTCGATTCCGACAGGAAAGCATCGAACTCGGACGAGGTGCCGTTGAACGCCTGCAGCAGGAGCGCCTGCCACTTGCGGCGCAGCTCCGTGGTGTAGTTCTCGCGCGGCGCGTAGATGAGGCAGGCCAGGAACCGCTCGAACCGGTCGCGGCGCACGAACAGCCGGAAGCGCTGACGCTCGCCGAGATGAAGGATCCCGAGCGCGGTGTCGAAGAAATCGTCCTCCGAGATCTGGAACAACTCGTCGCGCGGAAAGGTCTCGATGATGGCTTCAAGCGCTTTCCAGGCATGGCCGCCGGGGGCAACGCCGGCCCGTGCCTGCACGTTGGCCACCTTGCGGCGGAGCATCGGCACCTCACTCGGGCTCGAGTGATACGCGGTATGGGTATAGAGGCCAAGGAAGCGATGCTCGCCGCACACTTTGCCGCGGTCGTCGTAGCGCTTGATACCGACGTAGTCGAGATAGCCGGGGCGGTGCACCGTCGAGCGCGAGGTCGCTTTGGTCAACAGCAGAAGGTCTTTCACGCGCGCATAGGCGCGCGCCTGCGGCGGCAATTGCGCGAAGCTGGTCGAGAGCGGCTCAGTCATTTGTTCGCGCAGGATGCCGAGGCCGGAACCGGCGACCAGCTGGAGCGCGTCCCCGCCATCCTTCACCACCAGGTCGTGGCACCGATAGCCGAGGAAGGTGAAGTGGTTGGCGCTCAGCCACTCGAGGAATGCGCGCGCCTCGGCGAGGTCCATTTGCCCGACCGGCGGCGGGCGCCGGTCGAAGTCGGCCACGATTTCGCCCACTTTGGCGGTCATCTTCTTCCAATCGTCGACCGCGGCGCGGATGTCGCCGAGGACGTGCCCCAGATCGGTCGCGAGCGCCTCGATCCGCGCAGCCTCGACCAGCCGGTCGACCTCGACATGCATGAACGACTCCACGACGCCGCTCGTCGCGTCGTCGCGCAGGACGCCGAGCAGCGCCTGTTCGCCGGTATCGTCCGGCGCCGTGCGGTTCACCCGGATGATGGGATGGATGATGAGATGCAGAGTGAGCCCATGCCGGTTTACGGCCATCGTCACCGAGTCGACGATGAACGGCATGTCGTCGTTCACGATCTCGACGATCGTGTGGGTCGACTGCCAGCCGTGCTCTTGAACGCTGGGATTAAAGACCCGCACCCGCGCGCTCCCGGGTAGGCGCCGGTGCGCGAAATTCCAGTGCGAAACGGCCGCGCCGTAGAGATCAGCGGGCTCGCGTTCGGCGAGGTCCTCGGGGTCGACCTGCCGGTAGTAGGCGCGGACGAACGCTTCCACCGGGCCGCGGCTCTCGGGCGCGATCTTGTCGCGGACCAGGGCGAGGACCTCGTCTAGCCGCTCGGTATTGACCTGTTCGCTGCGTGCAAGCATGGCCTCTCCTCCTGGATCGCGTTGTAGGTACGGCCGCCCGCTGGCGCTTGCGGTTTTTAGTCTAAAACTTACCCGACATGGCCGCCACCGCGGCCATGTCGGGTAAGGTCAAGCGTTCGTTCGCGCCATCATCCCCGGCGGTGCGACGCCATGCGCCCGGGTCGCGAAGGGTAGCGCATGGGGGCGCAGCGTGCGCTCGACTCCACGCCGCGCCGTGTTCGACTCCCGTCGCGCCCGTGGCGTGCCTAGAACCCGGCGCCGCGCTACGCGCGTCGATGACCGCGCCGGCGGCCGCCCGCCACGACGTCACGCCATCCCGCATCGGCCGCCGCGAAGACCGCCGAGGCGAACTCGACGAACGCACGGAGCCGGGCCGATAGGTGGCGGCTCGGCGCATACACCACATAGAGCGGCGGGCCAGCGGCTGCCCAATCGAGCAGGATCGGCGCGAGCTGCCGTGCGGCGATCGCGTCGTGCGCGAGCGAGGACAGCACCTGCGTCACGCCGATGCCGGCCGTGGCAGCAGCCACGCATGCCTCCATCGAGTTAAAGGCGAGATTGCCGGCGGGATGATGGCTGCGCTTTGTGTCGCCCTGCTCGAACATCCAGTCTGCCGGGCGACCCGTCGCGAGCGCGAGAAAGGCGACGCAGTTGTGCTCCGCGAGCTCCTCCGGTACCCGCGGGATCCCCCGCTCGGCGAGGTAGGCGGATGCCGCGCAAGTGACCAGGTGTGTGGCGCCAACGCGTCGCGCGACGAGTCCCGTGTCGCGCGGCTCGCCGTACGATACCGCGCAATCGATGCCTTCCTCGATCAGATCGACGACGCGGTTCTCGAGCCGGATCTCGAGCGCGAGCCCGGGATGCCGAGCCAGGAAGCCCGGTAGCGCCGGAACCATGAAGTGGCGCGCTAACGCGACCGGCATCTGCACGCGGATGCGGCCGCGCAGCGCCGCACCCATGCCGGCGACCAGCTCCTCCGCCTCCTCGACGTCGCCGAGGATGCGGATGCAGCGTTCATAGTAGGCGCGGCCGTCGTCGGTGAGCCAAAGACTGCGCGTCGTCCGGTGCAAGAGGCGAGCGCCGAGTCGGCGCTCGAGCGCGGCCACAACCTCGCTCACCCGCGCCCGCGACATGTCGAGCAGCGCCGCCGCGCGCGCGAAGCTCTCCAGCTCGACGACGCGAGCGAATACGCGCATCGCTTGCAGCCGATCCATTGTTCGACTTCACAAAACTATCAATTAGCCGTTTGGCAGTTTATTCGAACAAGCAAAGACAATAAAGTAGCGTGACCCGATTCGAGGAGAACGACGATGACCATGGCCGACCGTGACGGCTGGATTTGGTATGACGGGCGGCTGGTGCCGTGGCGGGAGGCGACGACGCACGTGTTGACGCACTCGCTGCACTATGGGCTGGCGGTGTTCGAAGGAGTGCGCGCCTACCAGACGGTGGCGGGCACGGCGCTGTTTCGGGTGCACGCGCACACCGAGCGGCTGTTCGACTCGGCCCATATCTACCTGATGCCGATGCCCTACCCGCGCGCGGTGCTGATCGAGG
>Ga0187846_10000023_pt1 | contig 86602 bp, 76 predicted proteins | sample TC_taG_FD_161473 | JGI IMG/M metagenome (GOLD analysis project Ga0187846, IMG submission 161473) | Biofilm microbial communities from the roof of an iron ore cave, State of Minas Gerais, Brazil - TC_06 Biofilm (v2) | ecosystem: Environmental > Terrestrial > Deep subsurface > Cave > Wall biofilm... | reverse complement strand
GGCGGAGTGCCGCCTCCACCCTCGCCGCGACAGACAACCCGCGCCGCCCGCGGAATGATCGGCTCGCAATGGCTTCCACGTGTCCGTCGTACCCAGCTCGCTCGTCTCTCATGCCGGTGAGACCGACGGTGCTGCGCAAGGTTGACATCGGCAGGTGAGCTGGCTTATAGCCGCTCGCGGTCGGCTTCGAACTCGAGAGCGGCAACCTAGGCTGTGTGCACTCCCGAGCCTGCCCATCCCGCCAGGCTCCGGCCTAGATCTGTTACGTGGCAAGAGCCCCGCCAGAACGCTGCCGTGCGCACGCCGCCACACTCTATGCATGTGCAGAAGCTGTTTCACCCTCAATAGGGTCCACGTTAGCCGCTAGCCAAATCTTAACCAGACCTTCGTCAACATAACGTCCAATTATCGTCCGAAATCTGTCCCTGCATTGTGATTTGTACGGCTTGGCGTGGTCCGTGCGGTACTCGATACCATGTAAATTTCTGCGAGACTGGCAAAATTGATGGGGTCGGACCCATCAATGCCGCTACGTCCGGTTGGCGGGGCGATTGATTTGGATCGACGTCGGTCTAGGCACGACGAACCAATTTATTATAAACCCGGTCAGAGCGATTGCGGCGCAGACAATTAGTGTCATGTCAAAGTTGCCAATAGCGACGGTCTCGCCTCCGATAAGAGATCCGAGCGAGATTCCTAGAAAAAGCGCGCTGTTGTTCCAGGCAAGCGCCGCGCCGCGTCTGGCAGGAAAGTCGTTGGCAAGGCCCGATTGCTGGGCGGGAAAGAATAGCTGGGCCACCGCTGCGCTCAATCCCACTGCGAGGTCGACGAGCATACGGGCACGAAGTGCCAGTAGAAGCAAAAAGAAGCAGATGCAAAGCCCAGCTAGGCTCGCCCCGGCCGTGTATTTTGTTCCGAGTCGATCGGCCAGACGGCCGCCAATCAGAGCCCCGGCAATCGCCCCGCATCCATAAATCAGGACCGCTTGGGCAACTTGCGACTTCGAAAAACCGAATGTAACGAGCCCGACTCCAAGATACGTATATACGCCATAGAGACCTGTGCCCCATACGATCATCGGCATCAAGCGACCAATCAAGGGTGCCATGGCGAGGCGACCATGATGCGGGCCGGCCGCCGCTCCACGGCCGCAATCGCTCGGCCAGACCGAGCCGTGCAGCGCTGCCAGAGCTAGGCTAAAGAGCGCGAGAGCGACGAAGACGGGGGCCCAGCCAAAAGTTGCACCAACGAGCGCAGCGGGAGAGGCGCCGAGCGCGAGAGATCCCAGGAGCCCCGAAACTGTCAGCGCCAACCAAGTGGCGCGGCGATCCGCCGGCGCGGCATCAGCGACCAATGCGTAAATCGACGGTGACACCCCGGCGGCGGCGGCGCCGGCAAATAACCTCAGAGCGAGCAACCACGGAAAGTTTGCAGCTGAGGCGGTAAGGAGGTTCGCTGTGCCAAACGCGAGCAAGGAGCCAATCAGCACTTGCCGTTTCCCGACCCTATCCAGGACGTGACCGAATAGAGGGGCACTGATCATGTAGGCGAGGGAAAAGGTCGTCACACACAATCCCGCCAGGTGCGAGGAAACATGGTAGCGGGCAGCGAGTGTCGGCAGTAAGGGAGAAAATACAAAAAGCTCAGTTCCGACAAGGTACATGGTCAACCAACCGACAGCCAATTCGGTCGGTGGAATGATTGCGTTGATCTTCATTACTCGACGCCCTCGATGGCGGCGCATCGTCTCGAAAGCCCGCAAAAAGCCCGTTGTGCGCTCGAGCCCATTCGACCGATCGCCAAACAGGGTCAGCACGCCGGGTTGCGACAATAGCTTCAAGCTCGGTGTTATCCTTCACGCGGATAGGATTTATCGGCTGATCAGAGCACCCTTTTCGCTGCGTCGGAGCGCACCGTTGTTCGGGACCGGCGACGCGTATTTCGCACAATCCGGTCCAGGTGAGTCCATACACCGTCGAGCGCCGCCGCAATCATCCTGGCATCGCGCAATGTCTCGGGCAGCAGTTCCGGCCGTCCCTTAAGAACAATTTGGGTGACTGCGAGCGACTCGTCCGCATGCCGCTCTTCGACCCGCTGTGAGAAACACTCTCGGAAATAGGGTTCATTGATGAACTCTGGGAAATGCACCGAAATTGCCTCGGCGAGGGCTCGCATCCAGTCGACCGACAGGACCTCGACCGCGCACCAGGGACCGAGCGACCGCCCATACAGTTCTTGGGCCAGTCGCACAAATCGCGCCGTTTCGGCATCGAGATGACCGCACAATTCCTCAAGATCGCCGAACTCCTCGTCTTTAAGAAGGAATTTAGCTCCAATGTTAAGGAAGGCTTGGGTCAGTTGATAATGGTGCGTGTCACCCTTCGGCAGACCATCGTCGTCGATTAGGATCCGCAGCTTACGCTTGCGCAGCGCAGGGTTATTGAGATGAGGCAAGTAATAAACCGCTGCCCGGGTGGCGTGCATTGCCGATTGGTAGATTAGATGGATCTGGCCGAGCAATATGGGGTCGCTCGCGACCGAGAACGGCAAATTAGCCAAACGCCGGAAGAACGGCATACGCGATGGGCGGTATTCCTTGAGAAATCCCCTGATTACGCTTGGAAACATATCGATCGCGTCTGAACCGTCCTCGTTTGGATATCGATCTTTTGAGCGTATGCTGCTGAGAGATGTCACGCCAGATTCCTCCAGTAATCTTTCCAGTCGCCATGAATACCCGGCAGACCCCACTGAGACGCTGCGACGGCTGATCATCGCTATCACTGCCTTGGCAGACAGATTGGGCCGACCCCGCCTCGGGGCTTGCTTTCAGCGGGACGAATCCGAGTGAGGTGCCGAAGTCACTCGCGTTTGAGTTTTATTTGATAGAGTTGTGTTTAGAACATAACATGAACAAAGTCAAGCCAAAAAAACACTGCCGGGGCTGTCGCTTTGCGGCCAGCTGTTGCTGTTCTAACTACGGAGTGGATCGATCAACTGGTCTAGCTGGAGCATCGGCCGCGACCAGGCGGCCCGCTGGACAGGGGTGAGGAATTTCCTCTATAAGCGCTCCTTGTCAGGCGCCCAGGTAGCTCAGTTGGTAGAGCAACGGACTGAAAATCCGTGTGTCGGTGGTTCAATTCCGCCCCTGGGCACCATCGCTGGTGCCGGCTGCCGGTTCTGGGTTGCGTGGATGCCACCCGCGGCGGGAGCGAATCTGAACGAGCCGGGTCGGACGCTAGCCCGCGCAACTGATATCAGCAAATACTTCAGGTGAACAATGATGTGTTGGCGCCCCGGACCGGTAACCCTTATAGATCGAGATGCAGGACGGGCGTCTTTGAGCGGGCGCAGCAGATCAGCACATAGCGCTCGCGGCCATATTCTCTGAGCACCTGATCGCGATGATCGGGCTCACCCGCGAGATAGCGCGTTACACAGGCGCCGCAGTAGCCGAGCTCGCACGAGGTGGGGACGGTAATGCCGTGACGCCGGAGTACGCCGACGATCGACTCACCGACTTTGACTTCGTATTCGACACAGCGTTTGGCGAGCCTGACGTGGAATGGTTGATCCTCGACGACACTCGCGGCCGGCGGCGCCGTGAAATATTCCCAGTGCACCGTGCCTACCGGCCACTCCTTTGCCGCTGCGGTCACCGCTGCCATCAAGCCTGCCGGACCGCAGTAGTAGAGATGGGCTCCGGGCCGGCGATCGCGCAGCACCGCCGTGACATCGAGCCCTTGTGCAGGGTCGCCGCCGTCGTAATGAAAGCGGACCCGCCCCTCGGCGGCGAGCGGCGCCAGATCTTCGCGGAAAGCTGTCCTCGCAGCCGAGCGTGCACAAAAGTGAAGTTGGAAGTCGGCGTGGCCTCGCCGCAGTTCCGCGACCATCGACATGATCGGGGCGATGCCGATCCCTCCGGCGATTAGCAGATGTCGCTCGGCTGACGTACCGAGCGGAAAGTTGTTGCGCGGCATCGAGACCTCGAGGAGGTCGCCGACCCGAACGGTGTCGTGCAGGTGGCGTGAGCCGCCCCGGCTCTTGTCTTCGCGCAACACCGCGATGCAATAGCGCCGTCGCTCGGCGGGATCGTTGCACAGCGAGTACTGCCGCACGAGCCCGCCGAAACGCAAATCGATATGGGCGCCGGCCGCGAACCGCGGCAGATCGCGGCCGCGCGGATCGACGAGTTCGTACCCGTTGATGCCTTCGGCGAGATAGGTAACTGAACGGATGCGCAGTTGCATGGTCTCGATTTGCCCGAACTTTTCGAAAGACACCAAGCTTTTTTTGTATGTTGCGCTCGGGATATGCCCGCATCAGCCAAGGAGGGAGCCATCATGGCTTTGCAGTTTCGCCGCGTCGTCACCGGTCACGATGCGTCCGGCCGCGCCATCGTCAAAATCGACGAGACCGCGCGGAACCTCGTTTCGTCGCGGCCCGGCGCCACCTCTTGCGTCGTTTGGACGAGCCAAGGTTTTCCCGTCGACAACACCAGCGACGAGGATGCTGGGTTGCGCCAGACCGGCACGACGCTCGATCACGGCACCGTCTTTCGCGTCCTCGATCTCGCTCCTGGAGCCAGCCCGCGAAATCACCGCACGGATTCAATTGATTACGCTGTGGTGATGTCGGGCGAGATCGACATGGAGCTCGACGGCTCGACCGTCCATCTCAAGGCCGGCGACGTGCTGGTCCAGCGCGGCACGATCCACAATTGGGTCAACCGCGGCACGGCACCCTGCGTGATCGCGTTTGTGCTGATCGCCGCCAAGCCGGTGGAAGTCGGCGGCAGGGTGCTGCACGCGCAGGGTTAGCTCAGCGGCCGTAACCGGCCGCGTCGAGTAATCTGATTCGCCGTCGGCCACACCCCGGCAACTCAAGCCCAACTTCCCTCGCGGTGAAACCGGTCGCCGCCGCGATCGGCCGTGTTCACAGGCGGCGCTGGCCGCTACAATCCGAGATATGCGCGTCCTTTATCATCAGTGGCTCTCTCCCTTCTCGCGCAAAGTCCGCATCGTGCTCAGGGAGAAGAACCTGGATTTCACCTTGAAGACCGAGAAAGTCTGGGAAAGGAGGCCGGAGTTCCTCGCGTTAAACCCGGCGGGTGAAGTACCAGTCCTGATTGAGCCAGACGGAACCGTGCTCTCTGATACTGGTGCCATTATCGAATATCTCGACGAGGTCTATCGCGAGAAAATGCTGATCGGCATCAACCCGGTCGACCGAGCTGAAGTGCGACGCCTGACCGCTTGGTTCGATAATAAGATGAACCTCGAGGTCACGGAAAATTTGCTCGGTGAGAAGTTGATGAAGCGTTATCTCGGCCTAGGACAGCCGAATTCGCAGGCGATCCGCGCCGGGCACGCCAATCTACCCCACCATCTTGACTATATCGGTTATCTGGTCGAGCGCCGTCGCTGGTTGGCTGGCGACCACTTCTCGATTGCGGACATCACCGCCGCCGCACAGCTGTCGAGCCTCGACTATCTCGGCGACGTGCCCTGGGACGCTCACGAACCCGCCAAGGAATGGTATGCGCGGATCAAGTCGCGCCCAAGTTTCCGACCGATCCTGGCCGATCACGTGCCTGGCGTTCCGCCGCCCGAGCACTACGCCGATCTCGACTTTTGACCGCGCCGATGCGCTCGCTCGGGCCGTGCGCCGTTCTCGTTGTTGCTTTCTGGTCCTACTGGGCCTCGGCGCAGGAGAACGCGGCGCAAGAAGCGGCACATCGCAGGGCCGCGCTGGCGCATCTACCGGCCGACGCGGCTCAGCGCGTGTTCGGGCGCGAAGCGACGCCGGCCGCCGGACCGCCGGAGGCGATCGGCGCTTATGAACGGGGCTGCCTGGAAGGCGCCGTAGCACTGCCCGCTGACGGGCCGAACTGGCAGGTCATGCGCCCGTCACGCAACCGCGCCTGGGGTCACCCGGTTCTGATCGCGCTGCTCGAGCGCCTGGCGCACACGCTGCCCGCGGCAGCCGATTGGCCCGGCCTCCTCGTCGGCGACATCGCCCAGCCGCGGGGCGGGCCAATGCTGACCGGGCACGGCTCGCATCAGATCGGCCTCGACGCCGATATCTGGCTGACGCCGATGCCGAGCCGTCGGCTCAGCGCCGCCGAGCGCGACGAGATGCCGGCGACCGATTTGGTAACCGCCGACGGCAAGGATGTAGACGAAGCGACGTGGACGCCACAGCATCGCCGCCTCCTCGAGGCCGTGGCGCGCGAACCCGCCGTGGAGCGCATCTTCGTCAACCCCGCGATCAAGCGTGCGCTGTGCCGCACCGCCGGGCCGGATCGTTCCTGGCTCACCAAGATCCGGCCATGGTGGGGCCACAACTACCACTTCCACATCCGCCTCTTCTGTCCGATCGGTCAGCCGGACTGCCGGCCTCAGACACCGCCGCCGGCGGGTGACGGCTGCGGCAGGGAGTTGGATTGGTGGTTCACCCCCGAGGCACGCCTGCCGCCGCCGGGGCCGGCAAAGCCGCTGCTGCTCGGGGATCTGCCGCACGCCTGCGCCAGTCTGGTAGCCGCGCCCTAGTCGCGCCCGCGGCCATGCAAATTGCTAAAGAACAATGAATTTGCGATTGTCTACATACAATAGCCCCAATGCCTGTGAAAAAAGGCTTTGTATTAGTGGCTTAGATCATAAATTCGTTACTCCCCGGATCAACCGAATAACAACGGAAATTTGGTCGGGGAGTTCCACGCTATCGGAGCGACCATCCCCGGCTATTTTGCCCAGGGCGCCGCCACGAGTCGACGCACGAGGAAGTCGACCAGAATGCTGACGCGCACCGGGCGTAATCCGCCCGACGGCGTGACTAGGTGCAAGGCCACAGGGGGCAGAGACCACTCGGCCAGCACCTGCTCGAGCCGGCCAGTCGCCATATCCTCCCACACGGTGAATTCGGGTTGGATCGCCAGACCAAGCCCCGCGAGCAAGGCCGGCGCGAGCGCATCGGCATTGTTGGCCCGCAACGGGCCGTGCGGGGTTACCGCCGCTTCTTCGCCCTCGACACTGACGAAGCGCCAGACCTCGGGCGAGGGCAGGTAGGCGTAACCGAGACAATCGTGGTCGGCAAGCTCGGACGGATGGGTCGGGCGGCCTCGCCGGTCGAAATACGCCGGTGCGCCGACGACGAGTCGCCGAACCTGGCAGAGCCGCCGCGCGATCAGGCTGGAATCCCTTAGAGCGGCGATCCGTAAAGCCACGTCGAACCCGCCGCCGACGAGGTCGACAATTTCATCGCCGAGATGGAGATCGATCGTTACTTCGGGGTACGAAGTCAGGAACTCGGGCAGGATCGGCGTCACATGAGCGAGACCGAACGACATCGGAACGGCGAGGCGCACCGCGCCCCGTGGTGTCTCGGATTGCGCGACGGCATCGGCTTCGGCCGCCTCGCCCTCCTGCAGCACGCCCAACGCACGAGCGAACAGGTTTCGACCGACCTCGCTTAATACGACCCGGCGCGACGTGCGGTGGAGGAGGACCGCGCCGATCCGCCGTTCTAGCCGGGCAATCGCCTTCGAAACCGTAGCTTTCGCTAGGCCGAGATCGGCTGCTGCCCGCGAAAACGAGCCGGTCTGTGACACCTTGGCGAAGATTGCCCAGGCTTCGAGATCAGGAAGGCCCACCATAAGCAATATCAGAAACGATGTGTTTCCACTGTTTCTGCTTTTAATCGACGTCGCACGTGCGATCTAGGGCCCATGGTCGAGGCGGAACGTCGCCTCGATGAATCGGAGAACCGAGATGATCGAACGCAGACCGTTTGAAAGCCTGGGCGGAGCGAACCACGGTTGGCTCGACGCCAAGCACCATTTCTCATTCGCCGAATATCACGACGCCGAGCGGATGGGCTGGGGCGCGCTCAGGGTATGGAACGACGACACAATCGCGCCGAATACCGGGTTTCCGCTGCACCCGCACGCCGACATGGAGATCGTCACCTATGTCCGCGAAGGTGCCATCACCCATCAGGACAGCCTCGGCAACAAGGGACGCACCGAGGCCGGCGACGTGCAGGTGATGAGCGCCGGGACCGGCATCCGTCATTCGGAGTACAATCTGGAGCCCGGGATCACCAGGATCTTCCAAATCTGGATCCTGCCGACGAGCCATGGCAAGGCCCCAAGCTGGGGCGCCAAGCCCTTTCCTAAAGGCGACCGTTCCGGCCGCTTCGTCACGCTGGCGAGCGGTAACCCGAGCGATCACGAGGCCTTGCCGATCCGAACCGACGCGCGGGTTCTCGGCGCGACCTTGAAGGCTGGCGAAATGGCGGAATATGCCCTCGGAGAGGAACGCCACTGCTACCTCGTCCCGGCCAAGGGCTCGGTCGAGGTCAACGGCATCGCGCTCAACGCCCGTGACGGTGCGGCCATCCACAAGGAGGCGGTGGTACAAGTGCGCGCACTCGAAGCCACCGAGCTCGTCCTAGTGGATGCCACCTGAGTGGCCCACCCCGCGTTCGCCGCGTTTTGCGACCCGCCCGGGGCCGCCTATGATAGGCCTCGGACGGGGATTCCTCGGGAGGACCAAATGATCGACATGACTCCCATCAACGGTGCGAGTGCCTGGGTCGGCTGTGATATTCGGTCCGAAGATTATCGGGTCGAGCTGTCCGCCGCGTCTCACGACGAGATCCGCCGCACGGTCGATGAGATCCGCGCGTATCCCCTCCCGACGATCGTGCTCCGTCCCGAGGATTTCTCGATGCCGGCCTGCCGTGAGCAAATGGCCCAGGTGCGCGGTATTCTCGATCACAGTGTGCGCTTCGCGATTGTCGATCGCCTGCCCGTAGCCGAGCTGGACGCCGGCGAGGCGACGGCAATCTATTGGATCTTGTCGAGCATGATCTCGCGCCCGGTGGCGCAGAAGCTCGACGGCACCCTGATCTACGACGTTCTCGACACCGGGCAGCAGGCGCTACCCGGATCGGGGGTGCGGCCGGACAAGACCAACATCGAGATCCGCTTTCACAACGACAATGCCTACAACAACACCCCGCCAGATTACGTCGGCCTGCTTTGCCTGCGCCAGGCGATGAGCGGCGGCCACAGCCGTGCAATCAGCTTTCATACCGCGCACAACGCGCTGCTTACTCAACATCCGGATAAACTGCGGCGGCTCTACCAGCCGTTCTGGTTCGATCGGCAGCGGGAGTATCACCCAGGCGAAGCTCCGATCTTTGCCGCACCGGTCTTCGAGAACTCCGGAGCGGTAAAGGCGCGGTTCAGCGTGCACCAGATCAACAGTGGATATACGCTCCGGGGCGAGGCGATCGATACCGAGGGGGCGGCTGCAATTGCCGCGATGTTCGAAATCGTCGAAGAAGACGGGCTGTCGGTCGATTTCGACCTTGAGCCGGGCCAGATGCAGTTCGTCGACAACCGGGCGCTGGGACACAGTCGCACGGCGTTTGTCGACCCCCCGGACCCGAACCGCAGGCGGCACCTTGTCCGGTTGTGGATGCGCGATCACGGCCGCCGCGCGTATACGGGCTAAACTCGGATGACCCGCACCCATCCCGCCAACATCGACATCAGCGCGGCGCTCGCCGAGGCAGAAGAGCTCTACCAGGCGAATAACCCAAGGAGCCTCGCGCAGCACCGTGAGGCCTGCGCCGCGCTGCCGGGCGGCAATACCCGCTCGGCGATCCATGTCGACCCGTTTCCGTTGACGATGGTGCGCGGCGAGGGGGCCCGACTGTGGGATCTAGACGGGCACGAATATCTCGATTTCCTTAGTGAATTCACCGCCGGGATCTATGGTCATTCGCATCCGGCGATCCGCGGGGCGATCGAGCGGGCGCTCGAAGGCGGGCTTAATTTTGGTGCTCACAACGCGACAGAGGCCCGTTTTGCGGCGGCGATCTGTGCTCGCTTTCCGTCGATCGGGCTGGTGCGTTTTACCAATTCCGGTACCGAGGCCAATCTGATGGCGGTCAGCGCGGCGCGGGCGATCACCGGCCGCGCGAAGATCCTGGTGTTCGCCGGCGGCTACCACGGTGGCGTTTTCTATTTCCGCGGTCACGGCAGCCAACTCAATGCGCCGTTCGAGTATCTTCTCGGCCGCTATAATGATCTCGAAGCGGTCGAGGCGCTCGTCCGACCCTACCGGGCCGACCTCGCTGCGATCCTCATCGAGCCGATGCAGGGCACCACCGGCTGCATCCCGGCCGAGCGCGGGTTTCTGGCCGGGTTGCGCGCCCTGGCAGACGAGACCGGGGCGTTGTTGATCTTTGACGAGGTGATGACCTCGCGGCTCGCACCGGGCGGGCTACAGGACAGGCACGGTATCTTTCCTGACCTGACGATATTGGGCAAATATGTTGGCGGCGGCATGAGCTTTGGCGCGTTTGGCGGGCGCGCCGACATCATGGAGCATTTCGACCCGCGGCGACCGGACGCGTTCCAGCATGCCGGTACGTTCAACAATAACGTGCTGACGATGAATGCCGGGCTCGTCGGGCTGACCGAGATCTACACCCCCGAGCGCGCCCGTGCCCTCAATAGCTGGGGCGACCGCCTTCGAGAGAAGCTTAACGCAGTAGTGCATAGGCGAGGGCTCGCAATGCAATTCACCGGGCTCGGCTCGATGTTCTCGGTCCACATGACCGACCGGCCGATCCGCTCGCAGGAAGACGCCGAACGCGGCAATGCGAAACTGCGCGACCTGTTCTACTTCGATCTCGTCGCACGTGGCATCTGGTTCGCTAAACGCGGCATGTTCGCCCTGTCTATCACCCTCGATGAACAGGATGGTGACAAGCTTGTCGGCGGCGTCGAGGAATTCGTCGCGACCCGCGGCCCGCTATTCGCTAACATGTAATCTGCCCAGCGCTAGGGCGATCGAGGGATCAAGAGGATTCGACGGATGAAGGTGCTGAGGGGCGGCACGCTGATCGATGGAACCGGCGCCGGTCCAGTGTCGGGCGCCACGGTCGTCGTTCGTGATCAGAGGATCGAGGCGGTCACGACCCGGGTCGTCGGCGACTGGCCGAATGAAGCCGAGATCATTGACGTCGCGGGCATGACGATCCTGCCGGGGCTGATCGACTGTCACGATCATCTGGCGATGCACGGCTACGACCTGGCGCGGCGCTGGGGGATCGACGAGCCGCAAAGCACCCGAGCCTTGCGCACCGCCAAGGTCCTGCAAGAGACCCTCGCAGCGGGATACACCGCGGTGCGCGACGCGGCGGGGCTCGACACGGGCTTCAAGCGAGCGATCGATGAGGGTCTGATCGCGGGTCCGCGACTCGTGGTGTCGCTGTGCATCGTTTCGCCGATCGGCGGGATCGGCGACCGCGTCAGCCCATCCGGGTTCTCGTGCTGCGTGCCCAATGATCCATTGCTGCCGGACGGCGTCGTCAGCAGCTTGGCGGATGTCCGCCCGGTCGTCCGCCGGATCGTGCGGGCAGGGGCGGACGTCATCAAATGTGCGACGACCGGTGGCGCCAGTTCGCGGCCCGGTCACGGGCCACGCGACGGCGCCTTCAACCTGGACGAGATGCAGGCGCTGACCGACGAGGCGCATGCGCTCGATCGCCGAGTGATGTGTCATGCGCTCGGCGGCCGTGGGCTGCGCATTGCGGTAGAGTCCAGCGTGGATTCGATCGAGCATGGCTGCTACTTGAACGAGGAGCCCGAATTGCTCGACCTAATGGCCGAGCGCGGCATTTTTTTGGTGCCGACCTTCGCAGTCTACGAATACCACCGCAAATCGGCCCTGGCGCATATCCGCGAGCGGGCGCACCACCTGCAGGAGCCTCATGCCGAGAGCCTGCGCAGAGCCTTTGCCGCCGGCGTCAAGATCGCCGCCGGAACCGACGCTGGCGGGCACGGTCACCCGCCCAATGCGATGGAGATCGAGTGCCTGGTCAAGGCGGGGTTGACCCCGCTTCAGGCATTGCGGGCGGCGACCGGCTGGGCCGCCGAGTGTCTCGGCCTGGAGCGTGACATCGGCACCGTCGAAAAAGGCAAACTCGCCGACCTGATCGTCGTCACCGGCGACCCGCTCGGAGACGTGAAAATGCTGCAGGACCCGGAGCAGATTGCCCTAGTGCTAAAGGGCGGGGAAATCGCCGCAAACCGACTGGCGAAAGCCCTGCGCTAGCTGTCACGAAACTCTGTCACCGCTCGTATTCGTCGTGCAGGCGCACCCACGCCATCTTGTGAGGGCCGGTCTCGTCGCGTCCCTTGGGCACCAGGTCGAGCCAGTGATAGGCGCCGTTCAGCATGTCCAGGCCGCGCGCGTAGCAGGAATAGGTATGGAAGATCTTTCCGTCGTCATCCTTGTAGAACACGCTGATGCCCGGGCGTTCCTCTATCGTCATCTTGCTCGGAGCGTAGTTATAGACAACTCCGCCGCTTGCTAATTGTTCGGGCCGAGCCGAGACGTAATAGTCATAGTTGAAATCGGTGCCGAAGGAAGACACCCATTTGAATGTCCATCCCATGCGCTTCTTGAAGGCCTCGATCCTTGGCAGCGGCGCGCGGGAGATCGCAAGGAAGCTGACATCGCGTTGCCGCAAGTGGAGGTCGATGCCATTGAAATTGTCGGCCCAGAGGGAGCAGCTCTTGCACTCTTCTTCCCAATCCGGGCCGAGCATGAAGTGATAGACGGCCAGCTGATGCCTGCCGTCGAAGAGCTGCGACAGGGTCACCCGGCCACCGGGTCCTTCGAAAACATAATCCTTGTCCACCCGCTCCCAAGGCAGATCCCTGCGCCGCTGACTGAGCCGGTCGCGCAGTCGCGTGAATTCCTTTTCCTCCGCGAGCAGCTGCCGGCGGGCGGCGAGCCAGTCCTCATGGGAAACTACTTTATGGTCCTCCATCATAACCTCCGAGATCACTGGTACCTGTATTGCGGCTGCCAATCATTGCCGCCTTCCGGCAGCAGGTCGAAGAAGTGCCAAATCGCGCAGAAATCGTCCCCGGGTTGGAAAGCAGTATCGGAGACGCGATAGATCTTTTGCCCGCGTTTGCGGAACACCGACACCCCGGGCAGCCAGCCGTCGTCGCTGCGGTAGCCCATGTCACGAGCAAACCCGGTGTCGCGGTAGGACACCATTCGGAAATGCCATCCGCGCGCAGTACTGAACTTCTGCTGCGCCGCCGGGTCGTCCGGTGAGGCGACGACAAAGGCCGCCCGATTTTCGATGTGCGGGAGGATTCCGTTGAAACCGTCGGCCCACAAGGTGCAATAACGGCACCCGGCGCCCATGTTATGGATGACGAAGAGGTATTCCTTGTCACCGAAAAGCTCGGACAGGCGCACCTTGCCCTCGGTGGTCGAGAACTCGTAGTCGCTGACTTCCTCGGGTTCGACCGATTGCTGAAGGTCGCGCATCTTGCTGCGCAGATCGGCGATCTGTTGCCGGTAGTGGGCCAATTTTTCCGATGCATCCGCGTAGTGCATGAGGTCACTCCTTGGTGAGAGATTGCCGCTTGGCGTTGCCGCGCTTTGCAAGCGCTCGCTTGCGGTCCTCGATCTGGTCGAGCCAGACAGCCAGGGTTTCGAACTGCGACTGCCAATACTTGCTGTACCGGTTGATCCACACTGCTGCTTGGTAGATCGGCCCGGCATCGAGCCGACACCGGCTGATGCGGCCCGTCCGTTCTTGCGTGACAAGCCCCGCCTTCACCAACACCTGGATGTGCCGGGAGACTGCCTGCAATGAAATCGCAAACGGCTCGGCCAGTTGGGACACCAGCAGATCCTCGCCGTCCAAGCGCTCCAGGATCGCGCGCCGCACCGGATCGGAGAGAGCGGAGAACACGCGATCGAGTGCTTCTGCCTCGCCCGTCGCGGCTCGGTGTGTTTCCGAAGGATTGCTCAACACTATGATTGATATTCAAATATGTCGTTGATCGTCTGTCAAGCGACCGCGCAGCGCCGCTTGCGCAGCACCCACCAAATGTCAAATCTTGGGACCACCAGCCCGGGAGGCCCCGACGATGACCAGCCCCACCCGCCCCCTCGCGCTCGTGACCGGCGCATCGAGCGGCATCGGCGCCGATCTCGCGCGCGAATTGGCGCGCGACGGCCACGATCTGGTGCTCGCGGCGCGGACCGTGGCGCCGATGGAGAACCTCGCCGCCGAGCTTGCAGCGCACGGTGCCGGCACGGTCGTTATCGCCGCCGATCTCAGCCAGCCGGGAGGTCCCGCCGCGCTCGTAAGCGCGATCGAAGCCCGCGGTTTGACGGTCGACGTGCTGGTCAACAATGCCGGGCTCGGTGCAGTCGGCCGGTTCGACCAGATGGACCCGCTGCGGATCGGCGAGATGCTGCAGGTCAACATCGTGGCATTGACCGAACTGACCCGTCTGCTGCTGCCGGGTATGGTCACCCGCCAACACGGCAGGGTGATGCTGGTTGCCTCGACTGCCGCCTTTCAGCCGGGCCCCCACATGGCGGTGTATTTTGCGACCAAGGCCTACGTGCTGAGCTTTGGCGAGGCGATCGCTTACGAGCTGCGCGGTACCGGGGTGACGGTGACGGTGCTGTGCCCCGGCCCCACCGCCACCAATTTCTCTAACGCCGCCGGAACCAACGAGCTTACATTTTTCAACAGCGCAGCGCGTCAGGCGATGAGTGCCGCTGCGGTAGCGCGGATCGGTTATCGCGGGCTCAAGGCCGGCCGCCGGGTGGTCATCACCGGCGCGCTCAACAAGATCCTCGCGGGCGCGGGCAAGCTCTCACCGCATGCGATCTCACTGGCTACCGCAAACGCTCTGATGTCGCGGCGTTGAGCCGTCGCTGCCAACCTGTCGCCGCTCACAATTCTTCAGGCTATATTGCATTATCGACGGCCAACGAGGGTGGGATCGGTGCTCAGCGGCGAAGATCAAAAGCGGCTTGGGCGCGCCGTTGCGGTGCTGATCCTGGCGGGAGTGCCGCTTGCCTGCGTGGCCCCGGAGCCGGCTGCCCAAAACCTGTTTCTCGGGACCTGGGCCACAGCGGACAATGACAGCATCACGATACGCCAAGACACGATCGTTCAAACCCAGCCCGACGGTCGCAGCACGGCACTCGATAAGGACACCTGCCGTGGCCTGTTCCGCTTCGGCTATGAGACGCAAAGTCGCCAAGCGTTGACCGACCTGATCGCCCGTCAGCCTGATCTGCGGAAGAAATTGTCGAACTTGCTGGTTGAGCCGAGCTATCCGGTGGCCAGGCTCGACTGCGACCGAGGGGATCAAACCTATGTCTTGTTGAACGATCGTCAGCTCGTCGCGATTTACCGCGACGGCGACATCGGTGCAATCGACCGCTTGGCGCGACGCTGACCGCTGCTATGTTTTGGCTGTGAGCATTAAGCCGGACACACACAGGATCGTGGCCCGGGAGGCAAATTCAGGGTGGCAGCGTTTTTTTCTACACCTAGCTCTGCTGGGCGTCGGAGCGATTGTGCTGCTCGGCTGTGCCGAGGAACCACCCCCACCGCCACCGGAGATAGCAGCGGTTCCTGCCCCACAACCACCCGCGCTAAAAGCGCCGTCCCACGTTTCACGGCGTCCGGCGCACAAACCCACCCCACCTGCCGCGACCGGAAGCCCGGAGACCGAAAGCGCAGCCAAGGAAGGCGACGGCGAGGCTTTGGCGATGATCGCGCCAGAACCCGCTGGCCCCAGCCCACGGCCGGCGGTCGCCCCGCCGCCGCAAGCGAAAGAGCTGATCGGACTGGACCAGCCGGCGGCAACCCGCCTGTTCGGGGCCGCGACGGAACGAGCCGAGGAGCCGCCCGCCACGGTGTGGCGATACAAGACCGCGACCTGTGAGCTCGACCTGTACTTTTATCTCGATCTGCGTAGCGGCCGGATGCGAACGCTACACTACACGTTCAAGGGCGACGCCACCGATTCGGCCAAGCGCCAGAATTGCCTCAGCGAGCTCGTTGCCGCGCGAGGAACTTAGAATCATCTTGCCGATGCCGCACCTGCTTCTTGTAGACGACGACGATTTGTTCCGTGAGTCGCTTGGGCTGAATCTGATCGACGAAGGTTACCAAGTCACCAGCCTCGGCAACGGCCGGGACGCGCTGGCCTATTTGGAGAGCGGCGGTGCCGCCGATGTGGTGCTGCTCGACTGGCGCATGCCCAACCTTACGGGTCTGGAAGTGCTGCGGCGTCTGCGTCGTGCTGGGATCACGGTTCCGGTGATTTTTTTGACCGCATTGTCCGACGACATTTATGAGGAGGCCGCGCTGGAAGGCGGCGCCGTCGATTTCATCGACAAATCCCGCCGGCTGCCAATTCTTTTGAAGCGCCTCGAGCTAATCGCCGAAGGCATGCGGCCTTCGGTCGATTCGGATCCGCGGAGCGGGACAACGCTCCGCCGCGGCCCGCTCGAGCTGCGCTTCGACGTGAACCGGGCGCTGTGGGCCGGGCAAACGATCGACCTCACTCTGACAGAATTCAAAATTGTCACGCTGTTAGCCGAGAAGGCGGGGCAAGACGTCGGCTATCGCGAGATATATGATCTCGTCCACGGGAAGGACTTCATCGCCGGACACGGGGCAGAGGGTTATCGTGCCAATGTACGAACCTTCATCAAGCGTATCCGCAAGAAATTCCGCGATGGCGATCCAGGTTTCGACCACATCGAGAACTACGCCGGCTTCGGATACCGCTGGACCGCGCCGGAGTGAGGCGCGTCGCGGACTGCGCTGGGCATCGTCGCTGACGGCGAAGACAGCGGCCCTCGCTGTCATCTTCGTTCTTGTTCCGGTCTTTCTTTATCTGCAGTTCAGCTCGGCCCATCATGACAGCCAGGAACTGCTGCTAAACAGCGTGCGTGACGAAGGTCGGGTCATCAGCAAGTCGTTACTGCCGCTGCTCGAGACCGCGGACCGCGGCTCGCTACCGGAACTCGGCCGTCACCTCGCCCGCTTCGCCGGCGAAGTAACGACGATCAAGGTGTTGCTCGCGCCATCCGACGCCGGTGCTGGAAGCGACGGATTTTACTATGTGGCGTCCTGGCCTGCAGTCGCGCCGAGCAACCTCGAGGCGGAACGCGAAACTTTGGCGCGCCAAGGCGTGCTCGACCGCCTCGCTCAAAACTGTCGCGGTGAATTGCCGTTCTCGCTGATCTACCATCGGCCGACCGGCGGCGCCGAGATCATTACTGCGGTAACGCCGCTGTCGACCACCGCCGGCTGCTGGGCGGTGATCGCCTCGTTTTCGGCTGATGCTTACCCGTCAGCTCACCTCGGCGAGCCTTACTGGGCGACTCCGCCGGTTATCATCGCAGCACTGATCTATCTGGCTATGGCGGTGATCACCTTTGCAACTTTGTTGAGCGTAAACCGTGGGCTGCGCCGCTTCGCCTACCGCGCGCGGCGGATCCGGGAGGAAGGACCCGACGCAGGATCGTTCGCCGGCCGCAAGGGCCTTCCCGAACTGGCTGAAGTCGCTGCCGAGTTCGACCGGATGGTCGACGCCCTACACCGCTCCGCTGCCGACATCCGGCGCACCGCAGAAGACAACGCGCACGCATTCAAAACCCCGATTGCGGTGATCCGCCAGTCGATTGAGCCGTTAAGGCGCGTGCTTCCGTCAGACAACCAGCGGGCCCAGCGCGCGATCGGCGTGGTCGAACATTCGCTCGACCGCCTCGACGGGCTCGTCGCCTCGGCACGGAGCCTCGATGAAGCAACCGCCGACCTGATCGCCAAGCCCCAAGTGCCGGTCGATCTCGGCGGCGTCGTCGGCAGGCTGACTCAGATTCGATCCGCGGTCCTTGCCAGTCGCGATGTGACAATCATTCTTGCCAGCCACGACCTGACAATAACTGCAGACCTTCTACCCGGCCTCTTCGTGCTCGGCACCGAAGAGATGATCGAGACCGTCGTGGAGAACCTGATCGACAACGCCGTCTCGTTTTCCCCGCGCGGCAGTGAAATACTGGTGCACCTGACCCGCGACGGCTCATTTGCCCATCTCGCCGTCTGTGACCAGGGCCCAGGGGTACCGGCAGGACAGCTCGATCGCATCTTCGACCGATATTATTCCGAGCGCCGTGCCGAGACGACCAGCGAAAGCCCTTCGAGCTACTTCGGGATCGGGTTGTGGATCGCTCGCCGCAATGTCGAGGCAATGGGCGGGACGGTCGACGCGGAAAATCGCAGCCCACATGGACTGGCAGTGCATGTCCGCCTGCCGTTGGCGCCGAGCCGCGGATAGGTGGGGGTTCTCGACCCGTCGAAAATGGAAGCAAGGCTGAAATCGGCGATGTGGATCAAAGCACTAATCCGGCGTTGCGATCTCGCCGCCATCCCGGTCGCCGTTTTGGCGCGGGGAGACGATGATGCCGGCGCCATCTTGCTGAAGTTTAATGGCCGCGAAACCGGCTGTCTGGTGCTGGCCCAGGCGCGCGGGAGGGACGGCGAACTGCTCTGGATGAGGGCAACAGGAACCGAGCCGGTCGCCGAGGCGGATGCCGACGCTTATATCGAGCGCCAACGTCGGCGCGACCCCGATCTTTGGGTGGTCGAAATCGAAAACGCAACGACTGGATCCTTAATCGACACGCGGATCGCCTGACGATGGCGATGTCGTCGCCGGCGGCCGAACCGTCCCATCCCGACGTCAAGATCGCGCGTGCCCGGACGGTTTCTGCCCGCCATCTGCGGATCGACACGGTCTGGTTCAAGCACCGCCTGTTTTCTGGGGGGTGGAGCACCGAGCGGAGCTACGACGTGCTCCGCCGAGGTCAGGCAGTCGCGATCGTGCTCTATGATCCCGATCAGGAGCGCGTCGTGCTTGTCGAGCAGTTTCGTCTTCCAGCGCTGTTCGCCGGCAGCTCCCCCTGGCAGCTCGAAGTGGCGGCCGGGCTGATCGACACCGACGAGACACCTCAGGCGGTAGCCGTGCGAGAGACGCACGAGGAAACCGGGCTCGTTCTGATCGGCGAGCCGATCCAGATACAACGTTATCTGTCGTCCGCCGGGAATTCGGACGAAGGTGTCATTTTGTTCTGTGGCCGTGTCGACTCGACCGCTGCCGCCGGCGTGCACGGGTTGCCTGAAGAGCACGAGGACATTCGCGTCGTCGTCAAGACCCTGGCGGAGGTCGAGACCCTGCTTGATACGGGTGGTATCGAAAGCGGTCACACCCTGATCGGCATGTACTGGCTCTTGCGTCACCGCGACCATCTGCGCCGGCTCTGGTCGGTGGGCTGAGAGCTCGCGTCGCAAGCTCAGTGGGGCGCAAGCGTCTTGAAATGCTTAGACAGCGCCAGCCCTTGGCTTTGATAGGACGAACCAATCGCGCGGCCATAGAGCTTGTCTGGTCTGGTGATCAGGCGCTCATAGACGAGGCGGCCGAGGATCTGGCCGTCCTCGATCAAGAACGGCACCTCGTGCGAGCGCACTTCGAGCACCGCACGGCTGCCAGCACCGCCGCTCTCGGCGGTGCCGAAGCCCGGATCGAAGAAGCCGGCGAAATGGACGCGGAACTCGCCGACAAAGGTGTGATAGGGCAGCATCTCGGCGGCATGATCGGCCGGCACAACGACGGCCTCACGCGAGGCAAGGATGTAGAAATCGTGCGGGTCGAGCACGATCCCGCTCGGGCCTCCGGGCCCGCGATGGGAGTAGACCGGCTCCCAGAATTCACGCGGGTCGTAGTGATGAATTCGGTCGACATCGATCAGGTCGGTGTGCCGGCGCGCCTTATAGCCGACTACGCCGCTCTTTTTGTTGCCTGCAACATCGACGGTAAAGGCGAGTCCGTCTCGGACCGCCTCGCGCGCCGATAGCGTTCCCGGCGATGCCTCGACGAGACCGACCTCCTGGTGCAGGCGCCTGAGGGCGGTGTCGCTGAACTGCGGCGAGCCGCGGCGGATACGCAATTGGACGAGGCTCGAGCCGGAGCGCACCAGAATGCTGAACGACCGCGGCGAAATCTCCGCGTAGAGCGGCCCCTTGTAGCCTTCGCGGATACGGTCGAACTCGCTGCCGTAGTCGGTGATGACCCGGGCGAATACATCGAGCCGGCCGATCGAGCTCTTCGGATTGGCGAATCCTGATGTGCGTGTGCGCAACGCTACATATTCGAAGAGCGGCACGATGTAGACGCAGTCCTTTTCGAGAACCGCTCCTCCGGTCAGGTCGACGCAGTGCATCGAGAGTTGGTCGAGCTTGTCGCGCACGCTCGCCCTTGCGCCGGGCAGAAAGCTCGCCCGCACCCGGTAGGCGACATCGCCCAAACGCAGATCAATGCTCGCGGGCTGAACCTGGTCGTCGCCAATCGGGTGAGGGGAAAGGATTTCGCGGCCGAGCGTCACCGCTTCGCGCAGCATCTGGGACGGCAACAGACCGGTCGTCGGATCACGTTGACGGTCGGCGTCTAAAACCTTCGGGGCAGGGAACAGCTCGTCCTGATCGGACCCGGTCATGCGGCTAGATTCCATCGCATCGCCCCGCCGGTTCTAAGCCATCAGGCGCGCCGCGCAAACAGCAGGAGTGTTGCGTCTCCGCTCTCGCCCTCGATAGTCTTGTCTCGCGAGCTCGGAGTATGGAGAAGCGCATGACGATCCGTGACGGGTTTGTCGGCACCGTCGGGAACACGCCGCTAATCAAGCTGCGGCGCGCCTCCGAGGAGACGGGTTGCACGATCCTCGGCAAGGCCGAGTTCCTCAATCCCGGCGGCTCGGTCAAGGATCGGGCTGCGCTCTACATCATCAAGGACGCCGAGGAGCGCGATCAGCTTCGCTCGGGCGGCGTCATCGTCGAAGGCACCGCCGGCAACACCGGCATCGGCTTGGCACTCGTCGGCAACGCGCGCGGCTACCGCACCGTGATCGTCATGCCGGAGACGCAGAGCCAGGAGAAGAAGGACATGCTGCGCCTGTGCGGCGTAGATCTCCGACTTGTTCCGGCTGTCCCCTATGCCAACCCGATGCACTATGCGCGATACTCGGGGAGGCTGGCCGAGGAAATTGCGGCCAGCGAACCGAATGGCGCAATCTGGGCCAACCAGTTCGACAATCTCGCCAACCGGCGAGGGCATTACGAGACGACGGGTCCGGAAATATGGGAGGAGACCAACGGCAAGGTTGACGGCTTTACCTGCTCGGTCGGCACCGGCGGCACGCTTTCTGGTGTCGGGATTGCGCTTAAGGAGCGCAATCCGAAGGTCCAGATTTATCTGTCGGACTGTATGGGATCGGGCATCTACAACTGGTATGCGCACCACGAGTGGAAGCCCGAAGGGAACTCGATCACCGAGGGCATCGGCAACAACCACGAAACCGGCAACCTCGCGGGCTTTGCACCCGATGGGCAATACCAGATCACCGATCGGGAGATGCTGCCGGTCCTGTTCGACCTGGTGACCGAGGAAGGGCTGGTCCTTGGCGGCTCGACCGGGATCAATGTCTGCGGTGCGATCCGCTTGGCGCGCGAGCTTGGGCCCGGGCATACGATCGTGACGATCCTTGCCGATTCCGGCACTCGCTATCAATCGAGGCTGTTTAACCCCGAATTCCTGAAGTCGCGCGAGCTGCCGACGCCGGTCTGGTTGGACGTGGCGACATGACCGAGCTGCTGTTTCGCGATGACGGCTACATCCGCTCGTGCAACGCCCGGGTGACCCAAGCCGATGGACGCGGTATCAGGCTCGACCGGACCGTGTTCTACCCGATGGGCGGCGGTCAGCCGGGGGACACCGGAGAACTGCGCCTTTCCTCGAGAAGATCGATCGCGATCGTCGATACGGTCAAGGGCCCACTGCCCGATGAGGTGATCCACGTCCCTGCCCCGGGCTCGGCGCTCCCCGAGCCGGGCGTCGAGCTCGTCGCCGAGATCGACTGGGACCGGCGCTACCGGCTGATGCGCATGCACACTTGCCTGCACTTGTTATGCAGCATTGTCCCCGGCGCGGTGACCGGCGGCCAGGTGTCGGATGGCAAGGGGCGGCTCGATTTCGACGTTCCCGGATCGAGCCTCGACAAGGAGGTGATCGCGAGCCGGCTCAACGCGCTGATCGCCGAGGCTCATCCGGTCGGGCCGCGCTGGATCACCGACGAGGAACTCACCGCCAAGCCCGAGCTCGTCCGCACGATGTCGGTCAAGCCGCCGAGCGGCATGGGCCGTGTGCGCCTGATGGAAATCGCGGGCGTCGACCTGCAGCCTTGTGGCGGCACCCATATCCGCAACACCGCCGAGATCGGTCCGGTCGCGGTGACCAAGATCGAGAACAAGGGCAAGCAGAACCGCCGCGTTATCCTCGCCTTCGCGGAGTGACACCCGATGCCGTATACCCGTCCCGAAGCGCTCGTCGGCACCGACTGGCTTGCCGCACACCTCGCCGATCCGCATGTCCGGGTCCTCGATGCGTCTTTCAAATTGCCGGGCATTACACCGACCGCGCGGCAAGACTACGACCGAGGCCACATCCCGGGTGCCGTGTTCTTCGACATCGACGACATCTGCGAGCCCGGCACCAGCCTGCCGCACATGATCCCGACGCCCGATCTCTTCGCGGGCAAGATCGCGGCGCTCGGCATCGGCGACGATGACCGCGTCGTCGCCTATGACAGCGTAGGATTGTCGTCGGCCGGGCGCGCCTGGTGGATGCTTCGCCTCTTCGGACATCACGATGTCGCCGTCCTCGACGGTGGCCTACCCAAATGGCGGGCCGAGGGGCGGCCGCTCGACACGGCGGTGCCGAACCCGCCGCAGCGCAGTTTCATCGCGCGGTTCGACCCGTCGTTACTCCGTGACAAGAGAGCCCTGATCGAGAACCTGGCGACCCGCCGCGAGCAGGTGGTCGATGCGCGTGCCGCCGGGCGGTTTGACGGCACCGCACCAGAAGCCCGGCCCGGCCTGCGTGGCGGTCATATACCCGGAAGCCGCAATGTCCCCTATGAGGGTGTCACCCACCCGCGTACCAAGCAGCTGAAGAGCGCCGAAGAGCTGACCCGCCTGTTCCGCGATGCCGGTGTGGCGCTCGACAGCCCGATCGTCACGAGCTGCGGCTCGGGGGTAACCGCTTGCGCGCTCGCCTTCGCGCTACACCTGATCGGTCACCCCGACGCCGCGGTCTATGATGGGTCCTGGTCCGAATGGGGCCTGCCGGGGGACACCCCAATCGCGACGGGTCCGGCCCGATGACCGTGCTCGAAGATACCATCACCTATCTCGAAATGCTGGAACGGCCGGCCGGACGGCGGGTTCCGGCGCCGCTCGAGAAGCTCGCGCTGATGCGGGCCGAAGCGTGCACGGTCTCGTTCTACCGCTACCTCTACAACACCGTCGGCGAGCCGTGGCTGTGGTTCGAGCGGCGGATCATCGATGACGCGGCGGTTGCCGCGGAAATCCACCGGCCAGCGATCGAGATCTTCGTGCTGTACGTGCGCGGCGTGCCGGCGGGCTTCTTCGAGCTCGACACGACGGCCGCCCGGGAGACGAAGCTTTGTTATTTCGGGCTGGTCCCCGATTTTATCGGGCGCCGGCTCGGTCCTTACTTGCTACAGGCGGCGATCGACCGCGCCTGGTCGCGGCCAATCGACCGATTTTGGCTGCACACCTCGACCTTCGATCACCCAAAAGCGCTGCGCGTCTATCGGCAGGCCGGCTTTGTCGTCTATGCGCGCCGCTCGGTGCTGTTCGAAGATCCCCGCGAGTGCGGGATCTTGCCACGCACCGTCGGCCACCGGATGAAGCTGCCGACTGCCTGAAGGGGTATGCGTAACGGCGTCGAGTTGGCCGGTCCGGCTGCCAGCGGCATGCTAAAACAACAAAAATCGCGGTCATACCCGCGAAGACACCCGATCTCCGCACGGAATAGATAGTCAGATCAGTGGGTTAGACCGGAGTTTGCGTTGCCGCAGAACAACGAAATCCGCACCCCAGATCAACCGAATTTGCACAGCCCTTAGGGAGGCCAGAACAACGGAATCAAGCAGTGTTCGTTCCAGCATTGCCGATGCGATTTCTCGCGCCGTCCGGGCTCGTCTTGGGACGCGTGACCAGCCACGGGGCTCGGCTGTCTGGGGGCTGCCGGCGCAAGAGCAGCGCGCCGAGCCGCATCACCGATCAGCACGGTTGCTGCCCGACTGCACCCTCGTCTAGTTGCCGGACTCCAAGCGGGAGTTCTTTGTCAAGCTGGCCAACACTAATGCCAATCAGCGCGACGCAAACCTTCGATGGCTCGAACACGACCCTGTCGGTCAACCTCAGCGGCTGCAGCACGCCCGCAAGCGGTCTGAGTCCACTTACCACGCCTGCGTGTATGGGATCGTGCAGAGACAGAACGATGGCTGCAATCCCTATGTCGTAACCCGAAATCCCTCGGTCGGGTCGCGGGCGATTGCCCTCGTTGACGCTATGATCCCCCAACGCGGCAAGCGAGTTGACGGTTTTCTCGGCACAATCTGGCGTGCCCGAGCCGGCCAAACTGATCAGGTGAGCTGGTTCAGGCTCGTCTTCGCCTCTTTCAGATCGGCGGTTTCGAAGCCCTCGGTGAACCAGCCGTAAATGGGGGCGAGGATGTCGCGGGCCTCGGCCCGTCGGCCTAGTTCACTCAGTAGATGGGCGAGGCTCACCGCGGCACGCAATTCGAACCCGCGTGTGCCTTGTTGGTGTGCGACGGTAAGCGCTTTTCGGAAATAGCCCTCGACTTTCGTCCACTTCGGCGATGGTAAGCGCCGCAGTAAATCACCCTGCAAACGATACAGCTCGGCATCAGCCCCTCTTGTGCCGCTCGCTTCCGCGGTTGCCAGCGCCTCGGCCAGAACGCTCAGCCCCTCGTCGATAGCACCAGTAAGAGCGAGCGCCTCGGCAAGCAAGCCGTGAAAAGCCGGCTCATGGTTGCGCCATCCCGTCGCCTCCGCTGCCACCAAGCCCGCGCGGATCCGCCGCACAGCAATTCGGCCCTGTCCTCGCTGCGCCAAGGCCCAACCTTGGAAGATTTGGCCAAATCCGGAAAAGAACGCGAATCGATGCTCATCCGAGAGGGCGACCAACTCGTCCCCAAGCTCTTCTGTCTCGTCCGTCTTCCTTGCGGAAAGCGCCGCCAGACCAGTGATGAGAAGTGCATATGCGAGGGTATGGAGGTGGGAGAGTTGACGTGCGCGCTGGAGTGCCTCGTCGATCATCTCGCGTGCCTGATCAGGGTAACCTCGGTGCCAGAGTAACAATCCCCAGGTGGCGACCGCGGTGACCCCGGTATCCGCGCCAAGCCGTGGGTCAAACATCCAGTTCTTCTCGGCCCGATATAACCTCACCGCGCGTTCGAGGTGCGAGGCGGCTGCCGGGTAATCGCCGATGGCGATAAGTACCCTCCCGGCGAGCCAATACCCGGTCGTCAACACCCGAGAATCTCGCTGAGATTTGGCAAGCAAAAGGAATTCGTTAGCACGGTCGAGCGCCGCGTCTGGTTTGCCGCCGACGAACTCGGCCGCCCAGAGTCCGCGCAGCATCGAGAAATGAATGACCGTACCCGCTCGCCCGGTCTCCGAGATCAGGCTGCGTGCACGATCGAACGCCTCTTCTACCTCTGGGTGGGCGTATCCCTTGATCACGGTCAGTGCACCCGCAAGAGCGATCTGTAGTTCGAGCTCCCGCTGCTTGCGCTCGCGCGTGTCCGGCAGATTAGGGATGAGCCGCAGCCCCGTCCTCAGTTGGGTGATCGCCTCGACGAAGCCCGATTTCGCTACAGATCGGCGGCCGGCGCGGCACCAGTATCCGACCGCCCTCTCAAACAAGCCTGCTTCGGTAAAATGGTGAGCGAGGGTTTCCGGTCGCCGCTGCGTCACGTCGGGAAACCGCTCTTCCAGCGCATCGGCGATCCGCGCATGCAATGAACGGCGAGGGCCGCGCAGCAGCATGCTATAGGCGGTGTCTTGCACCAGTGGGTGCTTGAAAAGAAAGCTCACCTGCGGCGGCATCTCGCCATCTGCCCCCGGATGCGCCCAGATGCCGTACCCGACGGAGGGTAACCGCGACCATCGGATCACACGCGTTGACCTAGCTATTGGGTGATTGGGCGCTCAGACAATACGTGCGACCACGTATTGATCAATCGGCTGAAACCGTCATGTAGCAGGTGCAGGCCATGCCGCAGTAAGTTTGCGCTCTTAGTGACCACTGAGCGATCAACTGATTTGGGCGATCCGCTCAAAGACTTTGGCACGGGAATCGCAGGGAGGATGAGTCGATGGTCGATGACGCGAAACTGCATGAATTTATCAGCCAAATGCTATCGGATCTCGGCGGCGCGGCCAGTATTGCATTGGTGCGGATCGGAGATGCGCTGGGTTTGTACAAGATCCTGCATGCTCGGGGCCCGATGACTGTGGAGGAGCTGGCGGCCGAAGCGGGGGTCAACGAGCGATACCTGCGCGAATGGCTGTCGCATCAAGCGGCGTTGAATTACCTCTCGTATGACCCGGCGACCCAAAAATTTACATTGCCGCCCGAGCAGGCAGTGGTCTTTGCGGTCGAGTTTCCTCAGTACGTAGAAGAAGACCTCCGATTCATCACCGAAGCCCGAGAATTCGCTCCTTGCGAACTACCCGGCAACTTGGATTCGAAGTCCAGACTGGTTCTTGTTTCCCGCCTGTTGGTCGAGGGGCTACTGACGACACAGCATTCCTGATCAGCCCTGGTTGGTTTGGCGTTTTTTCAAGATCGACTATCGCATTCTGAGCATAATAGGCATTGGCTTTATAACGTCAGATATGCGGTCGCTCTGAGTGGCGGCGTCGCAAGGCCCTCTGCGCCGGTTGCTCTTCGAGTCAAGCTTGGCAGACACGTCGGCCCCGGTTGCGACTCGTACGGCGTCGCCATATGCTGCGGGGTCACCGCGACGGTCAGCTAGTCAGCTGGCTTTCCTCTAGATACTTGGACGATGGTGTGCCGGTTTTTGTTTTTGCTTGCCGCGCAACTACAAGGACGACGCCGAGCGGGCGCTTCGGGCAAGGCATCGGTGCTGTCAGTCGCCTCGATGTTAAATCCGTCAGCACAGACAAAGGAGATTGCCAATGACTAAAACACGATCTCGTGTGCGTCACGCGCCATTCTTTGGCGATCCGGCAGCCGGTGGCGGAATTCTGAGTCGCCGGATCTTTCTCGAAGGTGCGCTTGTCACCGGTGCAGCGGGCGCGGGGGTTTCGAGCGCATTGGCGGAGCCGCTAGCTGTGCAGAGTTGGATGAAAGAGCCGGGCGCGGGCTTTGCGCCCTACGGCGAGCCCTCGCGTTTTGAGGACAAGGTCGTGCGGGCCATTCTATCGCCACCCAATCCGCCGTTACCCGGTGTCGGCACAGCGCGCACGCCGCTGCATCTGCTCGATGGGATCATCACGCCCAGCGGTTTGCACTTCGAGCGCAGCCACTCCGGCATTCCCGGCATCGATCCCGACCAGCATCGTCTCGTCGTCCACGGGCTGGTTCGCCGCCCGCTCGTGTTCACGCTCGAGGCGCTGCATCGTTACCCGATGCAGTCGCGCATCGCGTTCATCGAGTGCGCCGGCAACAGCGGGGCGCTCAATGCGCCACAGGCGCAGCCGCTCGGCATAGCCGCTATTCACGGCCTCCTCGGCTGTTCGGAATGGACCGGCGTGAAACTCTCGACACTACTCGATGAGGCCGGCGTCGATCCGTCGGCGCGCTGGGTGATCGCCGAAGGCGCCGATGCCGCCGGCATGAGCCGAAGCATCCCGCTCGCCAAGGCTATGGATGACGCGCTCCTATGCCTCTACCAGAACGGCGAGGCGGTTCGCCCCTCGAACGGCTATCCGGTTCGACTCCTCGTACCCGGCTTCGAAGGCAACATGAACGTCAAATGGCTGCGCCGTCTCAAGCTGACCTCCGGCCCGGCCATGACCAAGGATGAGACCTCGAAATACACGATCCTGCTCAAGGGCGAGAAGGCCTGGCAGTTCGTGTTTCCAATGGAGGTTAAATCCGTCATCACGCGTCCGGCACCAGGGATCACACTCGACGGACCGGGCTTTTACGAGATCTCCGGGCTCGCCTGGTCGGGCAATGGCAGCATCCGGCAGGTCGACGTGTCGGCCGACGGCGGTCAAAGCTGGGCGCTAGCGGCCCTGCAAGGTCCGATCCTGCCGAAGGCGCCGGTGCGCTTCCGCGCGCCATGGCAGTGGAATGGCGGTCCGGCGGTTTTGCAAAGCCGCGCCACCGACGACACCAGTATGGTTCAACCGACACGCGACGCATTTGCCGCAGAGCGTGGCCTGCGCGGCCTCTATCACTACAATGCGATCGCAAGCTGGCGCATCGATGAGAAGGGAGAAGCGACCAATGTCTACGCTTAACCGCCTCGCGGTATGCGCCGCAATGTTCGCTGCGCTCCCCGCGCTGGCGGAGAATCCGCAGTTCGGACAGGCGATCGCGCCGGCCGACGTTGCGTCCTGGGATATCAGCATCGGTCCGGACGGCGCCGGGCTTCCGCAAGGACGCGGCACGGCCGCGCAGGGCGCGGCGGTCTATGCCGCCAAGTGTCAGGCCTGTCATGGCGAGAAAGGCGCGGGCGGGCCGAACGACACGCTTGTCGGCGGCATCAGCTCGCTCGCACCAGAGAAGACGCCGGTGAAGACGGTAGGCAGTTATTGGCCCTACGCCACGACGCTGTTCGACTATATTCGGCGCGCGATGCCGTTCCCGGAATCCAAATCGCTAACGAGCGACGAGACCTACGCGGTGTCGGCCTATATCCTGAATCTCAACGGGATAGTCGGAACGAACGACGTGCTCGACGCGCAGTCGCTGCCCAAGGTGATAATGCCGAACCGGGATGGATTCATTCCCTTCCCGCGCAATCCGAAGTAGCTGTTTGAGAGAGGTTCCGCTCAGTTGATGCCGAGCAGCTTTGCCGCGGTGCCACCCAGGATCGCGATGCGGTCGTCATCTTTGAGGCCCGGGATCGACATGATGTGGTCGACCGGCACCCTGTTCCACGGGAACGGGTAATCGGTGCCGAGGATCACCTGGCCGACGCCGCTCTCGGCGATCAGGTGGCGCACTGCCTCGGGTGTGAACATGATCGTGTCGAAATAGAGCTGGCCGTCCTTGAGGTACTGGGTCGGCTTCTTCTTGGGCAATGGGCCGACGCGGTCAGGGAAAGTCGTGATGACCGCATCCGAGCGCGCGGCATAGGACGGCAGAAACCCGCCGCCATGCGCGGCACAGATCTTGAGCCCCGGAAAGCGGTCGAGCGTCCCCTCGAAGATCAAGTGCGACAAGGCGATCGTGGTTTCGAGCGGGTTGCCGATCGTGTTGGTCAAGAGCCCGCTGCCGTCGAGCCTGCCGCTGGCGGCGAGCTCACGGCTGCCGGTCGGGTGCATGAAGATCAGGATGCCGAGCTCTTCGGCCTTGGCCCAGACCGGGTGGAATTTCGGGTTGGCCAATTCCTCGCCGGCTACGCTGCCGCCGATCGACAACCCGCGCAGCCCCAAGCTCCCGACAGCGTACTCGAGCTGCTCGACGGCGAGTTGCGGGTGCTGCAGGGCGGCAGTGGCGAACGCGACAAAGCGATCGGGCATGGACGCGCAGAATTCGGCGAGCTTTTCGTTCTGGATCTTGATCAGCTCGGCCGCCGCGTCTCGCTCGGCACGGTACCAATAGGGGTTGATGCTGAGAGCCTCGTAGTCGACGCCTTCCGCGTCCATCTCGGCGATACGGTCCGAGACGTTGGACCACAAGAGACCCGGCGCCTCGAGCGGGTGATTGATCACGGCCGCCGCGTCGGGAACGATCGTGTGGGCGTGGATGTCGACGGTCTTGACCCGCTTGCCGTTGACCACCACCTCGCGCCGCCGCCCCGGCCTCGGCGCGGCGCCCGGCGACGTCGATGCATTCGACAGGCTGCAACCGACAAAGGCGAGCCCGGCCAAGGCCCCGGTGATCAGTTCCCCTGAAATCGGCATTTCCGTCCTCCTCGAGCGAGCACGACCTCGTGCGGTGCAAACTTACTATGCGCTGGTCACGGAATCCCGCCTCATTGTTAACGGCGGGTGCTATAGTCCCCTCATGTGCGGGCGCTTCTATCTCACCGCCTCGTCGGCGGAAATCAGAAAGCACTTCAAGCTCGACAAAATGCCGGAGCTCGTCCCGCGCTACAACATCGCGCCGATGCAAACCTCGCCGATTGTGATCGCCGAAGAGAACGTCAGGGCGCTCCATATGGCTCGCTGGGGGCTGGTACCTTCCTGGTCGCGCGATCTCTCGCCCGCCGCCGGCATGATCAACGCGCCTGCCGAGACACTCGAGGAGAAGCCCGCATACCGCAAACCCTTTGACTCCCAGCGCTGCCTCGTCCCGGCGAACGGCTTTTACGAGTGGCAAACCAGGGGCACGAAAAAGCAGCCGTACAAGATCGCGGTCCGCAATGGAACGCTGATCGCTTTTGCCGGTCTGTGGGAGCGGTGGACTCCCGAGGGCGGTGAGCCGGTCATGACCTTCACGATCGTCACGACGCGGGCGAGCAAGCTGGTCAGCGAGGTGCACGACCGCATGCCGGTCATCATCGCACCGCCCGACCATCAACGCTGGCTGACCGTGCCAACTGCCGCTGCAAAAAGGCTGCTGATGCCATTTGCCGCGGGTTTGACGATTGGCGCGGTTAGTGATCGGGTGAACAACGTCAAGAATGACGACGTTTCGCTGCTGCAGTCGGCAGAGTTATGACGTCGGCATTACGCCCGCGCACTAGGATGCTCTTGTATATCTGAATCGGATCATCACTGCTGTGAGCAGCCTCGACAACATCTTCAGGGATCTCGTGATTGCCAACCGCATCCTCGCGAGGGAGGACGTGGTGGACGCCTACGGTCACGTCAGCGTGCGACATCCGGACAATCCGAACCATTTTCTGATCGCCCGCTCGGTCGCCCCCGAGCTCGTCGGCCCCGACGACATCGTCGAGCTCGATCTCCGGGGGCAGCCGGTGCGCGACGAAAAACGCACTCTCTACCTCGAGCGGTTCATTCATGCGGCGATATTTGAGGCCCGCCCCGATATCATGGCGGTGGTCCACGCGCATGCCGAGGACACCCTCCCCTTCGGTATTGCCGATGCGACAAAGCTGCGGCCGGTGATCCACTCGGGCAGCTTCATCGGCTCCGAGGTGCCGGTGTGGGACATCGCCGATAATTTCGGCGACACCAACCTGCTCGTCACCAATATCGAACAAGGCCGCGATCTAGCGAAATGCCTGGGGGGCAACAATGTGGCAATGATGCGCGGCCACGGTTTTGCAGCGGCCGGCCGTTCGCTGATCGAGGTCGTACGGATGTCGGTCTACCTGCCGCGCAACGCCCGCGCGTTGATCCGGGCAAAGCAACTGGGAGGCACGATCAAGTATCTCTCTCAGGGCGAGATCGACGCCCGTAACCGCGGCTACAGCCCCTATTCGACCGAGACCTGGCGTGCCTGGGAGTACTGGGCCAACAAGGCCGGCGTCGGCCACCTGCTGACCCGGCCCGAGGAGTGACAGCGGTCGAGTGATGGAGTGATAGAAGGAGCGAATTCAATGACCGAACCGATCTGGAACAAGTTTCTGACCGAGCGCGACAAGACGGTGTTCGCCGCTGGCGGGTTTGGCGCCCGCGCCGGGTTCGGCAAGCGGCCCGCGCTGCTCGTCATCGACGTCAATTGGGCGTTCTGCGGCTTGCGGCCCGAACCGATCCTGGAGTCGATCAAAAGCTGGCGCACCTCCTGTGGCGAAGAGGCCTGGGTGGCGCTCGATTATATCAAGGCGCTGATCGACGCGGCGCGCGGCAAGGGACTGCCGGTCATCTACACCACCGGCGAGCGGCGCGCCGACAATTGGGACGCCGGCAGCTGGCGATGGAAGAGCTCGCGTGGCGAGGAACGGGGCGGCTTCGCCGGCGACAGGGTCGACGGTAACGAGATCGTCGCGATGATCGCGCCCAGCCCGAAGGACATTGTGATCAGAAAGCAAAAGCCGTCGGGCTTCTTCGGAACGAGCCTCGCTGCTTATCTGACCTTGCTCGGCTGCGACAGCGTGGTCGTCGTCGGGACGACGACCTCGGGCTGCGTTCGCGCCACCGTGGTCGACGCGTTCAGCCTCAACTACCGGGTGAGCTTGGCTGAAGAAGGCTGCTTCGACCGCAGCGAGGCGAGCCATGCCGTCAGTCTGTGCGACATGCATGCCAAATACGCCGATGTCGTCCCGACCGCTGAAATCCTCGCTTATTTCGATCGGTTGGAGACCGGCCTGTTCGATTTGCCGGCTGGCAGCCGCGCCGCCGCGCCGTCGATCAAGGAAGCCGCCGAATAAGTCTTGGGGGCCTCGCTCGGTGAGCTGATCTCGCTTGCAGCGGCTGTTGTAGGCGCTGGCGTCGTCACCGGCCTTCTCGCCGGACTGTTCGGCATTGGCGGCGGCGCTGTTGTTGTTCCAGTGCTGTTCGAAGTCTTCCGAATTCTCGGCGTCCCCGAGGCGGTGCGCATGCAGCTCTGCATCGGCACATCGATGGCAATTATCGTCCCGACGACGGTGCGATCCTATTGGGCGCACCGCGCGAAGGGGCTGGTGATCCCCGGAGTATTACGGTCCTGGGCGCTGCCAGCGGTGGTGGGGGTTGCGGTGGGCTCCGTCGCCGCCGCATTTGCGCCGCCTGACGTGTTCGAGCTCGCCTTCGTCGTGATCGCCGGGATCATCGCCACCAAGTTCCTGGCCGGGCGCGAGGATTGGGTGCTGGCACATCGTCTGCCGGGTCGGCTTGCCATGAGTGCCTGGGGCTTCGTGATTGGGCTGGCGTCCTCGCTGATGGGGATCAGCGGCGGCTCCCTCGGCACGATGGTGCTGACACTCTGCGGCAAGCCGCTTCACAATGCGGTAGCGACCTCGGCTGGCCTCGGAGTCCCGGTAACGATTGCCGGCACCCTTGGCTATGTGCTGGCCGGCCTGCCGCATCGGGCCGCGCTGCCGCCGCTGTCGGTCGGCTTTGTCTCGGTGATTGGCGTCGTGCTGATCGCACCGATCTCGAGCTATATCGCGCCGTTCGGTGCGCGGCTCGCGCACACTCTACCCCGCCGCTGGCTCGAAATCGGGTTCGGTTCGTTTCTGCTGATTGCGTCGGCGCGCTTCGTCGCGAGCTTGGTCACTCAGGCCGTCGATTGAGCGTCCAGAGCCGTTACGGCAGCGCAAAGGCGACCAGCGAATCGCCGAGCCTGGTGCCGATCTTGCCGTGGCCCCCGGCGGCGATCACGACGAACTGCTTGCCGTCGGGACGTAAGCGATATGTCATCGGCGTTGCCTGGCCGCCGGCCGGCAAACGGCCTTTCCAGAGCTCGTCGCCTGTGTCGATGTCGAAAGCCCGCAAACAATTATCCATTGCCGAGGCAATGAAGACGAGGCCTCCGGCGGTGATCATCGGCCCACCCAAATTTGGCGTGCCGTTAATGACGCGGGGCGAATTCGGGAATAGGTCGGCAGTAGTCCCTAAAGGTACGTGCCAGCGAATAGTCCCTTGCGCCAAATCGACGGCGACTAGGGAACCCCAAGGCGGTGGATTGCAAGGCGCCCCGCTGGGCGACATCAGCAGCTGGCGGCTCATTCCGTAGGGTGTTCCGTGCTGGGGCGAAACCTCGGCACGAAACCGGCCTTCTTTAGCAGCCCTTTCGGACTCCTGAAATTGATCGCGAGGGATTAGATGAACTTCCATTGGGAAGATATTGACATTGGTGACAAAGACCTGCTGTCCAGGGTCGAAACCGCCGCTACTCCAGTTCATGCCGCCGAGATTGCCCGGAAACGCGATGGTCCCCTGCACGCTCGGCGGCGTGAAAATTCCCTCTGACCGAAGCTTCTCCATTGCAGCACGGCAAGCGTTGCGGTCGTCCGGTGTCGGTCCCCACGCGTCGTCCGCCGAGAGCCGCTGCGGGACGAGCGGCGGCGGCGCCAACGGGAACGGCTGCGTCGGCGAGGCTTCCTCTCCTTCCGCATCGCTCTTTGGGACGGGGCGCTCTTCGACGCCGAAGACCGGTTTTCCCGTCTCACGCTCCAGCAAAAAGAGATTGCCGGTCTTGTTGCCCGCGATGACGACCGGCGTTTCGACACCGTTGCGCCGCAGGGCGGCGAGCACTGGCTGGGCGGCGGTGTCGTAGTCCCACAGATCGTGATGCACGAGCTGGAACCCCCACACCATTTCGCCGGTCTTTGCCGACAATGCGACGACCGAATCCGCCCATTTATTATCGCCTGGACGCTTGAAGCCGTGATAGTCGGGGCTTGGGCTGGTGGTCGGCACAAGGACGAGACCGCGTCCAATATCGACCGAGATCGTCGACCACGCATTGCCTGCACCTGTCGGCGCGATGCTTTCCGGGATCGGGTTCCAGCTCCATCGCATCGCGCCGGTGCGCACATCAAAAGCTCTGACGACCCCGCTCGGGCTATCGACCCGGTCGTTGTCGGCGATCGAGGAACCGACGATGACGAGGTCACCCGCAATCGCCGGTGCGGAGGTTTCCTCGTATTCGCCGCGGCGGGTAATGTTGGCGATGCCACGGCTGAGGTCGATTTGGCCGCCGGCGCCGAAATCGCCGCACGGCGTACCCGTCGCGGCATCTAGGGCAAAAAGGCGTGCATCGATGGTCGCGAGAAAGATCCGCCGCCGGCAAACATCACCCTCGGCTCTCGCGGCATCAATCCACGATGCAACACCCCGATTGACGAGACCTTCGGAATAGGGAGCGTGCAGGTCGATCTTCGGATCGAAGCTCCACTTCTCCCGGCCGGTCTCAGGGTCGAGAGCGACCACGCGATTGACTGGGGTGGTCAAATACATCGTGCCGGCGGCCACGATGGGCGTCGTCTCGAATTCGCTTTTTCGGCGATTGTCGCTGCCGTCGGAGATGTCGCCAGTGTGGTATTCCCAGGCGAGTTTCAACTCTGCGACATTGCGCTTGTCGATCTGGGTCAGCGTCGAGTAGCGGCTTCCGCCCGCATCGCCGCCGTAATAGGGCCACTCGGCAATTGTGCCATCAGCGGCGGCAGGCCGAGCAGCCGCGCCGACCGCGATCAGGAGCATCGCGACCAGCGGGCCCCTCACCCTCCCGCGCATCCCCGGGGCCAGTCCGGGGAGGAAAGTGAGGGGCAAGGCAGGGAGTGAAGGGCTAGCCTTCGGCCGCCCGCAGCCATTCCTTGGGGATCGGCTGGGCGCGCTGCTCGCCGACGAGCTTGCGGCGGCGGGCCTGCTCCTCGGGGCTGATCGACTTCGGATCCTCGCGGAACTCCGGTCCCATCGCCATCGCCTTCTTGACCGCCGGGCGCTCGCCGATCTCCGCGAGCCAGCTTTTGACGTTGGGGAACTCTTCGATATCGATCTTGCGGCTCGACCAGCTTGACGCCCAGGGATAGCAGATCATGTCGGCGATCGTGTATTGGCCGGCGGCGAGGTAGCGCTTGTTGAACAGACCGAGGTTCATGACACCGTAGATCCGGTGGGCCTCGTTGTCGAAGCGGCGCAGCGCGTAGGTCAGATCGCCGTTGTTGCCGGCCTCTTCGGCGCGGCGGAAATGGCCTTGCTCGCCGAGCTTCGGCCCTTGATTGGCCAGTTGCCAGCCGACCCACTGGGCGACATCGTATTTGCTGCGGGTATCCTGCGGGTAGAACCGCCCAGTTTTCTCGCCGAGATACATCATGATCGGCCCGGATTCGAAAATCGAGATCGGCGCGCCCCCGCCCAGCGGCTCAGAGTCGACGATCGCCGGCATCCGGCCATTTGGCGAAATCCGCAGAAAATGCGGGGCGAACTGATCCCCGCGACCGATATTGATCGGCTTGATCGTGTAGGGCAGGCCGAGCTCTTCAAGCAAAATAACGATCTTCTTGCCGTTTCCGGTCGGCCAGAAATACAAATCAATCATGGGATTTCCTCCTAATCTAAAGGTCGAAGAGTGTGGATTGTCACCATCGCCGGCCGTGATTGTCCACCGTCTTGTCGCTGGTCGCGCAGGCTATACCTGCACTAGAGGCCGCCGCGCCGACGGCCGTGGAGCGGCCGACGCGCAAGAAAAACTCGGAACTACTTGCCGCCTCACCCAGGGTGACGCCTTCGACCCCGCGAGCGGAAAGCCGCCCGCCGGATCTGCTATCGCCGATTATTCGGCCGCTTCTTTCTCCTTCAGCGGGGTCAGCTCATAGCGCTGCATCGCGAAGCTGATCGCCTCATTCCAACCGCGGCTGCGGATATCGATCTGTACCTCGTCAGGGCCGAGGTATTTCAGATTGACAGCGTCACCCATTGGGGTGGTTTCCGCCCTTTCGGTTTTCGGAATCGGGACGGGCTTGAAATTCGCCTCTCTCAGGCCCTTGGCTGTCTCCTGCTCATCGTCGACATAGAACCCGATGTGGTGAATGCCGCGCAGATCAGACGTCTGCCCGACGCCGAGCTTCGGAGCACCGGGCTCGCCATATTTGAGGATCGCGAAATAAATGTAGCCGTCGCTGAGCCAGACACCCTTTTCACCGGTATCTCCCGGTCGGCGATAGAGCTCGGTTAGGCCGAAATGCTCTTTGTAGAATTCTGCGGTCTTCGCCGGATCGTCGGTCACGAGTGCGATATGCCTAATGCGAGCCATCCGCTATCTCCTTGATTGCCTGCACTTGTGGACAGCGCAGAACTGTTGTGTAGGCGTTCTGCGGGTAGACGGTCAAGAGACACCCCGAGTTCGCGCGAGCGGCGCGCCTTAGGCGGCCGGCCTTTGTCGTGCGTCGGCCTTGATCATCGCCGCGCCTTTTTCGGCGATCATGATCGTCGGCGCGTTGGTGTTGGTCGAGGTGACGGTCGGCATAACTGAGGCGTCGATGACACGTAATCCCTGAAGGCCGTGCACGCGCAGCTGGTCGTCAACTACCGCCATCGCGTCGTGACCCATCTTGCATGTGCAGGTCGCGTGAAAGACGGTCGACCCGTATTGCCGCGCGTAATCGAGGAGCTGGTCGTCGCCGAGGACATCCGTGCCAGGTAAGTTCTCCTCGACGACGTATTTCTGCAGTGCTGGGGCGGCGAAGAGGCGCCGCGCCATCTTGAGGCCACCGACGACGGCGCGACGGTCGGTCTCCTCCGAGAGATAGCGCGGGTTGATCGCCGGCGCCTCTTCCGGCCGGCTCGAGCGAGCTTCGACATAGCCGCGCGACAGCGGCCGCATCTGCCAGATCCCCGCGGTCATGCCCGGCTCGTCGTCGAGCCGGCGGATCGGGCCGGGCGCAAAACTTCCCGACGCCAGCAAACATTGGATGTCCGGCGTCCCGGATTCCTCGAGCACCTTGACCGAAGCGGCTACTAACGAGGCGGCGTAGGTCATCATGCCGGTGCCGGCGAACAAATAGCGCAGCACCTCCCCGGCGAACGGCAAGCCGCGCGAGGTCTCGTTCAATGTCTTGGCACCGGTGACTTTGCAGGTGACGCGCGCGAGGTAGTGATCTTGCAGATTCTCGCCGACCCCGGGCAAAGCATGCCGGATCGGGATGCCGACCCCGCTCAAATGGTCGGGATCGCCGACGCCGGACAGCTGCAAGACATGTGGCGAGCCGACCGCACCCGCCGCCAGGATCGCCTCGTGGTTCACGTCTACTCGCTCGATCCTGCCGTTGCGCGCATACTCGACCGCGACCGCACGTGTTCCCTCGAACACGACGCGATGCACCAGCGCATTGGTCAAGACTGTGAGATTGGGCCGCTTCAATGCCGGGCGCAGATAGGTGCGCGCGGCGCTCTGCCGTCGTCGGCCGCGGCGGGTCTGCTGCACCCAGCCGATATTGTCCCCGCAGCCGGGCGGCAAATGGTTGACATCCTCGTGATATTCGAGGCCGATCTCTGTACCGGCCTCGATGATCTTCTGGCACAGAGGCGGCTTGTCGGCGGTCCGCGAAGTCAACAGCGGCCCGCCCGCGCCATGATATTCGTCGGCCCCGCCCTCCCAATCCTCGGCGTGCTTGAAATACGGCAGTACGTCGTCCCATGACCAGCCGCGATTGCCGAGCTGCGCCCAATGGTCGAAATCCTCTGGCTGACCCCGGACATAGATCATCCCGTTGATCGAGCTCGAGCCGCCGAGCACCCGGCCGCGTGGATAGAGGATCGCGCGCCCATTGACGCCGGCATCGGGCTCGGCCTTGAAGCCCCAGGTCAGAGTCGGATGATCCAGCAGCTTGATATAACCCGCCGGGATGTGGATCAGTGGGTTTCGGTCGCGCCCACCCGCCTCGATCAGCATGACCCGCGTGACGGGGTTCTCGCTCAACCTGTTGGCCAGGACGCATCCTGCCGAGCCCGCGCCGATGATCACATAATCCGCCTGCATGACTGTCTCCTTCGCAGCGAGTGTAATATGCCACTGAGCAAGGAAGCGAGAATGGCTGAAATCCGCGCCTTTCGGTCGGCGGATCTGGATGACCTCTACGGCATTTGCCTGGCGACCGGCGCGGGCGGCGATGATGCCTCGACGCTCTATCGGGATCCGAAGCTGGTCGGGCACGTTTATGCCGCACCCTACGCCATATTGAGCCCGCCGAGTGTGTTTGTCGTCGAGGACGCCAACGGCGTGGGCGGCTATATCGTCGGGGCGCCGGATACGCGTGACTTCGAGGCTCGTCTTGAGGCCGAATGGTGGCCCATCCTGAGAAAGATTTACCCCGATCCGTCCGGCACTCCGCCCTTCGAACGGAGCGCCGACCAATTCATGAGCTGGTGGATTCACTACCCGCACCGGACGCCGGACGAGATCGTTGAACCTTATCCTTCGCATCTGCACATCAACTTGCTGCCGCGCCTGCGCGGACGCGGCATCGGGAGGCAGCTGATGGAGCAGTGGCTCGCGACTGTCCGGGATATGGGCTCGCGAGGCGCACACCTCGCGGTCGGCGCTGCCAACCGGCGCGCCATCCGATTTTACCGCGCTTGCGGCTTTCATGAGCTGGAGTGTCCGTCGAGGCCGGCCCCCGCCCCTATCTGGTTCGCGATGGACCTGAGCCCGGAGGCGGGTGGGAGTTGCACCCACCAAGCGACGGGATAATGCTGACTCAGCGGAGATTAGGAGGAAGTGTCCAGCCATGCCGAACAGCGTCGGCGAGAACCAGGCCAAGCGTAAGCTCGCCGCCGGCGAGTTGATGTTGTGCATGGGCGTCAACCAGGTGCGCACGCCGAACATCGCGATGATCGCCGCTGCCTGCGGCTTTGACGCGATCTGCATCGACCTCGAGCACAATCCGACCTCGCTCGAGACGGCTGCCGCGATCTGCGTCGCGGCACTCGGGATCGGCATCACGCCGATCGCTCGGGTAAGCTCGCGCGACCCCACGCGGATCCTCGATTGCGGCGCGCAAGGGGTGATGGTCCCGCATGTCAGCACGGTGGCCGAGGCCCGCGCCGTGGTCGACAGCTGCCGCTATCCGCCGCATGGCCACCGTTCGGCTTTAGGCTCCGGGCCGGCGCTCGGTTACTCCGCTCGGTCTCAAGGCGAGATCAACAGCTATCTCAACGAGCAGACCCTGCTGATCGCGATGCTGGAGACACTGGAAGCGATCGAGAACGCCGATGCGATCGCAGGGATCGACGGCATCGACATGCTGCATATCGGGTCGAGCGATCTGAGCACCGAGATGGGCATCCCCGGCCAATACAAGCATGCTCGCATGCGTCAGGCCTACGAGGCGACGGCAAAGGCGGTGAGGGCGCACGGCAAGTCTATGGGAGTCGGCGGGGTACGCGTGGATTTTGACTTGCAGACCTGGCTAATGCGGCTCGGGATGCGCTATCTGACCGGCGGCTCGGATGTCGGTTATATCCACAGTGCCGGTCGCGCCGACGTGAAGCGGTTGCGCGAGGTGCACCTTTCTTAGGATGCCATGACCCGTCGTTCCGTCGTCCTATTATGCTTTATGCTGCTGACCATCGGCCCGAGTATGGCGCAGGCGCCGCCAACCGTGACCGAGCCCCAGCACGGCCGAGTGTTTTGCGAGCAGAGCGTCAGCTACCAGCTCGCCGACCAGTCAACAATTCCCGAATCTTATCAACGCTTTCTCGGAGCTTGGACCGACGCGGCCTGGGACGCCAACACTTGTGCCGCGCTGATCGTCGATGATGTCAAGTCGGATGGTACTGCGTCGATCATTTACGTCTATGGGCCCTTGGGCCCGAACGCGCACGCTGCTGGCGGCGTTTTACACGGCACCGGGGTCATTCGTGACGACGAACTCCGCTTCCAGAATTCCGACGGAACTCAGTTCACCTTTCGCCCTGCGATTGCCGATCTCGTTGGCCAGATGACCACACCCAATGGCCAGACTTACCAAGCTGCCTTCAAGAAGACGTTCTAGGTTGACCCATGGGTGCCAGTGATCGCGGCCGACAAGCCGCGAGGCCGAAGCCAGCCCCTCTGCCGAGTTGACGCTGCTGGCGCGCGTTCCTAAATCTCGCCACGCTGGAGGCGAGCGCCCAGCGAGTGGTATGCCCACGCTTCGGTTGGTACAGATTGGCTCGCGAGGATGGGGTAACTAACTCGGCGATCCAGATGAAGTCGTGGTCCGCTAGCCGCGGGAGGTGCCTCCTGCCGGGATTGGCTCGTCACACGTAACCCGCATGCCTCAACCCAGCGCACCGCCGCCGATTTACGAGCTCAATGAACGTAGCCGCGAAATCTTTCGGGTCATCGTCGATGGCTATGTTGCCACTGGTGAACCTATCGGCTCGCGCACCCTGTCACGCCGTATCGGTCAGAACCTGTCACCGGCGACGATCCGCAACGTTATGGCGGATCTTGAAGAAGCGGGTCTGCTTTATGCACCGCACACTTCCGCCGGACGGTTGCCGACCGAGGCGGGGTTACGGCTCTTTGTTCATGGTCTTCTGGAGATCGGTCGTCTCGCCGAGGACGAACGCCGCAGCATCGAGAGCCTTTGCGTCGCACGCGGCAAGAGCCTAGCCCAGGTGCTGGAAGAGGCGACGAGCGCGTTATCGGGTTTGTCGCATTGTGCCGGGGTGGTCGTCGTCCCCAAACAGGACCGCCCGCTGAAGCACCTGGAGTTCGTTCATCTCGGTCCCGGTCGCGCGCTCGTCGTGCTGGTTACCGAAGATGGGCTCGTCGAGAACCGCGTCATCGAGGTACCGCTCGGGCTGCCGCCTGCGGCGCTGATCTCAGCCGGAAACTATCTGAACGCCAGGCTGATCGGACTGACGATCGAGGAAGCGAAGGCGGAGATTGCGGAGGAGATAGCCTCGAACAAGGCGCAACTCGACGAGCTGACGTCGAAGCTCGTTGCGGCGGGCCTCGCGAGCTGGGCGGGGGGTGGCGAGGGCAGCGCGCTGATCGTGCGCGGCCAGGCAAACCTCCTGGAGGACGTCACCGCGCTGACCGATCTCGAAAGGCTGCGCACGCTTTTTGAAATGTTAGAAACGCGCGAGACCATGCTGCGCCTTCTCGATGCGAGCAAGCAGGGTGAGGGCGTGCAGATCTTTATCGGCGCCGAGAGCCACTTGTTCGGGGTAACTGGCTGCTCGGTGGTGATCGCTCCCTACCATAACAGCCGAGAGCAGATCGTCGGCGCGATCGGGGTCATTGGCCCCACTCGCCTCAACTACGCCCGGATCATCCCGATGGTGGACTACACTGCCAAGGTGATCGGGCGCCTCATCGGATAGGACGATTGATGAACGATACGCGAAAGGAACGGGGGACGGCGCCTGCCCATGAAGCGGCGGCCGCGAACAACAATGTCGAGGACGCCGCCGAGGCCGTGGCCGAAACTGAGGCAGTAGAGCCATCGGCCGAGGAACGTGTTGCGTCGCTCGCGGCGGAGCTCGCAGAGCAGAAGGATCAGCTGTTGCGGGCTCTGGCCGAGACCGAGAATGTCCGCCGCCGCGCTCAGCGCGAGCGCGAGGACACGCTGAAATATGCGGTTGCCGGCTTTGCTAAGGAATTGCTTTCTGTCGCCGACAATCTGCGTCGGGCGCTTGGTAGCCTGCCGGAGTCCGAGGCGAGAGACGAGCGCACGCGCGGCCTTCTCGCCGGCGTCGAGGCGACCGAGCGCGAGCTCCTTTCGGTATTTGAGCGGCACGGCATCCGACGCATCGATCCGGAGGGCGAGCGTTTCGACCACAATTTGCATCAGGCAATTTTCGAGGCCGAGCGGGCGGACAAGCCTGGGGGTATGATCATCGAGGTGCTGCAGCCCGGCTACGTACTGCACGACCGTCTGTTGCGGCCTGCAATGGTCGGCGTCGCGAAAGAAACCCCGAAGCCGGCGGAGCCTGTCGAACCCGCCGGCACTGTGGCCTAAGCGTTGCGGAACCCGTGTGTCCCGGCCGGTTGTAGCGGCGTACCGGCTCACATATATAACCCTAGCTACAGTCAGGGGATGGCTGAACAATCACTTCCCGGGGGATCGGGACGGTGCTTCCCCGGGCCGTCCGGTCCTGCTTTTGAAAAGAGGTGTCCATGAGCAAAGTCATCGGTATTGATCTCGGCACGACGAATTCCTGCGTCGCCGTGATGGAGGGCAGAAACGCCAAGGTGATCGAGAACAGCGAGGGAATGCGAACGACACCCTCGATGGTTGCCTTTACCGAGTCCGGTGAGCGCCTGGTCGGTCAGGCGGCAAAGCGCCAAGCCGTGACCAATCCCGAGAATACGTTTTTCGCGATCAAGCGCCTAATCGGCCGCCGCTTTACCGATCCGATGGTCAAGAAGGACATGGATCTTGTGCCTTACAAGATCATCACCGGCGACAATGGCGACGCCTGGGTCGAGGGTCGCGGCAAGAAATATGCGCCATCTCAGATCAGTGCCTTCATTCTGCAGAAGATGAAAGAGACGGCCGAGGCCTATCTCGGCGAGGCGGTCACCGAAGCGGTGATCACGGTTCCAGCGTATTTCAACGACAGCCAGCGCCAAGCAACAAAAGACGCCGGCAGAATCGCCGGGCTCGAGGTGTTGCGCATCATCAATGAGCCGACTGCGGCGGCGCTCGCCTATGGGATGGAGAAGAAGGGTAGCGGCACGATCGCGGTCTACGACCTCGGCGGCGGCACCTTCGACATCTCGGTGCTCGAGATCGGCGACGGCGTCTTCGAGGTCAAGTCGACCAACGGCGACACCTTCCTCGGGGGTGAAGACTTCGACAAGAAGATCATCGACTACCTCGCCGACGAGTTCCGCAAGGAGCAAGGGATCGATCTCCGCAATGACCGCCTCGCCCTCCAAAGGCTGAAGGAGGCGGCTGAGAAGGCCAAGATCGAGTTGTCGTCATCCGTGCAGACGGATGTCAACCTACCCTTCATCACGGCGGACCAGCACGGGCCCAAGCATCTCAACATCAAGCTGACCAGGTCAAAGCTCGAGGCGCTGGTCGACGATCTGATTCAGCGGACCATCGGTCCGTGCGGCAGCGCCCTGAAGGACGCTGGGCTCCGCGCGTCCGAGATCAACGAGGTGATCCTGGTCGGCGGCATGACCCGCATGCCGAAGGTGATCGAGACAGTCAAACAGTTCTTCGGCAAGGAGCCGAATCGTAGCGTCAACCCGGACGAAGTCGTGGCCATCGGTGCGGCGATCCAGGCCGGTGTGTTGAAAGGCGAGGTCAAGGATGTCCTGCTCCTCGACGTGACACCGCTGTCGCTCGGCATTGAGACTTTGGGCGGCGTCTTCACCCGGCTGATCGACCGCAACACAACGATCCCGACCAAGAAGAGCCAAACCTTTTCGACCGCGGAAGACAATCAGACGGCCGTCACAATCCGCGTGTTCCAGGGTGAACGCGAGATGGCGGCTGACAACAAGCTGCTCGGCCAATTCGATTTGGTCGGCATCCCTTCGGCGCCGCGCGGCATGCCGCAGATCGAGGTGACCTTCGACATCGATGCCAACGGCATCGTGCAGGTTTCCGCCAAGGATAAGGCGACCGGAAAGGAGCAGCAGATCCGCATCCAGGCGTCGGGCGGTCTCTCCGAGGCCGATATCGACCGCATGGTCAAGGATGCCGAAGCGCACGCCGAGGAAGACAAGCGCAAGCGCGAGCTGGTCGAGGCCAAAAACAGCGCCGACGCGTTGATCCACACGACCGAGCGGACGTTGAACGAGGCGGGCGACAAAGTTGACCAGAGCGACCGCGACGCAGTGCAGCAGGCGATCCAAGCCCTGAAAGATACGCTCGGTAGCGAGGACGCCGGTCAGATCAAGGCCAAGACCGAGGCCTTGGCACAGGCTTCGATGAAGGTCGGAGAGGCGCTCTACAAGGCACAACAGGCGCAACAAGCCGGCGCCGGCGAGGGCGGCCCATCATCGGGTGGTGCAGCCGGAGGCAGCGACAACGACAAGGTCGTGGACGCCGACTTCGAGGAGGTCGACGATCAGAAGAAGCGTGGATCCGGCTAATCGGCTTCATCGCCGAGATGGGATCGGATGCGACTACCCCGGCGGGTCTTCCGCCGGGGTGAAACCCGGTAGCTAGCCTTTTAATCGAACCCCTTCGGTCATGGCGAAACAGGACTTTTACGAGACTCTCGGCGTCTCCAAATCGGCGAGCGCCGACGAACTCAAGCGGGCCTATCGCAAGCTCGCAATGCAGTACCACCCGGATCGTAATGCTGGCGACAAGGGCGCCGAGCAGAAATTCAAAGACCTCAACGAAGCTTACGACGTCCTCAAAGACGATCAAAAGCGTGCCGCCTATGATCGCTTCGGTCATGCCGCCTTCGAACAAGGTGGTGGACACGGCCCCGGTGGTTTCGGTTTTGCGGCCGGCGGTTTTGCCGACATTTTCGACGAGATGTTCGGCGAGTTCATGGGCGGCGGCCGCCGTGGCCAGGGCGGGGCGAGCCGCGGCAGTGATCTGCAGTACAATCTCGAGGTCTCGCTCGAGGAGGCCTTCCGCGGCAAGCAGACGACGATCCGCGTCCCGACGCTGGCCGCCTGCGAGCAGTGCAAAGGCAGCGGCGCGGAGGCCGGCTCGAAGCCGATAACCTGCCCGAGATGTCACGGTCGAGGGCGCCTGCGCGTACAGCAGGGCTTTTTCACGATTGAGCAACCCTGTGCCGGGTGTCAGGGCGCCGGACGCGTCATCGACAATCCCTGTAAGGCATGCGGCGGTCAGGGCCGTACGAGGCGCGAAAAGACGCTGTCGGTCAACATTCCGGCAGGGGTCGAGGATGGCATCCGGATGCGGCTCGCAGGGGAAGGCGAGGTCGGGGTGCGTGGCGCCTCGGCCGGCGATCTCTTCATCTTCATCAGCGTGGCGCCGCATCGGATTTTCAAACGCGATGGCCCCAATATCCATTGCCGGGTGCCGCTGCCGATTACGACGGCAGCCCTCGGCGGCACGATCGAGGTGCCAACTGTGGACGGCAGCCGAACTCGCGTCACGGTGCCGGCGGGGACCCAGTCGGGGCATCAGTTCCGGCTCCGGTCGAAGGGGATGACGATGCTGCGTTCACCTGCGCGCGGCGACATGTTCATCGAGGCGGTCATCGAGACCCCGGTCAATCTGAGCAAGCGGCAGCAGGAGCTGCTGCGCGAATTCGAGAAAGAAGGCGGGAACCGCCCCACTCACCCCGAAAGCGAGGGCTTCTTCGCGCGGGTCAAAGAATTCTTCGAAGACCTGCGGGAGTAGCCTTGCCTGGCGGCGACGAGCTACTCCGCCGCGACCGGTTGGCGGCGGAGTTCTGGCGGCGGGGTTTCGTTGCCTTTGGCCAGCACGGCCTCCAGAGACTTGCGGATCTCCGAGAGCTTCGGGGATTGTTCGACCTTATGGCCGAACAGATTCTTAACGTAGAAGACGTCGACGACCTTTTCGCCGTAAGTCGAGATCTTCGCACTCGAGATCTGCAGATTGAGCCGCGTCAGCTCACGGGTCACTTCATAGAGCAGACCCGGCCGGTCCCGGCCATTGACCTCGATCACCGTATGCGAAGCGCTCGCCTTGTTGTCGACGAGCACACGGGGCATCACCATGAAGACCTGCATCCGGCTGGGAATGGCGGGTGGGCGGGCGAACTCGCGATGAGGCTTCAGGTCGCCGGTCAGCACGTTCTCGAAAATCACGGCCAGCCGAGCCAACTTGTCCGGACGATCAAAAGAGCGACCCGCAAGATCCTGGACCCAGAAAGTGTCGAGGGCCATCCCGTTCGCCATCGTCATAATTTTCGCATCGACGATATTGGCGCCGCTGACCGCGAGCGCGCCCGCGATCCGCGAAAACAGGCCGGGGTGATCGGCGGTGTAGAGGGTGATCTCGGTTACCGAGCGATGGAGATCGACGCGCTTTTCGACTGTGAGCGGCGCACCGCTCGTTTCCGCCTCGCGCATCAAGCGGGCGTGTCGCGCATGCGTCTCAGGGTCGAAGGACAGCCAATAGAACGGGTAGCCGCGGCTGGTGAACGTCGCGAATTCTTCCTCACCAAAATCGGGAAGCAGGCGCCGCGCCGCGGCCTGTGCGGTGGCGATGCGCGTATCCTGTGCGGCGACGGTGAGACCACCGGACATCACCTCGATAGCCCGATGGTAGAGCTCGCGCAACAGCGCCGCCTTCCATCCGTTCCAAACATTGGGACCGACGGCGCGGATGTCGGCGACGGTCAGAATTAGCAGCAGCTTGAGCCGTTCGGGCGACTGTACCCGCTCGACAAAGTCATCGATTGTCTTCGGGTCACCGATGTCGAGCTTGAACGCGGTGCCGCTCATCAAGAGATGCCAGCGCACCAGCCACGCGACAGTGTCGGTTTCCTCGCCTGAAAATCCGAGTCGCGGGCCAAGCTTCAAAGCGATCTGTTCGCCGATTTCCGAGTGATCACCGCCCCGGCCCTTGGCGATGTCGTGTAGCAGCACGGCCAGATAGAGGGGGCGCCGCGAGACGATCGTTGAAACGAGCTCGCTCGCCAGCGGATGCTCCTCCTTAAACAGCCCGCTCTCGATCTTGTGGAGGATTCCGATAGCGAAGAGCGTGTGCTCGTCGACCGTGTAGTGGTGGTACATATCGTACTGCATTTGCGCGACGACTCGTCCGAAATCGGGGATGAAACAGCCGAAGACTCCGGCCTCGTTCATCCGGCGCAGCGCCGTTTCGGGATCCTTGCGCGAGGTCAGGATCTCGATGAACAAGCGGTTCGCCTCGCGATCCTCGCGCAGCCGGTCATCGATCAGCTTCAACGATTGGCTCGCCGCCCGTAAAGCGCGCGGGTGGATGTCGAGCTCGTGTTCCTGCGCAACATGAAAGAGACGCAGGAGCGCCACCGAGTCTTTCTTGAAGAAATCTTCGGCCGGTATCGTCAACCGCTCGCCATCGAGCATGAAGCCGCCGAGCGACCGGCGTCCAGCGCCCCAGCGCACCCAGGAAAGCCGGCGCCGGCGCTTCTGGTCGGCTTCGAGGATCGCGCAGAAGATCCGGGTCAGGTCGCCGACGTCCTTGGCGACCAGGAAATAATCCTTCATGAACCGTTCGACCCCACGTCCCCGCTCGTCATCGGCGTAGCCCATTCGCCGTCCGATTTCGGCCTGCAGGCCGAAAGTCAGTCGCTCTTCAGCGCGGCCGGCGAGGTAGTGGAGATGGCAGCGAACTGTCCACAGGAAGCTCTGGGCGTGGTCGAAACGCACCGATTCCTCGGCCGACAGCACACCGAGCTCGACCAGCTTGCCGATATCGTCGGTGCGGTAGATGTATTTGGCGATCCAGAACAGCGTGTGCAGGTCTCTGAGTCCGCCCTTGCCCTCCTTGACATTCGGCTCGAGCTGGTAACGGCTGTCGCCGACGCGCTGGTGCCGCGCGTCGCGTTCGGCGAGCTTGCCTTCGACAAACTGCGCTGCGGTGCCGCGCACGATGTCGGAATCAAAGCGCTTTTTGAGATCCCTAAAGAGCGCCTGCTCGCCCCACAAATAGCGCGCCTCGAGCAACCCGGTGCGGATCGTCAGATCGGATTTGGCTTGGCGCAGGCATTCCTCGACCGAGCGCGTCGCCTGCCCGATCTTCAGGCCGAGGTCCCACAACAAGTAGAGGAGGTACTCGACGACCTGTTCGGTATGAGGGGTCCGCTTGTAGGGCAGCAGAAATAGCAGGTCGATGTCGGAATGGGGTGCCAACTCGCCGCGCCCGTAGCCGCCGACGGCGACAATCGCCAGCCTTTCGCCCGAGGTCGGGTTGGGGAGCGGGTAGACATCGCCGGTAACGAGGTCGAACAGCGCGCGGATCAGCTGGTCCATCAGGAAGGACTGCTCGCGCATCACCGCGGCGCCATCGCCGGTTGCCTCGAAGCGGCGGCGGATCTCGGTGTGTCCTTTGGCCAGCGCCGCCTTCAGCGGTGCTAAGAAGGCACCGCGATCGGGAACCGGAGACCGGGCCACGGGGACGGCGGCCGACAATTGCTCCGCGAGCGCCCGCCGGTCGATGATGTCGCGCTGCCTGACGATGCTGGGCATGGCGTTTCCTATCCACTTTGACGCGCTCGGTGACCCCGCGTCGAGATATATTGCTCCCGGCGAAGGAATGCACCGTCTGTGGATCGATGCCAATACGTCTTCAGGTAGCAATCTCCTCCCTCCAGAGCCTGACGGCGCTTGAATACTCCAGGAGGGGAGGGGACCGAGCTGGCGTGACACTGATCCTCGGACACGGAGCCGGCGCCGGTCAAACCAGCGACTTCATAGTGAGCTTTGCCAGCGGATTGGCGGCCCGTGGCATCGACACGATCACCTTCGACTTCTTGTACCGCGAACAGGGTCGCCGCATCCCCGATCCGAACGACAGACTGGAAGCCTGCTGGTACGCGGTGATCGAGGGGGTTCGCCAGCGAATGAAGTCAGGCGGCGATCGGTTGGCGACGGCGGCAAGTCAATGGGCGGGCGGATTGCCTCGCAAGTGGCCGCCACCGGTATCGGCGATCTCGCGGGTTTGGTTTTTCTCGGCTATCCGCTGCATCCGCCGGGTAGACCCGATCGCCTTCGCGCAAAGCATCTGCCTGCTATCAAGGCGCCGATGCTGTTCGTTCAAGGTTCGCGTGACGCGTTTGGAACCCCTGACGAGCTGCGCCCAATCGCAACCTCTCTCGAACCTCCGGCGGATGGCGGCGACCACTCGTTCAAGGTTCGGAAAGGAGCCGGCGTCGGGGGAAGAAGACATATACCGCGCAATCCAGGACTATATTGCGCTTTGGTTGCGCGAGATGGCCGACGTCAGGAGAGTGCGATGAGCGAGGAGGGGACGGCGCCGCGCAGCAAGGCCTTGCGCGCCTCCCATTGGGTGGCGGGATCGAGGGTTCCCAGAAACTGAACCTCGCCACCGGCGAGGAGTGCCACCGGCAGTCCAGCGCGGTAAAGCACGCGATTGCCGGTCAATGCCGCAAGCTTTGGCCCCGGGGTCAGGATCCCGGCAAGATTGAGCGGGTCAGCGCCAGAGAGCGAGATCCACTCATCCGACGGTGGTTTGCGCCGTACCTCACGCAGCATGCCGACCGCGTCGGGGAGGGCGAACTGCTCGCCGGAGAAGCCGGCAACAAAGCGGCCGCCGCGAATTTCGCCGCGGGCTTCGAGCCGGCGATAGACGCGCAACAGGTCGCGCCATGGCGGTAACCAGGGCGCCTCGCGTTCGATCAAGCGCCAGAACACGACCCCGTAACGGAGCAGCAGGGTGCGAGCCAAGTGCTCGATCGCTTCGGGCTTGCCCTGGGGCAAGGCTCGCGCACGGCGCGCCAGAGCCCAGCGCCCAGCGTCTTCCATGCGAAACACAGCGGCACGCCGGCGGCGCCCGCCGCCACGCCGGTCGGCGGGCACGAGAAGCGCACGCAGCCCGGCGAAGCTGTCGGAATTGACGAGGCCCGACGCAACCAGCTCGGCCAACGCCTCCTCGACCTGCGGGCCCAATAGTCCAGTGCCGTCAACGAGTTCGTCGAAGAACGATGCACCGTATTGGCGAATGTAGTCGGCGACGGTTTGTGCCCGAGAATTCAAAGTTACGGGGTCAACGGTCCCCGACAGCGATGACCACAGCGCATTGTGACGACGCGCCAACAGGGTAATCGGCGTTGACCGCACTGGGGCTGCGCTGCGCTCGCTGCCGTTGGGGCGGCCGCTGCGCGGTCTGAGACGGGCCCATGAGATCCGTCCGGCGAGGCATTGATCATCAAGCCAGGAGGGCTCGTATCCACTGAGCCGCGCCGGCAGGATTTCGGTTTCCCAGGCGCCGGCTGGCGCCTCAAATCCTTCGAGCTGCCGGACCAGAATCTCGACCGCATCCGGCCCTTCCATGCGAGTCTCCGGCGCAACTCGCTGCCAGGCAAACAGAAAGCGCAAAAAATCAATTGCCGCGACGGGTTGGATCTCGGCGCGCAAGCGACCCACGGTATAGCGGTGGATCCGCGCGAGCAGTCGGCGCTCGCACCATTCTTCCGCCGCTGCAGGCCCGGTAAAGCGGCCGCGCAATGCAAACCCTTCGGCCTCAAGTGCGGCGAGCCCGGCAGCTGTATCCTCTGGCCCAGACCCAAGCGGCGCCGCCAGTGCCTCCACTGTGGTCGGTCCAAGTCCCTCCAGCCGCCCACGCAGGATTTCGGTCAATGCCTCTTCGCACGACCAGTCCTGCCCGGCATATTCGTCAGGGGCAGCGATCGCCGGCTCTAGTTTTGCCTCCGGCCACAAGGTAAGGAACTGGGGCAGCCGCTCGGCCGCGACCAATAAGGTCGCCTGCGGTGCGAAGAGCCGCGTCACCCGCTTTTCGTGTACCAGCTGTGCGAACCATTCGGCCCAACTTGGCTCTGCGTTAGCCTCCTTCGCACTAAGAAACCCGAGCCATGCGAGCGCATCGTGCAACTCGTCGGCGTTGGCTGGGTCAGGCCAAGCTTCGCTCCGCACGCGTGCTATTGCCTCGGGATCAAGTCGGCCGATATCGGCCGCGACCTCCGGCGCCAACCAACGGCGGCTCATTACCGCCTGGGTCCGCCGCTCTTCGAGCGGCGCATCATCGAGATAGGCATAGGGCCTCGCCGACAATACCTCGAGAGCGAGCGGCGAGGGCTCGGTCAGATCGCGCGTGACAACACCGATTTCGCCGGCTTCGAGCCGGTTGAGGATTTGCGTCAGGCCGTCGATGTCCATGGCATCGACGAGGCAGTCGGCGATGGTCTGGCGGATCAGCGGATGGTCAGGGATCTCGCGCTCGCCAACGAGGTTCTCGGCGCAGGCTAACTGGTCGGGAAAGATCGCTGCGATCAAGTCTTCGGCGTCCATCCGGGCGAGCTGTGGCGGCACTTTCTTGCCGCCGCGGAAGCGCGGCAGCGCCAGTGACACGCCCGCAACCCAGCGCCACCGGGTGACGAACATCGGCGCATCGAGCAGGGCTTGGATCAGTACCGACCGGACGCTGGCCGAGTGAAGATAATGGCGTACCTCGCCCAGATCGAAGCTGTGGGCCCGCGTCAGCGACAGCACGATGTTGTCCTCTGTCGCCGCGGCCTGCAGCTCGAAATTGAACTTCCCGCAAATGCGTTTGCGCAGTGCCAGCCCCCAGGCGCGGTTGATCCGGCTGCCATAAGGAGAGTGGATCACCAGCTGCATGCCGCCGGTTTCGTCGAAGAAGCGCTCAATAATGAGCGTGTCCTGGGTAGGCAGAATACCCAATGCCGCGCGCGCCGAAGCCAAGTATTCGACCAGCTGCTCCGCGGCGGGCTCGGCGACCCCAACCTCGTCAATCAGCCAATGTAAGACACCTTCCGCCACCGGGTCGGGCGGCAAACGGGCGGCGATCTCGGCCCGCAGCCGTGATACCGAGCGCGACAGCTCGTCGGTGCGGCCCGGCGCCTCGCCAAGCCAGAACGGGATGTTGGGCATCATGCCCTGTGCATCTTCGACGCGGACCGTGCCGCGTTCAACGCGCAAGATGCGGTAGGCGGTGTTGCCGAGCTGGAAGACATCGCCAGCCATGCTCTCGACTGCCCAATCCTCGTTGACGGTGCCAATGATCTGGTTTTCGGGTTCCAGCAGCACCTGGTAGTCGGCGGTATCGGGGATTGCACCGCCCGAGGTCAGCGCCGTCAGCCGGGCTCCGCGCCTGCCGCGCAATACATGGTTCACAGCGTCGTGATGGATCAGCGCTCCACGCCGGCCGCGACGGGTGCCAAAGCCTTGGGCCAGCATGCCGACGATGGCGGCAAAATCTTCGCGCCCCAGCGTCCGATACGGCCAAGACCCGCGGAATAGCGCGAAGAGTTCGTCCTCCTTCCACTCCCGCGCTGCGACTTCGGCGACAATCTGTTGCGCCAGAACGTCGAGCGGCTGCTCGGGGATCGACAGGCGATCGAGCTCGCCGCGGTTGACGCTGTCCAGCAACGCAGCGCATTCGACGAGCTCGTCACGCGACAGCGGGAAAAGCCGGCCCTTGGGGGTGCCCTCGACGGCGTGACCTGAGCGGCCGACCCGCTGCAGAAGGGTCGCGATCGAGCGCGGCGAACCGAGCTGGCAGACCAGATCGACGTCGCCGATATCGATGCCGAGCTCGAGCGATGCCGTCGCCACCAAGGCCTTGAGCTGACCGTGCTTGAGGCGCTGTTCGGCGTCGAGCCTTTGCTCCTTGGCGAGACTGCCATGATGCGCGGTCACCTGATTGCTATCGAGGCGCTCGGAAAGCTGACGGGTCACCCGCTCGACCAGCCGGCGCGTATTGACGAAGACCAGGGTCGTACGGTGCGCGTCGATCAGCTCGGCCAAGCGGTCATAGACCTGCTGCCAGACTTCGCCCGACATCACCGCTTCGAGCGGCGAGGAGGGGACTTCGAGGGCGAGGTCGCGCGTCCGCCGGTGGCCAGTGTCGATGATCCGACACTCGGCGTCGGGCCCGACCAGAAAACGTGCAACTAGTTCGATCGGCTTCTGGGTCGCTGACAAACCGATCCGCAATAGCGGACCATTGCACAGGGCCGCGAGGCGCTCCAGCGACAGCGCCAGATGCGAACCACGTTTGTTCGGCGCCAGCGCGTGGATCTCGTCGACGATGACGGTGCGCGTCGTCACCAGCATTTTGCGGCCGGAGTCCGAGCCGAGCAGGATGTAGAGCGATTCCGGCGTGGTGACGACGATGTGCGGCGGCGCCCGCCCCATGCGCTGCCGCTCGCCGGGTGGTGTGTCGCCGGTGCGCACCCAGCTGCGGATGTCGACGTCGGGCAATCCCAGGGCTCGCAGGGCATCCCGAACCCCGGCGAGTGGCGCCTCGAGATTGCGCTGGATGTCGTTCGACAGAGCCTTCAACGGCGAGGCATAGACGATCTGTGTCTCATCCTTGAGCTCGCCCTCCAGCCTCTGCCGCACCAGCCCGTCGATTGCCGCGAGAAACGCGGCCAATGTCTTGCCCGAGCCGGTCGGTGCGGCGATCAGCACATGCCGGCCGGCTTGGATTGCCGGCCACGCCTCGGCCTGCGCCGCCGTCGGTCGGGTGAAATTGCGATCAAACCAAGCGGCGACCGCGGGGTGGAACAAGGATGTCGAGTTCACGGGGCAAGGTCGATGTAGCAAACAGCGATATGGTTACGGCCCGGTCGGAGACCAGTCCCCGCGGCTCTCCTGGCCAAGTCGCAACAAACAGTTGTAACGTGTATCAACGCTTGCTGCATCTGCAGCAAATCTGCAGCAAACTCTCTCCTTGAGGTTGTAATCGTGCGTGGTTCCAGAGCCACCGGATCGCGACGGGCCTCGGAGCACCTCCTGCTGTTTTTGCTGTTATTTACAGGAAATTATCAGCTAGCTCGTGTCGGATCGGCAGCGACGGACATTTCCAACTGCTGGATGCCTGTTTCCGGCTCGTCAAGGAGATCGAGAACGGCCGGCCGCGCACCGCGAAGCGGTACTCGCGATAAAAAAGATGATAAAATCCATAGAAAGGGAGCGACGGGTCGATAACAAGGGGAGGACGTTAGTGGTAATCGTGGAACGTCTTTCGATCGGTTTGAAACCACCTTTGTGAGATCCCCGGTCGGGTAGCGGTGAGGAGTCGGCCACGAGTATCACACAGCAGGCTCTCGTAGCCGGGCCATCGAGGTGCATCCAAAGGCCGTGGCGACCGCGCGGATACGGCCAGCTGCGCGGCGCGGATCTCAGATGGGCGGTCGCCTTTGTCCTGCCCTATGCGGCGGTGTTTCTCGTCTTTGTTGTCTATCCCTTCGGCTATGCGCTGTGGATGGCGCGCAAGCCCTCGCTTTATGCCGAGCTGATCTCAGATCCGTCCTATCTCCCGACGGTCGTCAATACGTTGCTGTTCGTCGGCCTCGGTGTGAATGTGAAGATGTTCCTGGCCTTGCTGCTGTCCGGCTTCTTCCTGCGCCCCCGCTGGTGGATCAGGGCTTTGCTGGCTGTCTTTATTTTGCCGTGGGCAATGGCGGCGGCCCAAGCGTGCGTCTCCTTTCACTGGATGCTGCAGGAAGAGGGTTTGGTCAACGGAGTATTGTCGGCGCTGTTCGGGATTAACGGTCCCGTTTGGTTCAATGATCGTTGGCTCGCCCTGGGATCAAACATTATTGTCTATATCTGGAAATGGATGCCGTTCTGGACAGTAATATTTTTCGCCGCACGGATGAAGGTTCCCCGCGACATCTATGACTCGGCAGAAGTTGACGGAGCCACCGGGACCCGCCGCTTTGTCCATGTCACCTTCCCGCTGCTGGCGAACCTCTATCTCCTCTGCACGCTGCTCTCCACCCTCTGGACGGTTGGCGACTTCACGACCGTCTATCTTGTCTCGGGCGGGGGACCCGCGGGTTTGACGCACGTGCTGGCGACGCTCGGCTTCCACTACGCCTTCGATACCGCCAGGCCGGCGCTCGGCGTCGCAGCGGCGCTGTCGGCCCTCCCGGTGTTGATCCCGGTTGCCATCGTATTGATGCGCAGGCTCAAGACGAGCGAGGTGGAGCTATGAGCGTCGCCCTGGCACTTCCGCAACGGGCGCGCCGGCGCTACCGGCTCCGACGGGTTCTCACCGAAGCAGGCTCGGTTATTCTCGGCATCGTCATCCTGATCTGGTCGCTCACGCCCGTTTACAACATGTTCCTGATCGCGCTCGATCCCGAAGAAGGGGAGATCGAGTTCGACGGGAATCTCTGGCCGCCTGAGCCATCACTCGAGGGCTTTCGCGCGGTCGTAACACAGGAGGCGCGGTACCTCGAGAATTTCTGGCACCAGTTCGGCAACAGCCTTTTTATCGGGCTGGTGACGGTGCTTCTGACCGTGCTGATCGGTTCGCTGGCGAGCTTCGCGGTGAGCCGCATGCGGTTGAGCAAAGGCTCGCTGCTTGCCAACGCTGCGCTCCTCACCTATGCGATCCCCGCATCCTTCCTGATCGTCCCGTACTTTCGGATCATGCACAGCTACGGGCTGTCGGATAACCCCTGGGCGGTTATCGCGGCGCAGGTGACGTTCGCCACCCCGTTTGCGATTTTGATTTTGCAGCTATACGCGAGATTGATACCGTTTGAACTGGACGACGCGGCGCGTGTCGACGGCGCATCCGCCGCTCAAGTGTATCTGCGCATCTATTTGCCCTTGATGACGCCGGCGCTGGCGGTCGTCGCCATTTACGCCCTGCTGCTCGCCTGGAACGACTATTTGTATCCGTCCGTGCTGCTCGCGGTACGAAACATGACTGTTGCGGTGACGCAGGGCCAATTGTTCAGCGACACCGACGCACCGTGGAACGCCATGATGGCCGCCGCCATCATTTACGTGGTGCCACCGATCGCGCTGTTGTTTGTCCTGCGCCGTTATGTGGGCGCAAGCCTTACGACGGCAACAATTAGCATTTGAGGTGGCGTAGCGGCCGCTCTAGATTGGCGTGAACGGCTACGACCCGAGTGCGGGCGTATGGATGGAGGGAAATGAACATGGCCAGCCTTACGCGGCGTTCGGTGCTTCGCAGTTCGATCGCTCTCGCCGCCGCCGGCACCCTGGCGCGGCCACATATCGCCAACGCCGCGGCCACGACCGCCGAGGTCTGGTGGACCCAGGGCTTCGCCCAGCAGGAGGACGTCGCCTTTAAAAAGCTGATGGACGACTACGAGAAGGCGAGCGGCAACAAGATCGACTACAGTATCATTCCCTTCGCGCCGCTGCGGCAGAAGGCGATCTCGGCAATCACGAGTGGCGTCGTCCCTGATGTAATGGAGTATGCCGATTTCTCGTTCCTCCCGTTGAACGCTTGGGACGACAAACTCGTCGATGTCAGCGACATCGTCGAGCCCCGCAAATCGCAGTATATCGACACCGCGTTGGCCTCAACCTACTGCTACAATAACACCACGAAAAAGCGCGCCTATTACGCGGTGCCGATGAAGGCTGCCGGAATCCCGTTCCATATCTGGCGATCGCTGGTCGAGAAGGCAGGCTTCAAGATCGAGGATATTCCCAATACCTGGGATGCGTTTCTCGACTTCTTCAAACCGGTGCAGGACAAATTGCGCGCGCAGGGGATGCGCAACATCTACGCCCATGGCTATCAGCTGACCGCGAACGGCGTCGACCCGGGTATCACCTTTCAAGGCTTTCTGATGGCCTATGGTGGGCAGAAGCTGGTTACGCCCGACGGCAGGCTCCACACCGACGACCCGCAGGTGAAGGACGCGGCGGTCAAGGCGATCGCCAAATTGACCATGCCGTTCAAGGCAGGTTATGTGCCGCCGAGCGTCGTCAACTGGAACGACGCCGACGACAACAACGCCTTTCACGCCAAGCTCATCGTGATGGATTTCGACGGGTCACTGTCGACCGAGGTCGCGCTCTACGACAAAAAGGAGGAATACGACGACATCGTGACCCGCAGCATGCCGCTTGGCAACGACGGCAAGGAGATACCGAGCCCGATGCCGATCTTCGGCGGCCTGATCCCGAAGGGGGCAAAAAACGTCGCACTTGCGAAGGAGCTGCTGACATACATGGTCGAGCCGAAGGTGCTGAACGAGTATCTGAAAGGCGGACTCGGCCGCTGGGCATTACCCTTGCCCGAAATCGCCAAGGGCGACCCGTTCTGGTTCAAAGAGGACCCGCATCGCACGGCTTACTCGCAGGAGACGCTGATCAGCCCGACGGTCGCACTCTACCAGGCGTTCAATCCGGCGATGGCGCAAGTCGATGCCGAGCACGTTTTCAGCATCGCTATGCTCGACGTGATGAACAATGGCATGGCACCGGAGGCGGCGATCGACAAGGCGTTCAAGCGGGCCGACGAGATTTTCGCGAAATACCCGATCACCCAGGCGTGAGCGGGCACCGCCACGGCGAGTAGCGATAACAGGCGAGTAGCGATAACATTTGAGCCCAGCGGAGCCGCTGATCTATATTGAGGCGGGGAGAGAACAACCAGAACGGGTTCGCGGTGGCTCGCGAACGTGAACGGGGAAGGAAGACGCGATGACGAATCTGACGCGGCGCTCGCTGCTTCGCAGCTCCTTCGGGCTTGCAGCTGCCGGCGCCCTGGCCCGGCCTTATGTCGCCAACGCCGCGGCCACGACCGCGGAGATGTGGTTTGCCCAGGGTTTTGCCAAACAGGAGGATGAATCGCTGCTGCGGCTGGTCGCCGATTACCAGAAGGCGACCGGTAACAAGATCGATCTGAGCATCATCCCCTTCGCGCCGCTGCGTCAGAAGGAGGTCTCGGCGATCACCAGCCGCGTCGTCCCGGATATTATGGGGGTTGCCGACCTCGAATTTGCCCCGCTGAACGCCTGGGACGACAAGCTCGTCGATGTCGGCGACATCGTCGAACCGCTGAAAGCGGACTACGCCCCAATCGCGATCGAATCTTGCTATTTGTACAACAACGCGACCAAGAGGCGCGGCTATTACATGGTGCCGATCCTGATGACCGGCTGGCCGTTTCATATCTGGGGATCGCTGGTCGAGAAGGCGGGCTTCAAGATCTCCGACCTGCCGAACACCTGGGACGCCTTCCTCGATTTCTTCAAGCCCGTGCAGGACAAGCTGCGCGCCCAGGGAATGCGCAACATCTACGCCTATGGCTATCAGCTGACCGCCAACGGCGTCGATCCGATCGCCACCTACAACCAGTTCCTGATTGCCTATGGCGGCAAGGACCTCGTGACGCCCGACGGCCGGCTGCATACCGACGACCCGCAGGTGCGCGCGGCGGCGGCAAAGGCGTTGGCGAAGCTCACCACGCCGTTCAAGGAAGGCTATGTGCCGCCGAGTTGCGTCAACTGGAACGATGCCGACGACAACAACGCGTTTCACTCGAAACTGATGGTGATGGATTTCGACGGCTCGATCTCAACCGAGGTCGCGCTTTACGACAAAAAGGAGGAATACGACGACATCGTGACACGCGGCCTGCCGCTCGGCAATGACGGCAAGGAGCTGACCAGTCAAATCATCGCCATTGGTACCGTCATCCCGAAGGGTGCAAAGAATATCGTGGCGGCCAAGGAATTCATGAAATACATGGGGCAGCCGAAGGTGCTGAACGATTACGCGAAGGGCGGTCTCGGCCGCTTCATGCTGCCGATCCCCGGGCTCGTCAAGAGCGACCCCTTCTGGCTCAAAGAGGACCCGCACCGCAAGGCCTACGCCGAGCTGACTATAACCGGCCAATCGATGCCGATCTATGAGACCTATAACCCGGCGATCGCCCAGGTCAACGCCGAGCACGTGTTTAGCGTCGCCATGTTCGACGTCATGAAAGAGGGGATGACCCCGGAAGCCGCGGTCGACAAGGCCTTCAGGCGGGCCGAGGAAATCTTCGCAAAATATCCGATCCAGCAGGCATGACGGCAATCGGCCTGCCGATGAACCTCGCGGCTCGCCGCGGCGTTTCCAGTCTAGCGGAACGCCTCGCGAGATCGGCTCTAGCAGTTGATCACGCGGTCGTGTAGGGCCTCGATACAGCGCCTCGCGATTAGCATTTGAGCCGCAGAAGCGGCTGATCTATATTGCGCTCGGACGAGGACAACCAGAGCGCGTCCGCGTTGAGGGTGTGAACGGGGAAGGAAGACGGTATGGCGAATCTGACGCGGCGTTCGGTGCTTCGCAGCTCGTTCGGGCTCGCTGCCGCCGGTGCGCTAGGGCGGCCGTACGTCGCCAACGCCGCGGCAACCACCATAGAGGTCTGGTTCGCTCAGGGCTTTGTTCCCGAGGAGGACTCGGCCTTCCGCACCATGGCCGCCGATTACGAGAAGCAGAGCGGGAATAAGGTCGAACATAGCCTTACGCCGTACGCGGCGTTGCGCCAAAAGGAAGTCTCGGCGATCACGAGCGGCGTGGTCCCAGAGGTGATGGAGGTCGCCGACTTCGCGCTGGCGCCGCTGCAATCCTGGGACGACAAGCTGGTCGAGCTCGACGACATCGTTGAACCGGTGAAAGAGCAATTCGTCCCGACCGCGCTGCCCTGCTGTTACTATTATAACAATGTTACCAAAAAACGCAGCTACTACGTCGCTCCGATGAAGATCGCCGCGGTGCCGTTCCATATTTGGAAATCTTTGGTCGAGAAGGGTGGCGGCAATCTCTCGGAGCTTCCAAACACCTGGGATGCGTTTCTCGACTTCTTCAAGCCGCTGCAGGCCAAGCTGCGGGCGGCCGGGATGCGCAATGTCTACTCCTATGGCTACCAGCTGACCGCCAATGGGGTCGACCCGATCAACACCTTCAACGCGTTCATGATCGCCTATGGCGGCAAGGACCTCGTCACCCCGGACGGCAAGCTGCACACCGATGATCCGCAAGTGAAGGATGCCGCGGTCAAAGCGATCGTCAAGCTGACCACCGCGTTCAAGGAAGGCCTCGTCCCGCCGGGGTGCGTCAATTGGAACGACGCCGACGACAACAACGCATTCCACTCGAAATTGATGGTCATGGATTTCGACGGGACGATCTCGACCGAGCTCGCACTTTTTCACAACAAAGAAGAATTCGACGACATCCTGACCCACGGCATGCCGCTCAGCAACGATGGCAAGGAGCTGCCCAGCCAGGTTGCCCTGTTCGGCCCCGTGATCCCCAAAGGCGCCAAGAATGTCGCCGTGGCCAAGGAGTTCGTCAAATACTCTATGCAGCCGAAGGTACTTAACGAGTATCTGAAAGGCGGGCTCGGCCGGTGGGCGCTGCCGATTCCCGAGATCGTCAACAGCGACCCGTTCTGGCTGCACGATGACCCCCACCGCACGGCTTACGTCGACCAGTCGGTGATCAAGCCGACGATGCCGATATACGAGGCGTACAATCCTGCAATCGCCCAGGTTGGTGCCGAGCACGTTGTCATGAACGGCGTGTTCGATGTGATGAAGAACGGGATGGCGCCGGAGGTGGCCATCGACAACGCGTTCAAACGCGCCGAAACGATCTTCGCAAAATATCCAATCGTATCGAGCTGAGAGGCGACTATGACCACCGCATCGGCTATCGAGTTCGCCGCACCCCCAGTCCGGCGGCAATCGCTGTGGCGTTCTTTGCGCGGCGAACTCAAAGGCTCCGAATACACCTGGGCTCTTGCCTTCGTCGTGCCCTATGTCGGGGTGTTCCTCGCCTTTGTGGTCTACCCCGCGGTCTACGGGCTGTGGCTGGGCAGCGAGCCGAGCCTCTATCCAGAGATATTTTCCGACCCGATCTATCAGAGCACGGTGGTCAATACCCTGCTGTTTATCGGCATTGGGGTGAACCTGAAGATGTTCATCGCGCTGCTGTTGTCGGGCTTCTTCATGCGCCCGGGCTGGTGGGTCAAAGTACTACTGATGATCTTCATCTTGCCGTGGGCGGTGCCGGCGTTGCCGAGCTTCATCTCGATCCACTGGATGCTCAACGGCGAATGGGGCCTGTTGAACAATCTGCTCTACGCAATGTTCAATATCGACGGGCCGTCCTGGCTCAACGAGCGCTGGACCGCGCTGGGCTCGGTGATCGTGTCCCATATCTGGAAATGGACGCCGTTCTGGACGGTGATCTTGCTGGCCGGCAGGATGGCGATCCCAACCGAGATCAACGACGCAGCCAAGGTCGACGGCGCGACTGGGGTGCGCAGCTTCATTTACGTCAGTTTTCCGCTGCTCGCGAACCTCTATCTGATCTGCACCTTGCTGTCGACGATCTTCACGCTCGGCGACTTCAACGAGGTGTATTTTATCACCGGCGGCGGGCCGGCCAACTCGACGCATGTGTTGGCGACACTCGGTGTCCGTAATGCTTTCGACCTGGCCCAACCACGGCTTGGCGTCGCGGCCGTGATGTCGGCGCTGCCGCTGATGATCCCGCTGGTGATCATCCTAATGCGCAAGCTAAAGACTTCGGAGGTACAGCTGTGAGCACGATAACAGTCGACGCAGCGCTGCCGTCGACCGCGGCTCGCCCCGGCGAGCGGATGCGTCGCGTCGCCCGGCGTCGCCGCTACCTGATCAACGTGGGAGCGGCGGTGCTCAGCGCGGTCATGTTAGTGTGGACGATCTTGCCGCTCTACAACATCGTGATGGTCTCGCTCCAACCGCACGGCGACGTATTCACCGACCAGGTCTTTCCGCACAATCCTACGCTCGACGGCTTCTGGGTCGTCATCACTCAGGGTTATTGGTATCTCGAGTACTTCTGGCACCAGTTCGGCAACAGCCTCTATGTCGGCGCGGCGGTGACGCTGTTGACCTTGCTGATCGGCTCGTTGGCCAGCTTCTCGATCACCCGGATGCGCGTCCGCAACGGCTGGCTGGTCAGCAATGCGGCGCTCATGACCTATGTGATCCCGCAGTCGTTCCTAGCGATTCCGTTCTATCGGATCATGCAGAACTACGGGCTGGCGAACAACCTCTGGTCGGTCATCGCCGCCATGGTGACTTTTGCCACGCCCTATTCGATCTTCATCTTCTCGCAATACGGCCGGGGCATTCCCCTCGAGCTCGACGAGTCTGCCAGGATCGATGGCGCCTCGCCCCTTCAGATCTACTTCAAGATCTACCTGCCTTTGATGGCGCCGGCCTTGGTAGCGATCGGGACTTATGCGCTGTTGCTCGCCTGGAACGAGTACCTCTACCAGTTCCTGTTGCTGTCGAACAAACGAAGCATGACGGTGCCGGTGGCGCTGGCGCAATTCCTCAACAGCGACGAGGCGCCGTGGAACCTGATGATGGCAACCGCGATCGTCTACGCCATCTTGCCGATCACGATCTACTACGTGGTGCGCCGGCGGATGACCGCCGGGCTGACGATGGGCGGCGTCAAGGGCTGAGAGCCGGCGCTCCATTACGGAGCTTGAGTAATCGAGATTGCTTCGCTTCGCTCGCAATGACACTGGTGGTGCGTTGTCATTGCGAGGCGCGCGACGCCGAAGCAATCTCGTAGGGCCCGGATGACCACGTCGGTATCGAGATGGATGCCGCCGCATTTGACTGGGCCGACCCTTTGCTTCTCGATGAGGCGCTGACCGACGAGGAGCGCATGGTGCGCGACAGCGCGCGCGCCTACTGCCAGGAAAAGCTGCTGCCGCGCGTGCTCGAAGCCAACCGGCACGAGCGTTTCGACCGCGAGATCATGAACGAGATGGGGGCACTCGGGTTTCTCGGCGCCACGATCGACGGCTATGGCTGCGCCGGTGTGAACTACGTCTGCTACGGGCTGATCGCGCGCGAGGTCGAGCGGGTCGACAGCGGCTATCGGTCGGCGATGAGCGTGCAGTCGAGTCTGGTCATGCACCCGATCCAGGCCTTCGGCAGCGAGGCGCAACGACAGAAATACTTGCCCAAGCTGGGCACGGGGGAATGGGTGGGCTGCTTTGGCCTGACCGAGCCGGATCACGGATCTGATCCTGCCGGGATGACGACGCGGGCGATCGCGGTGCCGGGTGGCTGGCGGCTCAGCGGCGCCAAGATGTGGATCACCAATGCGCCGATCGCCGATGTTCTCGTGATATGGGCCAAGACCGAGGGTGAGGTGATCCGCGGCTTTATTCTCGAAAATGGTATGAAGGGGCTAAGCGCGCCGAAGATCGACGGCAAGTTCAGCCTGCGCGCGTCGGTCACCGGCGAGATCGTCATGGACGATGTGTTTGTTCCCGAAGAAAGCCTGCTGCCGGGGGTCGCGGGGTTGCGCGGCCCGTTCTCCGCCCTCAACAGCGCCCGTTACGGCATCGCTTGGGGGTCACTCGGTGCCGCCGAATTCTGCTGGCACGCCGCGCGCAATTACACGCTCGAGCGCCGACAGTTCGGCCGCCCGCTTGCCGCCAACCAGCTGATCCAGAAGAAGCTCGTCGACATGCAGACCGAGATCACTCTCGGGCTGCACGCCTGCCTCCGGCTCGGGCGGCTCAAGGACTTGGGGCGCGACAGCCCCGAAATGGTGTCCATTTTGAAACGCAACAATTGCGGCAAGGCTCTCGACATCGCCCGGGCTGCGCGCGACATGCACGGAGGCAACGGCATCGCTGACGAGTACCATGTGATCCGCCACGTGATGAACCTCGAGGCGGTCAACACATATGAAGGCACCCACGATATCCACGCCCTGATCCTCGGCCGCGCCCAGACCGGGATCGCCGCCTTCGCCGGCTGATCCATTTTAGGCGAAGGCGCGGCGGATCCGACCCCAATCCTCGATGGCGTGTTCCTGGCCGGGTACGATCTGCACCGCGATCTCGCTGTATCCCGCCTCGGCCAGCGCGACGAAACGTTCTTTTAGCTCTTTCTCGGTCGCCGTGTAGGTCGTCCGGCGGATCAGCTCGGCGGTAAGAAACCGGTGCTCTTCGGGCTTGACGAACATCAGATGCCCACGATGGTTTTCGAGATAATGGGCGCCCAGCGGCGTGAATTTACGAGCCAGCTCGACATAGCCCGCCACGGTCTCGGCGACTGAGGGCGGCACCGGCGCCATCATCGGTAGTCCCGCTAATGCCGCGTCGGCCGCCCGATGCAGCAGCATCGCGGCGCGCGGCCCGGCCTGGGCAATCGCGCGCGGCGAGTCGGCGGGCTCCCCTTCCTCCAAGATCGCGCCACCGGTCAGCACCACAGCACCGAGCGGCTCGGTTCCACGACCGGCGGCCTGCCGGCGCTCCCGCATGTCGGCCATCGCAGCGGCCGCACCCTCGACGTCGCCAGCCGTCGCGATCCAGCCTGCGCCGAGTTTCGCGGTCAATGCGCGCGCCCGAGGTCCTGAGGCTGCGATCCAAACCGGGATGGGATCGCGGATGTTGATTAGGCCGAGCTCGGGGTTGAGCAGCCGGATCAGCCGCTCTTTTCTTTCGATCTCGGCCTCGATGGTTTCCCCGCGCAGCAATGCCATGACGATGCGGACGTATTCCTCCATATCGGCGAGCTTGACTGCGCCGAGCCCCATCGCCCGTCTTCCGGTGAAGCCGGTGCCGATCCCGAAATCGATCCGCCCTGGCGCCAATTTGTTTAGCGAGGCGAAGGCATTTGCCGTGACCGGAGCAATTCGGTTCGATGGGATCAGCACACCGGTGCCGAGACGTATCTTTGTCGTCTTAATCGCCGCCGCGGCCATCGCGACAAACGGGTCGGCGCTCAGCATCTGTGTGTCGTAGAACCAGGCACGGGCAAACCCCAACTCCTCGGCGCGTCTGACCACCCGCCAAGAATTGGCGTCGGTCGCAATGGCAATGGCAAATTGCATAGGCGTCCTCCCGGTGTCGTGCTTTACCCGCTCACCTCTGCAGATTAGCATCGATCCATCTAAGCATGGGCGGACGGATCGGGGAGGAAGGGCAATGCATGCGCGAGCGGATCGGCCGAGGTTAGCGCTGGCGGGCGGCTTTGCCGCGACCATCATGCTGTTCGCTGTGGCGGCGGCGGCCGAGAACCCGGCAATGCCGTCGATCGATCTGCCGAACCCCTACGCGACTGGGGTGAAATTTGGCCAATTGCCCGAGGGCCGCCAATGGGGCGGAGTGATCGCCGTCACTCCCGATCGCGATGGCAAGAACATTTGGGCCTTTGAGCGCTGCGGCGGGAACTGCCTGAACTCGGACCTGCCGCCGGTGCTCGAATTCGACCTGAGCGGCAAGCTGATCAAGAGTTTTGGCGCAGGGATGTTCGTCTTTCCACACGGGATCGCCGTCGACAAAGAGGGCAACGTCTATGTCGCCGATGCCGACGGCAAGAACGGCAAGGGCCACGTCATCGTCAAGTTCAGTCCCGAGGGCAAGGTGCTAATGACATTGGGTCATCCCGGCATGCCCGGTGACGCGCCTGGGTATTTCTACCGGCCTTCCGCGCTTGCCGTTGCACCGGACGGGACGATCTTCGTTGCCGACGGCCACGGCGGCGATTCCAATGCGCGGATCGTCAAGCTCGCGCCCGATAGCAAGGTTATCAAAAGCTGGGGCAAGAAGGGGTCGGGCCCCGGCGAGTTCAACGAGCCGCATGGAATTGCGCTCGATACCGCGGGCCGGGTATTCGTCGCCGACCGGGTCAACAGCCGCATCCAGATCTTCGATTCGGATGGTAAGTTCATCGCCGAGTGGAAGCAGTTCGGCCGGCCGAGCGCGGTCTTTATCGACAGGAACGACGTGATCTATGTCGCCGACTCGCAGACCGAGGACAAGGAAGGCTGCACGCCCGACCCCGGCTGCCGCCGCGGCATCCGCATCGGCAGCGCCAAAGATGGGACGGTCAAATACTTTATCCCGCGCCCCAGCCCGAACGACGACAAAGCCGGTGCGGAAGGTGTCGCGGCCGATGTGGACGGCAATGTCTTTGGCGACGAGAATGTCGGCAAAGGGCTGCGCAAATACGCCAAGCAATAACAGGCGATGCTACCCTTTAACCGACCCCGAGGTGAGGCCGGCAACGTAGTGCTCAACAAAGAACGAATAGATCAGCGCTACCGGAATAGAGCCCAATAGCGCTCCCGCCATCAGTTGGCCCCAATAGAATACGTCGCCGCGGATCAGCTCGGCGATAACCCCGACCGGAACGGTGCGGACGGCACTCTTGGTTAAGAAGATCAGCGCATAAAGGAACTCGTTCTGCGAGAGGGTGAAGGCGAAGATTCCGGCGGAGATGAACCCCGGCGTGCACAATGGCAGAAAGATCCGCCGCATCGTCTGTAGCCGGCTTGCGCCGTCGATGCGCGCGGCCTCCTCGAGCTCCATCGGCACGGTCTTGAAATAACCCAACAGCAACCACGCGCAAAACGGCACTAGCATCGTCGGATAGGTGAGAATCACTGCGCTCAGCGTGTTACCCAGGTTGAGCCGGTTGATCAGATCGGCGAGCGGGATGAATAACAAGGGCTGCGGAACGAGATAGATGGCCGCTACGGTCATTGCGATAAGGCCAGCGCCCGCAAACCGCATGCGCGCCAACGGATAGGCGAGCATGACGCCGAGAACGAGCGAGATCGCGGTCGAGACAACCGCGACCAGCATCGTGTTCCAGGTCCAGGTCAGAAAGCTCGTCTGAGTCAATAGATCGATATAGTGTTTGAGCGTCGGATGGTGCAGGATTAGCGGCATGATGTGCCGGTTGTAGAGTTCGGCATTCGGCTTCAGTGAGGTGATCGCCATCCAGTAGAACGGGAACAACGCCAGCACCAGGAAGAAGACTACCGGCAGCCACAGCCGCATCAGCCGCTCGACCGGGCCATAGCCGGTGACCATCACCCTCTCCGCATGTAGATCGTCAGCGCGACGATCAGCAATGCCAATGCAGGCAGCATCGTCAGTGCGACCGAGGCGCCGAGGCCAAGCTGACCGGCGCCCATGGCGATGTCGAAAGCATAGGTTGCGAAGAGCTGCGTCGCGTTTTGCGGCCCGCCATGGGTCAGCACATAAACGAGCTGAAAATCGGCGAAGGTAAAGATAACAGAGAACAAAGTCACGATCAGGATTATCGGCTGCAGGAGCGGCAAAGTGACGTAGCGAAACCGCTGCCAGCCGCTGGCGCCGTCGATCGTCGCCGCCTCGTAAAGTTCGGGCGGCACGGTCTGCAGCCCGGCGAGCAGGGTAATGCCGTAAAACGGCAGCCCGCGCCACGTGTTGATCATGATGATCGAAACCATCGCCAGGATTGGATTGCCGAGCCAGGACGGGCCTGGCTTGGGCACACCCAGTGCCACAAGCAACCAATTGAGCACGCTGAAGGCCGGATCGAGGATCCACATCCAGGCCACCGTGCTCAACACTGTCGGCACGATGAACGGCAGCAGCAGCAAAGCCCGCACCAGGTTCTTCAGCGGAAAATGCTGGTTCATCGCCAGCGCCAGGGCGAGGCCGCCGACCATCTTCAGCAACGTGGCGGCAGCCGTGTAAACAAACGTATTGAGCGCTACCCGCCAAAAAATTGGGTCATTGAAATTGGTTATGAAATTCTTCAGCCCGACGAAGGTCCCGGAATGCGCGACGGGCCGGTCCTGAAGGCTCAACAGTATACCGTAGCAGAACGGATAGCCGACCAGAGCCGCCAAAAACAGCAGCGGCGGCGCCATCATCAGCCAGCTGAACACGCTCTGGCTGTCGAGCCAGATTCCGATAGACACGCGTCCGCGCGGCCGAGCGAAGCCGAAGACTAGCTCCGAGCGAAGCGTCATTGTCAGGCCGAGCGATAGATCTCCTTGAGCTGGGCCTCGGCGTTCTTGATCACGTCTTTGGTCGAGGCGCCGGCACATGCTTTGGCGAACATGTCGACAACGATGTACTTGGCGACGCTTTCGGCCATCTGCCGGCTCGCCGGCGCCGGCCAGCCTGGCAAATGCGCTGTCGTCATCGCGTCGCGGTACGGAATATTGCGGGGCTCGACCTGCCACATCGGCGCATTATCGTAACCGTGCAGGAGCGGTTGATAATAGCTGTCGGCAACGGCGTACCAGCCACCGAGCTGCTTGGGATCCATTAGCCAGCGCATGAACGCCACCGCCTCCTCTTTTACCGGCGAGAAATTGAGGATCGAATGGCTGATTGAATCGAGCAGATGGAACCGGCCCTTTGGCCCGGCTGGGTTCTGTGCTTGGTCCGTTACTTTAGCGATCTCGGGGAAATTCTTTTTCGCGAACCAGAGAATGCTTTCTGCATTGTTGGTGCAGGAGATCTGCTCGGCCATCCACGCCTTGTTGTTGCTGACGTCGGTCCAGCCGAGGACATCCTCGAACATCGTATCGCGGAAGAATTTACGGGCGAAATCGACAGCGCGGGCGGTCTCGTCGGAATCGATAACCACGGTCTTGCCGTCTGGCGCCACCTCGGCGCCGCCATAGGACCACAGCAGCGGGTATAGCCAGCCGTGATTGTCGCCGAAGCCGTGCCCCAGTTCGAAGCCGAACGGATGGTCGTTGGCCTTCAGCTTCTTGCCGACTTCGTAGAGCTCCTCCCAGGTGTCGGGAAATTTTTTGACTCCGACCTCGGCGAACCAATCGGTCCGCCAATTCATCAATTGACCGATATTGCAGAACGGCACCGCCTTCCATTTGCCGTCGACCAGGACGGCCTCGCGCCCGGCGTCGTACCAGCCGCCGTTCTTGTCGCCGATCTCTTTGCAGAGATCGGTGACGTCGAGGTACTTCTCGCCGAACTGGATAACCTGCAACAGGCCGTTCATAGTGATGTCAGCGCCGGTGCCGGTTTCGGCAATCGTGCTGATCCGAGTTGGCAGGCTGCCGACGGCCGTCACCTCATAGACGACTTTCACGCCGGTTTCTTTTTCATAGGCCTCGGCCAGCGTCGTCCTAATGTACTCGTCGAAGGGCGGAATGAACGAGCTCTCGTGCAGAACGGTCAGCGACTTGCTTGCGGCAGGCGCGTCGCGCGGCCCGATTACGGCGGTCGCCGCCCCGACGCCCGCGAGCTCCAAAAAATTGCGGCGTGAAATCGCGCGCATGGCGTAGCTCCCAGTTTCGCCGGAGACGAGAAGCCCGGCATCGCCTGTGTTCTATCGGTAGTGCCCGCGACCTGCAAGCTAGTATGGCGGGAACTCAGCGCCCGGCGAGCACGCGATCGACCATCGCCGGTGCGGCGCCGAGATAGTTGGCGGGATTGGTCAGCGCCCGCAATTTTTCCGGACCGAGCGGGCCGGCCACTGCAGGAGTCTCCAGCAGTACGTCAAGCAACGGCCGGTCGGTCTTGATCGCGATGCTGCAGGCGTCGTAGACGAGGTCGTGCGCCTCGTTGCGGCCGATGTGAGGCGCCAAACCCATCATCACCGCCTCGGCGACGATGAGCCCGTGCGTCATCCCGAGGTTCTGCGCCATGCGACCGCTATCGACGATCAGCCCACCGAGCATGAAGCGCGCCTGGTGAAGCGCGCCGGCGGCATAGCCAAAAGCTTCGGGCAATGCCACCCATTCGACGTGCCAGGGACCGGTCGCCCGCTCGAAATCCGTCACCAGCGCGTCAAGCGCCAGCCCGGCTTGCTGGCGCAGCACTTTTGCGGCTGCCAGGATCAGCTCGCAGGAGATCGGATTGCGCTTTTGCGGCATCGTCGAGCTCGACCCTCGGCCGGTGACGAAGGGTTCGGCCGCCTCGCCGAACTCGGTCGCCGACATCAGCATGACATCAAGAGCGATCTTACCAAGACTGCCAAGCAACAACGCCAGCACCTGCACGGTTTCGGCAATCCCGTCTCGGGTGGCGTGCCAAGTGATCGGCGGGTCTTCGAGCTCCAGATCGTGGGCGAGTTCCGTGCGAGTCGCGAGGCTTTCCCTTCCGGCGCCGAGTGAGGCCAGCGTGCCGGCAGCACCGCCGAACTGGGCCAAAAGCACGCGCGGCCGCAGCTCGCGCAGCCGATCGGCGTGGCGGTCGAGGGCGGAGAGCCAGACTGCGGCTTTATAGCCGAACGTCACCGGCAGAGCGTGCTGCAGATGGGTGCGCCCGGCCATCGGCGTGTCGCGATAGCACCGGGCGAGGTCGGCAAGATGCCCGCGAACCGCGGTCAAGTCTGTTTCAATTAGCTCGAGGCCCGCCCGGATCTGCAGCACGACGGCGGTATCCATGATATCCTGGGTCGTGGCTCCCCAATGAATGTAGCGGCCGTAGTCGCCGGTCCATTCGGCGAGCTGGCGGACGAGCGGCAGGATCGGGTATCCGACGGTCTCGGTTTCCTGTTTCAAACGCGTGAGATCGAGCATCCGGCGCCCGTTTTTCAGCTCGGTCGCGACCCGCGTGATCGCTTCGCCGGCTTCGGCAGGGATGATCTTGAGCCGTGCTTGGGCGCGAGCGAGCGCGGCCTCGACGTCGACGCAGCGAGCCACAAACGCATCGTCCCCAAAAATCCCGCGTATCGCCGGGGTGCCGAACATGTCGGCGAAAATTGCGGAGTCGAGGACGCCGATCGCCATTATCGGGCGAACACGGTCCAGCCGCCCCCATTCAGGCGCTCCAGCCCGGGGAAGCGCTCTTTGTAAGCCATTTTCGGGCTCTCCGCGATCCAGTAACCGAGATAGACAAAAGGCTGCCCGCGGCGCCGGCACTCCTCGACGAGCCAAAGAACGCTCCAGATCCCGAGGCTGCGCTTTGTCTGAAGTGGATCGTAGAAGCTATAGACTGCGGAAACCCCGTCATCGAGGAGATCTATCAGCGAGGCCGCGACCAGACCTCCGCAACCGTCGCGAAACTCGGCCAGGGCGGTCCGCAGCGGAGTGTCCTCCACCATCCCGCGATAATCGCCGTAGCGCATCGATGCCATGTCGCTGTCGCCGTGGCGGAAGCGCTGATAGGCCGAGAACAGCCGAAATTGCTCCGGCGTGGCGCGCGCGGCAACCAGACTACCGAAAAGGTCCCGGTTGACGTTGCGCACGCGTCTGGTCGAGCGGCTATGGCGAAAACGCGCGACGGCGATCCGCACCGGTACGCAGGAGATGCAGCCGCAGCACGCCGGCCGGTATGCGAAGCGGTGACTGCGCCGGAACCCGGCGCGTGAGAGATCGTCGTAAGAGGCTGCACCGGCGCTCCCGCCGAGTTCGACGATCAGCTTGCGCTCGGCGCGACCCGGGATGTAGGGGCAGGCTACCGGCGAGGTGGCAAAAAATTGTCGGAATGACCTGACTGATACGCCATCCACCGCAATCGCGCGCGAATTTCGCTGAGCTTGGTTTCGTTTCCGGCTGTTCTCCGCCCGCGGCCCAAAGTCCATAACCTTCCTCTCGCGCCGCGTTACCCGTCGGCTGGCGCTCCCAAGTATGGACGAAAGCAAAAGACGGCACCAGCCTGGGCTGTGGCGTCCCCTGTCACCGATCAGTGTAGCGGGCCTGCCGTCCAACGGAAGCCTGTCAGGATGTTGTTGTCGAACTGGCATTCAACGGCCAAATCGCGCGTTAGAGGTCCTTCCTGAGGGATATCGCTTCTGACCCCCTCCACCCGGGCGATAATCGTGGTCAGACCGGTTGCCGAGGCTCCGCTCTTACCGATCTCGATGGTCGCACCCGGGAAGGCAAGCTGCATAATGTCCGCGCAACGCTCTGCAAAACCGACATCATGGGGAATACTGCAGCCTGTAAGAATAGAACCGAGAATGAAGGATGTGAGGACGGCAGATCCCCATCGGACGATTTGCATGCCGCAGATCCCAGATTACGCTGCTGACAACATATACTCTAGAAACTTATCGTTTTAGGCTAAAGGAGCGGATAACTCTAGGAGTAGAGTTCTCTCACCCTATCGGGACATTGAAGTGTCTAGCATATTCCGGCCGCGACCGGAGCCATCACGCGAGATCATAGCCCTTGATAGATGGTCGTTCCCGAGCGTCCAACAGGCTCGTCACCGCCTGAAATAGCTTCATGTCCTCCGAGCTCAAATAGTTGAGGCGCTCGTTCAAGCGCGGGATAATGTCGTCGCGGGTGAGGACTGGCAGAGACTGGTTTATTGGTGAGCCCGCCGGGACACCCCACCGCCTTTCGAGCCATCGGTCGTATCGCTGAGTGTCCGTGATCTCGACATTGTTGGTGACGATATTGTTGATCGCCGATTCACCGGTCCCGTCGCCGAGGTGATGGCAGATCGGGTTTATGTGGGCGATGTTATCGTCGTGCAGTGCAGCGAGCGCCACCGTCTTGAGATATTCATTCGAATATCGCTTTGGAAACCTCTCCATGCCAAGGTGATCCAGCCATTGGCGCGTATCGGGATAACTTCCCGTCGGATCGGCCATCAGCCTGGTCACGACATAATTCGCCATGGAGATCGCCGACGTCACCGGATCGCGCACCACCGTAAAAATTTCGTCGCCAAAACGAACTCCGAGTTCATGGACCACATAGTTGAGGCTGAAATGGCCGTGCACCATCAGACAATCATAAAAATCGATGATCGACGCAAGCCCAGCAAGTATCTCCATAAGGTTCTGTTTGGATGTCCAGCTGGAGACTTGGATCAGCTGACTGATGCATGGGTATAACGGCGCCATTCTGACGAAAAATGCGTGCCCGCGGATTTGGGAATATGGACATGGATAAGTCGCCGCTTCTCCGGAAAACTGTCGAGCAGGAGGCGGATGACGCGGCTCTGGAATTCGTCGGACCACAACATCTCACAAAAATGTTGATCGGGGTGATAGACCCCGTCGCCCCATTGGACCACGTGTCGACTCTCCGGCGGCCGTTGCAGTATGCTGAAATACATCTGGGAAAATTTGACGTCGTCAAAATTAATGCGGCTGGCCAAACCCGAAACGCCGCTCTCTTTGTCGTAAAGCAGAAACAATCGGAACAATTCCCGGGAAGTCTTGGGGGCGGGGACTTGCATAGCGCGGAAGTAATCCCCACCGCGGTACTCCGACTCGGTAAGCGCCGTTTGCCCCGCTGTTGGTGATGCGGGAAGCCCATAGCGACGGCCCGAGGTTAGCCGCCAGGGCGCGCACACGCCCAATAATGCTCTGGGGTGGCGCGCCAGGAAACCGGCAGGCGCCAAGGTTAGGGCCATCGCAGCTCGTAGAGAGGGTCTTAACTATGATACGGAGCAGATCTGATTATCATCCCTTTTTCCCGCCGAGCCCGCTCCTGGTACGGCCACGAGATCGAGTGATCACCGGCCGGCCGGAGCCCATGACGCCGGCGACAGCAAGCGGGTAATCTCCTAACACTTGGATCGAGTTAGCGGCGGCAGAATGAGGTGGAATTGAAGGACGCGTCACGCCGGGTGAACAAGCTTCGCCGCAAGATCTACCGCGAAACGCCCGTCGCCACGGGTTCGGGGGGCCGTGACGCTGCATTGGCGCTGTGGCGCACCGTTGCCAAAAAGGGCTTTCGCACTTGGTGCTATGAATTCGGCTTATCGAGCATCACGCACACACTGACGATTGTCGAGACGGATGGCGTCTTGCAAATGCATGACGCGTTTTTCAACCTGACCTACCCGCTCGCTTTCCACGACGTGCTAAACGCGCTTCGGGACGGGAGACCCGTCGACGCAAAAGCCGAGAGCCGCGACAGAAAAATCTATGTCTTGGACACGGCCTTTGAGGCCGCGGCTACGGTTAGCTGGCTGAAGGCGAACGCGGATCGCGAGCTGGCCTCGATTGATGGTCAACGCCGGTTCGAAGTTCTCTGGAACTTGGAGGCGTTTACTGCAACTTGTTCCGGCATCGAGGCGGCATACCAAGACCTCGAAGATCGTGGTTTTCCGCGCGATCTGCGCTTCCTGATGCTGCATCCGATCGAGATGTTCGACGGAGAGAAATCGCACCGGGATCCCACCACAATGCCGTTGCTTGCTGGCCGAGATCTATCGTCACCACTCGCAGCGGCCCGCACCGCGCTCGGGCGAGTGAATCGGGAACTCGCGTCTGAGCGCGAGTGCAGCGCGGACAAGGACGCGGCAATCTTCCGGCTCGAAAGCGAACGTGGGGCAGCGCAATCCGGCTTGGCCGCGGCATCGACCGAGGCGCGGCGTCTCGGCGACCAAATCGTGCAGCTGCGTGCGGCTCTCGATGACGAGACGCGGCGATTTGCCATCGAACGACAGACGTTTTCGCAGGACAAGGACCAGCTTGAAGCAATGCTGCGCCAGCAGCATGTTTCCTTGACCGAGGCCCGGGCGCAAATCGGCGCCTTCGAGTCGGAAGTCGCGGCGCTTAAGGCGGAGCTGACTCAAGCGCGCGCCGAGTGGAACGCGGAGCGTAGCGAGCGGCAATGCGCCGCGGCGTCTTTGCAGGCTGCCGCGGGATTCTGGGTCGAGCAGAGTTCCCAGGCAATCCAAACAGCGCGGTCCGAATTGAAAGCGGCCGAGATCGAACGACAACAGGCCACAACGGATCGGGACCGCATCCGGGCCGATCTCGCGACCCGCCTCCAGGCCTGGGAGAACTCTCCGTGGCGGAAGTTCCGTGCCTTTTGCCTGCGCGCCCTTGGCGCCGCCGCAAGCTGACCCGGCGCTGGGTTCGTTTCCTCTATAGTCTGGGCTCGTACCTTCGACGGAGGAACCGATGACCGCCTATGTAGTTGCCGATCTTCAGGTGACCGACACTGCTGCATATGAGCCGTACCGGCCGCTGGCCGCGGCCAGCATCGCGCGGTTTCGCGGTCGCTTTCTAGTCAGGGGAGGCCCGGTCGAGCTGCTTGAGGGCGAGCCCCAGCCGGAGCGGATCGTCGTCATTGAGTTCGCGGACACAGAGACGGCCCGCCGCTGGTACCATTCCGAAGAATATCAGAGTGCACTGAGGATCCGACAGGCCGCCTCGCGGGGACGGCTGTTTCTGGTCGAAGCGGCAACCTAACCGTTATTCGCGGCGTGCTGGTCGTCGGCCGAGCTCAACAACAGTTGCGTCGGAAAGCCGGCCGCCACCAGTGCGCCGATCAGCACCTCGACATGGCGCCGGTTCTGGGTTTCGACAACGACATCGAGCTCGGCGCGTTTGACCGAGGTGTCGTGGAACAATCGCTGGTGGTGCACTTCGACGATGTTGCCGGCGCGCTTGCCGATTACCCCCGACAAGCGCGACAGAGCGCCGGGCACGTCGGGGAGCTCGCAACGCAGGCGGACAAGCCGGCCCTCTCGTACCAAGCCGCGCATCAGGATCGAGGCGAGCAAACGTGAATCGATATTGCCGCCGGTGACCACGATGCCGACCCGTCGGTCGCGGAACCGCTCCGGTGTGGCGAGCACGGCGGCGAGACCAGCAGCCCCGGCGCCCTCCACGACGAGCTTCTCGCGTTCGAGCAAAGTCTCAACCGCGCCTTCGAGCATGATCTCGTCGACGAGCCGGATCTCGGATACCAGCGCCTTGACGATAAGCCGCGTCAGGCGGCCCGGCTCCTTGACCGCGATTCCCTCCGCGAGCGTCGCAACCGCGGCCGGTCGACCCGGGTCTTCGCCGCGCAGGAGGCAATACATTGAGGGATAGAGTGTCGATTGGACGCCGACGATCTCGATCTCCGGCTTGATCGCCTTGGCGGCAACTGCGATCCCGGAAATCAGGCCGCCACCACCGATCGGCACAATAAGCATATCGAGTTCCGGGAGGTCGGTGAGGAGCTCGAGGCCGATCGTCCCCTGGCCAGCGATGACATTGGGATCATCGTAGGGGTGGACGAGCACCAGCCCCCGCGCGTGCGCGAGCGCGTCGGCGGCTTCGCGAGCGGCGTCAAGGCTGTCACCCTTCAGCACTACGGCGGCGCCGAACGCCTCGGTGCGATCGATCTTGATGAAGGGCGTGCCTTCGGGCATCACGATCGTCGCCGGAACACCAAGCCGGCTCGCGTGATAGGCTACTCCTTGAGCATGGTTGCCGGCCGACATCGCGACGACTCCGGCGCACCTTTGAGAGGCGTCGAGTGTCAGGAGCTTGGCCAGCGCGCCCCGTTCCTTGAACGAGCCCGTGCGATGCAACGTCTCGAGCTTGAGGTGGATTTCGGTGCCTGCGAGTTCGGATAGCGCCGGGGCCGCGATCGTAGGCGTACACGCAATTGCCTCCGCAATTCCCGCGGCGGCACGACGAACAGCATCGACGCTAACCGGCAGATCGTTCATTACGAGGACCTCAAGGGCTCTGGCATCAAGACAAGGGTGGCGACGGCCTTGGATTGGCCGGGTACGAGCCAAGCGAAATCGCGCCAGCGCCGGAGCAGGTCGGCGAAGTGACCAGAGACGGGGTTTCCGGATTGGCCGGGTGTCACCATCATCGTCGATCCGTTTGATGCTGCGAGATCGGTGATGATCCGCAGCCCCCCGCCGAACTGCTGCGCGAAGGGCCGGGCATCGTCACGGATCGTGCTCGGGCCGCGGTCGAGCGTGTCGTACCCGCCCGAGGTCGGGATCGAAATGTCGAGCCAATCACGCAGCACCGGGATCCGGCTGAAGACCGGGTTCGCGAACATCGCGACATGCGCTTTCCCCCACCGCCATTGGTTCACATCGTCCCCGTACACTCGGCGCAGCTGCGCGAGCGCTGTCTCGAGAGATTCAGTCAGACGCGCGGCGCAGCCCTTGCGCGCAGGCTGCTTCGGGTCCTCGCACCAATCTTCGTGTTCGGTCAACACCGCCTCCATGATCCGCGGCTTTAAGTCCCAGTAGCCTGCCACAGCCTCACCGAGGCGATTGAACAGGATCTCGCGGCTGAATTCGCGCAGCCAAGCGGTGAACAGCAACGGCTCGACCTTGTCGCGGTCCATGCGAAAGTCCCACCCGCGCAAGCGACGGGTCGCTTCATCCGACGCTTTGTCTGAGGCGCTAATACGAGTCATCAGTGGAACCAAGCGCTGGGCCATCAGGGAGAGGGTATCGGCCTCGATAGCGGCGCTCGATGCAGGCGTCTGGACCGGGGTCGCGTTGAGAAGCGCTTCGATCCGTTCCGCTCGGTTCGGCAGATCCCAGTCGCGGCTCAGGAAATAGGGGTAGCCGTCCGGCACGATCTTGTTGTTGGCGCTGACAAAATGACCCGAAGGCGGATTGATCGCGCTGGGCAGAGCCGCAAACGGGACAAACCCAACCCAATCGTATTCGCCGGTCCAACCCGGCACCGGCAACCAGCCTTCACCGCTGCGTCGGATCGGCACCAGTCCCGGGGCGGTAAAGCCGATCGTGCCATCGACATCGGCATATACGATGTTTTGCATCGGTCCGACGAAATTCCGCAATGCCTCCCGGAAGCTCTGCCAGTCGGCCGCCCGGTCGAGCTCCCACAGCGCCTCGGCGCTGCGATCTTCCGGGATCGTAAAGGTCGCTGCGAGGGCCAACACGAATCCCGGATCAGCGACGTCACGGGGCAGGACGTCCGACAGCACAGGGCCGTGGCGGGTGGACCGGATCGTGACGTCGACCGGTGCTGCGCCGCGCACGATGATGGTCTCGCTGCGCGACGAGAAGGGCACGCTGCCTTGCGGCGTGAAATAGCGTTCGGGATCGGTCGGATCGACCTTTTCGACAAAGAGATCCTCGACATCGGCTGTGGTCGTTGTGAAACCCCAGGCGACCCTCTCGTTGTGGCCGACCAGGATGAAAGGACTACCGGCGGCGGTCCCGCCGGCGATCTCATGCTGCGGTGTACTCAATCGGGCGAGATACCAAAATCCCGGCGCGCCGAATTCGAGGTGCGGGTCGTTAGCCAGGAGCGGCTTTCCGCTGGCGCTATGCCTACCGTCGACGACCCAGTTGTTCGAGGCGTAGATCGGGCCAACGACCGGCGGCAGCGCCTCGTAGAGGGTGTCGAGCCCGAGCCGGCGATAGATCGGCAACATACCCGACAGCGTCGTCGGCGCATCCCTTGGATATTCCGGGTAAAGAAAAGCGAGATCCGCCGGTGAGATGGTGCGGGCCATCCGGGCGCGCAGCAGTTCGCCGCGGTAGTTGCCGCCGAGCCGCACCGCCATCAGCTTTCCCCAGACGAGGCTGTCCGCCGTCGTCCACGGTTCCGGGGAGAATCGCAGCAGCAGGAACTCGGGCGGCAATGCCCCATGGCGGGACGCGAGAAAAGCGTTGACTCCCGCAGCATACGCTTCGAGTCCGCGTCTGACCGCCTTCGACAAATACGGGATCTCCGCCTCAGCGGCGCGATAGAGTCCAAGGACCCGCATCTCCCGGTCGATTGTGAGCGCGTCGCGTCCGAATATCTCCGCGAGCCGACCGGCGCCGTAGCGACGCTGCAGCTCCATTTGGAAGAGGCGGTCTTGGGCATGAACGAAACCGAGCCCGAAAGCGGCGTCCTCGTCATCTTGTGCGGCGATCAGCGGGACCCCCTCGGCGTCGCGCTCGATGCGGATCGCGGCTCTCGGTCCGGGCACGACGAGCCGGCCATCGGTCTGCGGCAACGATGACAGCAAATAGAGATAAAGCCCGCCGCCGAGCACGAGGAGCAGCGCGGCGAAGCCCGCGAAAAAGCGCCGGATCACGGCGCTCCCCTGGCCCGAATTTCGCCCGGATACGCTACCGAGTTTCCCTGCCACGCAGGGAAAACGCGGGAAAAAATCTGATCGGAGCCAGCCGACTTACCAAAAATTGTTTTTTTATCAGAACCTTAGACGCACTACTGGGACATATTTCTGACGCCCCCTGAGGGAGACTTTGACAAATTTCTGACGACTGAAGCCGGATTGTCATGTTTGCTCGTGTATGGGGAAAGAGCCGTTCTCGCAAGCAAGATTAGATTGCGATGCTGGCATCAAGATGGCGAAATGAGGACGGCGAAGTCGCGGCTACCCTCAAAGCTCGAGCTCGCGCAGAAGATGGTCGCGATCGGCGTCGAGATCGGGGGCGGGCTGGCGCGTTGGCGGATCGGCGAAACCCGACAGCTTCATTGGGTTGCCGGCGAGTTCGAGCGGACCTGTCACCGGATCGTCGACCGAAATCAGCATATTGCGGGCGGCGGCCTGAGGATGGGCGAGCGCCTGAGCGATGTTGTTGACGGGCCCGCTCGGCACCCCCGCCGCCTCGAGCACCGTGATCCAGTGGTCGGTCTCCTGGCCGCGGAGCACGCCCTCGATCTCGGCCCGCAGCGCTTCTTGATGCTGGTTGCGCAACGCATTGGTCTTGAACATCGGGTTCTCGGCCAGGTCCGCCCGGTCAAGAGCCTGGGCGAGCTTGATAAAGAGCCCGTCATTGCCGGCGGCGATGATCAGGTTGCCATCGCGGGTCGCGAAAGCTTCAAACGGGGTGATCGAGGGGTGGCGAGCGCCCATCGGCCCCGGGATCTCGCCAGTCGTCGTGTAGCGCATGATCGCGTTCTCGAGGAGGGCCAGCTGGCAGTCGAACAGGGCAACGTCGACCTTGGTCGCTTCGCCGGTGCGCTCGCGATGCAGCAGCGCGGCGTTGAGTGCCACCGCGGTATAGAGGCCACCGGCGAGATCGCCGACCGATGTGCCAACCCGGGTCAACGGCATTCCCGGGTGACCGGTAATGCTCATGATGCCGCCGAGCCCCTGCACCACCATGTCGTAAGCCGGATAGTTCGAGTACGGGCCGGTATGGCCAAAGCCCGAGGCGGCGGCATAGACGAGATGAGGATAGCTCGGGTGCAAGGTGTCCCAGCCGTAACCGAGCTTTTCCATGGTGCCGGGGCGAAAGTTCTCGACGAGCGCATCCGCCTTGTCGAGCAGCCGCTCGAAGGTGTCACGGCCGGCGGGCGATTTGAGGTCGAGGGCGATGGACTCCTTGCCCCGGTTGACCGAAATGAAATAGGCCGATTTGCCGTTCTTGAACGGGCCGTATTGGCGCGCGTCGTCGCCTTGGTGCGGCGGCTCGACTTTGATCACGCGCGCGCCGAGCTCGGCGAGTAGCAAGGTGCAGTATGGGCCCGCGAGAATGCGGGACAAATCGATGATCGTGATTCCGGAAAGCGGCCCTCGCTGCGCCATGGCTCGTAATCCCTTTGCGGCGGCAAACCCGGTCAATAGCGTAGAGTACGACGCGTCCGCAACCAGGCTCAAAGCTGGTCGAACCCGTCGAGCCAATTATACCGATGTGGTCCGTTGCTCGCGGTGGCGCGCTGAAGCTATGTTTGCGCCGACCGCTTTTTGTGCACGCCGATGAACAACCGATTGCAAAACGGCGATGACGACGCCGACCAGCGGCGGTCGGCCGCGCTGATCGGCTTGATCATCATTCTGGCGCTCGCCATCGCCGGCGTGTGGCTCGTTCGCGAGCTCAGGGAGAAATCTCAGCTGGAAGATTGTCTGATGTCAGGGCGCACCAATTGCGCGCCGATCGAGGCGCCCTCGCGCCGTTAGCTCCGGTTTGGCATCGGTTTTGCGGCGTCAAAAATGCCGGATGACTCATAGAGATTGTCTATGATAGACCTCAGCCGTTTAATCGGTAGCAGGTCGGGGAGGCGCTCGGAATGGTGAGGCGTTTGATCGGGGGGACCGCGATCTTTGCACTGGTCGCGATGGGGGTCTTTTTGTGGTTGAGAGTGGAAAAGCACGTGCCGCAGGCTGTGGCACAGACCGCCAGCCCGGCGATCCCGGTCACCGCGGGAACCGTCGCCACCCAGGATGTGCCGGTATTCCTGCACGGCATCGGCACGGTCCAGGCCTACAACACGGTCGCCGTCAAAAGCAGGGTCGACGGACAGATCGTCAAGGTCAACTTCAAGGAGGGCCAGGAGGTCAAAGTCGGAGACCCGCTGTTCCAGATCGATCCACGCCCTTATCAGTCGGCGCTGGAGCAGGCGCAGGCGGCTAAGGAGAAGGACGAGGCGCAGCTCGTCGGCGCCAAGCTGGACCTCGATCGCTATGAGAAGCTCCTCGCCCCCGGCTGGCAGACCAAGCAGAGCTACGACCAACAAAAGGCGACGGTCGAGCAGTTTCAAGCCGCGATCAAAGGGGACATAGCGCAAATCGAAAACGCCAAGCTGAACCTCGGCTACGCCGATATCCGCTCGCCGATTGATGGACGCCTTGGTGCACGGCTGGTTGACACCGGCAATCTCGTGCATGCGAGTGACAACACCCCGCTCGTCATGATCACCGAGCTAAAACCGATCTTTGTCAGCTTCACTTTGCCGCAGGAAACCCTCGACGAGGTCCATGAAAATAATAAGCAGTCCCCGCTCGTTGTTCGCGCCTATAGCGGCGACGGCACGAAGCAGTTGGCCGAGGGCAAGCTGACCCTGATCGACAACATGATCGACCAGGCGACCGGCACGATCCACTTGAAGGCGCGGTTTGACAATGATGACGAACGCTTGTGGCCGGGCGAGTTCGTCAATCTCCGGCTGATCTTATCGACCCGCAAAGGCGTGGCGACGGTGCCTCAGCAGACCGTTCAGGTCGGGCCGAACGGCCATTACGCATACGTCATTAAACCCGACAACACCGTCGAGCGTCGTGCAGTCGAGGTGGCCTCGATGCAGGATGGGCTCGCCGTCATCACGAAGGGGCTTACCGTCGGGGAAAATGTCGTCGTCGACGGGCAGTATCGGCTGACCGAAGGCGCGCGAGTCAACCCCTCGAAGGCTGCGCCGGGCGCATAGGGTTTGAGCGGCAGCCTACCGCCGAGGCCCCAAGCTCCTCGCAAGAGTCACCGCCGATGAGCATTTCGGAACCATTTATTCGCCGTCCGATCGCAACCTCGTTGATGATGCTGGGCGTGCTTGTCTTCGGTATCGGTGCCTACGCCTTGTTGCCGGTGGCGGCGCTGCCAAAGGTCGATTTCCCGACCATTGTTGTTTCGATCAATTACCCCGGAGCCAGCCCGGAGACGATGGCGTCGGCCGTCGCCACCCCGCTCGAGCAGCAATTCGCGGCGATCCCAAGTCTCGACCAGATGACTTCGACCAGCGGCATCGGCTCGCTATCGATCACCCTGCAGTTCGATCTGGAGCGCAATATAGACGCCGCCGCGCAAGATGTCCTGACCGCGATCAACGCCGCCAGCGGTGTCCTCCCGAAGGATCTACCAACCCCGCCAACTTATCGTAAGACTAACCCGGCCGACCGACCGGTGCTGATCTATGCCGTCTATTCGGAGGCGATGCCGATTTACCGGGTGGACGATTACGCCTACACGATCGTAGCCCAGAAGCTCTCGACCGTAAATGGCGTCTCGGAATCGCGGATTTTCGGCCAGAAGCCTTTTGCGGTGCATGTCCGGGTCAACCCGGGCGCGCTCGCCGCCCGCGGCATCGGCCTCGAAGATGTACATAACGCGCTTTTGACGGCGACCGTGAACCGACCGAAGGGCACTCTCGAAGGTGCCCACCAAACGTTTACGCTGGACACCAATGACCAGCTGTTCAACGCCGATGCCTTCAAGAATGTCATTGTCGCGTACCGCAATGGTGCGCCGGTTCGGCTAAAGGATGTCGCTGAGGTCATCGACGCGACGCAAAACGAGCGGATCGGCGCATGGTATTTCGACACGCCGGCCGAAGGTCTAGCGATCCAGCGCCAAGCGGGCGCCAACACCATCCAGCTGGTCGACACGATCAAGCGCTGGATCCCACGGCTCAAGGAATCGATACCCCCTTCGGTCAAGATCGATCTCGTCTCTGACCGCTCGCTGGTCATCCGCGCCGCGGTCCACGACGTGCAGTTCACGATGATGCTGACCGTCAGCCTCGTGATCCTCGTCATCTTCCTATTTCTGCGGACATTATGGGCGACGGTGATCCCGAGCCTCGCTGTGCCATTGTCGCTGCTCTCTACCCTCGGGGTCATGTACGCGGTCGGCTACAGCCTCGACAACATCTCGCTGATGGCGTTGACGATCTCCGTCGGTTTTGTCGTCGACGACGCCATCGTGATGATCGAGAACATCGTGCGCTATATCGAGCAGGGCGAGCGGCCGTTCGAAGCGGCGCTCAAAGGTGCCGGTCAGATCGGCTTCACGATCATCTCGATCACCTTTTCGCTGATCGCGGTTTTTATCCCGCTGCTCTTTATGGGCGGCATTATTGGGCGCCTGTTCCGCGAATTCGCGGTGACCGTATCGGTGGCAGTGGTCGCCTCGGCCTTTGTGTCGCTAACCCTGACGCCGGTGCTGTGCTCGCTTTTCCTCAAGGAGCAGACGCTTCATGGAAGGGGTCGCTTCAACCGGGTTGCCGAACGCGGTTTCGATTGGATGCTGCGCGCTTATGACCGCGGCCTGGGCTTTGTCTTTCGCCATCAGCTCCCGACGCTGCTGTCCACACTGGTTCTCATGGTGGCGACAGGCTACCTCTACGTGACTATTCCAAAAGGCTTCTTCCCGGAGCAGGACACGGGCTTCATTTTCGGCCAGGCCGATGCGCGAGAGGACATATCGTTCGATGCCATGGCCAAGCTTACTCACCAGATCGCCGACGTCGTGAGGCAGGATCCCGCCGTTTCCGGCGTCTTTTCGTTCACCGGCGCCAGCGCCTACAACCCGACAGAAAATACTGCTCGCGTATTCATTCAGCTGGTGCCGCACGACCAACGCGCCGAGACCTCCAACCAGATCATCCAGCGCCTGCGCCCCAAGGTGGCCAAGGTCGAAGGCGTCAAATTCTACATGCAGTCCGGACAGGACATCAGCATCGGTGGGCGGCTGAGCCGCACTCTCTATCAATACACACTGACCGATACGGATTCCGCGGAGCTCAATCATTGGGCGCCGATCATCGAGGCAGCGATGAAGAAGCTGCCCGAGCTCCAGGACGTCGCCTCGGATCAGCAGATCGCAGCACCCCATCTGGCGATTGAGATCGATCGCGACGCCGCCTCGAGGATGGGGATCTCACCGTCGCTGATCGACGAGACCCTCTACGACGCGTTCGGCCAGCGTCAGGTCGCGAACCTCTACACTTCGACCAGCCAGTACAAGCTCATTCTCGAAGTCCAGCCCGAGTTCCAGGACGATCCGACGGCATTGTCGAAAATTTTCGTGATCGGGCCGGGTGGTACGCAAATACCGCTGAGCGCGTTCGCGCATTTCGTCCCGAAGGTCGAAGCGCTGTCAATCAACCATCAGGGCCAGTTTCCGGCAGTAACTCTGTCGTTCAACTTGGCGCCGGGTTTTTCCCTCGGCCAAGCGGTCGACAAGATCCAGGCCGTGATGACGCAGCTGCGCGTGCCGGGGACTCTCGATGGTTCGTTCCAGGGCACAGCGCACGCATTCCAAGCCTCGTTGTCCTCGACCCCGTTGCTCGTCGCCGCCGCAATCCTCGTCGTCTACATCGTGCTCGGCATGCTCTATGAGAGCTACATCCACCCGATCACAATCCTGTCGGCATTGCCGTCCGCTGGTGTCGGCGCGTTGTTGGCACTAATGATCCTGCACTACGATTTGAGCGTGATCGCGATGATCGGCGTCATCCTGCTGATCGGCATCGTCAAAAAGAACGCGATCATGATGATCGACTTTGCTCTCCAGGCCGAGCGGGTCGAAGGCAAGAGCCCGCGCGAGGCGATCCATCAGGCCTGCCTGTTGCGCTTCCGCCCGATCATGATGACGACCTTTGCGGCATTGTTCGGCTCGACGCCGATTGCGCTCGGACAGGGCGCGGGTTCGGAGCTGCGCCGCCCACTCGGGATTGCGATCATCGGTGGATTGCTGGTCTCGCAATGGCTAACGCTATACACGACCCCGATCATCTACCTTTATCTAGAACGCTTCGCGCGCTGGGTCGGCCGACCATATCGCCCGTCACGCGTGCAAGAGGCCCTCACCGATAGGCCCAGACCAGCGCTGGCGGAGGGCCGTCATGGCGCCGAATGAGGTCAGGCCGGTGGTCGGGGCAAGCGATCTCTCGTCGGTAACCGTGATCGAGCAAGCCCAGGCGCAACCGAGGTTCGGCCGCAATTTCGGGTTCCTCGTCCATGACGTATCCCGCCTGATCAAGCGACGCTTCGACCGGAAGGCACGGCAAACGGGGTTGCCGATCACGCGGCGGCAAGCGGCGGTGCTGCTCTATATCGCGCGCAACGAGGGTGTAAGCCAGACCGAAGTTGCAACCTGGCTCGACCTCGAGCCGATCGCCCTGGTGCGGATGCTCGACAAGCTGCATGACGAGGGGCTCGTCGAGCGGCGTGCCCATCCGACTGATCGTCGTGTGCGCACCTTGTGGCTTACTCCCGCCGCCCGGCCGGTCGTTACGCAGATTATCGCCATAAATATGGTAATTCGGGAGGAGACCTTTGCCGGCATGGCGCCGGATGCGCGCGATACAGTGATCGACATATTGGGCGGCATTAAAGAGAATCTCGCCCTCAGGGAGGAAGCAGACGACAGCACGGCCGCTCGTCCTGCGGGACCTGGTGGCGTCAACCAGGCTGACGGGAAGCTTGCAGCCGCGGCCGGCTGAGCTTCAACTCATTAACAAAAGAGCGGACGGGCGCCCATGAGCATCTCAGAACCCTTTATCCGGCGGCCGATCGGCACCTCGCTGCTGATGCTGGGCGTTCTCGTGTTCGGCATCGGCGCGTATAACCTGCTGCCGGTGGCGGCCGTGCCCAATGTCGATTTCCCGACAATCAGCGTGACCGCGCAGTACCCCGGCGCCAATCCGAGCACGATGGCGTCGGCGGTCGCGACGCCGCTCGAACAGCAGTTTACCTCGATCCCGTCGCTCAGCCAGATGACATCATTCAGCGGCGTCGGCGTCACCTCGATCACGCTGCAATTCGACCTGTCGCGCAATATCGATGCGGCGGCGCAGGACGTGCAGCAGGCGATCAATGCGGCGAGCGGTTTGTTGCCCAAGGACATGCCCACCCCGCCGACCTATCGCAAGGTGAACCCGGCAGACTTCGCCATCCTGATCTATGCCATCCATTCCGACGCGCTGCCGCCCTACGAAGTCGACCAGTACGCCAACAATGTCATCGCGGAGCGGCTGTCGACAGAGCCCGGGGTCGGGCAGGTCTTCGTGTTCGGTTCGATGCCTTACGCCGCCCGCGTCCAGATCAACCCCGCGGCGCTCGCCGCGAAGGGTTTGGGCATGGAAGATGTCCGCAATGCGCTTGTCGCGGCCACCGTAAACAACCCGAAGGGCGAGATCCAAACCGAGCATGAGGCGATCGCGCTCGATACCAACGACCAGCTGTTCGACGCCAAAAGCTACGGCAACATCATCATTGCCTACAAAAACGGCGCGCCGGTGCGCATCAAGGATGTCGGGAACGCCATCGATTCGGTGCAGAACGAGCGCGTGCGTTCGTGGTTTGGCGACCAGCGAGCGGAGGGCATCGCGATCCAGAAGGCGCCGGGTGCCAATACGATCGCCGTCGTAGACGATGTCCAGGCGTTGATGCCGAAACTCGAGCAGTCACTGCCGCCGGCGGTTCATGTCGATCTGATGTCTGACCGCTCGCAGACGACGCGCGCCTCCATCCGCGACGTGCAGTTCACGATGATGCTGACGATCAGCCTCGTCGTCGTCGTCATCTTCCTGTTTTTGCGAACCTTGTGGGCGACGGTGATCCCGAGCCTGGCCGTGCCGCTGTCGCTGGTCGCGACATTCGGCGTCATGTATGCCGGCGGCTTCAGCATCGATAACATCTCCCTGATGGGGTTGACGATTTCCGTCGGCTTTATCGTCGACGACGCGATCGTGATGATCGAAAACATCGTGCGCTACATTGAGCAGGGCGAGCGCCCATTCGAAGCGGCGCTCAAAGGCGCCGGGCAGATCGGCTTTACGATCATTTCGATCACCTTCTCGCTGATCGCCGTCTTTATTCCGCTCTTCTTTATGGGCGGCATCATCGGCCGGCTGTTCCGGGAATTTGCCGTAACGGTTGCGGTCGCGGTGGTCGCCTCGGCGGTAATATCGCTGACCCTGACGCCGGTCATGTGCTCGCTGTTTTTGAAGGAAGA
>Ga0187846_10000022_pt1 | contig 87461 bp, 130 predicted proteins | sample TC_taG_FD_161473 | JGI IMG/M metagenome (GOLD analysis project Ga0187846, IMG submission 161473) | Biofilm microbial communities from the roof of an iron ore cave, State of Minas Gerais, Brazil - TC_06 Biofilm (v2) | ecosystem: Environmental > Terrestrial > Deep subsurface > Cave > Wall... | reverse complement strand
TACAAGAAATAGAATTGCACTAACCACCACAACTGAAACTACTTTGCTTTCAGCAGCAGGTGCAGGAGTTTTCACTGATATAACCGATATAATTATATGCAACAATGATACATCAAATGACCACAGTGGCGTTCAAGTAAACATAAGAGATTCTACTGGTGGGACAATAGCGATATCAATAGTGGTTAACGCCAGTCAATCGGTGGATATTTCATTTGCTGTTCCTTTAACCCAAACCACAGCAAATAACAATTGGACTGCCCAATTAGCTACTATTCCTAATGCAACTATTACTATTACCGTTCTTGGAATTCACAATTCATAAATATGAAACGGTGAATTTAGTTATGTAATCTAATTTTCAGAAATTGGTACTTCACTTTGTCGTTTATATATAAAACATGCCAAGTGGAGCGTGGAGACTATTCAAGTTTCAGAATTTAGACATAGGCGGGCCTGCTGCTTCTCCTGCTTCTGATTCCACTTTAGTCGCCAATGGTTTAGTAATCCGCCTCGATAGTTCTAGTTTGAGTAGTTCTTCGTCTATTTCGGATACTACCCAAGTAATACATAATGCTACAACCAACCTAACAAGTCAATCCAATACTACAAATAACAGCAATGTTATTTATGCTGCTGTTTCTACCATTACCGCTGATTCCAATATAGCAGCAAATACACAAGTAATACATGATGCTATAAGTAAGATTGCTGTTGATTCTACACTGGCGGAGACTGCCCAAGCAATACATAACGCCGTTGTTAGTTTGGTCGCTGATTCTAACCTCACTGCCTATAGTCAAGTAATAGAAAATGCTATAATCTTTATAACGATTGATTCAAGCATTACAGCAGATACAGAGGTCATACACAATGCTACAACAGATATATCATCTGAGTTTAATACTAATGCTAACGGAAATGTTGAGAATAGCGTTGTTTCTACTATTGTTGCTGATTCTAATATTGTTGCTAATAGTCAAGTAATAGAAAATGCTGTATCAAGCATAATAACTGATTCTACTATAGCGGATGTAGCGCAAGTAACCCATAGTGCTACAACAAATATATCCTCCGATTTCAACATAAATGCTAATGCCGAGGTAGAAGAAGGTGCTGTAAGTAGTATTAGTGCTGATTCTATATTGATGGCAACTGCTCAAGTAATACATAATGCCGTTATTAGTTTAGTTGCTGATTCCAACATAACAGATGTAGCTCAGGTAATCCATAACGCTAGTACAACTATAACAACTGATTCTAATATAATCATTACGCTCTTCGTTCCAGCCAGTGCTGTTTTGAGGAGCAACTCTTTCATAACCGCTGTAGCAAAGACACATCAGGTACCTATCCCAGTTGTTCCAAATACGGACTTGGTTGGTGTATTCGCACCACCTATTACTTTCCCTTGGGTTAGAGTTGGCATTATACGAGGAGTTACTATCAAAGAGTCAATAAAGATACCAAAGAAGATAAGAGTAAGTATAGATAAGATAAGCAAAAAACCAAAAGCCAGGCTAATAATGCTTGAAGGTAGTATAGGTGGAAAAATTTACAATACACAGGAACAGAACCGAGACATTCAAGTGCCTATTGAACATTGAAGGCGCTGATGTAAAAGATACTACTGTTCGTATGTGCCTTGAGTTTGATGACAATAAAAACCTTCACTTTCATGGCAAAGTAGAAAAAGGTGGGGAATGTACTATTGAAATACCCAAGTTAGAGGAAGTAGGCGATAAAGTAGGAAAACTCGCCATAGAAGTTGTGGCCGATTCGGTATATTTTAAGATTTATGAATGTGATGTAGAAATCAAGAACGCTGTAGATATAAAAATAAAAGAAATGGCTTCTTTCAAGGAAAAGAAGGTAGGTATTTCTGGGCTTATCCAAGAAAAGAACAAACCAGTTCAACCAGAAATCAAGATAGAACCAAAACAAGAACCAATCGTAGAAGAGAAAAAAGAAGAATCCAAACCAGTCAAAAGAACAGGTCTCCGCTCTTTCAGGGAATACTCCAAAAGAAAACCCATCTAAACTTTAAATCTCAATAGGCTTCAACTTATTTGAGCCACACTCAGCACAACAATATGCTTGGGCATTTCCGTGTTGTCCTATTCTTAACTGTAGATTTTCTATTCTATTGTCTGTCTTATCACCGTTGATATGATGAACGGATTCGGTTTTTAACAGTGGTCTACCAAGATGTTGAGCCATATTGTAGCGATGTTCAGGAACATAGCCAGAAGCCGTCATTGAATAATATTGGTCGTTTTGGTCAAGACATATTCTTATATAACCGCTGTGGTCTATTATTCGGCCACCTTTCCATCGGTGATGATTTTCTCCTTGATTCCAAGTTCCTCGTGGAGTCTTACCAATATAATGAATCCAGCGATCCAAAACTTTAGTAGATATACCTAAATCTTTAGCAATCTTTCTTTTTGGTTCTTGGGCTTCCCATTTCCTTATCAGCTCTTCTATTTGTTCGGTTGTTGGAACTCTAAACTCATTTCCTCTTGGTCGCAACTCAACACCATTTCTTTTTAATAGATGCCAGATTGTTTCGTGCTTGCTATTATGTTTTTTCGCTACTTGACTTAAGGACATACCAGTACTGTAATCATTTATTATTGATTGCTCCTGTTCTTTATCAAACTTTCTGCTTCTCGCCCTTTCGCCCAAACTTATCAGTTTTTCGGGTTGAATCCCAGCATTGTGTAAAATCCTATACACCATTGAACTGCCTAAACCTAGTTCTTTAGCGACAGTGGGAGCTGGCTTGCCTTCATTGTAAAGTTTGATAACCTTATCCTTAAACAAACTTGCTTTTGTTTGCTTTTCTATTCCATACTTTTTTAGGATTTTACAAATAGTTGTTACTGTTGTGTTAAATGCTTTAGCCAAAACAACGGCATTTTCCAATGGATATCTTTTTATTATTTCTTGCTCTTTCTCTATGTTCATAAAAGTTTAACTCCTCAATACCACTTTATTATATAGTATTGAGGAGTTAAAATCAATAGCATTTTTAAGTTCAACGGGATAAAATCCAGTTTAACTATGACAACATATTTAACTACGATAAAGCGATTGAAAGCTGGTTGGCATTGAACTGGAATATATCTCCGTTGCCTACTGTCTTACTCGAAGATAGAGCACCAAAGAACAATAGATTTCCACCATCCGTCAAAGTTCCAGCAGAAGTTGTTGCCCCAGTCCAGTTACTTGCTGTATAAGTTGCTTGTGTTGAACTCAAAGTAAAGTTCGTGGAAGCAGTGATTGTTCCAATGTAACCACTGAAATAATCAGTACTGTGTTGTAGGAATATTGGGTCTCCAGCAACCAAACCTGTCGTAGTATTTGTTGTTACCGTAGCGCTGGTGTGGGTGAAGGTCATCGTAACGCTGTTGAAACCGCCTGTTTGTGTAGTTAGGTTATTATCGCAAATAGCAATGCCTGTGATTGTTCCCCAACCACTACCTGTAGCAGTTGCAAATGTTATAGTTGTGTGATTGCTGGTAGAACCAGTCGTCCCAGTTGAAGTACCGGATACACCACCTTGAGTGGCTTCCCAGTCGGATGAAACAGATGGGTTATATGCTTGCCTTCCATAACTTCCACCAGATGCTTCTACTCCAACAGGAGCAGCGCTGGTATAAGGATCTGTATAGTTAGCCCCTGCCGAAAGCCCAGTTCCAGTGTCCGTTGCTACTGCGTTAGTTGTACAAAGAGCAATATACAAACTGCTCGATGCTGTGTAGGCGGTAGCTCTAAAAAGATGGTCTATTAGTTTATTTTCCCTCGGATCCCAACACTTTCATATTGGCGTGGACTATATCATCATCCTAAAAGGATGTCGGGCGCTCGTGAGAGGTTTATTGGTTAAGCTCCTCACCTCTTAGTCTCTGCACCTTCCTGCTTACATTTAGCTTTTCAGCAGGCTTGGCTCAGGATTGCCCTCGTCTTTGCGTTAGGGTTTCCCTGAGTTCACCCGATTCTAATGTAAGATTTCTCTTACATCACCCAGATTAGTTTAGGTAAGTTCCCATTGCTGCCATAGTATTCTCTCCTTGTTAGGTATTATTTATCTATACATCACTATAATATTTTTCCTCTCTTGTGATACTATATTATTGTAATATGATAAGAAGCATCAGTGTTCGCATTCCTGAAGATCAATATAAACATATTCAACAAATGGCTCATCGTATATCTTTGGAAAGGAGAACTAATGTAAGATTTAGCGATTTAGTTAGGGAAGCACTATCTAAAGCATTTCCAATGACTGGCTCTACGGTCATTTCAAGTCAAAGTAAGATTTCTGCTAATGTTTAATCAATGCCATCTTAGATGGCATTGATTAAACAAGCATTAGGCTTGCCCTACTAACCAATAATTAAAAGTGATAGTAGTAACATAGAACAAATTCCATTGCACTTTTATAGTATTTGTAAATACGCCTAGACCTTGATTATTGTTCGGGGCTACTCCAGGGGCGATGTTAATCGTGCCTGCCTGTGCTATGAAATGGCCTCCTGCCCCGGTTTCTATTACAGACACGCTGGATTGCGTCGGAAAATCATACCAGTTACCATCTGGGCCTTGCATTTGTATTATAAATTGGCCGCTAGGGGCTGGGCCACTTGTGATATAAGTGCCTCCTGATATATAAACTCCAAAGCAAATATACTTAAAGCCATCTACATTGTAAGAACTACTATTTCCAGTATAGTTATTAGTACCTGTAGTCAACGTTTGAGAAGCTACATTGGCTATTGTAACTTTGCTAGAATTAGATATTTTAAGATTTCCACTTGTATCCGTGCTAAGAGTATGAGCATTAGCTCCATCTGAACCAGCAACTAAGACTGGATTGCCTGAGACCGCAGAGCCAGAGGCTCCTAATCCGCCCACACCAGCCGTCAATGTATTAGTTACATTTACTGGTTGTGTGGTGTTCCCAGTTGGATCTACTCTAAATACACCTGTCCCCGCATTTGCTGTAACGGTAGGAGAATTGGATACAGATACGACGAATGTTCCACTGCCAGCATTTGCTATAACTGTTCCACTAACAGGTTGAGTAACTCCAGAGCCGTCTACTGTGAAGGTTCCGCTCCCCGCATTTGCCGTAATAGTTCCACTAATAGGTTGAGTAACTCCTGAGTTGTCTACTTTTAAGGCCGTCATCCCAGAAATACCTTGAACCGTAATAACATCTGCTGATGCCGTGCCTGCTGTTCCGAGTGCGGGCTGTTTTACTGAAGTTGCTGCCCCTGAAGGTAAAGGAAGGGAAACAACACTAATGGGTTGCGTGACCCCTGATCCGTTTACTGTAAATGTGCCTGTTCCTGCGCTGGCCGTAATTGTTCCTGCTACAGTTTGTGTTCCTGTTGGTGAAGTAGTATAAGTCCCTGATTGTACTGCTGTTACTGTACCTGCTATAGCTTGAGTGCCAGTAGGACTTGTTGTAACTGTTCCGTTGACAGGAATTGGATTGGAAGTACTTACATCGCCGCTATCTACCCCGTTAGTTCCAAGAACTATTTTGGTTCGCCCTAGTTGAACGCCACTACCTATATCTTCTGTGCTGAATGTTATATTATTAGCCATAAAAACTAATACCTCCTTAAGTGTGATAAGGTATGTATTATTGTTTTTGGTCTAAAATATTTGGTGATGTATCACCACAGTTTTTTATTATCTCCCTCGCTTCCTCACAAACTTCTTCTGCTTTCTTTCCAGAGCAGTTTAGCGCCTTCATAACGCCTTCTGTATCTTTACTGATTGCTTCCAGAGTGCGTATATTAGCAGCCCATAATCTCTTAGCTTTTGCTTTTCCAATGCCGGTAAGACGACACAAATCAACAAGGTCATCATCTACACCATAGCGCATTCGCATCTTCAATCTATTTATCCACTCTTTTCTATCCCATTTATTGCCGATACTATCCAAGGTTTGTAATACTTCTCCCATCCTTTCAAAATCCATTTGTAGATTGCGTATCAACGAGTTCATTGAATCGAATGTTCCTGTATCGCCATTGAGAAGATTATTATAGCAAAAACCCGCCTTCAATGCTCCGTCCGTGAACTTTTTGTTATTAGTAAGAACTTTCTCCAAAGAACCACCTGATACTGCTCGCTCAAAATCTTCCATCTCTGCTTTTTCAACCCTATTACAAATGTTTACCCTTTGGCTATCTGTATTGGCTAAAGCCATAGAAACCCATAAGTTCCTATCTTCATTGTTTTTTTCAAAGACTTTGGTAAAGTTGTTGTAAAGATCAGCAACATCGTAAGGCGAGTAATAAAACATACTTGCTACAATGCCTGTTGAAGTGACAGACAGGTTTTCTTCATCTGCTTTTATGGTTCCAGACCTAAGAAGGCCAGTTATTACACATTTTACTATATCTTCTTTGAGTTCTGTCTTTTGGAAGTTGGCTAAACTGCGAGAGTACCAATCATATACATCTTCTAATGTCTTGATATTTCCGTGATGGATTTCACTAACAATATGAAAAGCCAACACTTTTATATCAACCATTTGGCTTCTAATAGATTGTGGTGTTTTGAGTTTCAATAGATACTTTCCAAAATCTCTTGACGGCAAGAGAATATGGGCGTCGCCACGAGGATCATATTGAGGTCTTCCCGCCCTTCCTACCATCTGTAGTATGTCGTAGTTTTCTACCTCAGATAATCCTCTATGAACTCCCAAAACAACAACTCTTCTTGAAGGGAGGTTACAGCCCCAAGCAAGAGTACTTGTAGCAACAATACATCTCAGCTTTTCGTCTTCCTTGAACTGCTTTTCAATGGCTACTCTTTTATACTTTTCCAGATTAGCATTATGGTATTCGCAAGCAAATCCATTATCTTCCAATGCTCTTCTCATCTTCTCTCCTGTTCTTTTTGTATGAACAAAGAGAAGAAACTTATCTTCCTTGTGTTTTCTTACCAAGCGAAGAGCAGAAGCAACCTTTTCATCTTCATTATCATCGTATCTTCCACCTTGTTCGTATCGCTCGTAGTGTATTTGTAAAGGGCAAGGGCGATAAGATGATTCAATAAGATAGGTGTCTCTATTAGTTAAATGTGAAATCCACTCACCAATCTCATTTACATTGGGCATTGTAGCGCTGAGAAGAACCAAGCGGGCATCAGGGTTCATTTCGGTGAACTTCATAATACCTGATTCAAGATGGTCGCCTCGTCCAGCTACGGTAAGAAGATGTGCCTCATCGATGATGATTGTGCCCACTTCTCTCAACCAAGCGTTAGTTTCTGCTTTGTGGTTCCGGGAGCGAGAGTTGAGCATTTCTGAGGTAAGAATAATGATGTCTGATTTATTTATTTCTTTTATTTTTTCAGGCGTGAGTTTGTAATCCCCAGTACAAATACAAACTTTCAAATCCTTGAAGTGGTACTCTTCATCCAGCCAATCATCTATTTTTTCTTGCGATAATGCTTTGAGCGGAGAAAGGTAAATGCCCTTGCCTCCTCTTTTTCTTACTTCGTATGAGAGGTACATTTCTGCGCAGACGGTCTTCCCAGCTGATGTGGCGGCAGAGATTATACAGTTTGCTTCCTTATCATAAACTTCTAAAATAGAACTCTGGACAGGGTTGAAGCTTGGGAAGGGGAACTTAGCAATCGGAAATGATTTGGTAGGTCTTGGTGGTTGTTCTTGTAACTTTATAAGCATTTATAGGTCATTTATAAGCATTTATAGGTCATTATTTGTAGAGACATCCTCTATCTTGACTATCACCACCAGTTTCTTTTTAGGATGGTAGCTTCTCTTGTTGAAATCATCATATTGTCTGTCGTAGCGATTATAGGCACGGTTGATATATTGATCATCATACCAATCCAAGTCGTCATCGTCCTGATGCATAGGCGGAAAATGCCCTGTTGTTATAAACTTTAACATTCGGGGCACTCGCCTTACGGTTTCTTCAAGACCATCGAAATCGTGATCTACAAACTGAAACTCTTCGGTGAGATAGCGAAGATGATCTCTCCAGTTCCTTCTTAGTTCATTAGTGATATCTTCGAGTTCAGATAGATGCTCACGAAACCGCTCAAACTTTTCCCAATCTTCGAGCGACACCACAACTGTTTTGGCTACTTTTTCATCCTTGTTGTGTAGCGGCAGTTCTGATGACTTTCTTTTCTTTTGGCTCATAGGAGTATCGTTTCTGATTTTCGTGCTGGAGATGCTGTTCCACTAAATCCAGCATATCAAAAAACTCCATTGCATTATTGCTCGAAGCGAGCCATTTGTCAACCTCAGTGTTTTTTTGTAGCAACTCTACCGCTTCCCCAACATCGCCTCCTAATCTATTGGAGAGCCTAATGTTTAGAAACTGTAAATCATCATCCGAGAGTCGCTTTACATACTCTTTTACTATATCTGAGAATCTATTGCCTTTCATTTTACACCATTTTATAAAAAGGATAGGTTTGATTAGAAAAACATTATTTCATTACGATTCAACTGAGAGAAGTGAAGTCCCTCATAGTATCGTTGCTTTTGTTCTTTAGCAAATGGACTCGCCACAGGCTTGCCTTCTTTATCATAGTAAACAGTCCACACATATATTTTGCGGCAATGATCATCAAAGACATTAGGATGTTTAAAGTGCATTACTTCAACCAAACTTAGCTCCTGTGAGCCAAGAAACTTATAGGCACATTTACAAATCAAGGAAAAAGGTAAGAAACTAATATGTTTCCCAAAGACTTGTAATGTTTCTAGTATTACATCGCCGTAGGAACAGTTATTGAAGTATATTGTTAGTTCATAGCCATCAACAGTGATGTCTCTTTGTTTTAGGCAGGAAATAGTATCTTCGTCTTCTGGAGAAGTAATGGGGAAACTATAGGGCAACAAATGTTTTGCTAAGTCCCTCATTTCTTTTATTTCTTGATCAAATGCGGCGTTTCCATTCATAGTATTATTTAGTTATTCCGCATATATTTCCATCTCTCTATCTTCCCCTTTCCAACCATTCATTTCTTCATCTCGGCGTAGAAACTCTTCCATCATTTCGAGTTGTGGATTGACTTCTTCTCTATACATTTTTGCCTGTGTAAAAAGACGATTTAAGTCGATCATAGCCATTTGTCTATTGATATAGGGTGTGTTCAAGAGAATAGCCTCAAACATCTCCAACTTATGAGTATTTTGGAGGCTGCATATACGCACCTTTTCTATCATATCACGGCATTCTTTAGCGGTCATAAAAAGTCCTTATGACTTGGTTTCTTCGTTGTATAAAACAACTTTCAACTTATCTTCACAAGGAAGAAGGTGTTCCGCAGCACAAATATCGACGCCTTCCTCACGGAAGCGAGTCAACATCTGCTCCAGTTCAGCTAAGGCATAGCAACGGAAGTTGTTAGATTCTGTATCACGGCAAATATGTCTTTGGAGACGAGCCAAAAACCAGTTGCGAGTTTGCGTCAAACCCGGAGAGAGCTCATATAGTTGCGGATTATTTGAGAAGCCAAGCAAACGAAAAACGTCTTCTGGGTCAAGCCAAGAAAAGCTAGTCCAGGGATCGTCTTCTTTGTATTCCTTTGGAAATGGCAGACTCTTCGCCATTTCAACAAAATGGATAAGTAAGCGAGTCCAGTTTTTGATAAGGTAGGGGTCTTTACATCCCTCGCCTTCTACTATACGGAACTCCACTGTTTTTCGCCCATTTTTCATCATTTGGTTAGTATTCAGGCTATAATATTTAACATTTCCTATCTTACGAATCAAATCTTGAGGCGTAATCTTGGTGTCGTGCTGAAGGAGATTAGTCATCCCCATCAACTGACAGTAGCGATTTCTCTTTCGGCTCGGTGGAACGCTGTCCATAAAAACAGGCTCTACTTTGAACCAATAAGCAATAACCGAAGCCAGTTGCTCTTGGGTAAGATCTGCTACTTCTACATGGACATGGACAGAACATCTTTGGTCTATTTTGATTTTTGGCTCAACAGCCATAGCATGAACCACCTCGCATACCCTTTTGAGTCCTACCCAACCTTTCATAATAGGTGTACATACTTCCATACCGCAACTGCTATCGGGTTTTACTACCCAAACGTCATTAGCATCTGTGTGTTGCCAATCTCGAATGTCTACACCTTCAGATGAGTTTCTTGCTACATATTGTCCAACAAAATCAATGCCGGCAACCTTCTGGCCGTTGTCGGGACGATTCTTGCCATCAAAGGCGTTCACTTCCAACTCAATGCCGAAGCGCCTATCAGATGTGAAACTCAAACAAGGGAGTTTGCTTTTTTGTTTTTTTGCTATCATGGGAGCGCCCATGTTGCCTCCTAAAATCTGCCTTACCTTACACTCTCACACAAGTATACCTAAAAATCCGTGAGAAAAAAGACCACTTTATTTTGTGAACCTTTTGCTTTATAGTGTATCATATCTAATGGGTTAGGGAGAGAAAATGCGGTGTAAAAAAGTAAACTGTCTAATGATTAGAATGGCGGACGAGCGCCGCTTCTTTACTTACGAAAATAACTATCATCAACTAATAGAGTTTGCGAGAACGTGTAATGCCGAGATTTCCGTAGTGAGGACATCAAATATCACGATACAGGATTTAGAAGATTTAGCCAAGTCCATCTGTGAGCAACGAGCGGGATTATTGGCTTTCAAGGGCAAAACGGCTCTACCGATTCCTCAATACGAAGTTTTGGAAGTAAAAATCCCGTTGACTGACTTCTTGAGGCCTCGAAAGACGCAACTATCTAGGGCAAGAGAGATTAGTTCTTACATCAAGGGACGATTTTTAGAAAGTAAAGTAGTTTCCTTACGGGACTTGGAAGACCAGTTTCCAGATTTATCAAAATCCACATTATGTAATCATGTAGCAAGGGCAAAAAAAGAACTACGGGATAAAGGTTATAACTTTCACAAAGTCAAAGCAGGAGAGTACGTTCTATTGACGAGCGCACTAAATAATAAAGATGAACACGCAAGTACTAAAAAGACCTACTCTCGTTCTAAACAGGAACTGGGTGCCTATAAGCACAGTTAGTGTCCAAGAAGCGCTCAAAATGCTGTTTGGCGGTTGGCTTGATGATAGGGGTAAGGAACAACCAAAAGCACGAGTCCTTGATCCAACTGACTGGCAGACGTACACTTGGGAAACTTGGAGCCAGTTGAGGCCACGGGATGACGAACCTTTTGTTATTCATAGTGCCCGCTCTGCCTACCGAGTGCCGGAAATCATTATCGCTACTCGGTATAAGTATATTCCCAAAAACCAACTAAACTTCAATAGAAGGAACTTGTTGAAGCGAGACCAAAGTACCTGCCAGTACTGCGGTAAGAAGTTAGAAGGCGACACCTGGACAGTAGACCACATCTTGCCCAGAGCCTTGGGCGGTAAAAGCACATGGGGAAACTGCGTAATTGCTTGTATTCGTTGTAACCAAAAGAAAGCCAACAAGACGCTGGAGAAGAGTGGACTCAAACTATTGCGTAAGCCAGCTAAACCCGGACTTGAAATCATTGCTAATAATCCAGTAAAGATTAAGAGTTGGGATATATTTTTCGGCAAGAAAACATTTGAGGATGTTATTAGCGAGGCTTACTGGGAGGTTCCATTACAACCTTGACATCTCTTTGTGTTTGTCCCTGTCTAATAAATCTCGTAGAGAAATCAGGTGGCTTGTAATTGGATAAATCTACCTTGTAATACATACATTCGTGAGGCAATTTGTCTTTGGCCAAATTAACTACATCCAAGTAAGATGAAGTTCTTACTTGGATTACGTGTTGGTCTCTGTTTTTAGCAATTCCACAATTAACACCAAATATCTTCAACTTTTCTAATAATTTGTGACAATCATCTTTAGAAAACGCTTGAGTGTTAAAGGTTATTTGTCGGCGCTTGGAGTTGTTAGAAGCGTCGTCAAAATACCATACGGCAATTATGTCGGCATTGAGAATCAAGTCATCTGGAACGGTTTTTACTCTTTTTTTATTAAATAATACATACTCATTGTTTTCACGGAGATACCATATGTTTTCCAATTTGGTTAAAGTTGGGTGAACAATAGTTTCAAGCTTACAATTATCAAGTATCCTGGTAGTATCTCCAACTACTTTGCCTTTATCAATTTTTCTGGCTGTAGTAGTGCCCATTTTGATATTCTTTGAGAATGGTTTTAGTTTATTGGCTTTCCATTCTAATAAGCCATATTGTTTTAAAGAATGTGTTTCAACCAATTTGGAATTTCTCTTACCATATTTAACTAAAGTTAGACCGCCATCTCCAAGCAGAGAACCATTTATTATGTCTATTTGTTCATCTGTAAAATCTTGATTTAAGTTTCTGTATTTAAATGTTTTTCTTGGAATGTTTAATAGGACACGCCATCGATCAATCGTAGCGAGACTTACACCAAAATAATCAGCGGTTTCTGTTCTATCGTGAGTTTCATAATAATTTTCAAATTTTTGATATCCTGGCAGTTCTATTTTCATATTGTTATATAGTGAGGAGTTTGATAGTATTTATGTCGCTCCTCACTATATTTTTCTTTTTCTTTTATCCAGCGATTCCTTCATCTATCCAATCATACATTTGTTGCTCGTATGTGAAGCCTGTTCTTTTCACTTCTTTTCCCTCCTTGAATAACACTATAGTTGGAACACGTCCTACTCCATGTTCTTGAAATACTTCCACCTCTTCCCAAGCATCTATCTTATAGAACTTTACTTTATCATCAAAATCAAAAGATAATCTGCCTAGTATTTGTTCCATATTTCTACAAGGCCCACAGCCTGGAGACGAGAACTCAACCAACACAGGAAGAGTTGACTCTTCTACATCTGCTTTCCAACTATTTTTTGTTATAGATTCCATTTATATTACCTCACTAATAACGAACTTCATCATTTTAGCCGTAAGGCTAACACGCTTCTCTAAATCTGCTTTACTTGGGGTTTCTGTGGCAAGATAATGAACACCATCCAAGTACATTTTGTTTTCTAGTGTATTGCGACTGCGAAGGTCGGCATAGGGTTTTTCAGGATGCCAGACAACCCCATTATATGCTCTTTCGTGATTTATTTTAGTGTCATCAAATACTACAAAATCTTCTCTGGCTAAATCGGCTAGAGCTTCGTATCTCTTTTTCTTTCTCTTATTAGAAGCATATAGGTAAAATCCACTTCTGCCTTCCCATTCGTGTAGAGAATAGAACAAAGTCAGTTTCTCTTTTTTTAACAAACCATACATAACTTTTGCTTCGTCTTCGAGTTCGTCATCATCCCAAAAACGGCGGTTGATATCTTGTCTTTTGTGATTGTATCGACTTTCATTATCATAGCCATGTGGATTAGCCAAAGGAAATACCAGAAGTCTAACACGAGGGTTTACATTGTATTCTTTAAGAAACTTTAATATAGCCAAGGGACCGGCAACCTCATCTCCATGAATGCCAGCAGAAAAACATATTGATTTCTTCACTTTAGGATTATTATTTAGATGAAAATAATAAAACTTATAACCATTTTTTAATCGCTTGTATTTTAGTAATGTTTTTCTTTCACTACAGATTTGATGAAGTTGAGAGATGAATGCTTTGTAGTAGCCCTCGAACATAAACACCTCCAAAATATAAAGATTAGAGATAATGATTTTCAATCAGAATGGTAATACCGATTGATTTCTATTATTCTATCATCATAGTCAGGGAAGTCAATGTTCTTAGAGGTGTATTCTATAACTATTTGTCTAACTAAATCAATACATTTTTCTTTATTTTTTACCCAAGAAGGATATGGAAGTTTCTCTACATCTTTACCTTGTATATTTTTGGTGTGATTGATATATTTTTTTAGTAAGGTGTTAGCCAAATCACTATTACACCAACCAAGAATAAAATAGAGTTCATTTTGTGAAATACCTTCTTTTAGAAAGGCGCAAGGAGAACCACTATCAAGGATATATCCAGATGGAAGATATCTCATTTTTAGTCTGCTGGATATAAGCCCCCAAGTTAGTCCCTCTCGCTTGAAATAAGGAGCACCACCTACTCCGTGTAAGTACCAGTTCCCGTTCTTCTTGAAGGTTTTTACAGCATCTCCATCGTTTTTCCAATAGATTACATACTTAGGTTTTTTGTAAAAGAAACCATTGTCGGCTTTGTTGTAGTAGCAGTAGTCAGGATTGAGAAGTTGAAGAGTTTGTGGTTCTTGCGGTACTATCCTTACATTTCTTTGCCTTTTGCCTTTCAGGATTTCTTTTGCTTTTATTGAGGATAATTTGTGTAGTCTTGCTTTTGCTTTTTCTCCTTCAAGGGTAAGTTTATCTCTAAAGAACTCAAATCGGTAAGGTTCTATGATGGTATTATCTTTGATTTCTCTTACAAAATACTCATTCTTTCCTGTAGTCATACCTCCTGTACAAACTACAAAATCGCCGAGTATTTTACCACCAAAGTATTTTATATCTTGGTCTATAGTCCAAGAGAAGTTTCCAGTAAGAGACATTGCTTCACGAGTAATGTTTCTATTATCCAAAGTAATAAAATCACTACTCCCTGATTTGGTATAGTTTATAACCACCATTGGATAGGCGGTTTCATCAGAAAAGTAATCTAACCTAGTTATTTTAGCTTGCCCGTTATCCATCAAGTAGCGGCGCAGCCCAGAATGAGTGTTTATGGTAAGAAATGTATCAGAGCAGATGAATATGATTTGTCCATTAGGTTTGAGGGCATCAAAACTTTTTACCAGAAAGAAAGAATAGGTTTCTTTCTTGATTTTATGACCATCTCTTCTTCCATATTTCTTATCTAGTTTATCCTGGTATTCTGGATTGATAGTTCCGCCAAAAGGTGGATTACCAATGATATAATCAAACTCTATATCAAAATCACAACGAAAGAAATCAACACAACATATATTATGTTCTTTGGGAATATAATCATATTTTGATTTTATATTATTTATACATTTTTCAAAAGTTGAAGGATCTATTTCAATACCATAGACATTTTCATTTAGAATGATGTCTAGTTTATTTTGTATGGATCCTTTATAGAGAGGTAAAAACTTATCTATCAGAGGAAGAAGAAACCCACCAAGCCCGCACCCTGGCTCAAGCACCTTCATGTCTTTACTAAACTTTATATCTTTGATTGTTTCTTGGGCTTTTTCAAATGGAGTAAAAAACTGCCCCAGTTGGAGTTTAGAAGGTCGTTTGGTTTTGGTTTGAGCCATTCATTGCTACCTAAATAAAAACAACAACCTATAGATTGATTATTGTACAAAACAGAACACCACATCACACCACTCAACACCACAGCACAGTAGTATTATGTTTCCCCCTCTTTTACATCCTCTTCGCTTGCTACATCATGCTGGACTGCTTCAATAGCAGAGCCAAACATTTGAATATAATAATCTACACCTGCTTTATCAGAGGCATCTACAAGAGTAGGGCATTCTAATAGAGCTTGATATGGAACATCATTTCTTTCTTTATTGCTTCTAAAAGTTATTTCCTTTCCTCCAGCCCAAGGCTCTTGAACTTGATATGCTCCTGCTTTGACTGCTTTTATTCTTCCTGCTTTCAAAAGAACATCGAGAAGTCCGCCAAATGGGTCGATGCCTTTATCGAAGAAACATCGCAAATCTTTGAGCTCCACAAATGGACGAAAAACCTTATTTTTGGTGTTCTTAATAGAGATGTTCACGCCAATAGTGTTTTTGAGCTCATCTTTGATGGTCTTGAAACTATTTGTTCTGGCTCTCATAGAAGTATAGTATTCCAATGCTTTACCACCGCCGGCAGTTGTATTAGGATCACCAAACAAAACTCCTATTTTTTGTCTTTCTTGATTGATGAAAATAACAAGAACATTGTTCTCGGCGAGAATAGGAGGCAGTTTTCTTAGTTCTTTACTACAAATCTTGGCTCTTTCGCCGGGCTTATCACTTCCAGCACCAGCTTCTTTGATAGAAGCCTTACTTGCTTCTTCTAAATCCAATGTGGTTTCGGCAAACTCTCTTTCAGATGGAGATACAGCAATAGAGTCATAAACTATAACAAGTGGGCGCTCAACTGGGATTTTTTCTACCTGCCTTACCAATCTTATCATCTTATGAATACGATTGAAAGATTGTTCTAAAGTATCACTTTCCATAACAATGAGTTTTTTAGGATCAACGTGAGATGCTTTCACGGCAAAATCTTTAGAAATAGTTCTTTCAGCATCAAGTAAGATGGCAATACCATTAGCGGTCTGGCACCCCCGTAATATGTTCGTTCCTACGAGTGATTTACCAGAAGAACTGCTTCCATAAAGTTCAAAGCAAGTTCCACCTGGAACTCCACCGCCTACAAACTTACCACTCAAAGCATAGTTCAAAGCAAGAATACCAGTATCAATATACCCCCAACGAATTTTGTCTCTATCTTCAAGGAGTTCTCCACCAATGCCTTTTGCTAAATCTATGAATAACCCATTTTCATTTGTATCTGCTTTATTTTTTGCCATCTATTTCTCTCTCCCATGCTACTTTGCTTCTCACCGCCAACCACCAGATTTGTTCAATGCTAGTTCTATAAGAGAATCTTCTTCCTTTCTGTCGCAAATCTACCATTTTCCCGCCTTCTTCCAAAGTAATGATGACGGGATTTCCTTGAACAGAAAATCCCGTCTCTCTCACTACTGATTTTTTTAGTTTTGTAGCCATTTAGCGAATCCTCTGTATTTTACTCCACAGATAAAATCCCATTGATGCCAAACCAACCTCAGCGATAGGCGTCCACCACTCTTCAAATGCGGCCCAAGGCGGGAATCCCTGCATCAATGCGCCTGAAATAAGGAAGGCAGTAACAATACAATGAACCAACGAAGCCGCAAAAAGAAACCAACCGAACCAACGAATGAACTCTTTTATCAACACAATAAAACTCGCTAAAATGGCTAAAAACATTAGTCATCCTCCAACTCATTATTGGCGGCCATTGTAAACCACCATAGAGGAGATGATTCAACGTGAACTCCCTCTTTCATAGTTGGATGGTTTCTAAACCACTCATACCACTCTGGGTTATCAACATAAACTCTTTCTAAAGTTTTACCCTCAAATCCAGGGTAAGGATGCGTATAATCCTTATACTTTTCAAAAACTTCTTTACTGGTCATTATTTACCTCCTTTGGAAATAAAATGACTCTTCATTTCATATTTTCTTATTTCGTTTTCCTTATATGTGGAAGGTGGGATAAAGCATAATACTTTTGGCGTTCCACTCCACTTATCTGTAGTGTATCTAAACTGAACTCCTTTGTAAACACTACTTTCCCAACACCTGCCAGAAAACTTACATCCATCACCACGCCACTCTTCTATTAGTTCTTCAACTAACTCTTTTTGGCGTTTTCCATCAATGACTCGTATTTCCTTGCCATCATTAGAAAGACAAACATAAGTATCGTATTGGCCTTTGTAATCTCTTCCAGGCTTTGTATCAGGATGATTATCACCATGATAAGGTTCAAATACATCAATCAATATATCATCTCCTGATGTTCCCATCCTTGCTTTGATTTGAACTTGATTTACCTTACCATCAGGTAGTATCCATTGTCTATCTATTTTCTTTTTAGTGTCGGCAACAATACCAACTTCTACAAGATTATAGTCATAGTGTTCCTTCAAGCATTGGGCAATAGCATTCTCAAGTTGAATACCATACTTTACCCTTACACGAGTTGGTTGTGCTTCCAACTTATTAGATTTTGTCCAAGTATTTTTCATATCTTTTATATCGCTTTTATCCTTATTCATTTTATCTCCAATGTAAAAATGTGATTCTTTTCTTGAAATCCTGCTTGTGGCTTACCAAAAGGCTCGACATATGAAAAGTCCAACTTTACATTACCGGCCTTAATAGCCACAAACTGAAATGTGTGCGTTTGCGTTCCTTCGGGTTTTCCATCAAAATCCCCGGCAGTAGTGTGTTTTTCCTGCTTGAGATAGTCTTTGATTTTTGCGCTATTCTCAAGTGTGAAACGACTACATCCTGCGCCGGTCATTTGAATATAAAGTTTATCACCTATATTCATCCTAATAGTTTCGTCTTTGTGTTTTTCACTCCAGACAATATGTTTTATTTTCTTTTGTGGCTCTGTTGCTAAATCTATGGTTTGAGCGATAATAGCAAATCTAATATATTCTCTAACGTGTTGCGCTCGGTCTATATCTTCCGTTCCCACTACCATCCTAATGATATTATCCGAGATAGTTTGTCCTGGATGACGGAACGCAATCCCTTGTAGCACAAAACTCTTCTTGCCTACCGTCAAAGTATATGCGTGGTTGTTTATGGTTTTTTTACCAAGTATTTTAGGAAGTGTTTCATATTTGTTTTCTTCTAATGCTCGTGCTATAGAAGATGTCTTTATGTTTGAAATCTTACCCTTGGTAGCCATAACATAATCACGTTCCTTGCCTTTACTATCAATCATATAGCACTCAAACTTCCACTCGCCGGAAGGTTCAACACTCCATTTCCAGAAGTGCTTTCCTGCTATACCACCTTGTTCCTCTAACAGCACTACCTTATCGGGCATTTTGAGTATTTCCAGTGGTTTATGAACGTGAATTTGATTGAGTGGTTCTGGTTGTTGAAGAAGCGCCAACAATAGCGTTAAAAAATACATATTATCTCCGATATAAAAAGATGGGCGATATTGCTACCGCCCATCCAAACCTTTTAGGAGGACAAAGCTTACAGACTGCGAATCCTAGATAAAAACTCATCATCAGACAATCCAGTGTCGGAGTCAAAATCATCCGTAGAAGCCTTAGCCGGTGCTATTTGAACAGCAGGTTTGGTTCCAAATGAAGATGTATCAAACTCAGTCGATGGGTCTTTTTCCAATCCCCTAAAAATACGAACTTCCTTGAACAACTCATCGGGTGTCTTGGTTTGACGAAGTGCTTCAAGGTCGTGGAGATTTTCCAGCCACTCAGCAATCTCGTCTTTCGTTCCCAATACAGATTCAGGGCCAAACTTACTTTCAGTATAGTTAGGGAAGGATTCATTGCCGGATTTGGTCATCTTCTTGATAATCTTGAAGTCTCGACCTTTCAAAGTATCACTGATATCACCAAGTTCTGGTTCATCGGTCGTTGGGTCGCCGCACATAGCACGAATAATCTTACTATGAACTTGCTTGCCACAAGAATAAATCTTTGGTCCAACATTGGTTTTAGTTTCACCAGTCTTGGGATCAGTTTGTTTACGAACGATTACATTGTAGTAGTATCGTTCAATAGGCTTTATCATCCTAGCCTCTGCCCGCAGTTGATTAGCCTGTTCTTCTCCAACCTTATCACTATCACGCCATAAGCTTCTGTAATAGTTGCAGATAGGGCAGTTTCCAACCCACTTACCATTTGCCTCTAAATGACATAGGCAATGGAAGTTCTTATTATTCAACTTATGGGTTCTGGAAGCTTGAAAAGGAAGATCTAGTCCCTTACGAGGTGGAAGGATTCTAACCGTTATGACGCCTTCACCTTCGGGCATCATTACAAAGTTGTCCAAAAATGAAGTGTTTTGATTTGTGTTAGAAAGCCTTTGGTTTTCTTGTCGAATTGCGTTTAGATTGATTCCCATTAGTACTCCTTAGTTGTAAATGGTTGTAATGGTTATATCTTATTATGATCCAAATGATACAAAAACTTTAGCGAAAATCTAAATATTTTTATGAAAATCTTTTGGTTCATATTTTTGTTCTCGCTAACGCTTCTCATTTTAGTATCAACCAATGATAATAAAAGTGATAAGCCATTTATACCAAGCCCACCCCCAATAGTAAATCCCAATCCTCCGCCAATACCAAAACCTATACCTCAACCGGAACCTCCGCCAAAACCTATACCTCCGCCCCCAAAGCCAGGAGATAATGTGAAATGGCTAAACTTCCCTGCTCAAAGAAGCAATCAAGGAAATCACACGCCTTTCCTAGAGGATATCCTTACTCATCTTCCTTATTCGATGGGAAATCAGTATTTCGCTAATGATTCTATTACTTGGGGACACGAGACAACCCACGGAATCAATAGCCATATTCGTAATACATTTGGGAAAGGCAAACAAAACGGCTTCTATGTTGGTGGAAATAAGGCAATAGTTTTGAATGAACCAAATGTTACTTTATCTCAAGTAGCATCAATGATTCCTTATAATCTCCGTGGTTCAAGATATAACTTATATTTCATCCAACAACAAAGAGATTGGAATAACTCTCCACTCTATGTTTTTGATGAATTTGTAGCATATGTAAATGGATCAGTTATAGGCTTGGAACGACACAATAAATGGTCATCTGACGATATGGTTGCCTGCTTAGAATTCAGCAACTACGCTATTTGTTTAGCAAGAACAATAGAAAGATATGATCCAACATATTTTGAGAGGGAACCACAATTCAAAGAATTTCTTGCTTATATGTTGCGAGTGGCTTTATCTACTTACCAGAAGGGCATCATTCTTCCAGAGTTCCAGTGGGATAGAACATTAGAACAACAAATGAGAAATAGCCAAGAAATAAAAGAAATACTTCGCAATTTATATGGGTCTAATTTAGGATTGAATGATTTGCTACTTTCCTACACCAATCAATAAACTCGTTTTGTTTCAATTTGCCTTTCATTTTATTTATTTCCTTGTGAACCCATTGAACGTTTCCTATTTCATATCCCTTATCATTATCTATTCTATCCAAAGATGCCGTTTGGTCTCCTTTATACCAAGTGGAAAAAATGATTGGTTCTCCAGAAATCGCACACGCCCTATCTTGTCTCACATACAAATCCCATAAGTATTCAAGAGTAATGTTGATAGAAAGCCCTCTCCTAATGGCTGCTTGTCTAATTGTATTCCATTTTTCTCCACTTATTTCTCCATAACCTTTCCAATGATTGATAAATTGAATACAACCACAAGATTTTATTTGTTGAGTAGTTAGATGCGAAGCCCTAACAGATGTCCTGTTCCCGCAATCGCATTTACAAATCCAATAAGCTCGACCATTTCTTGACTCATCTTTCTCAATCACTAAAAGGTTTGTAAATTTCATACCTAATAAATTTTTTAGATTATGAGCAGACTTTCTTCTGACAGGTATTTCAAACTTTCTTATGTAGTGATAAACGAGATTAGAACTACATCCAATTTTTTTGGATATATCCTCAATGGATAAAAAATCCTTAGAATACATTTTTACTAAATCAGCCCTTTTTATTTTATATTTGTTCATATAAAGTATATAGTATGCTATAAAGTATTTTTATTTGACGAATAGACACCATTTTACAATATATCAAATATATACTACTATACAATATGACAATTCCATTTGTTAGTCTTATTGAACAATATAAAGAAATCCAAGCAGATATAGAAGAAGATGTTCTATACATACTAAGAAACTGCGACTTTGTAGGTGGTCATTTTGTAGAAAGGTTTGAAAAATCTCTCGCTGATTTTCTTGGCGCTAACTATGCTATTGGACTTTCAAGTGGAACCGATGCTTTGATGCTTGCTATGGAAGCACTAAGCATTGGACCAAAAGACCAAGTTATAGTTCCAGTCAACTCTTTTATTGCTTCTGCTTTTGCCATATCTCGATGCGGTGCTAAACCTTTATTTGTAGATGTAGACCCAGATTCTTACTTGCTTGATTTAGAACAAGTAGAAAAAGTAATAAAAAAGAATAAGAAAGTGAAAGCGATTATGGTTGTCCATCTTTATGGGCAGATGCCGGATATGGAAGCGTTGGTTGATTTGGCTAAACAACGAAAAGTATATTTGATAGAAGACGGAGCACAAGCAATAGGAGCAACTTATAATGGTAAGTCATTAGGCTTTTACAGCCACATAGCAACAACGAGTTTCTATCCAACCAAAAATCTAGGAACTTGCGGGCAGGGTGGCGCAGTGATAGTCAATGACAAAACCATTGCTGATAGAGTAAGAACAATCGCTAATCAAGGGAGTCGGTCAAAATATGAGCATACTTGTATGGGTGGAAACTATCGCCTAGACAGCATTATGGCGGCACAACTTTATCATGCCTTGAAGAAAGTTCCCGATTGGAATACTCAAAGAAGAAGAATAGCCAATCATTTCAATAATACTTTTACTCCAAGTCAAAGACCAATAGAGAGACCAAATAGCAGACATTCTTACCACTTGTATGAATACAAATGTAGTTCTACAGATATGAGAAATGCTTTGGCTTTGAGATTGAAGAGTTGGGGGATTGGATTTGGCTTTCATTACCCAACAATCATTACAGAAACACCAATGTATAAAGATTGGGCAGAAACACCTGTGGCTTTTGATTTGTCGAGAAGGCTCATTTCATTGCCGATGTTCCCAACTATGACTGAACATCAGGCTAATCAGATTGTCGATTCAGTGATGGCCTTACCCACTTAGGATCAAAAAACCCAGGCAACCTATCTCTTGCTGCCGCTATTTTGCGATTGAACTCTCTTGGGTTTTTATCCACATCTTTCCTTATCTCATCATATGCCTCTTTTAGAGCTTCCATCTCTTCTTGGGAGATAATAGGGTCGCCTTTTCCTTTTCGTTTTTGGTAAAGTTCCACTCCTAACCACCTCACCCAATGATCAGCAAAATACATTGTTTCAGGAAAGCGGCTTAGAAGCTCTGCTCGTTTGGCATCAACAATACCTTGTTCCCAATCTCTTACGCTGTTATTATTTCTTTTACCGACCTCGTAAGAGATCCAGCAGCCAGCCAGGAACAACACAACGATTACAGCAGTGATAAACATTCTCATTCCTTCTTTCCTTTTGGCAAGATATCGCCTATGTGATGTAGTGCATCCGCCGAGGAGGTTTTGTGTTTCATCAAGTGACCTTGTAGTGCAGCCATACTAACTTGTCCATCAGGGATTTGTTCGGCAAAACTTTGACCAAGTTTATCTCCCGGATAAAACCGATTGAACAAACGAAACGCTTGTTCTTTTGTAGCATTACCAATATAAAGTTTTATATCTGCTCTTCCAGGGCGAGTAAGAGCAGCATCTAATACTTCGGGGCGATTCGTAGTCATAAATAAGATGCGACTATGAGAAGCAATGCCATCTATAGCATTCAATAGCCCGCTAAATGTTAGTCCTGCTCTTTCATTATCGTTTTTCTTTCGTTTTTTGAACGCACAATCCACATCTTCAATCAAAACCAAACTATTATCAGCAACAGAAAATAACAACTGATTGAGTTGACTATCACTCAAGTTGGGATTAGAAAGATTGAGAATATAGACATTCATATTAAGGGCACTTGCTATAGCCAACACTAAACTACTCTTACCACAGCCGGGTGGTCCGTGAAGTAAATAACCACGCCGATAAGGAATGCCTAAATCAGCATACCATTTAGCACTCGCCAAAAACTCCTTAATGTCCTCTAATAAAACTTCTCCGCCATTTCCATCTAAAATGACGGATTCCATAGAGCGTGGAAGAACTCTACCTCCAAGTTCCCAATAACTATAAGTAGCAATACGAACATCTATCTTTCCATCAACAGGAATAGCAGATTGTTTACAATCTTCAATGAGATCATAAGCAAGTTGCTTCTTCCTACTAAAAATACGGATAGTGAAACTCTCTCTTGGTCTAAATGAGCCACCGCTGGTGGATTGTCCAGTCATTGGATTACTTTGTTCGCTTCTATCTCTACTCAATACTACCAATCTTCGTTTATACCAAAAGAAATAAGTTCCAACCGCAGGGACAAAATGAATAGTAGGGCGATTATCCGTAACGGCAATCACTCCGCCTTCATAATCATTGTCGAGTTTCTTTTTACGGCTTGTTACAACTGAAATGGAAAGAGTTTTGGAGAGGCGTTCAGCAAGCCACACTCTCATCCAATGATATGATTCATCTTCATCTTGAATATCTATTTTTACAATGAAGAAGCGCTCAAAAAAGTTCCATATTCTCCACGGAACATTGCGGAGATAAGCTAATATTCCGCCAATAATGAGAAGAAAGAAACCGCCAGAGAAAAACGGATTTTCTGTGAGTTTAGATATATCAGCCATTGAGAAGTTCTACTAACTGGCGCAAGGATTCTTTATCTATCTTATAAACATTATCAGTCAAACACTCGCCTGTTTTTGGGTCGAAGAAATGAAATAATCCTTCATCAATAATATCAATCTTCAGTGAGCCATCTTCATATCCATAGCAGTTTCCAGCAGTAAAGCCCTTGCCTTGCCGCATAACATAGATGCGAAGCCATTCTTTTTCTTTGCCTCGGATTATCATTTTATCAGTTTTTTCTCTCTCAAAATTTTTAGAATAGTATCAACCACTTGCTCTGGTTGTGGAGCGTCTACCTTTTTCTGCGCATAATCATTGGCTACTTCACGGAGTATTCTGAGGACATCCTGTTCTGCTTCCGCAAAACGCTTCTTTTTAGATTGCTTCATTTGGAGAACCTGTCTTCGCTAATAAGCCAGCCAGTTGCCCAACCGTAAGATTGTTTTGCTGGGCGGATTGAACGGCTTTGAGCGCAGAAGGCGACTGACTGATTATATCTTTCAATCCAGGAAAGTTCAAGATTTTGTTCTTGAGTTCTTCAGGGTCAGCAAACTGAATAAGTGGGGCATTGTGGGCTGCCTTATCATCAGGATTAGCACCTAAAGAACGAAGTATCATTACTCGCACATCAACAAGGTTGAACTCTTCAAGAAACTGCCGAAATCTCATGTTCTATTTAGTAAGTCAACGCTTGTTCCTAGTAGTTCAACCAGAGCATTTCGGTCATTGTAGGTTTTATTTTCTTTTGACTAGCATGATTAGAAATCTTTCTTTCTTCTGTTCTCCAACCCTTGAAGACCTCGCTATAAAGATTAGAAGGATAACCACTCAAAATCACTTTTCCCTTGAAATCCCGTAGTTTTACCGCTAGTTCTAAATGATCATTGAAAGTCATCTCAAACTCATAACTTTTGTTACTGGTTCTGGTTTCGTGTAAGTAAGGTGGATCACAATAAAGCAAAGTATCAGGCGAGTTATATTCTTCTATTATATCCAATCCATTACGATTCAGTATTTTTACGCCCTGTAATCTTTCACTAATAAGAGGTAAAACTTTTATCATTGTATCCCAAGCATTACGATCTCCAGGTTGTCCTCCTCTTTTTCTTTCGCTCCAAGCAAAATCTCTCTTCAATCCTCCTCTGCTCATTCGCCTACGAATATACTCATTGATTGCGCTATTGCCTTTCTTGGCTTTCTCAAATGCTTCTTCACTGTAAGTAATCTTTTTTAAATCTCTCAAAAAACCTTTTACATCATCTCTTACCGTGATTAGAATGTTAGTTAAAGAAGCATCTCTATCATTTAGAACTTCTAATGGGGAAGGAAGTTTATTTAAACAAACAGAACCGGCACCACAGAACGGTTCCACATAGGTATATTTCTCGTATTCTTTGGGGAAAAAAGAGATAATCCATTTGGCGATGTACCGCTTCCCTCCATGAATCTTGACAACTGGCCTCAAATACATTTTTTACTCCAAGTTTTATACAAACTAAAATAGCCAAAGCCACTAAATAAATGTAATGTTCAAGAACTTTTGCGAATTTGATATTTTCGGCTTTGATGAAATAGAAGCCAAAAAGCAGGAAGTTGAAGTTCCTAGCGATGAGGATTTGCCCATTATCAGTTTCAATGTTGAGTGGATGATGGACTCTCTTTCTCGTTATAAACTTGGTTCTATGCGTGCTAAACACGACTTTTCAGACGAGGTTATATGGGGAGACAAGCAACCAGGCGCTATTAGGGCTTGTATTACTCCAAATGGAAACTTTTTCATTGATAGAATGTGTATTGATCTTCACGGAAATGTTGTTTGGATTTGTAAAAAAACTTTTAGGATAGATTTTGAGAACTGGAAAGATAAAGAAGATTTAGTAGCCAAAGATATGTTTGAGGAAGTAAGAAAGATAAGTTTTCAACAAATAGACAGAGCAGATAGCAACTATGAAGATTTACCATATCTCACTAAAAGGCTCGCTGGAAGATTGAAAGCCGTCGCACCTGAGCTTTTTATGTATGAAGATATCAAGGAAATCAATAAAGATTATTTCATCATTTATTTCAGCTTGAGAGGAGCCGGTGTTGGTAAAATAGCCCGTAGATTTAGAAGGAGCGCACAAACACCAGAAGCAACCATAGATATCAAATACTATCGTAATAGAGGATACATCAGGATGATACTAACAACTGTTTCAGTTGGCGGTGAAGGTCAGGGCTGGGAAATAGACATACCCTATCTTGACGCCAACTTTATGCCATCACAACACAAAGAAGAAATTGTACAAGCAATCACAACTGCTCTAAAATACTACTAAATCACCACTTTTATCAAGATCATAAACAAAAAAATAAATATAGAAAAGGAGTTTTATATGTATCCAAATGCCCCTACTACCGATTTTCATAAGTTGCTAAAATATTGGAAAGACGCTAAAATATGCTTATATCTTGGAGAAAGCAAGTTCTTGGATATAGATACAGGTGAAACAATAATGTCTAACTGGGTAAATCAGTTTGATCACCTAATCCCCATTGGAGAAAAAGTTGCCCTAGTCCAACAACCTAATACTTTGGATTGGATAGTCTTTGGTATAGTCCAAGAACCAAGCGATCCTGTATGAACCTTATTTTTTTATTGCTGCCCTTTTTTTCAGGAGATTTTGACGTTCCTGTTGTTCAAAAACAAATAGATGCGCTCGTGGTTCAACTTGGAGACCCAAAGTTCAAAAAGAGAGAGGGCGCTAGTAAAGCACTAAGACTTATAGGATATAACGCACTCGCTACTCTTGAAAAAGCCACAAAAAACAAAGATCTAGAAATAGCAAGACGAGCAGAAGCCATCATAGACAACTATTGGATCTCATATCTTGATAGATTTCATTCTATTCCTGCTTTACATCAGTTTATTCCAGAGCCGTATCAAGGGCACTATCAAAAGAAGGTTGCTGTACTGAATAAAACGATCTACGACTATAGCAGAAATAATTGGATGGATGGAACAAAGTTGTTCATCAAAGATATGACTAAACTTCGTGTGCCCGCCCCAGTTATAGAGGCACAAATGCAATATGAAGGCGTGAGAGGGAAAAATAGTTATGAGTATCATGATGGTTCGGGAAACACGATGAGATATGAATATGATACAATCAATAAAGCCATTCACCCATCTCTAAAACCATACCTCGAAAAAGAAAGTTGGAAGAAGTATTTTGAAGCAGATAGAAAAGAAGTAGAAAAAAAATATGAAGAAATGAGAAAAAAGGGTCAATAGTTATTTCTTATTTTCAAGGATCACTATTCGTTCCTTCAACTTTTCTATTTGCTGCTGTAAATCTTTGATGTCCTGTTTATAATCTTGCTGTTTTATACAATCTCCTAACTCTCTATTTATCTTGAAGGCATCACTACGCAAATCATTTATAGATAAGTTTAGGTATTGTCCTACAGTAAGAAGAAGAAGCGCTATAACACTTATCACAGCACCACCAAAAATCTTCCAGAACCAGTTGCCTTGTTCTTTAGTTTCGTTTCCAATAGTAGAAGCCGCAGCCTTAGCCATTTGATGACTGTGAAAACTCTGGGAATTCATATGGAAACTCCTGTTTGAAGTATTTAGTTAGCTCCTCTATAAGTTCCTTACTATACAAGGATAAATCTACGCCAAAATCCAATAAATCCTTATTTTTTGCCTTTACCCAAGACAGAACAGCGGGCGAAAGGATAGCATAAAACGGAGAGATGTGCCCCAAGGCAAGCCATCGCATAAAAGCCTTACCTTCAAGCGCCTCTAAAACATATTTTTGATTTATGATCTTTTTCCTTTCAAAAAACATTTTCGTTTTGTAAAGTCCCATTATAGCATCTTCTACTTTGGGCTTTATTTTTATTTGTTCTTTTGATAGTATCTTTCCTTGTTGATTTACTTCTCGTTTCCAAATCTCATAACGAGGCCAAGCACTTTTTCCATAAAGTATCTCTGGACCTATTCTAGCGTGAACACCTTCAGCATCTTGGTTATTTTTCAAAGTTTGTAGTTGGGCTTGAATAAAATCACACCACTGCGTACCAGATAGTTTTTCTTTATTCTCTCTATAAAACTTATAGGCGCACTTGAAAAGGTTACTTTTTCTGGGATCTCCGCTTTTTGGAAACTTTGCGTGCTTATAGTTGGGAAGAACTTTGTGCGCCACACTAAGATATAAAACCGCCATCCGAAAGGCAGCGGCTTCCTCTTTATTCATTTTATATTTGAGGATAGGTAGTAAAATATTTTCCATAAAGTTTTGTCCTGATTTGGATCATATTACTATAACTGCTTTTGTTTAGAAAGCAACATTTGATTATGAAAAGCCAGTATCCGCTAAACATACTCATTGAAAAACTGTAAGGGCTTACCCGGCCTGTCCCACGAGCATCACAAACTCGTATTACAACCAGCAAGGTAGTCCAACTTCTTCGGGCTCAGGGACATTGGAAGTTGGTTCGGCGTTGGAAACAGATACACCAAAAAATCCGCTGTACTAAGATGTACTTTAGTCTTTCTTATATACATCCCAAGTCCCTCTAGATGTGGTGCGCATTGACTTTTCCTATAAAACATAGTAGAACTATCTTATGAACGAAAACATACCTGTTCCCTCAAACCTTTGGGAAATAAGTAAAGAACTCCATAAGTTTTTGAAAAATAGAAGCACATTGTTCTTGACTTATGAGCCTAATCTTTATGACTTTACCACGAAACAGGAAGCATTTCTTACTTTACACGCCAAAGATAGAGCATTGCGAATACCAATTATTGTGAGAGAACTCCCATCACAGATAGGAGATTTATCTAATACATTATTTTCTGCACAAATGCTTGTAGTATCTTGGGATATTAAGCGACTATTCAGCTATTTTAGGTTCAACCTTCCTAAACATTATTCAATCAACTTTTTGGCTCGTATATTGGATTTGAAGTACTCAGAAGCATATCTAGGCATAGACAATGAGAGGCGACCAGCAAGTTGGATAGAAGCAATGGAAAGAGTAAGGGTTTTTATTGAGAACAAAGATTTATCAAAAATACACCAGCGAATACATATCCCATTGGCAACGGAAGTCCTGCCTTTTATAGAAACCAATGGATTGATTGATAGAGAAGAACAAACTAGAAAATACTGCTATTACGATATAGAAGGGCAAGTAAATGGCAGACTTTCTTCTTGTAAAGCATTTGATATGTGTTATACGCCACATCAGATGTCTCACGAACAAAAAGAAAGATTTTCTCCTGGACTCGACAAAAAGTTTGTAAGTTTTGACTATAATAATATCGAAGTTCGTGTTCTTTCTTTTTTATCCGGTGATAAAGCGCTTAGCAAAATAGTAGAATCTGAGGAAGATGTATATAAAGCCGTTTATCGTATTATAGCTCGTAGAGAGTGTGATACGCCTGAAAAACGGCAGTTTATTAAAGATTCCTTTTTACAAGTAGTATATGGTGTAGGAGCAAGGAGATTGGCTGAGCAACTTCAAGAAAGTCAAGTAGTAGCCGAAAAACTGATTGAAAATCTATATAAGATTTTCCCACAGGTTTTCTCTTGGGCTCAATCCCAACAAGATAAGGCAAAGATTGGTTCTGTAGCCGACATCTTTGGAAGAATAAGAAGTTATGATAAAGCCTATATTGCTCGTAATGCGGTTATTCAAGGTCCAACTGCTGTGCTTTGTTTGGATAAACTTGTATTACTCCATAGCCGTATGAAAAACTATATAAAACTTGTTGCTACGATTCACGATGGCTATTTGGGAGTTGTTGAAGATGCTGATGTTGAATATGTCGTCAAGGAAGGTAAGAGTATATTAGAATCTTCAAGCGACTTATTTTCTGGATTGAGACTGCGAGTAAGTTGTGAGGTAGGAAGTAATCTCACTAGCATGAAAAAAGTATTTTAGATTAGGGGTTGTCCGCCAAGGCGGTTTTGGTAAAGGGCCGCTACAACCCCAATCTTTTTTATGAAGAGAATAGGAGATTATGAATAATAGCATTTTCCAAAAGTTTCCCATCACAAGCGAGGAATACAATGAACTGGAAGAAAGATTTGGTCAACTTGTAAACTTCGCAGGATGGCAGTTATTAAGAAAAAACGTCAAAAACAATCACACCGATGACCTTGAGGATATTACTCAATGTATGAGAATGGCTCTTGTTAGAGCAGGATGCTACTATAAGCGCCAAGTTTATATTGAGGATTGTTTGAAACTCTGTAAAAAGTATGCTAAACAGAGTTTTATGAAAAATATTGTGAAGGAGTTAGAGCACCTCTGGGCTAACCGAACTAAACATGGAGCCAATAAACAAAAATTTGGTGAACCGCAAGAAAAGATGCTGGATGTTATAGTGAATAGATGTGTTCCCAAAAGTAAACGACCTAACCCTCAGCGTGCGTTGGCTATTGATAGTAAGTTTAGCACCTATTGTAAGGCTATTGCTTGGAATAGTCAGAAAAGTTTAGGTCGCAAGATTACAAGAGAAAGAAGCATTAGAACAGGCCAAGTGAGTCTTTCAGAATTTGACTATCTCGGAGGTGAAGAATGAAAGAAGATTTAGATTTTTTGCTTAGCGATAAGTTTGTTGAGTTTTCCCACAAGATTGCTAAAATACATCAAGCAAGAAAAACCAAAAAAGAAGAAATAAAAAAACTTTACGATCAACTCACGGTTGAGATAAATAAGCTGGATATGGAGGCAAAGAAAGTTCAAGAGGAATGGGAAGCTTGGAAACAAGAGTGCCTAAAAAATACAAGTGATGGGTAAAACAATGAGAAATTCTTGGTTAAGTGAGATCCGCATAAAAGAAATAGCAGATGAAATAGGTTTGTTTCTTACAAAGCAGTTTGTGGATACTTCACCTGATACTGAAAAGTGGTCTGGGATTGTAGAGGCATATTTAGAAACCTTTCACAAGAATGATGATGAGGTCAAGGATAGTATCTTGTGGAGATATACGTTCAAATATGGCTTGGATACTAATGACCAAGTGAAGATTATTGAGTTGGTGAAGTTGCCTTGGCTTATCTAAATAAGTTATGGTAAATGCCTGGCTCGATGAAATAAGAATAAGAAACGCAGTAGCACTTTTGGAAAAACTGACCAACGACGAGTTTCGTGGTCTCCCACCAAATACATCTGATTGGAAAAAGTTCATACAAGAAACCGTTGATGTACTTTATCCTAACGATATAGTTATTTTCAAAGGCTTGTGTAGATATGATTTCTTATGTGAGTTGGATTCTCTTGGCATGGTGTCTAAAATGAAGTTAGTAGAAGTTAGATATTGACTTCTCTTTTTTGTTGAGGTAGTACAAGGGCTATGGACAAAAGAGAAATAGATATAGCAAATAGTTTACTGAATCCCGATAGACCAAAAGAGAAGACATTTACTTGGGACATTGATTTCCAACGACAAGTTTTGGCTATGCTCCTTTCAGACGAAGTTTCCCTTACCCAATCTATCAATATGATAGATTGGAAATACTTTGAGTCGTATGAACATAGATTGATATGTCGCATAGTATTGGAACATTTTAGTCAATACAAAACCCTACCCAACAAACTTATTATTCAAAATGAAATCAAAGAACGAAAAGCTGATGATGACTATATTACTCGCTACATTGGTGAGTTAGATGCTATTTATGCCTCCTATCACCCAGGTATTCTCCAGCGAGATTATTGTTTAGATAAAATAGAAGAGTTCGCTAAGCGTGCTGCTATGGGCAAAGCGATGGCGGATATATTTAAGTTGATACAAAGTCAGAAGAGTTGGGAGGATGACGCCGCCGATATTTTTAAGAAAGCACAACTTGTAGGTAGAACCTATGATGATGGGCTTGATTATTTTGCCGACCCAGCAGGCCGTTATGAAATGATGAAAAGTCAGGAAATGAGCAAGCAAATCTTCACTTCTGGATTTGAAGAGATAGACCAGTATATGTCGTTCGGCGGATTGAGTCGAAAAGAAATAGGAGCATTTCTTGGAACATCTGGCGTAGGCAAATCTTGGCTTCTTTGTAATGCTGCTGTAAAAAACATCTTGCTTGGCTGGAAGGTTTTATATGTTTCTCTGGAAATGGAGCCAATCAAACTCGCCAAGCGTTTTGATAGTTTGATTGCTGGTATTCCAGCTTTTGATTTACTTAAAGAAAGTGATGCTGTTGTTGAGGCGGTAAAAGAGCAAGTAGAGGGGAAAGAAGATAAACGACTTCTTATCATCAAAGAATTTGCTGCCGGTACAGCTAATGTTGATACTATTAGAGGACATCTTTCTCATCTTGCTCTGAATAACTTCAAGCCCGACTTGCTTATTGTTGATTACCTTGGGCTGATGAAGGGATATGATGGGCTGGCTGCTTATGAGAGTTTGGAGAAGTTAGTAACTGGTTTGCGTGGTTTGGCGATGGAGTTGAACCTTGCCGTTTTAACTGCTGTTCAAGCCAACAGAGAGGGACAGAAGGCATCCTCTGCCGGTGGTAGAATAGATGGAAGCCATATTGGAGATTCTTATGGCATAAAAAGACCGTTAGATGCTCTATGGGCTATAAACAAACCGGAGCATTGCCCGGAAATCGGTTATATTCACATAGATAAGCATCGTGATGGTTTTTCTGGGATGAATATATATTTCCAACAAGATCCTAAAACGATGCAGGTTTCTTCTATTAGTAAGGCAACTTATGATGAACTCAGTGTTCAAAAGAAATCTTCGATAATACCGCAAAAGTTTACAGGCACAAGAAATACGGAGGATGAAGTTGGCTAAAATAAAAGTTGGAGCACAAGAAGTTGATTTAGACCCTGAACTCCTCAAGTTCAGCGAAGCAAGTATCAATCAGTTTTTAGAAAAGTTTGCTGCTCATTACAACTATTACACCGAGAAGCACGCTGATGCTCAGTTTCTTCATCGTAAATATGAAGACTTATATGACGCCAAGTATGGTGAGAAGTTCAAGTTATTCAAGGACGCAGGCGGATCAGACAAACTTTGTGAGTGCCGTTGTAAAGCAGACCCAGAGGTGCTGGAAGCATCTGAAAGTGTTCGTATTGCTCGTCGCAATGTAGATTTGCTTTGGGGCTTTCTGCGTGCTATGGATAGGGCGCACGAAGATGCGATGCAAATGTGCTACAATATACGCAAGGAAATGGACAAACTCTGGAGTAGTGTCCCAACGACCAAAAAAAAGTTTGATGATATGATGGGGCCTTGACTTTCCCTGTTATCCATCTATACTGACGATATGTCTAAACTTTATAGGAGAAATCCAATGAAACTCGTTTTTGCTCTTTTGGTTGGCTTGATTATGGCTGCAAGCGTTCAAGCTCAGCATCATCGCCATCCACCTGTTATTGTTGTTCCCGCCCAAGGCCCTCATTGGGTAAGCCCATATCCTTATCACCCTTATCACCACTACCGACCATATAGGAATAGACCCTATTGGGAGTATTATCACTGGTATTATGTTCCTGGCATTCGCTACTACGTCATACCAGTTATTCCCAATGTAACCTTCTATTATGACGATGATGGCGTTCAGTATGGTTCTTTCCCTGTTCAATCTTCCCAAACGCCAGAGGCTAAATCAGAAGCTTCAGTAAATAAAGTTGATTGGAAGGTTCTTTGGAAAGAAGCCAAGAAAGGTACAGTAAGGTTGATGGTTGAAGGTGTTTCTACCCCAAACAAAGAAAACTTCTCGGTTTTCTTTGTAGATGCTACTGAAATTCGAGTGGCAAGTTCTGCTTTTTACGTTCAATCACCAGCCAACTTTGTATATGATATCTCTTCAACGCTAAGACAATTCAAAGCACCTCCATCTGAGAATGCTAAGATAGTTCTTCGTGGAGATAAAGGTGTTGAGGTAAAGTTTTCCGGTATGACTATTAGTTTGCCGAAATAAGCCTGACGGGGATGCGGACGTTTGCCGGACCTTGCAAGAGCCGCATTCCGAATACGAAACCGGATAGGCTAAAAAAGAGCGTCTGGGTAAAACCAGACGCTCTTTTACTATTTAGATAGTATGGATTTGAAGGAACGCCTTACTGACCGATTGAAAAAACAACTTATTCCTGCTCGCTTGGTTTTGAGTAGTTTTTGTTTTCTTGATGAAAGATTGCGTGAGAATGCTATATATCAAGATTCTCATTATATCCCCTTTTTTTATTATCTTGGTAATGAACTAAAGCCAAGAAAACTTGCGGAGTTTGGTTGTGGTATTGCTCTTTACTCTTCTGTTTGTTTATTAGGTTCGCAGGGTGCTTACAAAGTTTTGCTCGTAGAAAGGGACAAAAGAGAATACTACTCGGCTCGTTTAGCAAAAACCAACATCAAACAACTTGGACTAAATCCTTATATTTGTGTAAGTAATCAAATCCCTGAAATCTATAATCAAGATGAGTGGGATTTAGTGCTAATAAATGATGATTATTTCTTGGAACATTTGGATTTGATATGGAAAAAAATCAGCCTAAATGGACATCTCTGTTTTATGGACTTGAACAATAAAAGTAAGGAAATAAGTGATTTTTGTAAAGTCAAAAACAGAGAGGCAATGGTGATAGATGCTCGCTATAATATGTATATAATAAGAAAATAGGAGATCCGATGGGGTTTGAGATCATATTCCATTATCACGAAAGGAAAGAAGACGGAAAATATAACACAGAAGAAAAGAAGTCCTTTACAAAGAACGTAGGCAAGAAAGGAGATGATTCTCCACTTGATAAAGCCGCAAATATTATTTTATCCCAACTTGCCCGAAGAGACATTTGGGTTATAGACGTAGAAGCATTTGAGATAGTTCGCAAGTCCGTTTCTTTTAGAGAAACAAAAGGTGGAATCGTTCTCAAAAATAGAAAGTATTCATTAGATCACGGACATCTTGAAGGAGAAGATTTACCTGAAACTCCCGTTGTTCCCATTAGAACTACTGCTTCTCCTGCCCCAACACCACTTCCTCAAAGGCAACCTAAAACAACTCCATCTGGTTTGGTAATGGCTCCTACTCCACCACAGATTTTTCGTCCTAGTAGAGAAACTAAACCAGAAGACATCAAACAATATAAACTTTCTGTTGGTAAAAAATATAATGTCTTGGATGAAAAACTGCAGAATACATCAGAAGGCCCAACATATGTTTATGTAGTTATCAACGATGAAGGTAAAGGTGTTGCGGTTCCTTGTGCTCATTTTGATACCGAACCAGTTGGCTTGAATCAGGCTAATAGTATAGGTGCTGATCCGAGATTGAGTTTCTCTAATGAATCTATGTCTAATATACCCACATTGAGGAGATAATATGAAAAAAAAAGAAGTTGAGGAAAAGTTTGTGAAGTTTTTGAAGGGCTTGGGTAATAAAGAAAAGCCCATTCAGATTATCGAGTTTTCTGACAACCCACTTGAACGTAATCTACAAAGGTTAGAGCAAATGGAGAAAGAGCATAATGAAGAGTTGGAATCCAGAGAGAAAGCAAAAGCGGAAGCATTAGAACTACTAATGGAGGTTGAAAATGAAGATAGATGATACTAACTTTAGCGAGCATTTTTACGATATAAGAAAGAATGGGCCAAAGAAAGGCCAAGTGCTTGCCCGCTTTACAGCAATGGCTGACTTTGTTGATGGCTGGGTAAAACGAAATGTTATTGACCTTTTAGACAAAAATACAACAGGCGCAGAAAGCGCACGCAAAGTTATGCGCAATCTTGTTTGTAGTACTGAAATAGACAGCATTCTTGTTCCCAAAAGAATATGCGAAGATTTGAAAGCCGGAATGACTACAGAAGAAGTGGCTTCTAAACCTTATAAGTTCCAAGTGGAGCATTTCTATTGGACTGCCCCTGAAAACATCCCCGATGACCCACATTGGAACACCATTCGTATGCTAAATCTGTAGTTGCTTTTATTCCGTAAATGGGTTATGATGCTACTATGGCCCTTTGTGTACCATTTCTCATTGAGAGAACCAAATGAAGAACCGTGCTATACTGCAATGCGAAGAGTTGGAAAGTCGATTCTGCTGTGGTCAACTGTTCCAACTGCCAACAGTCATTCCTGATGTATTAGACAGTGTGTTTCCGCCATATAAACCAAAGTTAGCCAAGGTAGTGCCGGAAGCAAAGAAAAAGGAAATGAAAACTTACATTCGTAAACCAAGTTCCTTCAAGTATCTAAACGCAGTTGATGCCAAAGGCAAGAAAGTTTTCAGAATGCCCGGCTGGAGAGAAAGCATCATTGATTGTTTTGGGGGGCACCCTGAGTATGCTACGCTTATCGGCACGATATACGTCAGAGGTGGTAAGAACATAATGTATTCAAACGTGTGGTTTTGGTCTCATTTCCCCCACTATTACGACTCAGTAATCCCTCTTCCACATACATTTTCTTACGTTTTACCTTAGAAGCGAGAGATCTAAAATGCGCCCGTTTCACGTTCCAAAAAGCTGCGATATTTACGACGGTGGGGATGGCTCTTTAGGTGTAATAGATAAGAGAAACCGAGACGTTGAATGGATGGTTTGTAGGGATGGGTTTCAGTCTTATAGTTTGGGGCGTTTTCTTTTCAAGTGCGTTTCAGGACAAATCCCTAATACCATAGCGTTTATTAGGCGAGTGGAACGGGCAATCAAGTTGCCTGTAAGAAAGAGGTGCGTTCTTCGCCTCACCGATAAACCTGATATACTTTATATTGGTCTAAAAGATTTTTGGAGAACTGAAGTTCATCGCTCTCTTCTCACAATCCTTCTTCGTGCTGGTGAATACTACAACCCAAAGAGAGACAATATACGACAAGTCACAAAAAACTGTTGGTATTTGAGAAACACTCGCTCTGCCTTTGAGAGATTTATGAAGGGTTATACACATCCCATTATTAGAGCCGGTCATGTTGACCCTTGGAATGATTTTTTGTTTTACGGATGGGTGGATTGGGTCGGAAGTGCTGATAATAAAAAAGTCAAAAAAATGTTAGTAAAGGTGAAAAATGCCCATAGAAAACGAGCGTAAGTTTACGTTACTTGAGAGTGATTCTGTTGAATCTGTGATAAAAGATGCCGCCGAAAGATGCATTCATATTGAACAAAAATACTTGGTTGCCGAAAAAGGATTTTCAGTAAGGGTTAGACATTTGGAAGAGCAAGGCGAAAACTCATATCGCCTTACAGTGAAAAAAGATGTAAATGAACAAACAATAGAAATAGAAACACCAATCAGTTTGGAAGATTTTGAGCCGCTTTGGTTTGTTGCTTCAGGTAAGGTGGTCAAAAATCGCTACATTTATCAAGGCTGGGAAGTTGATTTCTTCAAAGATGAAGGTGAGAACTACTTCGCCATTGCCGAGATAGAGATGCCGCCTAATCAGAAAGCACCCGACACTATTCCAGAGTTGCTCAAATCTTATATTATTTATACGGTTCCGTTTGGAGACGGACGATTCTCCAATAAACGCCTTGGGGATATAGGCCATGCTAAAAAGCTTATGCGAGAAGTTAAAGAGATGGTCGGTAGAGACTCCAGACATAGCATCGCCGAAGCATATTTTTCTGGACGTAAAAGTGTTGAACCCGACCAGACACGGCTACGACGTAGACGGTAGAAATGTCGTTGCTTCCTTTGTGCCTGCTGATGTTCCCATTGCTTTGACTATAAGGTATAAAAGCGAAGGCAGGATGACGCTTTTCTTTTCTTATCCTTTCTCTTCCTTTCCTTATGCAAGTACCAGAAAAGTCAAGCAAAGTCCGTATGTGGGCTTTACAATAGACAAAAAGGATAGTAGGATATACCAAGTTGATTTGTGTGTTGAAGAACTAAAAGATGCAGCACGGTGGCAGCGCTTTCCTTCGCCCGAACCGGAGGATTGGCCTGCTTTCTTGGCGTCTTTGCTCATAGCGCACGTAGAGGTTCTAAAGTTTAGTCAATCAAGGGGATCAAGAACGCATAGTCACTCTTCAATCACGAGGATTTTGAGGCACTATGCGAAGCCTATTTTTGAGGGCATATGAATCCTATAGATGCATATATTGATGCTATTTGGATGCTTGTAACGCATGATTGTCGTTTCAATAAACACACTTGTTCTAAACCAGGACAAGTATTGAAGAAAATGCCAGAAAAGATAAGAGAAGCACTGAAAAATCTGAAATCTGATGACCTAAAGAAAATCCGACCTGATTTGCTTCCCGAAATTCCGCCCGGAGGGAGCTTTATATGTTAGGCGAAATACTATCTGTTGCCCAAGTCACCACCAAAGAAGAGTTGGCGGGTAGGTTGGCGTCTGGAAAGCCCCTTCGTGTGAAACTCGGTATTGACCCTACTAGCTCCAGCGTTCATTTAGGACACGCTGTTGTTCTTCGTATGCTCCGTAAGTTTCAAGACAATGGACACACGGCAGTTCTTATTGTTGGTGATGCTACTGCTTGTATCGGCGACCCTACGGGACGAACTGAAACTCGTCCCACTCTCTCTTTGGCTCAAGCAAGAGAAAATGCTAAAACTTACCTCTGTCAGATAAGTAAGATTATAGATACGGGCAAAGCAGAAATCCATTACAATAGTGGTTGGTTTGAGCGATTTGGATTTGGTGATGCTTTGGAACTCTGCGCCAAGATTACTGTTCAACAAGTTCTCAATCGTAATGATTTTGCTCAAAGGATGGAGAATGAAGTTCCTATCTCTCTACATGAACTAATGTATCCATTGATGCAAGCGCAAGACAGTGTTCAGGTGAAAGCAGATGTGGAGTTAGGTGGGACAGAGCAACTTTTCAATCTTATGTTGGGAAGGGATTTTCAAAAAACTGCTGGACAATCACCGCAAGTTTGTATCACTTTACCTATCCTTGTCGGCACGGACGGCGAGAAGAAAATGGGTAAAAGTTTAGGGAACTTTATTGGATTGGATGATGAACCTTTGGAAATGTTCTCTAAAGTGATGAGTATCCCTGATAAACTTATGCCCCAGTGGTTTGATTTGTTGACTGATTATGGCGGAAAATACATAACTCGTGATGGAGATAATAACTTTGTTTCACCAATGCAGACAAAGAAAATGCTTGCTTTGGCAATAGTGGAGAACCTACATACAAAAGATACAGCAGTTGATACTTGTAAAGAATGGTTTCAAATTCACTCAGAACGAAAAGACCCAACTAATATATCTGAAATAACATTGGCTTCTGCTGTTCATAAGGAACTACCTGCTTTTCAGTTATTATTTTCGTTGGGCTTGGTAGATAGTAAAAATGAGGCCCGTCGCCTTATTGAACAAGGAGGAATAACTACTTCTACACCAATAGCGCCAACAGAAAAAGTGAAAGTGGAAAGTCCATTCGCTATGATTCCTTTAGCGAATGGAACTATTATTAGAATAGGAAGCAGGAGAGTCGTTCAAATAAAGGTGGATTCAAATGGATAAGAAAGCACAAGCTATTTTGATTGAGAAATATCCTTCATTTTTTAGAAATGTTGGGGGAGATCCTCGCAAGACGTGCCTCGCCTATGGTATAGAGTGCGATTCTGGATGGTTTGACCTTATAGATAAGTTCTGTGAGGGAGTAGCCAAACTTTGTAAAAATGAGGTGGATTTCTATTTTACCCAAATCAAAGAAAAGTTTGGGATGCTCACAATCTACTACAGGTGTGCCGCTAAGTATGGTATGCCTATCAATAAGGCGATCACTCAACTAAACGAAGAGATTATGATGGAATCCTGTGAAGTTTGTGAGCGCTGCGGGAGCAGAGAAAATGTGTCTCAAAATGAGAGAGGGTGGGTCAAGAGTTATTGCGCTCAATGCCGTGCTGTTGATTTAGAGAGATTGAAGTTCAAAAAGCGAACTATATAAACTTTATGCAACTTACACTCATAGTTAGTGCAATGATGTGTCTTGTTACACTTGCTCAACTTTTCTTTATGTGGACGGTAAACTATGTTCTAACCCACTCAACCACTTGGTATAGAGATTTATGGCTTTTGTGGTGGTTGGGAATGATAAATGTTGTAGGTCAGTTTTTTACAATCACTTCTTGGCGTCTCGGCAATGCTTATGACTTGAAACACTGGATTATTTATCTCATCTTTAGTTGTGGCTGTTCTGCTGGAAGCCTTATTTCCCTTCTTTTTATCTTCAAGGAAAATCCCACAATACCAGCACTTATTGGTTTCCTAATCATTTTGATTGGGACGATAATAGGAACGATATATGGATAATAAATCTGGTTAGAACTATATATAAGTATTATGGGCAATATATTTGATGAGCGAGAAGAACTTCAGAAATGGTCAGCGGCGTGGGATAAGATTTCTGAACAAATAGCAAAAGAAACCGCAGAACAACAGGCAAAAGCCGCTCAGCACGTTCAGTCCAGTTTTTTTAGCAATACACCAATCCAAAATCAAGAAACTGAAGAAGCCGACCCAAGTTGGAATGACCTTTATCATCGTGCTCAGAAAATCTATGGAAATGAAAAGGAAGAAGTTCTTACCGAAATAGATTGGGATAAAGGTGAAGACGGAGGCGAGGTTAGGTGGGGAGGAAAACCGCCCGCCAAGTCAAATCCTAATCAATATACATCAGTTGGGCCTGACCAAAGCCCAAGACCATACAAGCCTCTTCGTGTATCGGACAACTGGGCAGATAGTGAAGCCCTAAGAGAACTTGATGAAATCAAGCGTAAAGTTGAACAAATGGAACGTGAGTTTCATACAGCAGAAGTAAAGGACAAGCCATCTGAGGGAATCAAGAAGGAACTTGAAGGTCTTCGCACTCGCATAGAGGATTTGAGTGAAATCATAAACCGAGAACCGGAGAATGATGTAACGTGAAAAAGTATAATGAATGGCTAAATGAAGCAAAAGGTGCGGGAACAAATGTTCCAGTAACAGTCAATCTTTATGATCTAAAAAAGATTATGGATACTTTGGCTGATATTTATACAGATTCTACTCGTGCTAATGATGTTACTCCTCAACTGCGAAAGTTAGTGAACTGGATGTTTGTCTGGTATGCTCGTCAAAGAAAATCATCTCAACAACCAAAAACTCCATACCAAGTTCCCGAACCCAGCTTGAACTAATCTCATTTTGTGATATACTTTCGTTTTGGAGGTATATTTCAAATGAACGTTTGGTCAGCCAATAATGAAGTTTTCTCATTAGTTGATAAAATAAAAAATCTTCACCATCATCCACGCCTTCAACTCGCTACAGTAGCAGTTGAGTTCAATGATGGAAAGCCCTTTATTAGAGACCGCTTCAACTGGGGCAAAGTATCAAAGTTTTCTGCTTCCGCTAAACTATGGATGCCTAAAGATAAAAGATATGATTTCCTTATCTCTCTTCCAGGCGATGGTTGGAACGGCGTTCTCAATGCCGAGCAAAGAGAAGCATGGTTGGACTTGCATTTGGCTTGCTGTTCCGCTGAATACAAGCCAATGGTCGTAGAAGAAAACGGTAAGAAAAAGCCCGTCAAGGATGATTTTGGGCGTATTCAATACAGTGACGAGATGAGATTCGATGATATGGGAAACCCAAAGTGGAAAAAGTTGCCTTTGGATTTGAATACATTTCAAGACAATGTTCAGCGATACGGTTGCTGGTCGCAGGACTTGCTTGATTTTAGATCAGTATTGAATGAAGAGGACAAAAGAAAAGAGACATTTGTGATTACATAAACTTTTTAGCCATTTCTAATGCTTCTTCTTTATTGAGAGCCATAGCATCTGATTTCTCAAACTTGCCTCTGTGTTCAAACTCTACTTTGGCTGCTATAGTATGGGCTTTATCATAGGAAATATGTTTATATTTCATTACTGTTCTTTCTACATACTCGTGTAAGATAAGAACAGGTATTTCATCTTCTTCTAATCCGTCCTCTATCCAGATTTCTTGATTTGGAACAAATCCATAAACATATCCATGTCCTCCAAGCACAAAATCAACTTTCCACAAATCTCTTACCACTCTGCCTTTTACTGACCATACTTCTATGTCATCATTTTTTTCAGGAATCCCACCATAGAACTCTTTATAAAGTTTATCTGGTGCGGGCTTATCAGTTGTCCACGGTCTTCGTTTGTAGTGGTCTTTTTGTTCTCGCAGTTTCTTTTCTTCTTTTATGCCTATATTATATGCTTTATCTTTCCCTGTTCCTTTTTCTATTTCTTTTAGTTGAGCAAGAGCATTGTGGAGCAAAAAGAAGCGCTCGCCTTCTTTGACTTGTTGGCCTATCCATACTTCTTTTTGAGGAATTAACTTAGGGAAAAAAGCATGAATACCATAATCATTGAACTCTTCGGCATATTGACTTGTATCCCGTAATGCTTCTTCATCTACCGTAAAAACCTTATATTTTCCTATTTTTTCAAAGGGTTTTTTGTGTATTTTTCGCCCTTGAACATACTCCAGAAAAGTCAGCATAGTTTATATATTATATAAATATGATAAACGAAATAACGCAGGGTGACTGTATTGAGTTAATGAAAGGAATGCCAAATGATTTAGTTCAAATGACCCTTACCGATATCCCTTATGGAGAAGTCAATCGCCCTTCTAATGGACTTCGCCTGTTAGATAAGAAAGATGCCGATATTGAAACTTTTGATTTAGATGCTTTTTTGAGAGAACTTATTAGGATTACCAAAGGCAGTATTTATGTATTCTGCGGAACAGAGCAAGTAAGTTCTATAAGAAGTTTTCTTGTATCTGCTGGCTTATCCACGAGATTATGTATATGGGAGAAATCCTATCCTAGTCCTCTCAATGGGCAATATCTCTGGCTTTCTAGTGTAGAATGTTGTGTATTTGGGAAGAAGAAAAACGCACCATTCCACGAACATTGTAAGTCCTGTGTGTGGAAATACCCTTCTGCTCGCAATAAGATTCATCCAACTGAAAAGCCACTTGATATGTTTAGGTATTTGGTTAGAGTTAGTAGTAATGAAAACGATATAGTTTTTGACCCTTGTGTTGGTTCTGGAACTACTTGTGTGGCGGCTAAGCTTGAAGGTAGGCAATATATTGGTTTTGACCTTAGCGAAGAATATTGTCGAATAGCAAAAGAGCGATTGACAAATACTCCATGTGTGCTACAATCCAACAATGGAGACACACATGGACAGACTGACTGCCTTTCTGGACAAGTTCAAGATGCCGGGTCGCATAATCTTTGCAAAGGTATGGGGCAGTCGGAGCCATAACTGCCATACGGACAATAGTGATTGGGATTACGCTGGTGTCTATATTTGCCCCACAAGCCAAATACTATCTCTTCACCCACCAGAAGACACCAAGAAGCACGATTCTCCAGAGAAGAAAGAAGATAATCCCGATAGGCAGTTTCACGAGGTTGGGAAGTTTTGTTCCTTGCTGATAAAGGGCAATCCAGCCATTTTGGAAATGCTTTTCACTGATAGGATGTGTTTGGAAAGTGAAGAATGGCTTCGCTTGAAAAAGATAAGAGACCGTTTTTTATCTGCCGAGGCTGTTCACCAGTATCTTGGCTATATGGAAGGACAACTAAAACGTCTCATCAAGGAACAGCCTTTACACTCTAAAGGCGGAACTTACAATGAGAAGTGGTTCTATCATTGTATGCGATTGATGAGCGATGCTAAGAGAATCGCTCAAAGACAAGCACCTGAAATATGGAAAGAAGGCGCAGAGCGTGCTTTTTTGCTCGACATAAGGCATTACAAGTATTCCAAAGAAGATGCTATAAAGTTTATAGGGGATGCTATTCTTGAGGTAGAAGCCTTGAAGCCATATGGTATCCCACAGCTTGGCGATGAAGAAGCACTGAACGATTGGTTACTTACATTGAGAAAGGAAAACTGGCAATGAAAATAACGTTTATAGTTCTTTATTTGTGTTTAGTGGGTCTAACTGGTTGTAAGCAACCGCCTATTTCTAAGGCTATTTTCCATGTCACCGTCACTTCTGTTGAGGATGTGGAGAAAGTTGCCGGTAGAGATGCTGTGAACGCTGTATTGGTTTTTGATGATCCTATTCCCAATCAACAGGCATCTTTATCTGTGGTTTTCAATAGCAAGGAAACTAGGATTGGCTTGTGGCCTATTGGAACAGACAAGGCAACTCAAAGATTGCTCGCTCAATGGTCCCCCAGTCAGACTAAAATACAACCAACCGACTTGGAGGGAGTTGACGGGATGGTGATTTATCCATGAGCCGTAAGTTCTTTGCCGTGTTTATGCTTTGCTTGTGGCTTTCTGTATTGTCTCTTGTGGATATTGTTCTTTGGATGATGAAATGAGAAGTGGTAAGAAAACTATTGAATGGATAGACAAGTGCCTTCAAAGTATGGCCGAACGCCCTACTATGCACGCTACTTCTCCTGAAGCATTAGAACATCAAGTTCTTCTTTTATCTGCTTTACGGCAGTTTATTCTCAAAGAGAAACGTACAGAAAGAATTCACGGAGTTCTTTATAATCCTCATTGCTATAGAACTTATTGTATAAAGCACTTGAAGATTAGTAACATGGATTTTGTTCATCAGCCAGAAAATCGTGAAAAAGACAAGAAAGAGTTGATGAAACTTTATGTGGAGTTTCTCAAAGAGTATCTTAAGGAGGTAGGAATATGTGGATAATGCCTTTCTATAACGAAGGTCAGCCAGTCCAGATTTACGATGAGAGATACATCCTCATCGAGTGTTTGGAAGTTGCTATGACTTTTGAGCGTTGGCTGGTTGACCATAAGGGCGAAATCAAGGAAATCAAGATTCCTCACGACCATAACTGTGTATCATCGTGAAAATAGCAGTTCTTCTCTCCGGCACTGGTCGCACTTTAGAAAACTTTATCAAGCGAACCAAAGACAAAACTCTCTTTGTAGAGATTGCTTTGGTTATTGCTAATCGTGATGCTCCGGGCTTACAATACGCTAAATACACCGGCATTCCCTCACAAATAACCAGCAATAGCAAAGAGATTTTTGATTTGTGTAGGGAGGCGCACATAGATTATGTTTGTTTGGCTGGTTATTTGAAGTTTGTTCAAGTTCCATCTGATTTTGAGAACAAAGTAGTCAATATACATCCTTCTTTACTTCCGGCATTTGGAGGAAAAGGGATGTATGGACATAGTGTTCATCAAGCAGTATGGGAATCTGGTGTGAAATATACAGGATGCACTATTCACTTTGCTGATAATGAATATGACCACGGACCAATCATAGCACAAGAGATAGTTCCTGTTTTATCTACAGACACGCCCGACACAATAGCACATAAGGTTTTTCAGGAAGAAACGCAACTCTATCCCAAAGTATTGAACTGGCTTGCTGATGGTATTGTGAAAGTTGAAGGAAGGAAAGTTATTCTGCCTTTTGAATATAATGCTACTTAGGTTTCTTTTTAGTTCCAAACTTTGTAAATGCCTCTTTGATTACAAGCAAGGTTTCTTCGCACGCAATTCTGTTGGTGAAAAACTGATTTAGAAGTTGGATGCTTCCTTTTGGTCTACTATGTCTCAGAGGCAAACAGCGACATTTTCCATTGGGAAATGCCCATAATGCGAATGGTTTTGTTAGTTGTCCGCTGCTTTTCATTTTATTCCTACTCTTCTTTCCCACGGTTCTCTTGGCTCAGTGCTTCCGGCAAACTTGAATGTTTTCTTTTTAGTTCCCGCCGTTTGTTGTAGGTAATCTTTTACAGCAGCATCTATATCTTCCGGTTTATTAAGTTGTGTTTTCACGTTCTTGAAGAGCATCCTGTAATACAACTCACCTTTTGATAGTTTTTCCCCCTGCCAAGTTACAGCAGGTTGCCCATCGCTTCTCGTTACAGCAGCGTTTTGAAAAGCATCATTTACTTGTTGGATAAAAGGTCTTCCAAACTGCTTGATGATTTGTTGTTCCGCTTGTGCAACCCAGTGAGGATCGTTTACTTGCTCCTGGCTTGGTCTTTGTAGTTCTTCTTGTGGTAAAGTGTGAGTTCTTATCTCTTGTGCTGGTTGGCTCTCCGCTTTCCTTTGTGCTCTGGACAGCATCTTTTGTTTGTTTGGAGATTGTTCGTGTAGGATTGCCTTTATTTTATCATTGCCATCTACTAACTGCTTATTAGATTTGATGGTTCTATACATTTTCCTGTAATGCTGTAATCTATCGTTCCAATCTGGGTCTTGGTGGTACTTCATTCTTTGGGCTTCTTTTTGAACTTGTTGTTCAAAAAGTTGTGGATCAAAAAGCCATTTATCAGCAGGCGTGCTATACATTGTTCTCAAAGCCACGGATGCCTTATTATTCCATTTAGGACTCAGTTCTTCACTGGCTATGGCTTTTAGAAGTATGTTTATTTCATCAGGATCTAACCCATAAATTTTATCTCCGCCCTCTTTTTGGTGGTAATGATATCCGCCTTCAATCATTTTGAGAACTTCTGGGAGCGAACCAACTTCTGCTACTTCTGGCTTTTGTCCTTTCATTGCTTCTCTCGTTCCCCAACCTATTCCTTTCTTTTGAACTTCCCCTGCTTGATTGACGACGTTCCAGTTTTGTCTCGCCCAGTTCATTGCTTGTGCGGCTGTCTTTGCTGGAACATAAACGCTTTGGGTTTTACCTTTGGATGGATTCCAACTTACTCTGAACTTCTTTAGCCCTTTTTGGAAGGCTTCTAATAGCATTATTTCATCTTCGGGGGAGAATGCTTCTTCGGTTACTGTAAACTTTACAAACTGCCCCTCTAGGAAAATGTCGAAAGTTTCGTATTTCAGGTCTTGATTCAATGTCCATTCAGTGAAGGTTTTCATATTTTATCTATTCCCTAAAACGAAGAAATAAACTATCGTCCAAGAAATGATTAGGATTACAAATCCGCCAACGAAAACCACTCTCCAGTTAGCCTTTTTTTTCGGCGGAGGCTGTGGTATGATGGGATACTTTGGTAGGCTATTTACGAAATCAAGTGCCTCTTTTAGAATCTCTTTGCGGTCTTTTATAATCCGAGCAACTTTCTGGCGATAGTATTCATCTTGTTCCCAATCCATGAAAGTATTTATCCAAAAGACACTTGACTTTTAGGTTCTAAATGTTATACTGGTTTTTTACACTTGAAGGGGAGAAAAAATCATGGGAAATAAGCGACTTTTCAAGTTGAAGGAAATCCGACCTGGACTTGGCTTCAATGAAGCAGGTGGATTGGCTTACAAGGGAACTCCCAAGCAAGCACTTGCCCAACTTGCCTGTACTTCTTGTTTGAATAACACTCTATACACAACGGCTGAAACTCAACTCAATCAGATTTTGGACTTCTGTACCAAGATTGACCCAGTAACAGGGCAGGTTTTGGATGCGAAGTATATTGCACAAGTGGCCATTTATTCTCGTGAAAAGGCGAGGATGAAGGATATCCCTGCGCTTCTTTGTGCTATCTTGGCTACTCGCCGAGAACATGCGCTTCTGAGGCAGGTTTTCCATCGTGTAATCAACAATGGTGATATGCTCCGTAAGTTCATCGACATGATCCGTTCTGGAATCACCGGACGACACTCTTTTGGCTCTGTTCCAAAGAGATTGATTACGCTCTGGCTCAACAGCAGAACCCCAAGCGAACTCTTTGATCAGTCCGTAGGCAAGCCATCTATGCGGGACATCCTTCGCATGGTTCACCCTCGTCCAATGGATAAGACCCGTTCTGCGCTTTACGGCTGGTTTGTGGGAAAGAACTTCAATACTGGTATGCTTCCGCAGTGTGTTCAAGATTATGAAGTTTATAAGACAGGGCAAACTACGGAACTACCTGACCTTCCTTACGAAATGCTTACTTGCCGCCCGCTTGGTGCGAAGGAATATAAGACCATTGCTGAACGAGCTGGGTGGCAGTGGTTGCGCAAGAATCTGAATAACTTGGTTCAATATGGCGTATTCTCTCACTTTCCAGAGATGGGAGAATATATTGCAAACCGATTGTCTGACCGCAAGACAATCCAGAAGATTCATGCCTTTCCATACCAGATTTTGACTTCCTACAAGTATTCTGAGGACATTCCTCCAGTTGTGCGGGAAGCCCTTCACGATGCTATGGAAATCGCTACGGAGAACACTCCGGTTTTGCCGATGGGTGAGAAGGGTGCTCCATCTGCTTATGTCCTTTTGGATGTAAGTGGCTCTATGAAGAACCCAATCACAGGTGTTCGATACGGCTCTACATCCAAGATGTCTCGTGCCGATGTTGCGTCCCTGATTGCTTGTTGTATTCTCCGTAAGAACCCAGACGCCGTATTGCTTCCGTTCAACAAGGAAGTAGTTGCTTTTCATATTGACCGCAACGAAACTATTATGCAGAACTCTCTCAACCTTGCTGCCATTGCTAATGGTGGTACGGCTTGTTCTGCGGCTATGCGTCACTTGAATGCTCAAAACGCCGTTGGAGATGTTGTATACATTATCTCTGATGACCAGTCTTGGGTAGAATCTATTGGTATTGACCGCTGGGGCAACAAGCTTCCTGGTGAAACGGCTTTGATGGCTGAGTGGAAGATTTACAAGAATCGCAACCCAAATGCTCGTATGGTGTGTGTAGATATAGCTCCATACGTTACCCGACAAACTCAAGAGCGGGAAGACATCTTGAACATAGGCGGATTTTCTGATTCCGTCTTTGAGTTGATGAACTCTTTTTGCTCTGGTGCGCTGGGAATAGAGCATTGGGTTGGTGAAATCGAAAAGATTGATTTGGAGAAATAATGATGTTTGAATTTACAAGTGCAAACTGGGAAGCAGAGGTTACAAATAGTAAAACACCAGTGCTAGTAGATTTCTATACAAATTGGTGTGGGCCTTGTAGGGCTATGGCTCCTACTTTGGAATCGCTTGCCGAAAAGTTGAAAGATAAGGTGAAAATCGGTAAACTCAATACCGATGAGAATGGCGATTTGGCTGTGAAGTATGGGATAAGTTCCATACCTCAACTTCTGCTTTTCTGCGGCAGCAATGAACCAAAAAGAAAGGCTGTTGGTCTTCAATCCGAGAAGGGTATTATGAACTTACTCAATGAGGTTGTGAGTTGATACAAATACCTAATGATTTGATGAAGAGATTGCTTGAAACTTTAGATGAAGCGATAGAGGTTATTACTTATTTAGATCAAGATGATGCTGGAAACATTTCTTGGATTCTAAATAAGTTGAGAACGACTAAATATGAAATAGAAGAGTCAAGCACGGAAGTTTGATTATGAATATGGGAGTGAATGCAGGTAGGACTACATTATGAAGAAATGACCGTCTTATCGTTTCTCGTCACTCTCTTTGATATTTAAGAACATTGGAGCGAATGCTAATCAGACTACATCTCTAAATGTTTCCGTCTGGTTTCTACTCGTTGCTCCAATAATCTTTATGACCCCTACCGCTTATCGGATGGGGTCATTTTTTTAGAGGACGAATAATGTGCGGAATGTTTGGGTATATTGGTAAATCTAATGATGAAGGTGTCACGCAAGAATTTATAGAAGCCCTTGCTAAAAGAGTGCGATGTGCTAATGGATGCAATCTTTTTGTATCTTACCTCAACAATATGATGGTTGGGCAATGCCGCTTGCTTCAAGTGGCTTCTCCTTTTCAAAAAGATGGAGAACTGCTAGTGCATCCCGGCGTTGGTTTGGACCCTTATGAGTTTTGGGACTTTCCTGATACATTTCCTCAGTTTGTGTGCCGAGTTATTCGCTATAAGTTATGGGGAGCAGCAAGAACAAAGGATGTATTGTGGCTAGTTGATGCCCAACCTAATAGAATCCAATATCCATTTTGTGTTATAGATTTACGTAAAGCATTGGGACAGATTTTCTTCTGTTCCACCGCTGAAATCTGGCGAGTGGCTGTTGAGGCTTGCCCAAGCGTCAAGCAATATATCCCAGTAGATCAGATTGTTATTGAGTTTCCAAAACAGCAGGTTTGGTATTTTAAGAACGCAGAAGGTTGTGAGTCTGAAGATGGTATAAAGGATTGGAATATACATAAATACAGCATCTCGGAAAAGAAATGACTTCACTCTTTTAGAGCGTGAATAAGCAAGAAACAACCATCAATATAAAATATAGAACTTGGCTTAACGGACTTGCTCCTCGGCGAATAAAGTTAGAAATACCAGGATGGGCGGGGGTTTCTACCTATGAAATCCCACAGCCTTGGCATTGTAAACCTTATATGGACGGAGCCACGTATGGATTGGAAATAATCTATAACTGGGATGCTGAATGTATTGTTACTTGCGACAAAGAAGGTAAATCTCATTTTGTAGGTGATTTCAACAAAGAAATCCCCGCCTATCTTGGCAAGGATTGGCACCCTTTTGCTAGTTTTGCCCCTGGACACTTCGGTTATGTCGCTATGGTAGACATACAAACAGAACCGGAAATGAATCTATTTCTACAGCCACATCCTCGTGCTTTCACTGATAGAACTGGAACTGTTCCTATTTGTATGCCGGGTATGTTAGAAATGGATTGGTGGCCAGAAATTTTCTTTATGGTTTTCAAGGCACCAATCATAGGGCAAAGTTATATTTTTAGAAAAGGAGACCCTATTGCTTCTGCTATTGTTGTTCCCAGACACATCAAATATAACATTGAGAAAATGACGGAGGAAGAAGACCTTCAACGAGCAGAACGACAGGAACTACTTGAAAATCAGTGGCCAAAAATATGTACAAGAGTTTTTTATTGTAAGGATGGCGAAGAGTTCTTTGATAATAAATATAAGATTATAAGTAATGTGGCTATGAGAGAAGGGGTAGATAAAGCAATAGAGTGTCTTGATGATCCAAGAAAGTTAGAAAACTGGGGAAAGCCTCCTGAAATAAAAGATTTTCGCCCTGAAGGAAAGCGGCCTGTTCTCCATCACGCCCCGCCTGATCCTGAGCCAAAAACACAAAAAATGAAGCCAGCTGAAAAAATGAAGCCAACTAAACCCAAGAAAAGAGTGATAGGTTTCGAGGTAATAAAAAAAAGCCACTAAAAGTGGCTTTTTTGTTAGGTAAATCAAACTTACAACTGAGTAGGTAATCCTGGAGGATTAGATGCTGCTGAAGCGTTGTTTACACGAATAACGGCGAAAGCGATTGCGTCAGTGCCCGTTCCAGTGAAAGTGATATAATCATTGGCAGCGTGAAGAACGGCTTGGACTGAATGGTTGCCTGTTACGTCATTGGCCAACACGAGATAGTCGCTGTTTGCGCCTGGAAGTGGCTCTGGGAAAACATAGTTGGTGCCGACGGCTCCAACTCCTGCCCATATAACCCTTGTTCCAATAAGTTTTTCTACACCTACAAATAGATGTTCACTACCCTTTTGTCCTGCCTTATCAGCAGAACCTTGCCCGATACCTGTTACTGAAGATGCGGTCATTATTATTCTCCTTGAAAAACATTAGGTCAAAAATATATATAACTCTAAACTCAAAATTACTCTCTTGGTGATACCTTTAGTAAATGGCTCGGTGATACTTTTAGTCAATCTTCTTCCTGGCAGACAGGTCTACAAATAGATGTTCACTACTCTTTTGTCCTGCCTTATCAGCAGAACCTTGCCCGATGCCTGTTACTGAAGATGCGGTCATCGTTTTTATCCTTGAAAAATTTGGTTAGAAATATATATAATAAGAACCTTTATCGTAGGTTTCTTGGTGATACTTTTTGGGTAAATAGAGGATAAAATGAAGTATTTTATAGTGTTCCTGTCTATTCTTTCAGTTGGTTTAGGCGTATTGGGTGTAATGCACTACAAGGTAAATGTAATGCAAGAAGAGCCGCAAGTAGTTGCGCCTCAAGACACACCACCACCTGCTCCTGCTCCACAACAGGTAGATCCTCCACAATATCAATATCTTTATGTTGTGCCTGGATCACCTTACTATGTATTGCCGCCAAATTGCCCAATAGAATACAGAACTCGTCCCTTGTTTTATTTTTATTATGTTCCTTGCTATCCGTATTTTCAGCCAGGTATTAGTATTTGTATTGGCGGAGGATTTTGGTTTACTCCGGGTATTGGACTTATTAACATTGGATTTTATTGTCACGCCCACCCATTTCCTACTATAGTGGTTGGAGAACATCATCGAGTTGTTACTTGCCCAAACAACATTACACATAACTCAGTGGTTGTTCATAATGATAAGATTATCAACGTTCATAATGATGGACATCACGAACAGCCACATAATCCACCACATAGGGAAGAACATCATGTAAACCCACCACAGCACCAACAGCCTCACAATAATCCACCACATAGGGAAGAACATCATGTAAACCCACCACAGCACCAACAGCCTCACAATAATCCACCGCCAGCACCTCATAACAATAATCGTAAGCGATAATGCTATTGACTAAAATGCTGGATTGATTTACAATGGCCTTGGAGGTGGGATATGGGGCTATTGAATAGCGAGGCTGGGAAACGTCGGCTCTTGTTTGTTGAGTTTCCAGTCGTTGAACGTTATAACCAGAAACGAAATCCCGAATACAAAATCCAAGTGCTCAAGCGTGGTGTGGATTTAGTGCTACGCTACAAACTCAAACCCCTTGATAAAGTTTATCAACTTGAAACCATCCTTCACTCCAACTATCCTGTTGAAGAGCCTGAAACCTATGTGAAGACACCTTTAGAGCAGCGGATTGAAAGAGAAGGACAAAAACTTTACTGCCCGCATCAGTATGGAAAAAGCGAACAAAAGATTTGTTTGTGGAAAAAGAGCGATTCTCAAATAACAAGTCAATGGAATCCATCAACATTCACTTGTGTCTTTGCTATTCAAGCAGCGTGGAGATGGCTTGCCGCTTATGAGATTTGGTTAGATAGAGGTATTTGGCCGGTTCCTGAAGCAGAGTAATCTCTTTTCAATAAAGTAACTCTCTGGTCAACAGCTTCTTTCTTTTTGCCTCTTGGCCAAGAATATAGTGAGAAAGTGTTGTATGGCGGTTTAGGCGATTGTAATAACAACTTCAAGCAAGTCCATTTTTGTAGCTCGTTTTCAAATCTCTTGTAATCGACCTCCCAAATGTTTACAAACTTGCTTTGCCCCAGCACATCTTCCACCAGCGCTTGGTAATACACGGTTTTCTTGCCTTTGCTTTCTCTTTTTGTTATTGACTGGACGAAACCTTCCACCCAACCTATCTCCATATTGTCTTCTGTGAACTTTTTGAATGTATAACCTTGTAAGTTTTCATATCTCTTAAGAGGTGGATCCCAGGTAAAGCCGTAGAAGTTCATTTCCGCTACTTCGGGATTAGTCATCAACTTTATTTCATCTTCATCAATCTTATCTTTTGCATTGGTAAATCTACTCAAATTTGGTTCTTCTATAAACTGCCCCTTTTTATCAAAGTTGGCTATCGTTTTGCGGAGTTTATCTTGAAGAAATGGATCATTTTCTACTTCTTTCATTTGTTCCATTATATTTTTTTTGCTGTTCTCAAATCTTTTTCTTCTATCGCTTTGTTTCTTCTCGTAGTTCTTGTATTCTTTATAAAACTCGTATAAGGTGAGCGGGTCTCTTTCCTTGAAACAACCTAATCCAATAAGTGCTTGAACTACTTTTTGGTCAGTTCCAAATCGCTTCAAGAAATCTACTAAACCAGAATATGGCTGCCCTTCCTCTATCCTCTTGGCTACATCATCGCCAACACCTCTGATTTTAGCGAACCCATAATAAACTTTATCATCAACAATATTGAATGATGCTTTGGATTTATTGATGTCTATAGGTTGTATGATTATGCCGTGTTTTTCCGTTTCTTTTCTATAGTTTTTTAGTTTAGCATAATCATCTGGCCCTGCTGTCTTTACTTCTGTGAATACTGCGGCATAAAACTCTTTGGGATAATGTGCCTTGAGATATAACATACGAGAAGAAATGTAGGTGTAAGCAACAGCGTGGGAAAGATTGAAACCATAACCAGCAAAGGCTTCAATCTGCGCCCATAAGTGTTCCATTTCTTCTTCTGAGCATTCAAGAAGTTTTTGCCCATTTTTGATAAAAGTTTCTTTGTATGACTTGAACTTTTCTATCTTTTTCTTAGATATGGCTTTTCTTACCGCTTCACAATCTTTGAGAGGAACTTGGCCTACTACGTTTAGTAATCGCATGATTTGTTCTTGATAGGTAAGCACACCATAAGTTGAAGACATAAAATCAGCTAATAGCGGGTGTATTTTGTATTCTTCTTTACCTTTCTTTCTTTTACAATACTTTTCGTGATATCCAAGTTTCATTGGGCCTGGGCGAAATAAAGCAGTATAAGCCACGAGGTCATCAAATGAATCTACGCCTCCTTTTTTGGCGAGATTTCTAATACCTGGAGATCCATCAAACTGGAATATCATTTCGAGGTCGCCTTTGCTCGCCATTTCTAATGCTTTTTTATCATTCAAATAACTTGTATCTGACCAAGAAGGTTGATCGTCAAGGGCACAAATGGATTCAGAGATGTTATTTGTTGTTCCTTTTATACAATCCAAGGCCATTTTAGCAGCAAGAGCAATCTTCATATTGCCGTCAAGTGAAAGGAAGTCAAACTTTATTAGACCTACGGCTCCAAGGTCTGTTCCGTGTAGCCCTTCAACCCAAGCAGAAGCCGGAGAGCCACCTTTGCCTTGAACTAATGGAACAAAGTCTTTGATGGGCAGCTCAGATATGATAAGGCCAGAAGCGTGTTGTCCCATGCTTCGATTTCTGTGCATAAGACGAGTTGCCGCATCAGTTATTTCTGGGTTTTTCTCGTGGTATTCTTTTAGGTCGCTGTATATTTCAAGTGCTTGCTCCCAAGTTAGTTCTTTGCCCTCTTCGTCCTTTGGAGCAAGTTTCGTAGTGATGCTTTTTATTTCTTTATCATCTTTACCGAATATGCGAGCCATATCAATAAGAGCGCTGCGCATACCAAAGGTGTTGTAAGATGCTATATTACAGATAAACTCTTCACCAAACTCTTTTTTAGCATATTCGCCTTTCAAGTAATCCCTAACTTGTGGCAAGAAATCAATATCGATGTCTGGATATTCCCCATAGTTCCATTGAACATCTTTTTCTATGTTAAAATCATTGGTTATGCCCAAAAGGAAAGGTATCAAAAGGTTATTTTCATTATATTTGAATTCGGTCTTCTTTTCATATAAATCCGAAAAATAATCAAACTCACTTTGGGAGTTAATCTCTTTGATTTCTAGCGTTAATCTTTCTTGATGTTCTTTATCATATAAGTCTTTTTCTTTTAGTGATGATACACATAAATCAATAATCTTTTCTTTGTTTGTCATATTTTTACCTTGAATACTCTATATATATAGTATGAGTATTCATTTAGAAAAATCCATAGAACTTTACCAATCTGGATTGCCGATGCTGGAAGTTTGTAAAATCACAGGCATTGTTTTTAGCACTCTACAAAGACATCTTAAAAAGCGGGGCTTAAGCAGGAGTACAAAGTATACCTCAAGAAAATACAAGGTCAATGATTTTTACTTTCATTGTGTTGATAATGAGCAAAAAGCATACTGGTTGGGTTTTCTTTTTGCTGATGGCTTTATAGTAAAAAATAAACTTTACAACCAAAAAAATGTTGGTTTGTCTCTATCAGAAGAAGATTTAAAGCACTTGGAAAAGTTCCGTGAGGATGTTGGAGCAACATATGTTATTAAACATTACACTGGAAAGGGATTTGGAGTAGAAATAAAGTATGCTCGTCTTCTTATGACTTCAGAGCAAATGTTTGATGATTTACAAAAGATTGGATGCATTGAACGAAAATCACTTGTTCTAAAGTTTCCCGTCTTACGAGAAGATTTGGTAAGACATTTTATTCGTGGTTATTTTGATGGAGATGGTTCTTTTGCTAAGAGTCCCGATGGTTATAAGGTTAAAATCTGTGGAACAAAAGAGTTTCTTGATAGATTATCGGAGTACATCGGTTTTCCAAACAGAAGGCTGAGCAAAAGATACAAAGACACTAAAAATAACTATCAACTTGAAATCGGTGGAAGATTACAGGTTTTAGAAATAGGTAAGTACCTTTACGAAGGGGCAAGTACATATCTCATCAGAAAATACGATAGGTATAAAGAACTTATTTACTAAACATCAATCTCGCCGATGCCCTGATTCCTTTTCAAGTTTATTGCTACAGCCATATCTACATCAGTTTCGGGCTTCAAGTCATTTATCAATACTCTTGGCCCTGTTCCTACTCCCATTACCAGGGCATCATAAAATATACCCAACTCTTCAAGTTGCTTTTCAGTTATTGCTCTTGAACTCTCTCTTCTAGCGGTAATAAGAACAAGGCTGTATCCTTTTCTATCCCATTCGACAAACTTTTCTAGTGTACCTGGAAGAGATTTAACTGGTTGTCTTTTCTCTACTAGGCGTTGCTCGAAGTGTTCATATTGTTCTAAAAGCGTACCATCTATGTCTGTGATTATACATTTTCTAATCATACTTTGATCTCACTATAAGAAAGATAAGAGATTTGTTTCTTTAGTTTTTCAGCAATCTTGATTTCTGCTTGGACGCCGATGCTTTCTTTCCAACCATCAAGAGTTAGAACCATCATTGCTTCGGCTATTTCTAATAAATGTGTGCCGTATTCCTGCCAGAAGCCCCAATCACCCGGAACGTTATATTGAACGAGAGGATGCCCGTGGACAATAGGAGAAATAACGAAATGTCCCTTACAAAGAAGATAGGCAGATGCTTCACACGCCTGTTTATATCTAAGTTCTTTTATTTTTGGGTCAGGATGACTGTACGGACTAGCGAGGTAGAGCATATAATATAAATAATAACAGCCCATAAAGAAAAATCAATACGGGCTGTCTCTGAGAAAGGAGGTTTTTTCTATTACGGGATGCCCCTTACTACCCAAAGATCTGCTGCGAGATTTGAACTCAATAAATAAGCATAAGGCATCATAAAGTATCCTGCTTGTCCCCAACCTGCTCCCCAAGAGTTTCTTATTATGAACATTTGGGTGGAATCATTATATCCCACTGCCATTACAGCGTGCCCGCCGATTATTTGCTCTCCAGATTGAGGCATATTCATAATACCGCTTGTTGCTACTGTTGGACTCTCAAAACTTTGGTAAACTGTGAAGCCAAAACAAAAAGGCAATCCAGAAGCTAAACAGCCTTTCACCTGATCAGATGTTTGATAAACTCTCGCAAAGTTAGTTATTCTTTCTGGGTAAGCAGCATTATACGCCGTCGTAGGAGGTTTTGTTGTATAAGAGCCAATGTTGTATGGCCAATATATCTCATCACAAAATCCATATTTCGCAACTGCTGCAAGTCCTTCCCTCATACTTGCGCCAGAATCATAGTTAGTTGTGCCTTGTAAGTATCGTTCATTGTAATAAATGAATAAGCGAGAAGGAGTAGCCGTATCAACCTTATGTTGTTTCATTTCATCAAACTGCAAACATCCAGCAAGGGCGTTAGCAGTACAACTTCCTAGTGAACTTTGATTATAAACAGCTGGGCATTGTGGCCTCATATCTACGCTTGTTGGGAGAGTGTCCATCAAAGGAACTTCGTGGAACTTATCCTCAAAGTGAGGCAATGAAGGTCGCCAACCATATCCAAACTTTCTTTCTTCTACCATTTTATCTCCGGTAAATCTTTGTCTTTATCTAAAATAGAATCTTCTGTTTTATTTTCATCGGCTTTCAATCTTGATATGTGAAAAATATAGCCACACTTTTGGCACTTGAACTTTCTTGTTTGTTCAAAAAAGTCCTTCTTTTTTTTCTGTATTGGCGCTGATCTAACTTCAACAAAGCGCTTGAGGTCTTCTTCTGAGCCATCTGTGAAGGCTTTATTTGCGCACTTACTACAAATGAGCATATATCTTGGTTCCATAACTTATAGGTAGTGCATGAGAAGGAAAACTATAAAAATACCTGTGCTTTTTCAAAACACTAAAGAAGAAACTGAACCAAGGATTGAAAATATAAAGTTTAGTATCCATAAACTTACGAAAAGAAAAAAGCCTATTGATAGAAGGAACATCATTATCATTCCTTGTTTCTCTGAGTTTGGAACTGAAATCTTGGGAGTTTTATATAGTATTCCAATACTGCTCCAGAGATTTCCCGGCAAATACACGATTGTTGTTGGTTGGCATGGTAGAAAATACTTATATCAACACTTAGTTGATGAGTTTTGGGAACTTGATAAAAGTCATCAATGGCTCAGAAAGTATTCTCGTGCTTTTGAGCATTATTCTTTGAACTTGGCTAAACTTGAGAAAAATCTTGCTGGAAGTGGTAGGGTGATTAGATCCGTTGATTTGGGAAACATTGCTGCTTTTCCCAAAATTAAACAGTGTCCATACTGTAAGGCGAGAATGATTAGGAAATATGATGCCCAAGTTTGCGAAGAATGTAAAGCAAGTTTTCACTCACAGGGTATTTTTTATAGTCCAGAAGAGCATAAAAGTAATGCTGTTTGGGTTCCTTTACCTTCTCAAGAAAAAATCAAACTTGTCTCTAAATACTTGAAACCCAAATCTATTGGTGTAGTAGCACGAGCCAGGGCTGCTTATGACCGCAATCTTACTTTCAGCTTTTATGAGAAACTTATTTTTTTGTTAGAAGATTTGGGGTATAATCCTATCTGGATGGGAGAAAAAGAGTCCATCTTATCTTGTCCGTTTTCAAGGATATGTGATTTTAGTTCTATGCCCGAAGCGTCCGATTTAGAGAGTGTTTTGGCTTTGACTTCTCAACTAAGCTTTACAATCCAATACTGGACAGCATCAACTCGCTTGGCTTCTTTGGTTGGAACGCCTTGGATTTTATTTGAAAGTCCCGATCAAATATGGGGTGGCGCACTTACTCCAGGCCACGAAGGATTGAGGCTCTACCTTTGTAGTAGAGGGCCAGGCAAACTTGTAGCCAATGACTTTAGTTTGGTAGAAGAAGATTTATGTTTGAATTTGACCAAACAAGCAATATTAGAAGTGGAAAAGAAAAACTTTGATACAATCATTGGACAAGTCATTAGTAGAAAGTGGGTGGAGGAAATGGTGAAATAATGGAAAACATTGTAGAGTTTATGAAGAGGGCTGCTGATAAGACTGGCTTCAATAGAGAAGTATATATTGAGAGTAAGTTGCCTACCACTTACTTTAACTTGGTTGTTATTCTCTCGTTTGGAAACCAAAGAAGCCAGTTTGTTCTCTCTACCTTGTTTCTTCATCAATATATCAAGAAGTTTTGTCCTAACAAGTATGTGATTTTGTGTTCCTGGCCAGGACAAGCAGGGCTGTTTCCTTATGCGAGTGAATACTGGTCGCCTAAAGATGAAAAGTTAGTGGAAGCATTATCACAAAAAACGAGTGGATTTGGGAACATTGAGTCTAAAGTAGTTTTTTGTGAGCAACTTCTAAATCGCTATTTTGAGAGTGTTTTGCGAGCGGACTTATTTGATAAATATTACAGTTGTGGTTTTACTCATAACTTCTTTCAGGATTTTTCAAATATAGAATATCAACTACCTGCTATTCCTGCTGTTCGTATAGAGTTTGCCAGGCGATTACCGGAAGGAAATAAAGTTTTTTTGATGCCTTTTCGTACTATAACTGGCTGGCGCAGGGGCAAAGAAGAAACTTTTATTTGTCGATTGGATTTTTGGGAGTATCTTGTTAGTAAGTTGTTAGAAAAAAAGTTTACTCCTGTTATTGCTCAAGGAACAGGAACTTATGATTTGAGTCGAAAGTTCTCTAATGATTGTGTAGTAGTCAAAGAAAATAAGATTTTGGATGTTCTCGCAATGATGAGAGCAACAGGATGTGTGTTAGATATATTTAGAGGCATTTCTCGTTTCGCCGTTGCTGCTCGTTGTCCTTTCGTGGCTTGTGTGGAAAAAGAGCTTTATTTTGGTTCAAGGGATTATGAATTGGACGATTTGTGCGCTAATAAAATCCCACATAGTTATATTTTTGATTTCGCCACTATGATAGAAGCAGGCAACTGGGGCAGTCTTGTAGATATAATGATCTCTCGGTTGTCTGATTTTATTCCCCCTTTGAATAGAAATCTCTGGCCAACAACCCTTGAGGTTTCTGAGGTTTTGCCGTACACTCTGGTTAGAGAAAAAAGAGCAAAGTTATTGGGGAGTAGGTTGATAAAAGTGTTGCATATTTAGGAGTTATGAGAAAATGTCTAAACACGGTCCTCGTGTTAGGGTGGAAGCAAAACGTCTTCCTCCAAACGCTACAAGGCAAGAGCGAGAAAAGAGTGCTCAACAACTTATGAGGGTTTTCAAGCGGGCTTGTAATGAATATGGGATTATGCACATGTTCAAAGAGAAAGAGTTTTACATAAGACCAGGAGATAAGAAGCGAAGAGCAAAGGCGGCACGAAAGAATCTACAAGAAGAAAAGAACGAAGAGTTCTCTTATTGAGGTTGATTTATGGCTGAAAAAAGAGTAGCATTAACTGATGGGAACTACCAAGCATTGAGAATAGCATCTGAGCGTGGACAAAAATCTATGGTTGTTCTGGCCAATGAAATACTGGAGAGCATCTTGAACAAACAAGGCGCTCTTCTTCATATTCCGTCTGAACTAACTAAAGGCAACAAAGATGGTTTGGAACAATGGCTTCACGCTAGGGCTAATATGCTTGTAAAACATTTTTATCCATGAGAGGATTTTTACAATGGCTTTGACTTTGAAGCAAGTTCAAGATATTTGTCTTTTTGGCCACGGAGCAGATCAGTGTCGTTATTTAGCCGAAGACGGCTCTTTCAATGGTAAGTTCTTTTGTCTCAAAAAAGTATCACAGCAAAAACCCAAGATTGATGATGAAGTAAGTGAGTTTATCAAGAAACATAACGCAAGAGGCGTTGACCCATATCAAATGGGATTGCCTTTAGGAAATAACTGCGCTGGATATACTTTCCTGAAATATAAGATGCAAGGATATGATCTCAAAACCTAATATGAGGGTTCTCATTCCAATGGGAGCATTTCTAAAAGACCGCATAGATTTAGTTGAACGCATATTTTCGTTGGAACATAAAGTTTATAAGGGAATCACTCGAAACAAAATCCAAGATAGTTGGAACGAACAGCCTTTTTACGAGTTGTTTTTAGAAAATGAAGGTCAGTTGCGCTATGTGACTGAACGCCTTACAGATCATCCCAAAACCGTTTTTACCGACTTCGGCGATATGCCTACTGTTGTCATTGAGGACAATACAGAAGAACACGCCAAGATGATGAAAGCACTTCAAGACAATCCACAAAAACTTTGTGGCGTTGATGCTTTTATTTGATTTGCTATTGACTATTTCCAAACAATCCTGTATAATACGATGGGAAGGGGGTTTTCTCTATGCCTGAAGATGTTATGGAGTTGGTGGCTGATTTCGAAAGAAAAACAGATATTATTCGCAGGTTCTTTGAACAGGAACACTGGCATTGTGGCGGGCCTATCCCTGACGATCTACTTTATAGTGATCGCAATGTTTTCCTGCTTGGACTGAAGTTAGAAGAGGCGATTGATATTGCCCACGCTTCTGTCGCCAAAGCCCGTCTTGTTCGGGATCATCCAGAACTGGGAATCGAAGGTGGCAAGTTTGATAAGCACCTTGGCGAGAAGTTATTCCCCAAGGTTCTTCATACTTGCGAGAAACGACATATCCCGCAGAATTTTATCGGTGGCATACTCTTGATATATTTAGAGATTTGCGAAAGAGTATCGCTGCTCATACCGGAGAAAGATGCGGAAGAGTCGTGTTAGAATCACAGATATAAATGAAGGCATTTTTGAGGAACTAGCAAGAGACCAAACCAAGTTCTTCGATAATCTTGATATATTGTCTATAAATGTTCCCAAATGGGCAGCCGTAGCGTTTATTTTTATGCGGCTTGATAGAAAGTCCATTGAACTGACTTTTTATGAAGACGCAAAAGATTTCTTTATGTATTACACAAAGCGGCTCGTGCGCCGCCAAGGAGATTATCGTGTGGCTTGTTTTAGCAGAGAAGAGTCCGAGGATTGGCGTCCTTTTATTCCGCCAACTCTTATCGGTGTAAATCTCAAAACCAAGCTACGAAGCAACGATAATAAACTTTAGACAGGAGGTATCCTGTGAGTTCTCTTGTAGTAGAAGTATGCCAGATTGATAAAGTAGAGAAGCACCCTAACGCAGATGCTCTTGATGTTGTTCATGTAAAAGGATGGCAGTGCGTAGTAGTAAAGGGGAGGCACAAGGAAGGAGAACACATAATCTTTGTACCTCCAGACTCTATCTTACCTCTTGAGTTGAGCGATAAACTCAAATGTACTCAATACCTCACTCATCAAAGAGTAAAAGCGGCTCGTTTGAGAGGTATTGTTTCTTGTGGCCTTGTTTTCCCAAACGAAGGAAACTGGTCTCTTGGAACCGATGTTGCTGAAATCTTTGGTATAACAAAGTATGACCCTCCAGAGCCAATGACTTTTGGTGGACAAAATATACGGGAAAATCCAAAGTTTCACCATTACACCAATATAGACAACTGGAACAACTACCCTGATGTTATTCAGGAAGGCGAAGAAGTTGTTATTACAGAAAAGATTCACGGAACTAACTGGAGAGCAGCTATCATAGATGGTGTTTTCTATGTTGGTTCTCATCACAATACCAAAAAAGAAGCCAACGAGAGTGTTTACTGGCAGGCCGCTAAAAGATATTGTATAGAAGAACGTATGCGCACTGCTCTGGGCGATGGAACAACCAATACTTTCGTCTTATTTGGCGAAGTTTATGGTCGTGTTCAAGATTTACGCTACGGACTTCCACAAGACATTGCACTGCGGCTTTTTGACTTGAGTATGAATGGAAACTACCTTGACTGGAATCTCTTTGAAGGCACTGTAAATGGACAAGGCGGTTTTCACGAGGGAGTATGGCCGGATGGCGGATATGAGCACTGGCCGCTTCTCCCGACTGTTCCTGTTCTTTACAAAGGCCCCTTCACCTCAGATGTTCTCAAGTTGGCCGAAGGTGAAGCCTTTGCTGGTGGGCATATGAGAGAGGGTATCGTAATAAGAAGTGCAATAGAGCGCTGGGATAAGCGTGTTGGTAGGGTTATTCTCAAAAAAATAAACCCTGAGTACCTTGTTCGTAAGGGAGGGACAGAGTTTAGGTAATGATAAACCAACATGATTTATTACTTCTTCAAGGAGAGTTTTTCGATGGAAAACTCCCCCCTGAATACCGATTTCTTTTGAAGTATTTCTCCAGTGAGATAGAAAGGCAGTTCCTATTTTACTGGTTTGCTTTTAGTGGTATGATATGTAGAACAAATGGAAGAGGACTTAAATCCTTCTACCGAAACTTCGTTGATCATACTGGTTTTTATTGCTCTAACAGATGGTTTCTGTATTTAGTAAAGAAGGTGCGTAAGATTACGAGTGCTTTTGAAAAAGCACGAGTTAGTATGGACTTACAAAGGATAAACTTTATAAAAGACGGAAGATGTAAGGGACGAAACGCTATATAGCGTTATGGGATTTCGTGAATGGCTAAAGCAAGTTGAATCAACTCCAAGCACCCGCAACGCATTGGGCATCTATCCTCCTCAAGCCGACACGATTTTCGTTCGTCCTTCTTATTCTCAAGCCAACTTTTGTCGCAAAATAAAAATGCCAGGTGTGAAACTGGACAATATGAATACAGCCAGTTTGTGTGGGAAGAAAAAGAAATCTTGATTTCTCTTTTACATAGTGGTAGATTGTCTTATATCTCTTATACGGAGAATAATAATGTCTCGTTCTGAAAAGAAAAAAATACATAGAAGTTACGAAGAGTATGTTCAAGAAAGAACCCAAAAGGAACAAATCAATACGGAAGAAGAGCAACCCGATCCAATACAAGGCTTGGAAACTGAGATTGGGCAACTCAAAGAAGTACTCAACGGCTTGAAAGGTGTGAAACGATTGAAAGCTGAAGCTGCTTTCATCAATGCTTTGAGAAGTAAATTAGAAAATCAAGAAATTATGAATAGCACACAATCAGATACTTCCTTGCCTCCTGAAACTGTTGTTGATAGTCCTTCTATAGAAGAAGTTTCTGGAGAGGATATACCAAAGCAATCTGGAAGAGATGTTTTGTATTCTACAATAACGAAATACGGGATTTCGCCTAAAGCGAAAAAGAAAATCCTCAAAGAAATTCGTCCTACTGCGGAATCTCCATTTTCCACCTCAGACCTTTCAGAGCATCCCGCAGGCTATGATTTCTCTTCTCCTTTGATGGGTCGAACCAGAAGGAGTTCTTATGAATCTGCTAAGTTTCTCGACCCCTCTCCGTATACAGAGGAAATGAAGGCAGTATTTGGAGAAAACGTTGTTGGGGAAATCTTGCCTCCTCTGGAGTCCAATGAAGCAACAAATCCCACAGATTGCGAGATGTTTGATGCTATTAGAGAGCATTTGAAGATTTATCGTATTCAAGAGCGCACTATAGTTTATGCTGTAGTAGTAAGTAAAGAACTGGAACAAAACGAATCTTCTGCTATTCGTTGCTATGGTGGCGTGGCTTTCGGTGGCTATGCTAGGGATGCTACTAGAGATGCTTATTTGGTAAATTGCGCTGAATACATTTCAGTAGGGACTGTGCCTTTTGCTCTTCAAGTTGCTATGAAGAAAGTAGGGGATTGGAAGATAAAGATTCCAATACCAGAGAAGGTTTTGGAAAAAGCTTTCACTCCACAGCAACGTAAGTTGATGCAAATGTATCGTGAGAAGTATCCTGCTGAAAAGTATGACATTCATTACCTACAGATGTTAGGAGCAAACTAATGAGATTGGTTTTGTGTGCTGAAGAGTGTGGCGTGAATCTAATGGCATATGAAGAGCATCGTGCTGGGAGATTTGACTTTGATTTGAATGAGTTGATAGGTAAAACTATAAAAGTTATAGCCGTTGATTATTCACAGAAACCACCTCAATATGGAAGGGGCGAACTTGTTGATAATCTAATAATAGAAGTAGAAGATGACACCACCTCGTGAAGTTCCCGATTGGGATTCCTATTATCTCGGTCTTGCTTATATGTTCGCAGCAAGGTCAAAAGATCCACATACGCAATGTGGCGCTATTGTAGTTGATGACCATCATGTTCCTTTGGGTTTTGGTTGTAATGGTGCTCCAAGACAGATGAACGACAAAGAAATAGATTGGGAAAGACCACATAAGTACCCGTTTATGAGACACGCCGAGGAGAATGCTATTGACCATAGCAGGATTCTTACTCTAACTTTTCCGCCTAATTGTACGATGTATGTGACTGGACATCCTTGCTCTCATTGTATGTTGAAGATTGTTTCCAAAGGAATAAGCCGAGTTCTTTATGGGCCAAATAAAATCGCTTGTGTTCCCAAAGAGGAAGAGGAACTCTCTCAAGCTATTGCCGATAAAGGCCATGTGATTATCCAATCCTTCGCTGGTTCGTTGAAGTGGTTAGACGACAGGCTTAAATCACTAAAAGAAACAGGTTTGCTGGATAAATATGGGTATGGCCATAACTAACCCCTTTGCTTCGGTTTGTTCGACATCTTGTTGTAATAATAATGCGAATCAAACCAACTGCCCCGATAAGTTTGGATGTATCCCCGGCAAATGTCCAGACTTTGAAATCAAGCGTCACGATACGCAACCACCTTTTCGTATTTCTATACACGATTGCGACGGCAACCCACTTGATTTGACTAACACAGTTGCCGAAGTGTCTATGTGGGCAAAGGCAAAGTTGAAGAAGTCAGTTCAAGCAACAGATACTTATTTTGGTTTAGCTGATGATATTGGATTTGAACAAGCAGATATTGGTGATATAATAGTTATAGATCGGGTTAGAAACCCGGAACACATGCTTGTTACTGGTTTTGATGAAACTAACAAACTCATTCAAGTTCAGAGAGCATATAACGGCACACAAGCAGGAGCTTATCCTAAAGGGACTTGCCTGAAGATTTTTAGGATATTAAACTCCACAGCCGATACAAATATGGTTTTTCAAGATGTTCAACAGGTAGACAACAGTACTATAAATCAACAAACAGATTCACAGTTGATTTATAGTTGGTTTCCAAACGACACTTGCCTTCCAGGATGTTATTATTTAGAATTCAAACTACTGAAGATGTTAGTGAGCCCTACGCCGACAATGACGGGGCTTACCAACTTGACCTTCAGTCCTTTTAGTCAAATGAACTTTAGCATGAGCGCCAGCGTCATTCCAAGTTTTATTTCTGTTGTAACAGGATGCGATATTGGGACGGGCGTGGAATGGGTAAGAAGGTTTCCAATAGAAGGCGATGGCTTTCTAATAAAAATAGTCAATAGTCCAACCGCCGAGAATCTATAGTAAAAGGTGTGAAAATGCCAACAACCGCCGAGTTCCTTATCGACAGGTTAGTAAATAATGGTGTGAAGCATATGTTTACGCTTCCCGGTGATTATTCGCTTCCATTTGTAAAACGATTGGCTAAAAGCCCAATCGAACTCGTTGGAACGACATCGGAAGTAACAGCAGGATTTGCCGCTGATGCTTACGCCAGAATAAAAGGCATTTCAGCAGTATGCGTTACTTACTGTGTTGGTGGTTTCAATCTTATTAACGCTGTTGGTGGCGCTTTTGCAGAAAAATCCCCTGTTGTAGTCATTTCTGGTTCTCCCGGTATAAAAGAACGGCAAGAAGATGTTTTGCTCCATCACATGGTAGGTCAGTTTGAATGCCAGCACAAAGTTTTCTCCAATATAACTTGTGCCAATACTGTTCTTCGTGATCCAGATAGGGCTTGCTTCGAGATTGATAGAGTTCTATCCGCCTGCCAGCACTACAAGCAGCCAGTTTATATTGAACTGCCTCGTGATATGGTTGATAAGCCAATCCGTTACGATCCCTACACTGTTGGAACACCACGGGACGAGGTAAGTGATAGAGAAAATCTTGAAGAAGCATTGCTTGAAGTAACCAAGTGGATAAACGAATCTAGCCAACCTGTTATTTGGGCTGGCGTTGAGATTGCCCGCTATGGCTTGGGCGATAAGCTGATGAAGTTTGTAGAACAAACGGGCATTCCGGTAGCAACGGATATTCTTGGGAAATCTGTTGTAAACGAATGTCATCCGCTCTGCCTCGGCGTTTACTCTGAAAGCACTAGCCGAGACGCTGTTAAAGATTATATTGCTCGCTCCGATTGCCTTATTATGCTCGGCGTAATGATGACTGATATGAGTTTGGGCTTTTTGCCCCTTCGCTGCCAGAGAAGAAACATTGTTTCCGCAAGCAGCCAATCTCTACAGATACGCAACCACTCTTTCAACCGAGTGAAGTTTGTGGATTTCTTTGAAGGTTTGTGTAAAGCCAAACTTATCAAGCGAGAAATAGTATCAGTTCCACATCCGACTATCGCTCCTTGGTCTGCTGCTTCGGGGAAGAAACTAACAGCCGTTCGTCTCTTTGAGAAAATAAACTCTATATTGACTGAAGACATGGCTGTTGTAGCCGATATAGGCGATAGTTTGTTTGGCGCTTTGGATATGGTAATCCGTAAGCAAAACCAGTTTATTTGTCCTGCTTTTTACACAAGTATGGGCTTTGCTGTTCCTGGTGCTTTAGGTGTTCAGATAGCCAATTCACGATTGAGGCCGATTGTTTTGGTTGGTGATGGTGCTTTCCAAATGACCGGAGTTGAGTTCTCTACAATGGTCAGAAGAGGGTTAAACCCCATCGTCTTTGTCGTCAATAATGGTGGATACGCTACAGAACGAATCTTGATGGAAGGTTCGTTCAATGACCTGCAAAGTTGGAACTTTGAGAATGTCCCAGCGTTAGTTGGCGGTGGCTTTGGAGTAAAAGTAATGACAGAAGATCAGTTAGATGAAGCCATTGTGAAAGCACTTGGCAGTAGACAAGCTTCTATTATCAACTGCGTTCTGGATAAAACTGATTATACTCCAGCATTACAACGTATGTTTTCAAGATTAGCCAAACAAATATAAGGTGATAAATGTTAGCAGAAGCAGTTCTTGATGTGGCGAAAGAGATGGAAAAACGGAAATATAATCTCGTTATGGGCACGATGCCCGGTAGACCTGAGTTTTTACCTACTATGAGTATGGTGAATGACCTAAACTATTTTATTTTAGCATTACAGACCGCTGTGAAGGCAGCAGAAAAGGAGAATGTCGATTAACCTGAAGAAGAAGTTTGTGCGGTTGAACCGCCAAATAAATAGCCCTTATGTGCGAGTCAATCAAGAAGGACAGCACTTGGGAATAATGCCCATTCAACAGGCATTAGATTTATCATATCAAGTAGGTTTGGATCTTGTGGAAATGGTTCCAAACGCTAACCCGCCTGTCTGCTACATAATGGATTATGGTAAGTATCGCTTTGATGAGAAAAAGAAGGCAAAAGAGCAACAAGCAAAATCCAAGAGCGTTTCTTCCAAGGAAGTCCGTCTCCGTCCTGTTTCAAGCGACCACGATGTTGATATAAAGATTGAGCATCTCAAAGAGTGGATTGCTGAAAAGCGGCAGGTTCTAGTTAGTATCAAGTTCAAGCACCGTGAAATGATGCACAAGGAACAGGGCTTCAAGATTATTGAACGGATTATGGAGGCTGTTCAAGAGGTGGCAAAAGCTGATTATCCTGCCCGTTTTGAGGGAAACCAGATTAGTTTGCGGCTTTCTCCCTTGAAATAACTGTTATTTTTAGTAGAATCAACAAAACGGAAATCCAGAGGGATTTTGTTATGGCGAGGTTGTCGGAAGAGATTAGGAAAGTAGCTCGTGAGACGAATGATATCGTCATTGACGGGCTCAAATCTGGTCGGACTAGCCGTGCTTCCAAGCCAAGCATCGGTATTCCTATTGCTCGATTGGATGGAGTGTCCGAAGATTTCCTAAAAAATACCCTTGGTGAAAGCGGGCGAAGGCTCCTTCGCTTTGCTAATCGCATCAACTACGACCATCCCGACCTTGATCAGTGGTTAGAAGAAGTAGACCAAACTTCCTTGTCTTTATTTGCTAATGTATCCGATATTTTGACGAAGGCTCAATACAATAAGGATACAGGACAAAACGCCAACTTGGAAGCACGCTTTCTTGCCGAAAATCCTGCCTTCCCTTACATAATCCAGAGACTCGAACGCCCAAAGGCACGACTTCTACGCTCTACTCGTGAAAGGGTAGAAAATCGTGGCATCAAAAAGAGCGCTAAAAATATCTCCTTGAAGCAAATGTACTCTCAAGGTGAAAATGGCTTCTACAACCAGCCGGAACACTTCAAGCGATATGCCCGTTGTTCTAAATATTATATTCAGGAACTTCATGAGCTTGAGGAACGCCAAGCCGCATTCAACGAACATGGAATGCCTGAACTGGCTCACGCTTTTGTGAAGCGTATGCGTGAGTTGGAGGAAGGAATGAGAGATACTATTGGGTTTTTCTGCCTAAAGCCCGATGAAGCTGCCATTACCCTTGCTCGTCTTCATAACCTTCGTTGGAACGATAGCCAAAATGTAATCGCCATTAGCGGTAAGTTTTTTGATGATTATGTTTTTTGGAGTGAAGAAAAGCCTCTGTCGGCAGAGCAACTCGCCGAAGAAATGAGAGAAGCAAAGACAGCCGAAAGTATGAAGAAGTCGATGCTTATTAGCACTCGCTTTGCTGCTTCCCCGTTCAGCTTGCTTTCTTTTGCTTATCAACCAAGATTATATCCATTACCTAGTTTTTCGGCTGACTTGCCGCCAAGTGCTACGAGAATACTTGAGTCGGTTGAGCGTTGCTCTGATTTGGGCGGCGTGCCTTTCTTTGATTATTACTGGGTTCTTGTTCCCAGCATCAGCCTCAATCACCCAATAATAAACAAAAAAGGTACTTGGACTATCAGGGACGGAAACCAAAACTATGTCTTTCAAGACCAAATAGAAGCCGCAGCCAAGTTGGATACACAACTAACTAGAGAGGGGTTTATCATCCCGATTATCATAGGCGAGCGGGATGGACATTGTTATTTTTTATGTTGTTGGACATAAATGAACGTTGTTGTAGGAATACCGACACTAAATAGATACGATTTATTAGAAGTTTGTATAAAGAGTATATCCAATGGCTCGGTAAAGCCCGCCAAAATAATCATTATAGATAATGGCGGTTCATATCAGGCAAGCCGACCTAATGTCGAGGTTCACTCGCAAAGAATAAATCTCGGTGTCGCTGCTTCTTGGAATGCTCTTCATCGTATCGCTGTTCCCCAAACTCTTGTTATTTGTAATGATGATGTAGAGTTTGGGGAAGAAACTCTTGCTCGACTTCTTGATTGTCCTGAACCTTTTGTTGTTCCTGCCGAAGAAGGTGTTGGTTGGGCTTGTTTCAAGCAATCCCACTCATTATGGAATGTTGTTGGCTCTTACGATGAAACATTCTATCCTGCTTATTTTGAGGACAATGATTATCGTTATAGAATGAAGTTGGCGGGTATAAAAATAGCCCAAGTTCCTACAGGCATAAAACATACAAGTGGTTCTACTAAACTGAAAATGGATGATTGGGAACTATACAAAATAAGAAAAGCGTGGAAAGCCAACGAGGAACACTACGCAATAAAATGGAACGGCCTTCCATATAATGAAACATATTTGAAACCCTTTGGAGTGAAATGAAACCATTAGTCATATATCATAAATCGTGTGCGGATGGCTGGTGTAGCGCCTGGCTTGCTCGTAAGGCATTAAAAGATGCTGATTTTTTTCCAGCTCAATATGGAGAAGAACCACCTGATGTGAGTGATAGAGAAGTTTATGTATTGGATTTTTCTTACCCAAGAAAAACCTTATTGAGTATGGCTGGAAAATGTAAGTCTCTTATAGTTCTTGACCATCATAAAACAGCAGCAAAAGATTTGGAAGGATTACATTTTTGCCTTTTTGATATGAGTAGATCAGGGGCAAAAATGACTTGGGATTACTTCAACTTTCCTGATAAATCTTGGATAGTAGATTATGTTCAAGATAGAGATTTGTGGAAATGGGAACTTTCTAACTCTCAAGAAGTGAGTGCTGCTATAAGCAGTTTGCCTTATGATTTTGATGCTTGGGATGAGTTGTCTAAAACACCTTTAGAAGAGGTGGTTTCTCAAGGCAAAGCAATCCGTCGCTATATGGATAGATTGATTGAAACTCTTGCTTCTTTTGGAAAGCTGGTTATTTTCAATGATTGTGAAGTTCTTGCTGTAAATAGTAGTATGCTTCAATCTGAGGTTGGAAATCGTTTGGCGCAGAGACATCCTTTTGGTATAGTATGGTTTCAAAGACAAGACGGGCAGTTCGTATATTCCCTTCGTTCAACTAATGAAGGCAAGGATGTTTCCGAGATTGCTAAATCTCTGGGAGGCGGAGGACACACGCACAGTGCCGGTTTTGTCTCTAATAAACTTCTCGTATAAGGTAATAAAATGCCTACATATCAATCAAATCCTGAATATGCGATTGACGTACAAGGGAACTATGTGCCCACAACCAAAGGTTCTAAACTTTATCTTGTTTTCACGGATTGTAAGCAGAGGATTGTGGCTTCCTTTTGTCCTAACAATCAACCAACTCCTGTGGAAGCGGAGCAGATTACGATTACCGAAGATTCCACACAAGCGTTTATCAACTGGCTAAATGAACGGTGCCTAAAACAAGCCAAAGATCTAAAAGCCCTTGTTTCTAATGCTTTCACGGAGTATGGGGCGGATTATATTGCCAACTACGATATAAGTGCTGATCCCACTAACAACACTGGTTTTCGTATAAACTTTACAGACCAAAAGGGACGGAAAGTTCATAGCGTCACTCTTTGGCGCATTGTTTTATTAGATAAGATTTATAGTGCCTCAGACAATGAAAAACTAGACCTTTATTTTGATTTGCTCTTCCAAGAAAGGCTCAAGATGGGTAAGGAAGAGATAGACACGATTGAAGAGTTAGCCAGAGAGTTTGGTTGTGATTATGAAACCACTTGGGCTATTTTGGATAAAGACCCACAAAAAACAAAGCGGTATTGATTTCGTAAAATGGATTTGATACAATACATCTTGGTTCACTGATTCAACTTTGGAAGGGAGCGAACAATGAAACTACAACTACCGAGCGGCAAGGAAGTGAAGATTGGGGTTTATTATGGTGAGCAAGAAGTCCCTCTTCACCAAGAAACTATCAAGCTTCGCACTTCGAGGGTGAGGATCACTCTGATGAAGTCCGGCGAAGGAACTGATGCTGAGCGATGTAAGGGACAACTTTCTTTTGAGGGACAGGTTGCCTGTTCCACGCAAGACCGATTTGTGCGCAAGGAAGGCAAGCGATTGGCTCTTGTGAAGGTGTTTCACAAGGATGCTGAATCTGCAACCGAACAAGCAGTGCGAGTGGCTACGGCTTCTGGTTCAACGGAGAAGGAACACGATGGCGTGAGTTTGAAGCAAGATGCTAAGTCTTTCTATGTTTTCTCTCGTTCTGACCGAACCGCCATCTTCAAGGCTGTTTGTCCTGAGTATTCCCGCAACGATCCGGCACGAAAGGCGTATCGGGAACGGATGCTCTTTGAGCGCCTGTTGAAAAAGTTTGGCGTCAAGTTTCCCAAGGAAATTCGGCCCAAGGTTCTCAAGGTAGAGCGAAGGTCTGAAAAGGTTGATGGCGTGATGGTTGGCGCAATCCTCTAAAAAATGTCTCCCTGGAGGCAAGGCCCTGAAATAACGGGCCTTGCCTTTTTCTTTATGATTCAGTTTTGGAACGGACACAAGTTTGATTTTGCTGCCGCTTCTGGCGCTCTTGCTTTCAAGGGTGACGGCTGGTGGTGGGAGGCTCCGCTTAGATGGTGCGGTGTTCTTCGTCCTGAAGAAATAACTATTATCACCAAGACACTTACCTTCAAGCCACGCAAAGGCAATCTACAACATACATCTCCTTGGCGAGCAGTTCGTCTCATAAGAGACGGCGTAACTAACTGCGTTGGTCTCACTAACCCAGGCTTTGATTGGTGGATAAGAGAGGCATACGAACACACCCAAAAAAGAGGATACAAAGTCATCGTTTCTATTCTTCCAGAAACAATGGAAGAAGTAGAAGAAATGGCTCTGCGTCTCAATAAACTAAAAGGTATTGTTGGGGTGGAACTGAATGTGAGTTGTCCTAATATCTCTCGTTTAGGTTCATCCTATATTTGTGAAATGGCTAATGATTATAGTTCCTTGAGTGAGCACCCTGTTATTCTCAAACTCTCCTATCAGGACAAGTTTGTTGATATATGTAAATCGTTGGATGGTCGTTTGACTGCTTTTGATTTAGTAAATACTGTGCCGTGGAGTATTGTCTTTCCTAATAAAAAATCACCACTTAGCCAATATGGGTATCAAGGTGGTGTCTCTGGCTCTTGTATCAAAAAGTATGCAAGAGCAGCACTTCAAAAAGTCAAAGCAGCAGGCGTGAAGACGCCCATCATTTCTGGTGGCGGGATAGATAGCATTCAAGAGGTTAGAGTTAGGAAAGAGATGGGAGCAAAGGGGTTTACCATTGGGACTATGTTTTTGAGAGCGCCTTGGAAAGTTCACTTTGTTGTGGCTCAAGCCAGACGAGAGGGCTTGACTGCGTGAGATAGTATGTTATAATACATCTATGATTGATGAACGTTTCATCAATAGTTTCTTTCTAAAAGGATAAAACGATGACTAGAAATACTAACAAGTCCTCAACTCGAAGCAGAAGCACCAGCCGAAGCAATCGAACCACAAGGACAACCGATGACTCAGCAAGAAGTATTGCTGAAGCAATGTTCAACGCAACGACACCTTCTCAACGTGGCTACGTCACGAAGAGACTCAAGGCGTTTGTTGCTTCACGAGCCCAACAGGGCTTTAATCCGGTAGCGGTCGAAGCCGGAATCCGCTCTTGGCGCACCCGCCTTGAAAGGATGAGTTAAGTAACGGGTCGGCAAACACACGCTGCCCTATTAGACATGGGGAACTATAACGGTAATCGCATCTCAAAGGTCAGCCGGTCTGGTTGGCTGCCGTGACGCAGAAAGCCTCTTTTATTAGGGTACAAAAGCAAACGCCGAAAAGTCTTATGACTAGCATTAGCGTAGCCAAGATTTACTCCACGGCGAAATAGAGCCTCGCAAGAGGATAGGACTGGATGTTCCATGTTCGTGTGTGCTACGGGCGCTGCTTTCAGGCGTTGATGTCGGAAGAACTTTAGGCAGGTAGTCCAAAAACTGCCTATTCCGTGAATAAAAGAAGACCACGAAGGACAGCATCTCATTAGTGCTGTCCTTCAATCATTTTGATGTTAGGAGATTATGATTTCTTTTTCTTGTGTAAATCGCCGTGCTTGAATCTTTGAGCGAGAGCGTATTGACGGCTTCCTACTGGACAATCTGGATTAGGCGCAGGTGTACATCTTCCTTTCTTTAAATGCGCCCCCTGTATCCACTTCTTCTCATCTAAAATCTCTCGTGCTTCTTCACCCTTGGCTTCTAAAAAATCAATAAAGGTTTTCATGTTTTATCTCCCTAACTATGATTATATATAACGATATGAAGAAATTTGAAGATTTCATTAGTGTGAAAAAGTTTAGCAGGGATGAGGAGTTTATGAAACTGGCTTTGGAGGCGGCAGAAGTATCCAAATCTAAAGGAGACAATCCCATAGGTGCTCTTCTTGCTCTTCCTAACAAGTATTTAGTTGAGGGAGATTCTTCTCATTCTGATAATGATCCACTCAGCCGTGCTATAATCAATGTTCTCCGAAAAGCAAGTCAAACAATGCCTTATCAAAATCTCAAAGAAGCCGTCTTATATTGTACGAAAGAGCCTTGCGCTATGTGCGCTATTGCTGCTTCAAGATTTGGAATAAGAGAGATTGTATTCGGTGTCTATGATAAAAAAGATGGTTTTGTAAGTTCTCCCAAGTCAATAAAATGTGAGTTATATAACATTGTTCATAGAGCTGGAATCCTTAGTGAGCAATGCTATAATATATTGAGTAAGTCCCTCAAAGAAAACTGCTCGGAGAACCCAAATGAAACAAATGCATCTACAGATAGTTCAAGCAACTGAAGCTGCCGCTATTGCTGCTTCTGCCTATGTTGGTAGTGGCGACAAAATAGCAGCAGATTCAGCTGCTACAAAAGCAATGCGAAATCATCTCAACAAGATGGACTTTGCCGCAAGAGTTGTTATTGGAGAAGGTGAGAAGGATGGAGCGCCTGGTTTGTTCAAAGATGAGTTGGTTGGATTACAAGCCAAAAAGTTGAAAGGCGATAAAGTCAAGTTCTACGATTTAGCCATCGACCCTATTGATGGAACTACTCAAACAGCTAAGGGCGGCTACGAGGCAATGAGCGTTATTGCTGTGGGAGAAGAGGGTTGCCTTTTCCCAAGCAAGGTGTATTACATGAATAAGATTGCTGTTGGCCCAAAAGTTGCTAAGCAAATCAGCCTTTCTATTACAGACCCAGTGAAACGAATAGTTCAAGGTGTTTCATTAGCAACAGGTAAGGACATTATCACGGTTTGCTTATTAGACAGACTAAGACACGAGAAACTGGTTGCTGAACTTCGCCAATGTAAATGCCGTATAAGATTTATACAGGACTGCGATGTTTCTGGCGCTATTGCCGCTGCTTTACCCGATACAGGCATTGATTTGTTTGTGGGCATTGGTGGTGCTCCTGAAGGCGTGATTGCTGCTGTCGCTATCAAAGCGCTTGGTGGTGATTTCCAAGGAATGCTCGCTGATAATAAAGAATATAAGCCGATTGATAATACTATACTTGGATTTCCAGAGTTAGCCAAAGGCGATGTGATGTTTGCGGCTACTGGAGTTATTCAAGGAAGTTTATTGAGAGGTGTTCGTTATACGCCACACGGAGTTGTAACGCATTCTATCTTGATGGATTCGTCAGACGGCACAGTACGATGGTTTGAGAGCCATCATGGAAACTTGGAGCAAGATTGAAAAACTATTACGAGACGTTAGGTGTTTCGCACGATGCAAGTCCCGAAGAGATAAAGAAAGCATATAGAAAACTGGCTTTGAAATACCATCCAGACCGCAACCCTGGTGATCCAGAGGCAGAGGCAAAATTCAAAGAAGTCCAAGAAGCGTATGATATGATCACAGATCCACCCAAAAAAGAAACTATGGGTCATCCATCCTTCTTCACTGATTTCTTTGAAAATATATTTCAACAGCACGTTCGTCCTTCACTTCAGCTTAATGTTCAAACGGAGTTGGTTATTGATTTTTGGGAGGCTGTTAGGGGTTGCGAGAAAACAATCTCAATCAATAGAGCCAAAGTCTGTAGCACCTGTGATGGGACAGGAGCAACTGAGCAAGAAACCTGCTATTTATGTAAAGGGCAAGGAAGGGTTATACAGAAATCAACTGGAATAACTATCCAGAGTTCCTGTCCTAACTGCAATGGTTCAGGCAAGACAATCAAAAAAGGTTGTGATTCTTGTAATGGGCAAGGAATAGTAATAACAACCGCTGAAGTAAAAGTGGCTGTTCCGCCTGGTGTAAGTGATAGTATGGGACTGCGTGTTGAAAAGCAAGGCAATGAATTCAAAGGCAGGATTGGAGACGTTATTGCTCACGTAAGAGTAAAACAACACGAAATATTTGAAAGAATAGGTAATAATCTGGTTTATATTTATCCTTTGACTTATTCCAAGGCAGTTTTGGGTGGAGAAATCACTGTTCCTACTTTGAATGAAGATGTTGTAGTAAAAATTCCCAAAGTAACAAAAACTGGAACTCAGTTTCGTGTAAAAGGCAAAGGATTTACAGACGTATATGGGAAAACTGGCGATTTAGTCGTACAGGTTGTCGTTGATATTATTGACTATAGAGATGAAAAAGGATATAAAACATTAGTTCAAGAACTTGCTAAATGGGAAGATGCTAATCCTTCTCCAAACCTGCAGCAGTTTTTGGCTAAAACTCATAAATAAGTTGGAGGTAATATGTCTAACAACGCAAAGTTACTTTTAGGAGCGGCATTTCTTTGTGCTGCGGCTTGGTTTGTATGGAACAATAACTTTTCTCTAAAGAGTTATTTACATCAACCCAAACAAGAACAGCAACAGGAATATAAATCGCCATTTGGCCCGAAACAACCACCAAAAGAATGGGTGAGTGAGTGGGAAGCGGAACGAGCAAAATGAAGATATTTCTTGTTTTGGTTGGTTTCCTGTTTGGACTAACTTGGAATGTTCAATATCGTGCTCCTTATTATGAAGGAAGAGGTTGTTTCTCTGTTGAGCAGAAACTTATTGGTGTTCGCTACATTTATACTTGGAGTGGAAAGGTTTCAACTACCCACCCGATTGGAATATAGAGCGGACTAGATAAGTAGTTCCCTTTGTAGTTCTTTTGCTTCCTTACTTGCGACCATCTCTAAAGCATCCCAAGGACAGACTTTTATATCATAGAATCCCGGATTTTTAGTTGTATGAACGCAAAGTTCACAGCCAATACAAGTGTCCAAATCTATTGATACAAACTGCTGTGGAGAAATATCCGATTTGACTTCGTGGATACAATCAACAGGACACACTTCCACGCAAGCACAACACCCAGTACAGGCCGCTTGATCTACGATAGCAAGTTGTTTGGGGATGTTCTTTCGTATGTATTTGTCTTTCATATAATGTTTATTGATTTGATTGTTCCATCTAAAGTCATTTCAATTTGAACTCTGGCGTTTTCTTTTGGTTCTCTTCCATAGAACTTCAAGTGATCCCATTGCTTCTTGGTTAGTTTCCAAACAGAGCCATTATCTAATATAACTGAAATAGGATTTTCTGTATAGAAGATTTTCCTTATCTTTCCGCCGATAGTTCTGGTTGGGATATCCAAGGTGGGCGTAGGAAGAGCAAAATCGTTGCTGTGTTGGCCTACATTGAAAAAAGCATTTGGATCAATGCCAGTCCATCCAGTATTCAGGAAAGAACCTGGATTTATGTATTCTCGGAAAGTGATTAGCCGATCACTCATATAATTATGTATCAACTTTGGTGGTAAACTGATGACAAAACCTGAAAGGGACAAGTTATATAGAGAAAAGAATATAGACAAACGTAGGGAATATGGAAGAAAATATCAAAAAATCTATCGTGTAAAAAACAAAGAGAAATGCAATAAACAATCAGCCGATTGGCAGAAACAAAATCCCGACAGGGCTAAAAATAATCGTAAAAATTTATATGAAAAGAAAAGAAACATTATCAATGATATAAAAATAAAAACAGGGTGCCAAAACCCAGAATGTAAATGGATTGGTGATTTTGAACCTTGTGATTTAGATTTTCACCATATTGACCCCAATATCAAAAAAGGTTGTATTGCTATTTTGTCTTCTATATCGTTGGTGAATATTCACAATGAGATCAATAAATGTATAATCCTTTGTGCTATTTGTCACAGAAGGGTTACTCATAAGAAACTGGATTGCGATAACTGGAAAAAATGAAAGCATGGGAACACTAACGAATTTGAAGATTGACTTGACTGGTAAAAAAGATTATACTCCTAAAGAGGCGAAGTTTACTCATAAGGAAGTTATATCCTACATTGAAAAAATGCCTATCTCTGACGAGTTGAAGATAAAACTCATAAAGAGAGTTCTAAAATATCCAGAAGGCAGTTTGAGTTATTTCTTAGAAAATATACAAAATAGCATTGTAAGGTGAGTTATGATTATCAATAAGTATGATCAATACTATTTGTTGGGATTTGCTTATCTAAACGCAAGTCTTGAAGATGGAAAACTAACTATCTCTAAACGCCGAATGTTCAACAAGATGTTAGGTGAGATTTCTGTTAGATTCTACAGCCGTAATCTTGTAAGGGTCAACGGGGATAATGTGTCCTTAATGGTTGATGACTCGACCTTGAATAAACTTTTCTTAGAATCTAATGCTTTTGAATCTAACCCAGAGAAGAGGCACTTGCCCAAGATTCTTGATGACTATATTTGGTCTTTTATTGCTGGATACTTTGATGGCTACGGGGATTTCAAGTTCAATGCTGATAGTCCAAGAATCTTTCTCCACTCTCCTTGCCGAGATGTGATTGATTTAGCAGCAAAGTGGTGGAAAGTAAAAACTCCGCACGTTGATAAAGTTGCGGCTCATGGCTTTAAGGCATTGGATATTTGTGGTCATATGTATGCCAATGTCTCTATCAAGAGCCTTATCAAATATGATATATTCTTGGACATTCTAAACTTTAGCCCAAGACCTGGATGGACGAAGGAATCACCCAAGTTTCAATATGTAAAGTTGAGCCCGAAGGCTATTTCTCCAAGAAAAGAAAGGGTGACTGATAGTGGATATGACCTTTCTGCTATTGAAATGTCTAAGATGCACGGCACAGTTTACAAATGTAAGACAGGATTGGCCATAAAGCCTGTTCCCGGTTATTACTTTGATTTGATAGGTCGTTCCTCATTGCCAGAAAAGGGATGGCAACTTCTACAAGGTGTTGGTGTTATTGACCGCAGTTTCACAGGGGAACTCATTATGCACCTTCAAAAACTCGATGATGCTCCAATGCCTCAGTTTCCGTTCAAGTGCGCCCAACTTATCCCAAGGGCAATAGTTCATTTGGATTGGGAAGAAGTAAAGGATTTGGGCGAAAGTGATAGAGGCGGGCTCGGTTTTGGATCATCAGGTTGACTAAATCTTTGATTGTGCTATACTAAATAAAGCAGACCTCTCCGTGAAAGCGCAGGGGAAAGCGGGGAACAACGCCGTTCCCCTTATTTTTTATTAGGAGAAACAACAATGGAAAATCGCTTTTGGGGGTCTCTTTAGCTCCTTAAATAACAACACGCCTTCACCGCTTCCGGGCTGCCTTTGATACTACCGAACTAATCGTAGAGCTTCAGTTCGGCGAGGGTGGACTCGACTCGAAGTTGTTTGTCTCCGACCTTGCTAATGTTTATATACGCTATGCTTCTTCTTTGGGCTTCCGCCACGAAGTTCTCCTTGCGGAAAATGGACATACCATAGTCAAGTTTTCTGGAAAAGGAGTATGGAAAGGATTTCAATGGGAGCAAGGGAAACATTGTGTTCAAAGAGTTCCACCTACAGAGCATTCTGGGCGTCGTCAGACATCTATGATTTCTGTTGCCGTTCTTCCTTTGCCTCCTGAATATAAAGTTCAACAACTCCAAGAGAAAGACTTGGAGGTGATTACCCAGACAGGAAAACAAAAGGCAGGAGGACAGAATGTGAATCGTATTCAATCAGCAGTTAGAGCAAAGCATATTCCTACCGGCATCACTGTTTTCATCAACGGGCGAGACCAGGGACAGAATAGAAAAGAGGCTTTGAGAATACTGACTGCTAAGGTGAATGAAGTGAACATTAGAAAGCAAGAGAGTAAGTATAATACCGAGAGAAAAAAGCAACTTGGAAACGGAGGCAGGAGCGAGAAAGTCAGGACTTACAACTTCATTCGAAATGACGTTGTAGATCATCGTCTCAATAAGCGCACTTCTGATTTGAAGGGCGTTATGAAAGGTGATTTGAGTTTTCTATCAAAGTAAAATAAAAGCCGGGTTTTACCCGGCTTTTACTCTATATAGATTATGCTAATCTATGTAATCGTAAAGGGCGCTCACCAAGAACAAGGGGATTTTACCTTATTTACAACCGAGAAGTCATTTTCTACTAAAGAAGCTGCTGAAGCGCATCTCAAAACACTTCCTATCGTTTGGCGAGAAACCATAAGCGGCATTCCATACTCCTGCGAAAGAGCCATTCACCCAGTCGAGTTAGATTAGTTTTTCATTTCTTCACTATTATATCACTAAGGAGATACTATGCCTAAGCCGTATAATGCTCTGGAAGGTGGTTCGCCTCCAGAAATGGTTATTGACCTTCACGATGGAACCGATGAAAAGGTTTCTATTATTATTGTTCACAAAGACAATCCAAGAGAACCAGATAGAACTCTCAAGCACCTGAATATATGCCTACAATCTATTTGTGTTTGTAGTCTAAACAACAACTACGAGATTATTGTTATAGATAATGGTTCTCAAGAACAGGGTGTTCACGACTTTCTTGATGATATCGAATCTCAAGATGTAAAAGTTGTTCGCAACAGAGAAAATCTTTATTGGGCTGCAGCTGCCAATCAAGGCGTCGTAGTTGCTGATAAGAAATCCAAATACTTTATTTTCCTTCATCCAGACGTGGTTGTACTTCAATCTGGTTGGATTGATATGATGGTTAATGTTTGTGAATCTCAAGATAGTGGGCTTGTAGGACTTTCAACAAAATCTTATCACTTACAAAGCAAGGTAGGGACTGAGGAACTTTCTTATGTTGAAGAGTGGTGTATGTTGGTTAGCAGGGATTGCTGGCAGGATTGCGGTCCTTTTCACGAAGAACTAAAACAAGTAGGAGCACCTTTTATGTTCAGCCACAAAGCGGCATTTTATCATTATAAACCACAAATACTTGGAACGGGAAACATTCCTATAGTTCATCATTATGGTATTTTCGCAATGACCGTAAGTGAATTTGAAGCAATGGCTCAACACGGATTGCTTCGTATTCCAAGATTGTACACGGATTTGGCTATGGCTAAAGCAAAAACTCACTAATATGAAAAAGGCGATTTGGTTTGCGGTTATTTTTGGTTCAACATTATTTTTTCTATCGCAGCAAGAAAAAGTGCCTATTGTACCAAAAGAAGCACCGCCTATAAAGGTAGTTCAACCACCTCCGATAATACCTGTCCAACCACCACCAAAGCCACTTCCTCCTCCAGAACCAAGATTACCACAAATCACCACACAAGTTCCTGGCTATTTGAATTATAGGGATATGATTGGCCAGTTGAATAAATGGAAAACAGAAGCGCCTGATTTTGTTGATGTAGGTACTTATGGGCAAAGTAGTAGAGGAGCAGATTTATACTTTATACGAGTTACTAACAAACTAAGCACTCAACCAAAAAAGAAAGTGTTGATTACTGCCTGTATTCACGGCAATGAACCCTTGGCTAGTTCTGTTGTGCTTGGTTATATTGGTACTATGTTGGCTTCCTATAATAACTCTCAAATCAAGCAACTTTTAGATACAAGAGATATATATTTTGTGCCTATTTTTTCTCCTGATAGTTTTCCTCATAGCAGATTTGTAGATGGTGTAGACCCCAATAGAAACTTTCCAGGCCCAAGAGATCCCAATAAACAATCTGTTGCTCCGGTAGTGGCAATACAAAGGTTTTTCTTACAGCATAACTTCAATGCTGTTATTTCAGGGCACACTTCAGGAAGAGTGTTTTTGACGCCTTATGGAGATAGAAACGAACTTTCCCCTGATGATAATGTTTATAAAAGCATCACAAGACAAATGGCTTTTATGTCTGGATATCAGGTAGAAAGAGCCTGTGAGATGTATGGACATCCCATTTATGGTTCGGAAGTTGATTGGTATTATAGACACGGCGCTATATCGCTTGTTATGGAATTTGGAACAAACCAGCGTATTCCAAGTATGAATGATACTCAGCATGAGATGAACTTGACCTATAAGGCATTTTTATATTTCTTGGAAGAAGCGACTAAAGTTGAAAGTCAATCCAATAGAGTATTGGCTAAAGCCGCATAAATAAAAATAGGAGAATAATATGTCATCAAGCGCCCAAAGTAGTCCTAGCCCTTGCAGCACAGAAGAAGGAGATGTTCAAATCAACTGGAATTTGTCCTTTGTGACTCAACTGATGGGTAGTGCCGAATCTCAGCTGGCTTCTTTTGCTAACCAGATGCAAGCCGAAATAGCCAAAATACACGCCGATACAGATTTTGTTAGAGATAATCTAGATGGCCCTCATAACCACCTACAAAGATTACAAAAAACTAAGAAAGATTTACAAAGATTAGTAGATCAGTTTAGAGAACTTTCCGATAAATCTCGTGTTGTATCTAGGAAGGCAGCTAATCGTATAATCAACTGCTGATGCCTATATAAACTTATGAAAACATTTCAAGAGTGGACTTTGAAGGAAAACTACCGAGGCGATGAGCATATGATGAGATTGATCACCAATCTTGCTATGTTACTACAAAAGCGAGATCAAGCCAGGGGCCTTGAAAGTGATTTACAAGAGTTAGATACTGCCCTGGCTCGTGTTTTACAAAAACGATCAGGAGCTTATCGTGCTGGTGGCGCTCCTATGGTCTAGGATTTTTTGTAGTATTTTTTCTTTTTCTTTTGATTGAACTTTCCAATAATCAAGACGTTCTTCAATTAAAATGCCTTCCATTAGATCGTCTATTTCTAATGCCTCCTCGTATCTCTCGTACCTACCCTTTTCTTGATATTCAAGACCTTTTCTATCCAAAAAGATGTTCATAGATGGATAAGCGTTCTCAAAGTGCTGGGCTATTCTTCTTACCTCTTCAGCAAAAGGAAGTTTGTTCTTGAGGCAGAATCCATAAACAACGAGGAGTGGGCAATCTGTAATGATAAAATCTACACCATTTCGCAAATATATATCTTCTAAATGGATTTGCTGGGCAAGGAGAAATATCTGGTCAAAGGAAACAGGCGGCCTTCTTTCGTAAGCCCAGCGCTTGATATATTCCTCGACAAACTGAACATTGTAATGCTTTATTTTGAGTTCAGCAAACAGATAGGAGGCTATGGTACTTTTACCTGCACACGGGCCGCCGAATATATTTATTCTTCTATTTTTTAGCATATTTTTTCTTTATTGGGCGTAATAAATAATGACCGAGAAACCCGCCGATCTTCTTCATTCTCAACTTTTCCCTTATAGAGTTTTCCAAGTTAGTTATTTTACAATCTATACGGCTCGTGGAAAAGAACCATATAAATGTGCAGAGAGGTAAAGCAATATACCAAGGTGTAAAGAATGGGAGAATAATGAAAGAGACAACTATCCCTACAATCAAAAGCATATGTAATATAACTACCATTACCAATGCTGTTTTCAAGTAGCGGCTTGGATGGAATGGTGGGTCTACGAGTATCCTCATTGCTGCTAGTGATTGCTTTACAGAATCGTTGAAAGATGTTTTCCCTACTTCTTCATCTAAACGAGTGAAGAGTTCAATCAACTTGTCTTGTGAAAGATATTCTTTGGAGATGCTGATTATCTTTTTGGATTCTTCAGGTGTGGTCGGCATATTATTGATATAGTAAGTATTTTCTGGCTATTATGAATGCTTGGTAATGAGCGTAGTAGGCAGCATAACTTCTTGGATGTTTTATAGCACATTGAGCCATTTCTTCCAAGATTTTTGTTTGTGGGTTTAGTTCTGCTGAATACACTCTTACTGGTTTTCTGGAGTTTTCAAAGAAACGCCATAACCAAAGTTCAACATCTCGGTTGTCTTTGGCTGTGAAAGGTATTGCTTGTGGATAGCCTGCTTCTTCCCTTATAATGTTTAGGAGGTTGGTGTCTGGTCCTACGTGCCTATGATAAATAATGTTGAAGGTTCGGTTTGGACCTTGGGTAAATAGTTCCAAAGCCAGCATTCCTTGTTCACATTCGTAGCAAGTGGAAAGGGAACGACAGGGAAGACTGATTAGTGCTATTAGGGCTGGCCTTCCTTGTATATCAAAAAAACAAGTTCCTTCATTGGCTGTCCAGATTGCTTCACTACAATGTCTTTTTCTGTATTCAACTAATAAACTGCTCATTGTTTTCTCCAACATTTAGAAGTCCAGTGTTGGATTAGATGAGACATAAACTTTTGATCCATTGGATCTCGTTCAATGTTGTTGCCCCAATCATAAAGCGAGTCCCACAAATAAGGAACAAGCACCGCTGCTTTCAATAGTGCTTGTCTTGGATGCATATCTATCGCTACTTCTCCACCATAGAACCTTACGTGATAATGATTGTTTATCCAATCCCAATCAAATGCTCCTGATTCTTCTGTGTCCCATCGCTTTTGGTGATTGTCTTCCATAACGTGAATGATGTCCAGGATGTTGTATAGTGCGTTTCTGCTATACGTTGGGACTTTATCTTTAGGGAAAATATAATCCTGTGTGGAAAATACTCTTTTCCCTCCACAGTTTATACATTGAGCCACTTCTTCTGTTATTTTGGTTGGAATATATTTATACCCACACACCTCACAAGAGTAAGTGATTTGTAGTCTTTTTGGATGATGAAAGACCAGTTGATAAACTAAAGAATCCAACAAAAAACAGGGAGGCATAGTCCGTATAGTTTGAACTAGGATGCCCGGCACCCCCATATCTGCCCAGGTTGGATAAGCTATTTTAGACATACCTTCCCTATTGGTTTAGAACATAAACCGCCATTATAAATCAAAGTGTGTGTTAAATCAACTTGATGATTTTAGAAACTAGCGGGTGCCTTACAACTGACTCCTCATCAAAGGTGACTAGCCCTATTCCATCTAAATGCTTTATCTTTTCAATAATGTTTAGAAGCTCAGAACGCTTTCCGAGGTCGCTTTGTGAAGGATCGCCCGTTATTATCATTTTGCTATTTTTTCCTAAACGAGTCAAGAATAACTTGAGTTGCGCTCCAGTACAGTTTTGGGCTTCATCAAGAATACAAACAGCATCCTCGAAGGTACGGCCTCTCAAGTAAGCAAGAGGCGCTAGTTCATATCGCTTATCAATATATTCCCTATCTTCTCCTTCACGCCCGCATATTTTTTCTAACACATCGTACATCGGCAACATATAAGGGTAAACTTTCTCGTCCAAATCGCCGGGCAGGAAACCTAAGTTTTCTCCTGCTTCAACAACTGGACGGCTGAGAATCATTTTGCCTTTTGTTTTATTGAGAATATCTTGAATGGCAAAAGCAACAGCTAAGTGACTGTTATGAGTTACGATAAAGTTATTAGTTAGATATAGGTGGTTGGGGTTATTTACGCAAATACACTGGGCTTCTTTATCGCCAATGTATTCTACGGAATCTATAATCCTCTTTGTCAGATATTTGGTTCTGGTTTTTACTCTACTAGATTTTCTTTTCAATCTAAAAAACACACTCGCATTATCGAAATGAATACGGCACAAATAAACTACCTTTCCTTCTTTTTTTACCCCTTTGTAAGTGTAGGTACTTTGCTTATGAATAATAGACACCAAACCACCTAAAGAACAAACCAGCTCCTTGATTTGCTTTGATAGTTCTTGAGAAGTAGTATAAAAGTATACACTTCCTCTTTTGTCTACATAACCATCTGTATCTAGTAGCCCCTGTAGAAGATGAGTTCTATTCTTTACAGAGTTATAGAGATAATCATTCGGAATAAACTTTTCGTGTGAGTTTAGTTTCCATAATCCATATTTTTTGAGTTGCTCTTTGTATATGTTTGATTTTAGTTCTGGTTTTTGACTCTTTGCTCTTTTTACTATTCTGTATGCTATTCTATTCCTTTTGATTTCATATGAACTTAGTATAAGTTCCTCTATTTCATTTACTATTTCAGCATCTTTTGTAGTAAAATCAACATTGCTTCCCACGAAACAGCCATCTCCTAATAGGACTCCCATCATATATGGGTCTATGATTGTTTCTATTTCACTGAAATAAACTGGGGCAGGGACTTTGATTGATAGTTTTCTGTGTCCGTCTGCTGACCTTATATTATCAATAATGTATCTTGTATTGACGACCTTGTTTTTCCAAGTACCTCTATGAACAGCATCTATCATCCATAAATGTTCCTCGCAACAATCTACGAAATCACCATCTTTGAAAGTTATTCTGTAGATAGGTTTTGTTCCTTGTGGGTAAACCCCTATTACATTAGAGGTTGTTCCATCTGGCGAACATACCTCGTCTCCAATAGCAATATCTCTCATAAGTTTATAGCCATTAGGCGTGTAAACTTTAGAATCTAAGGTTAAGGCTTTGCCGGTGCCTGCCACTCCTACTAAAAACATTATATCGTTTTTTTGATATGCTTCCCAGGCTTTGCTTTGTGACTCGGTTAGAAACTCTAAATGGTAGTTTTTGGGATTGAAAATCTTGTCGTATTTTTTGGCCATGTGATTTGGTCCTCTCTATTATTTAGAAAGCGTTTCGTAAAATATATATAAAGCAAGAGGTAAGCAATGGGTGACTTCCGGTCTTTTATTGAAGAAGATGGTGATGTAAAGAAGAGTTTAGGGAAACTGCCTGAAGCTCACCGCAAACTTGTTCAAGGATACAAAATCAGATTTGAGCCACATAATACT